>JAESFT010000734.1_pt1 | contig 14273 bp, 10 predicted proteins | sample 9269451 | NCBI WGS metagenome assembly JAESFT01 (sample SAMN14502557, study PRJNA617106) | algae metagenome | isolation source: Scytonema hyalinum WJT4-NPBG1 and co-occurring heterotrophs from well... | place: USA: Mojave Desert, Joshua Tree National Park, California | collected 2006-05-25
CTGACGCAACTCCACACACCAGAGCTCGAGCATCTGCTCGACGGCCACACCTGTCATGGCAGCCTCCTGTGTCAGATCAGGACACTATGAGCCTATGAGCGGCAGGTGCAACTGTAGTGCTAAATACTCGTCTCCCAGTTCAGTATCCAGTTAAGTGAGATGCTATGGCGTGTTGAGCCTTGTCCGTTGAGACGGGACGCTCAAAGGCATGATGCCGCCCCGCCATACCGGTACAAGCCCGGATCCTTTTTCTCCTTCCGGTGATTGAGCATTTTCAAGCGGCCCCGCCCCTCGGCGCGAAAAGGGGTGCAGTGGAAAAGCATGGCTATGGTTAAAATGAAAAAACTGAATGGCAGCCCCGGTCTGGACCAGCTCAATGGCGGATCGGCCGGGAATGTATTACTCGGCCTGGACGGGAACGATACTCTGGACAGTGGCGCCGGGACCGATGCACTTAGCAGCGGCATCGGCGTCGATAACATCAGCTATGCCGGGCCGAATGAAGATGCGACGCACGCCATACAGACAAATTGTCCTAGTTGATCTGCGCACGGCATCCTGGGACACCATAGGCTGCAATTCGGGACGCTGATTCGACGCCTCCAACCGATACGCCGGTTTGTAGGCACGACAACAATAACGATAGTGCTTTGGAGTTTGGGGCTATGCCTGCCGTTATGTCCGTTGATCTCAGCGGCGACAGCTACATTGATGGTCTTCTGGGCGACCTGAAGTGGGCGGTCAAGACCTTCACCTACAGCTTCCCGGCGCTTGGCTCGTATTACGGGGCAACCTACGGCGAGGATGAGAACGTCACCAATTTCGGTGCCCTGAACACATATCAGCAAGCAACGGTCCGTACCGCACTATCGATGTACGCCTCCGTGGCCAACCTCAGCTTTACCGATGTGAGCGAAACCTCGACGGCACACGCCGATCTGCGGTTCGCCATGTCAGATCGGCCCAGCACCGCCTGGGCGTACTTCCCGACCACCGCTGCCGAAGGAGGCGACGCCTGGTTCAACAGGTCGGAAGGGGCCTATGATTATCCGAGGAAAGGGGATTACGCCTATCTGACCTTCCTGCACGAGATTGGGCATGCACTCGGCCTGGAGCACCCCCACGAAAGCGGCCTGCCCGCTGACCGGGACTCCCTCGAGTACACGGTGATGAGCTATCGCTCCTCCATCGGAGCCTCGGCAGAAAGCGGCTATGTCAATGAGTACTGGGGCTTCGCCCAATCGCTGATGATGATCGACATCGCCGCTCTGCAGCACCTGTATGGCGCGAATTACACCACCAATAGCTCGAGCACCGTCTATACCTGGAGCGCCACCACCGGCGAGATGTTCATCAACGGTCTCGGACAGGGGAAACCGGGCGGCAACCGGATTCTGCTCACCGTCTGGGACGGTGGGGGCACTGACACCTACGACTTCTCGAACTACAGCACCAACGTGACGGTCGACCTTCGGCCGGGGAACTGGACGACGACATCCGCAGCCCAACTGGCCAAGCTGCGCTACGATGGCTCAAAGCTCGCGGTCGGGAACATCGCCAATGCCCTGCTCCACAGGGACGATCCGCGGTCCCTGATCGAACATGCCGTCGGCGGATCGGGCGCCGACACGATCATCGGCAACCAGGCCCACAATCATCTCAGTGGCAGTGCCGGCAATGATCAACTCACCGGCGGATCAGGCAACGACACGCTGGTCGGCGGGACCGGAACTGACACGGCTACGTTTAGTGGAGAGCGGTCGCACTATGCCATCAGTCGCCTTTCGGATGAAGCGATCGAGATCAGGGATTTGCGCTCAGACGATCCAGACGGCAGCGATATCGTCTGGGCCGTCGAGTTGTATCAGTTTGCAGACAAGCTGTACAACGTGACAGAACTTGGGATTGATCTCACCGTCGCGACACTGGACACCACGAGCCCGACACCGTCCGAGACTGTCAGTGATCCGGTGGTTGCCGATCCAGCCGTCAACGACCCAGTCATGACTGACCCGATCGTGATTGACCCCGTCGTTGAAACGCCTCCTGCCGCTGATCTGACGGTGTCTGGTACCGACCGCGGCAATACGCTCCATGGCGGCGCTGGAAGTGACAAGCTCTACGGTCGAGGCGGCAACGACGTTCTGGTCGGCGGAGCCGGCGGCGATTATCTCAGCGGCGGCAGCGGGGTCGATTACGCGAGCTATGCGAATGCCGCAGCAGGTGTGCAGGCCAGCTTGGCTTCCCGTTCCTTGAACCGGGGCGACGCTGCCGGCGACCGCTACTCGAGCGTTGAGAGCCTCATTGGCAGTTCCTTTGCCGATGGACTGGTTGGCAACATTCGGGCCAATACGATCAAGGGTGGGGGTGGCGACGACAGGCTTTCTGGCCAAAGCGGCAACGACGTCCTTTCCGGCGGGACGGGGAATGACACCCTAGTCGGTAGTTCCGGCAAGGACGTGTTGTCCGGCGGCGGCGGCGCAGACACTTTTGTGTTCGCCACTGTTAGCCAGTCGCGCGGTTCTTACATCGACACGATCAAGGACTTCGGGCGCGGCAGCGACCACATCGATCTGCGCAGCATTGATGCCAACACGAAGATAGGTGGCAACCAGGCCTTCAGCTTCATCGGCAAGTCCGGCTTTGGCGGAAAGGCGGGACAACTGAAGTTCACCGGCGGAGTTCTGTCCGGTGACGTGAATGGCGACAGAGTGACAGACTTCCAGATCAAGGTGACGGGCCTCTCAACCCTTAGCAAAGGCGACTTCTATCTCTAACCAGAATCTCGGCGCAGAGAGTTTACTTGGCCCCAGAACACGTGTGGGCAAGCGGCCTTGTCATGTTAACCGAAGCCATACTGCTTCTCCCGTATATGCCCGATTGTGCAATCGCCGCACATGACGGCGGACGATAACTCGGCTCCGGATATCAATGGCTGAACCCTGCATCCTGCCCGCCAGTGATGGTCTCGCTCCTCTAGCGCTAAAGCCGGCGGTGCATGTCGGGCTTTGTCATGTGCATACCCATTCCCGGACTTTGCACAGTTTTCCTGATAGGCCACAGGTTTGCAGGGCCAGATCTTCCGCCTCCCGACGTGTTGACGCTGATTTCGCGCCCCAGGGCGTGAGGTGATCAACCGTCTCCTCGCCAACGGCGAGAGCGCCGCAACGATGATACGGCACCCCAGAACGATCCACGTCGTTCCAGTGGCGGTGATTGCGGAACACGGTCACCACAGTGCAGGCGCGGCCCCCTGCCCGCCGGCAGTGTTCAAGTGCGATATCTGCCGCTTCGTGCCGCTTATCGGCACCCCAGAAGAAGCCGTGCTTGGCGTCAATACTCGAGTAAGCAATCGCTGCCCAAATGCCCCTCTCCTCTTGAGAGAGCGGAGCAGTCTGCTCCAGTGACTTAGTCGGGAGATCAGCCGCGGCGACCTGCCCCGTACACACCAAGAAAATACCGAATGCTCTAATCGCAGAACGAAATCTCATCTCAAGCTCCCCCTTTTTACCCCGACGCCGTGGCCACGGAAATCACAACGCAGCTATTTCCCGCCGGCAGGAGAAGTGCGTTACCCTTGCCTCCTCCAAGATCATAGACGCTGATCTGTCCCAAATTATTCGCGAGCCTACTTCCTTGAGGAAGATTGGACGACATGTTGGCGCATGAGGCGGAGAAAGGTGCCACGCGGATCATCGTGCCTTCGCAGGCAGACTTGGTCGGTGACGCGAAGACGACACCTGCAGCCGGTCCACTGTAGTCACCAGTCGAATAGTTCATGCCAACAAGGGCTTGCACCGCGTGACTATCGGGGGCCTCCCTGTTCCATGACGACTGAACATCGTATTTGGCGCCATTAGTCAGCAACTCCCCGAGCACAGGGAAAACAGAAGAACAAGCTTGCACGCCTGCTTGCTTGGCATGTTGCAAAAAAGGCGTGTCAGTGAGAGCGGGCTTTGCTTCATTCGTCTCGGCGGCTGCCATCTTCAAAACAGCGCGTTGGATCGCGGCATAGTTGAGCGCAGCGTATCCCAGCCCGCACAAAGCCACGATGCCTAAGATCGAAGGAACTACGACCTTAAGCCATTTGCGTCCGTGGCCATGCGAACTGCCGGCCTCCATCAGCTCAGGCGAGTGACCGCGCTGGCGAGACATTATTCGATCGTGAATGGATTGCTGACTCATAACAGATGACTTGTGCTCACTTGATCGCCTCGAGGGCCGTTGCCAGCCCTTTGAGCAGTGCGGTTACGGTTATTGTCTCGCCTGAGGCCGTCAGGTAGGAAATTGTAGGCGCTCCTGCCTTTTTGATCTGCTCGCGCATAAGGGGCCCAACCGGCATCATGCCGACGCAGACGACCTCGTTGCAGGCATCGATGCGAACATCGACTGGCTTGCGCTGGCCCTCGAATTGCACCGAGACCTGCCCATCCCCGCCGACAGATGGCGGGGTGCGCAGGATCATGTACGGCTTACCGTCCTTGGTGGCAGCAAGTGACCAACTGAATGCCATCTTGCCCGCATGATCTTCGATCACCTGCGTGACATTGCAGATCATCTGACGGGCCTGGAGATTCTCGTCACAAATCAATGTCCAGTTCTCAAAAGGACGAATGGTCCTGCGGTACTGTCCCAGCTTCACGTCGGGCGGCACCGCGACCTCGGATGGTTTGACCCTGTATGTTGGCGGCGCAAGGTGCTGACCGGCGGCAGTAGTGCCGCCAGTCAGCATCAGGCACATCAGGAGCAACAGACTTTGAGCATGGTTGACGTGCCAGGGCATGACTGTCTCAGTTCAGAGTGAAACTGAGTCCTGCGCCGGCACCCCACTCTCCGTCTGCAGTCGCGGCTGACACATTGGCCCGGATGCGGCCGTCCTCACTGGTGTAGCCGGCACCGAAGGCCAAGGCCCCCTCACCCCGCCAGACACCGCCGCCGATAGCCGTGCTGAGCTTTCCGGGGCGGTCGTCATAGCGCAGGGATGCGGCGGCAAGACCGATCGCAGCCGCTTGGCGCGCTTCCTGACGGGCAGACCCGATTTGCTGGTTGAGTTGGCCAAGCCTGGAGTCGGTGTAGTCCCTAGCCTGGTCCAGGGTCGTCGCGGCTACCTGGTCAGTGTAGCTCTTTGAGGATGCAATCCCGTCGTTCAGTTGTTTGACATTGACGGCGTCGTTATTCTTGACGCCTGCGGCAACATTGGAAATCAGCACGGGCGCATTCGGATCGCCACCCTGCAGCACGATGCTGTTCTTTTTGCTGCCGTCCACGTTGGTTTCATACTGCACCGTATTCTGGGTCAGCGATCCGACACCAGCTTGCAGATCCTCGATTGCGGTGTTGGTGGCGTAGAGCTGCGATCCGTTCACGGCATCGGTGCTGGTGGCCGACAGTCGACCGGCCGCGACGTTGGTGATCGTCCTTTCCGCGCCGACATCACCGACGCTGACCGTGGTGACGGGCGCGGTCCCCGCGAACGCATAGGTTCTGCCGTTGATGGTTGTCGACGATGTGCCGACTGCGGCCTGCGTCACGGAGCCCGCGCCGAGCGCAACGCTGCCGGAATGGTTGCTCACAGCGCCCGCGCCAATCGCGACCGACTGAATGCCGCCAGACTGGGAGTTCGTTCCAAGCGAAATGCCGTCGGCTGCGATCACATGGGCGTTCTGGCCAATGGCGGTTCCGCCTGGCGCCGTTGCCTCTACGATTGCGCCATTGCCCATGCCGATCCCGTTGTTGCCGTTGACCACAGTCCGCGGACCGACGGCAATTGACTCAAGACCGACGGCGAGGGAGTCCGGTCCTGCCGAATTGGCGTGGAAGTACTGGGTTGGCGTCACAGCGACCGATGCGATAGCCCCTTGAAGCTGACGAATGGTCACAGCATCCTGGGCCTGCGTGCCGTCCGCCACGTTGGTGATCTGACGATAGGCCCCGGCGCGCCCAACGGAAACCGCACCCAACAAGACTTGGTCGGTCGTGTTGTACTCAATTGTGGCTGGACCTGCCGGGAGAGTACCGGTCGAAGGCGCGAGCGGACGATTCACGATCGATCCAGCGCCCAGCGCAACGCCACCGACGATGCTGGCCTGAGTGTCCCGACCCAGGGCAAGCGCGTCGCCCGCGGTCGCCGTTGCGCCATAGCCGACGGCACTCGAGCCCACGCCCTGAGCGAAGGCGTCGGTCTGGGCAAGCCCGGTCTCGTTGGTTCGCACATAGCGGATGCCCCTGCCGTTGGCATTGACATAGGTCGTCGAGGTATCACCCGCGATTTCGGTAATTGCGCCGCCCAGATTGCTGATGGCGGTGGTGTTCGCCGTGACCTGCTGGTTGGTGGCAAACAGCTGGCTGCCGTTGACTGCGTCGGTGCTGCCCGCATTTAGCTGCCCGGCTGCGACGTTTTGGATCTGGCGTTCTTGGCCCGCCGCGCCAACCGAGAATGCTCCGGCCGGGACGGCGCCTGCGAAGGTGTAGGTCGTCCCGCCGATCACGGCGCTGCCCTGGGCCGTCGTCGTGGTGGTTGTCGAGCCCTGACCGATGGCAACATCGTTGGCGTTGTTGGCAACGGAGCCGAAACCGATGGCGACAGAGCCCGCCCCGATGGAGTTGGCTGTCGGGCCGACTGCCACGCTGTTCAGACCGGTGGCGGTCGAGTCCGCGAGCGTCGAATTAGCGTGGAAGTACTTGATGCCGCCGCCGTTGCTGATGTTGTTCACGGTCGAGGCAAGACCATCGACCGCCGTATTGGTTGCCCAGAGCTGCGAGCCGTTTATGGCATCGGTCGAGCTGGAGGCGATCCGGCCCGCCGCGACATTGGTGATCGTCCGCTCGGCGCCTGCGGCGCCCACGCTTACTGTGGAGGTCGGGGTCACACCGGCGAAATTGTAGGTCGTGCCGAGCAGCGTGATGCTCGGCGTTGGAACCGCTACGGCGGTCACCGAGCCGGAGCCAAGTGCGACATCTCCGGCATTGTTGGCGACTGCCGTATCGCCGAAAGCAAGCGAGCCTGCACCCAGCGCGCTGCTGGTGTTGCCCAGTGCAACGCTTCCTTGGCCGATGACGGTGTTTCGATAGCCGATGCCAACTGCACCCTGTGCTGGCGCGCCTGCGGTGCTGACAGCCTGTCCGCCGCCGCCGACCATGTTCGTATTGCCCATCGCCACCGAGCCGTTGCCCGTAGCGGTGTTGTCCATGCCCTGCGCGACCGCACCGTCGCCGGTCGCGGTATTCGGGTCACCGATCGCGACCGCGCCGTTGCCACTGGCGAAGTTGCCCGAGCCGATTGCAACCGCCTTGCCGCCGGTAGCAGTGGAGCCATTGCCGATGGCGACCGCATCTTCCGCATCAGCGACGGTATTGGTACCCATGGCGATTGCATTGCGAGCCGAAGCATTAGCGCTGAGGCCGATTGCTGTCGCCTGCTCTCCGGCCGCATTGGCAAGGGCCCCGAGCGCCGTGGTGCTAGCTCCTGTTGCACTTGCCGCGCGACCCAGAGCGGTCGAGCTGAAACCAGTGGCCACGGTCCGCGCGCCCATCGCCGTCCCGTTGAGATCGGCAGAGCTGCCCGCGCCAATCGCGATCGCCTCGAATCCATGGGATTCGGCGGCGCGGCCGATCGAAATGGTGCTGTTGCCGTCAGTGACGCTGTTAAGACCGAGGGCGACACCCGCGTAGTTGGTCGCGTCGGCGTTCGTGCCAAGGGCAATGACGCTATTACCGTCCGCGTTGCTTGCCGCCCCGAATGCCACCGATTGGTAATTGAGGGCATTCGCACCAGCGCCCATGGCCAGGGTCTGCTGGCCATTCGCAACAGCTTGAGTACCGATTGCGACCGCGGCGACATTACTGGCGGCAGCGCTGGAGCCAAACGCCAGCGCGTTTATGCCCGTGGCGGTGGCGCGGTCCCCGACTGCGATCCCCGAGGGCGCGTTAATGACCCTTGTCCAGTAACCGATCGCAATGCCATTGGTCGAGGCAGCGTCGACATGGTCTCCGATATTGTTGGTGCCGATCGCGATGCTGCCATCCGCCAGGGCATGGACCTGATTGCCCAGCGCGGTGGCGTTGACGCCGGTCGCCACGGCATCGTAGCCGATCGCCGTGCTTTCCAGACCGCTGGCGTTGGACAAGTAGCCGAATGCAGAGGCCTGGGTGTGGCCCGCGATAGAATAGGCGCCCACTGCAAGGGAGCGGAGGCCTGACGCATGGCTCTGGCGTCCGACCGCGATGGCGTCGACGGCTGACGCCGTCACATCGGTACCGAGGGCGATCGCACTCTCTCTGGTTGCGCCCGCTGTGGTGAGCGTGCGCGCACCGACATTGATGGCGTTCACGGCTGTCGCCTCCGCGTCGAAGCCGATAGCGACGGCATTCTGGGCGCTTGCATTGGCACCGGAGCCTTGCGCAACAGCATCCAATCCGGATGCGACCGCTGCTGCTCCAATTGCGGTGCCGCGCAGTCCTGTCGCGCGGCTGCCTGCCCCCAAGGCCGTGGAGGAAATGCCGGTAGCTTCCGCACCGAAGCCGATCGCCGTGGCATTGTTCTGATTCACGACTGCGTCGCACCCGATCGCGACGCCGTTCTGGCCGCTGACGACTGCATCGTCGACAGTAGGGCTAGCCCCGCAGTTTCCGCTGATGGCGATCGTGCCGGTCCCGGACGCCGAGCCGCCGCCCACCGCATACTGGGCCTGAGCCGATGTTGGAAGTTGCATCACCAGTACCACCAGCACTGCAGAGGACGCCACAGAGCGGATGGCGACCCTAGATGGATTCGCCGCTCCGAGCGCCCCGAGCCCGAGCTGGTTGCGCTTCAGCCCAAGGTTGCGATGTGCCATGCGCAGCACGGCCATCAGCCGGCGCCGCATCGAGGGATAATCGATCTCACCTGAAATCCAGTTTCCGGCAAAGCCGCGACGAAACTTGGTTTGTGTACGTCCTTCAATGCGTCCGCTCATTGTGCCGTATCCTCGCTATTGCCCAAGCGCCCTGATCCCGTGGACCTCGCCTCAGCGGCTGAAATGTCCTTGAGATTGGGTGCTGTTTCTTGCAGCGCGTATCCGATCTTCGCGCCCTGGTCCTCGATCAATTGGTAAGCGTTCTCAATCCATGGCTGCGTTGGCTCTGGAATCGCACGCAAAGCAGCTTCGGCCCGCTCCGGCGGCAACTTGATTGCTACTAACGCGCGGCAGATTTCGAGATGAAGACTTGGCTCCCGTTCAGCATAAATCGGGCAGGTCAGCCCGTAGATGAAGCACGCAAAGAGATGATCGACCTCTGCGCTCGTTAGCCGGTCCGCGTATTGGCGTTGCAACACACCCCAGGCTGCTTCGGCTTTCGCGGCAAAGACATCGTATTCCGGGAACGGAGTTTTCATGGACGATTCAATGATTGCAGCCGTACCTCGGGAAGCGCTTATCGGCTGCTGGGAAATGTCGCCGCCGCTGAACAACGGGCGTCGTGTCGGTGCCCGTGACTCTGAGGCTTCAATCCCGATCCCCGATTGCAGCAACATCCTGGAAATCGCCAATGAAGCTGTGGGCACGGCGGCCGTGGAGGTATTGGACATCATCGACCTAACAGGAGCTACATGTCTCGAGCGGGTATTCGCCCGAGGCAGGTGTCATACGATCGATGGCCGATGCGAGGGGGACACGCCCAGAAAACTCGGTTCTGCCAAAGCTAATGAGATTTCCTTGTGTTCGGCCGCCACGATACGATACAGACTTCCAATATCGAGCGAGATGACGACCAAATGCCCAGGCTGCGACCTGATTATAATTCACAGCATCACCTCGGTTTGTAATAGACTGACACTCTCTGCAGGCCATAGCCCTGAACGCCGAAACAGTGGATCAACCTAATCCATAATAGGTAGTGAGAACGGACTGTCTTTCAGAAAATTGCCACACTTATCAGAATATTGACAAACGAGCCTCATTCTCGACAAAATCGAAGCTCTGTGCCTGCCGGAAGCGGCCAAGCATTTTTTTACCGTTCCTCTCTTCCCGCGAGGGCAGGATGTAGATTGATCACAGGGTGCTGCGGGAGCTTGCGCCAGAACGCTGATTACTTATTCGTTCCACTCCAACTATGCTGAGGCTGCAGCGATAGTTGTGGGCTCGTGCATCTACGAGCTGGCTAAGGCCGTCAGATGCGATGGATGGGAGCGGACGACCGTCCGATCTCCTTCATAAGTCTTGACCTGGGATGTATCTGATTCGGAGTGTGCAATTGAAGTCGATGACCCGACACAGGCGTCTTGGCGCGTGCAGAATTATCTGTCCCGTCGTATTTTGGCGGGCGTCGTCTGCTTGTTCTTGCGCATTGACTCGGTCAGATGACTCTGGCTGGCGAACCCGCTCGCATAAGCGATCTCCGGGATCGGCAAGTCGCTCTCGACGAGCAGGCGCTCTGCGGACGCAAGGCGCAGATTGAGAAGATACTGATGTGGAGACTGCCCGAAGGTCTTAGTGAACAATTTGATGAAGTAACCGACAGACAGATCGCAGACAGCGGCAAGGTCGGCTACGGAGACCTTCTGTGAATAATTCTCCTGCAGGAACTCTTGCACCCTTCTTGCCTGGACGGGCGAGAACGTGCCCTGCGCTTCCCTCCCGGGACGCTTGGCGAGGCGTGTATAGGTGCGAAGCAGATGGATGCCGAATAGGGTGATGAGGGAATCCACGTAGAGCTCGCTTGCAGTGTCAGGCCGCTCCAATTCTGCCTGCAACATCCGTGCTATGTGCAGCGCCTTCTGGTCAACGGTTCCGAAGGGAACTGGATGTAGATCGACCTCCGCGGCGCCGAGTTCGTGCTCCGCCAGCTCCAGCAGACTCGCTGCTGGCAGCCCAATTTTCACATATTCTGCTGAGGTCTGCCAAATCCATCTGCTTTCCATCAGAGCGGGATTGATTTCGATTCCCCCAATGGGTGCGTCGAACTTGTGCAGTGGGCTAGCCCCATAGGCTGCCTGTATCCCGGGTATTGGGGAAAGCAGAATCCCGACGAAATGACTATCTGTCAGGAACGTTTCGGCCCCTGATGGACGAACGCAATACGCCGCCCCTCCTCTGAAGGTCGTCAGGCGCGGGCCTGCTTCCTGAGGGATAACATCGAGAAGATCGTCGGCCTTGCTGGATGTGCCAGAATGAGTTTGGCGGATCCTGGCATGTTCGGTTGACCGCTGCATGCAAGCCCCCATGACGGTACAGACCGATAAGTCCCAGCAATTGCCGCAAGGCATTCCAAACAGACGCGAAGGCGATGCAGGTCGTATCGGGCGCAGTAGATGTCTACTCCTTTCGGGGTACCTATTTGGGAGTATAATCAGACGTACGGAAGGATGCAAAGCTTTTTTGCGCGGCTGCATAGACATTAGCCGACGTACAACTGGTCCAAAGGCTCCCCATGTTCAGCTGGATGCCCAGCGTGACCGTGCTGAGGTCAGCGCAAGGCTCGTGCCCAATAAGAGGCCAGAACAAGAATTGATAGGACACTCCACCTTTTAACAAGCCGGAACTGAGTGGCTGCGCGATCTAGAATCATGAGGTGGTGGGAAGCGCTCGGGTAACCTCAGGGTTGAAGCGAGTGCCATGTCTGAGCACGGTGCAAGTCACATTCAGCAGTCGGTCGGCCACACTGCGCAGAGCACATGGCTGAGAATGACCGCGTCCGCGTAGCTGAGCATGCCAGGTTCGGCTATCAGCTTCATGCTGGATGATGACCCGCGGCCAATGGTACAGCGCCAACCCAAGCCTCACGTGGATTGCCCGGCGCCTTGTTGCACGAATGGGAAGGTTGGGGCTGGATTTGAATCGCATAGGAAGGCTGTGCCCTGGTGATTATTGATCCCCGCCGTGCCCTCCAACGCCAATGCTGCCCGCAGTCACTGCCCCAAGCAGTGGTGCCGGGTGATGAACTGGGTTTGAGGGCGTCGTTGCTCTGCGGCACCGGGAAAGAGTGCCCGTCTGGTTGACTGCCAGTCTTTGTCGGCGCCCCAGCGAATGACGTGGTCGCTCAGCGCGATTTCATTGCTACCTTGTTCGGCGCAGCCGTGTAACCTACGTCCTTGTCCGGTCTTCGCTTGGCCTACGTCAGGCGTCGCAACGGAACCAGGCGGGCCGCGCCCCGTCGTGTCGAGTTACTGACCCGCCGGGTCAGGTGCCTCGGCCTGGGTCCCCTCGTCCAGGAAGCTCTTCACCTCGGAGAGCAACTGCGCCCGTCCCCTGTCCGCGCGGTCCAGATGGACGTAATGGGTGGCCTCAGGAATTGTGACGGCCTTCACAGATGGCGCGTTGACCAGGTGGTCTTGAAGCTTCGTCAGGTCCTCCGGCCGGCTCCAAAAATCACCGCCAGAGCGGATAATGAGCACGCACGCTGTGATTGGCGCTGCGTCCCAGAGCTGCCTGCCCGAAGCGAGGTAATGCGAGTCCTCCATAGCGCCAGAGGGAGCCCTGAAGCTTGGTGGGGTGCGCTGCTCGGCCATAGGATCGCTCCGGATCGCCTCGCGCTGATAGGCCTCGGCCACCTTGGGGTCGCGCCACTCGGCCTTGTTCGCAACCGGGATGGATCGGTCCCAAGAGGGCATAAGCGAGGTGGCCGTATTCTGGCGGTAGGAGCCGAATTTTTCGACATTGAACCGGTTTGGGTTCTGTGGGTCGGCTGTATCGCTGCCTGGGCCGAGCGTCTCGTGCCCCTTATGTGCCCCATAAAGCGAGTTGTAGACGACGAGATGTGAAACTGCCTCTGGCTCAAGGCTGGCGTACATTCCAGCCCAATGGCCGCCCGTTGCCCAACCAAGCAGGGCGACTTTGTTACGACCCGTGCGCATCTGAATCCAGTTCACGACGGCATCAATATCCCGCACGACCTCATGTGAGTTGACGAGCGGCTTACCGTCCTGTGGCCCGGACATGGCTTCGGGCCGGGTTGATCCACCATAGCCCCGCGCGTCCATGATGAAGACGCGGTGGCCGGCGCGTGCCAGGTCCGCTGCGAGCGAGCCGCCTTCGACAGGCAGGTCGAACGAGGGCACGCCTGGGACGCGTGCTCCGTGCAGCAGGATGACCGGCGTGATATTTTGGCGCGCCGCCGTGTCGCGAACCTCGCGCACGAACAGTTCGATGTTGGCCTCGCTCGGGACCTTGAAGTCCTGCCGGGCGATCTCGGCGTGAGCGATGCCGGCGCACATCGCGCCGACGAGTAGGGTCGCTCCGGCAACCGATTGGTGTGCGCGATGCAAGCTCATGATGTCCTCCTCGAGTTGCTGTTCCCTCCCAATCAGTGGCTTCACCCGGGCGCTGTTTCCAATATGATTGTCTGGCTTAATGAGATTATTCTGATATGGCAGTGGACCTACATTACATGCGCCACTTCGTGGCGGTTGCCGAGGAGCTTCACTTCGGGCGAGCCGCGGACCGGCTCGGGATGTCGCAACCGCCCCTGTCGCAGTCAATCAAGCGACTGGAGGGGATGCTGGGCTTCCCGCTCTTCGAGCGCACGCAGCGCAAGGTGGAGCTCACGCCAGCCGGTCGGGTCTTCCTCGACGAGGCTCGCCGCACACTGGTCCAGGCGGATGAGGCGGTGCGCGTCGCCCGTCGAGCGGCGTCGGAGGACTTGGCCGAGCTGACTATCACCTTCGCGAGCGTCGCACTCTACCGGGTACTTCCGGCGGCATTGCGCGCTCACCGGAAGCGGTTCCCGAAGGTGGAGATCCGGCTGGACGAACGCGCTACCGATGCTCAGGTCGTCGGGCTTCAGAATGGGATGGTGGACCTTGGTTTCATGACTCCACCCGTCAAGGACGCCTCCGGGCTTGAGATCGAGGTGATTAGTCGGGATCGCTTCGCGGCGGCGGTACCTTCCGATAGCTTGTTTGCCCGAAGGGAGCGCATCGCCTTGGACACCTTGGCGGGTGAGGACTTCGTGTTCTTTCCCTATGTCCAGGGTCCAAGTCTGCACGGACGGCTGATGGCGGCGTGCCGTCAGGCGGGCTTCGTACCGCGCATCACGCAAGAGGCCCGCCAGATGCACACAATCCTGAGCCTCGTCGCGTCGGGTATGGGCGTCTCGCTGGTGCCCGAGGGGGCGCAGACCATAAGAGTCGAGGGGGTCTCCTTCGTGCCTCTGTCCGGAATGCCTGAGGACGTGACATGGGATCTTGCGATGGTTTGGAAGCCCAAGGGCGCCCGCCGAGCGCTAACATCATTCGTTCAGACCGTTCGGGTGGCGGCGTCCCATAGCTGACCAGAACTGGAGCCCAGCATCCGTTTGCA
>JAESFT010000735.1_pt1 | contig 14267 bp, 11 predicted proteins | sample 9269451 | NCBI WGS metagenome assembly JAESFT01 (sample SAMN14502557, study PRJNA617106) | algae metagenome | isolation source: Scytonema hyalinum WJT4-NPBG1 and co-occurring heterotrophs from well... | place: USA: Mojave Desert, Joshua Tree National Park, California | collected 2006-05-25
CCCTTCGTGAAGGGGCGCCTGGTCTGCATCGTCGGCTGCGGCGGCGACAGGGATCGGGGCAAGCGTCCGCTCATGGGACGGATCGCCTCCGACAAGGCGGATCTTGTCATCGTCACGGACGATAATCCTCGTTCGGAGGATCCGGCGGCGATCCGCGCCGAGGTCATGAAGGGCGCGCCCGGCGCCCGCGAAATCGGGGACCGATCCGAGGCGATCCGCACGGCCGTGAAGGAGCTTCAGGAGGGCGATATTCTCGTCGTGGCCGGCAAAGGCCATGAAACTGGCCAAATCATCGGCGACCGGACCCTGCCGTTCTCGGACCACGACGAGGTCCGGGCGGCCATTGCGGAGAGGCAGGGATGAATTCGCCCCTTTGGACAAAAGACGAGATCGCGGCTTCGACCGGTGCCCGCATCGGCACCGGTTTTGTGCATGCGACAGGTGCGTCCATCGACACGCGCACCCTGGAGCCTGGCGATCTCTACTTCGCCATCAAGGGCGATGTGCATGACGGCCACGATTTCGTACCGGCCGCGCTCGAGAAGGGTGCGGCGGCGGCCGTCGTGTCCGAGGAAAAGGCTCCTGTCTTCGACGATTCCGACAGGCTCATCGTGGTGCCTGACGTGCTCGAGGCCATGCGCCAGATGGGCCGCGCCGCCCGCGCACGGACGAGCGCAAGGATTGTCGCCATCACGGGCTCCGTCGGCAAGACCGGCACCAAGGAGGCGATGCGCCTCGCGCTCTCCCGCCAGGGCGAGACCCATGCATCAGTCGCCTCGTACAACAATCATTGGGGCGTGCCGCTCACGCTTGCCCGCATGCCGCGGGAGACCGCTTTCGGTGTGTTCGAGATCGGCATGAACCATGCCTACGAGATCCTGCCGCTCACCGGCATGGTCCGTCCGCATGTGGCCGTGATCACCACCGTCGAGCCCGTGCATATCGAGTTCTTTCCGTCGCTCTGGGGCATTGCGGATGCCAAGGGCGAGATCTTCTCGGGCCTCGAGCCTGGGGGCACGGCGGTGATCAATCGCGACAACGCCTGTTTCGAGCGTACGCGAGCCCATGCCTATGCCTCCGCGGCCGGCCGGGTGATCACCTTCGGCGAGCACGAGGCGGCGGATATCCGTGCTCACCGCATCATCGTGAAGCCCAATCACTCGGTCGTGGACGCCACGGTCTTCGGTCGGCCCATCACCTACAGGATCGGCACGGCGGGCCGACACATCGCGCTCAATTCCCTGAGCGTGCTCGCAGCCGCCCATGCCGCGGGCGCCGATCTCGCGCTGGTGGCACTCTCCTTTGCCGAGATGAAGCCCCCGGTCGGGCGCGGCGAGCGGACCATGCTCGCCATCGGCGACAGGGAGGCGCTGCTGATCGACGAGAGCTACAACGCCAATCCGGCTTCGATGCGCGCGGCGCTCGCCAATCTCGGGGCCGTCGAACTCGGCCGCGGCGCCCGCCGGATCGCCGTGCTGGGCGACATGAAGGAACTGGGTGAGACGGGGCCGCGCCTGCATGCGGAGCTGGCGGAAGCGATCGAGGCGAACAGGATCGACCTGCTTTTCGCGGCCGGTCCCCTGATGCAGAACCTCGTCGATGCGCTGCCGAAGGCCAAGGTCGCAGCCCATGTGCCGATCTCCGCCGAACTGGTCGACACGGTCCTGGCCGCTGTGCGCCCAGGCGATGCAGTGATGGTCAAGGGCTCGCTCAGCATGAAGATGGCCCTGGTTGTCAAAGCCCTGAAAGAACGTTACGGCGCGAGCCCGGCGGCCCACGCGCTGAAAGGATGAACGATGTTAACCTGGTTGGCTGAGCTCAGCCCCTATTTCAGCCCCCTCAATATCTTCCGCTACATCACGTTCCGCACCGGTGGCGCGACGGCAACCGCCTTGCTGATCGTCTTCCTGTTCGGCCCGTGGATGATTTCCCTCCTGCGCCTGCGCCAGGGCAAGGGGCAGCCGATCCGCGAGGATGGGCCGCAATCGCACCTTCTGACCAAGCGCGGTACGCCCACCATGGGCGGCCTGATGATCCTGGCGGGCGTGCTGATCTCGACCCTGCTCTGGGCAAACCTCGAAAACCACTACGTCTGGGTCGTGCTGTTCGTCACCGTGGGCTTCGGCGCCATCGGATTCTACGACGATTACCTGAAGGTGACGAAGCAGTCGCACAAGGGCTTTTCCGGCCGCTCGCGTCTGGCCATCGAGGCTCTGATCGCGGCGATCGCCTGCATCGCGATTTCCTACATGGCGACACCGGGACTGGCGAACAAGCTCGCGCTGCCGTTCTCCAAGGACCTGATCTTCAATCTCGGCTGGTTCTACATCGTCTTCGCCGGCTTCGTGATCGTCGGTGCCGGCAATGCGGTGAACATCACCGATGGTCTCGACGGGCTCGCCATCGTGCCGGTGATGATCGCAGCCGGCACCTTCGGCTTCATCGCCTATCTGTCCGGCAACGCGGTGTTCTCCAACTACCTGCAGATCCATTTCGTCCCCGGCACCGGCGAGCTCGCGGTGATCTGCGGCGCGCTCATCGGAGCAGGCCTCGGCTTCCTCTGGTTCAACGCACCACCGGCCCAGATCTTCATGGGCGACACGGGCTCGCTCGCCCTCGGCGGACTGCTCGGCACCATCGCGGTGGCGGCCAAACACGAGTTCGTCCTCGCCATCGTGGGCGGTCTCTTCGTGCTGGAGATCATGTCCGTGATCATCCAGGTCACGTCGTTCAAGCTCACGGGCAAGCGCGTCTTCAAGATGGCACCGATCCATCACCACTTCGAGCAGCTGGGCTGGACCGAGCCGCAGGTTGTGATCCGCTTCTGGATCATCGCCGTCGTGCTGGCGCTCACCGGCCTCGCCACCCTCAAGCTGCGGTAAGCGCATGACCCCCGTCACCACCTTCGCAGGCAAAACGGTCGCGCTGTTCGGCCTCGGCGGATCGGGGCTGGCGACGGCACTCGCCCTAAAAGAGGGCGGGGCGCATGTGCTCGCCTGCGACGACAATCCGGCGAAGATGGCGGAGGCCGGCGCGAAGGGCATCGAGACCGCCGACCTGCGCAAGGCCAATTGGTCCAAGTTCTCGTCCTTCATCCTCTCGCCGGGCGTGCCGCTGACCCATCCGGAGCCGCATTGGTCGGCGAAGCTGGCGCATGAGGCCGGCGTCGAGACCATCGGCGATATCGAACTCTTCTGCCGCGAGCGGGCGAAAATCGCCCCGAATGCACCGTTTGTGGCTATCACCGGCACCAACGGCAAATCGACCACCACGGCCCTCATCGCCCATATCCTGCGCGAGGCCGGCCGCGACGTGCAGATGGGCGGGAATATCGGCACTGCGGTCCTCGCGCTGGAGCCGCCCGCCGATGACCGGATCCATGTGATCGAATGCTCGTCGTTCCAGATCGATCTTGCACCCTCGCTTGCACCCACCATCGGCGTTCATCTCAACCTCTCGCCCGATCACATCGATCGGCATGGAACGATGGAACTCTACGCGGCGATCAAGGAACGGCTGGTGATAAAGGCCGGCCTTGCCGTTGTTGGCATCGACGATCCGATGAGCCGTGCGATCGCCGACGCCTGCGAGGCGAAGGGCGTGAACGTCGCTCGCATCTCGGTCGAGCCAATCAGTGGAAAAGGCGTCTTTGCGGACGGCGAGACGCTTGTCGGGGTGACGGCATCGGATGCCGCTCCGGTGGCCAACTTGTCCGGCATCGGCTCCCTGCGCGGCGCCCACAACGCGCAGAACGCCGCTGCGGCCGTCGCGGTCTCCCTGGCCTTAAACGTTTCGCCGGACGAGATCCGCTCCGGCCTTCACACCTTCCCTGGTTTGCCGCATCGCATGGAGGAGGTCGGCCGCATCGGCGATGCTCTCTTCATCAACGACTCGAAGGCCACCAATGCGGATTCCACCGAAAAGGCGCTGAAATCCTTCGACGACATTTACTGGATCCTTGGCGGTAAGGCGAAGGAAGGCGGAATCGAGCCGCTGACATCCTACTTCCCGAAGATCCGCAAGGCCTATCTCATCGGGGCGGCCGCGGACGAATTCGCAAAGACGCTCGGATCCGACGTTGAGCATGTCCACAGCGGCACGCTCGACAGGGCCGTGGCCCAGGCGGCAGCGGATGCTCAGGGATCGGGCGGCTCCGCCGTCGTCCTGCTGTCGCCGGCCTGCGCGTCCTACGATCAGTTTCCGAATTACGAAGTACGCGGAAACCATTTCCGCGATCTGGTCCGGGCCTTGCCCGGCATCGAAGCCAAGGGGGCTTAGACATGGTGTCACGTGCGGAACGCTCGGCCTTCGGCGATTGGTGGTGGACCGTCGACCGCCTGCTGCTCGCAGGTCTCGCCATCCTCATGCTGGCCGGCCTCGTCTTCCTCATGGCCGGCGGCCCGCCCGTGGCGGAACGTCTCGGGCTCTCCACATTCCACTTCGTGAACAGGCAGGTGATGTTCCTCGTCCCGGCGCTGTTCATCATGATCCCCGTGTCCTTCCTGTCGCTTCGTCACATCCGACGACTGGCGCTTCTGGTCTATGCAATCGGCATGGCGCTGATCCTGCTGGCGTTCCAATACGGCCCCGAGATTAAGGGCGCCCATCGCTGGATCATGATTGGGCCGCTCGGCCTGCAGCCGTCGGAATTCGTGAAGCCCGCCTTCGTGGTGCTGTCCGCCTGGGCCTTCTCGGAAGGCGCGCGCCGCAAGGACGTGCCGGGCACGCTTCTGGCATTCCTTCTCCTGCCCGCCACCATCGTTCCGCTCATCCTTCAGCCCGATTTCGGCCAGACCATGCTGGTGACCATCGTGTGGTGCGGCCTGTTCTTCATCGCCGGCCTGCACTGGTTCTGGGTGATGGGGCTTGGCGGCGCCGGCCTCGTGGGCATCGTGGCGGCCTACGAGTTCCTGCCGCACGTGCGCGCCCGCATCGAGCGCTTCCTCGACAAGGATTCCGGCGATACCTTCCAGGTCGACACGGCCATGGAATCGTTCTCGCGCGGCGGATGGCTCGGGCGCGGCCCGGGCGAGGGTACGGTCAAGCGCATCCTGCCCGACGCCCATACCGACTTTATCTTCGCCGTCACGGCGGAAGAGTTCGGCATCGTGGTGTGCATCGCGCTGCTCGTGGTCTTTGCCTTCATCGTGCTGCGCGGCCTGACGCTCGCCCGCCGCAGCGAGGACTCGTTCTGCCGGCTTGCCGCTACGGGCCTCATCTTCATGTTCGGCCTGCAGGCTTGCATCAACATGATGGTGAACGTGCATCTCATGCCCGCCAAAGGCATGACGCTGCCCTTCATCTCCTATGGCGGCTCCTCGCTCTTGTCGCTCGCGCTCGGCATGGGCTTCCTCATCGCGCTCACGCGCCGCCGGCCCCGCGCGGAGCTGTTGGACAACTTCAATCAGGACTGGCCACGCGGATGACCACTCCTCTCATCCTCCTGACCGCCGGCGGCACCGGCGGTCATCTTTTTCCGGCGGAGGCGCTGGCGAATGCCCTGAAGGCGTCCGGCGCGACGGTGGCGCTCGCTACCGACAAGCGCGCCAACGCCTATGCGGGCTCGTTCCCGGCCGACGAGATCGTGGAGATCCCCTCGGCGACGCCCTCCGGGCGCTCCGTGCCGCAGATGGCGAAGGCGGCGCTGCTCCTGGGGCAGGGGACGCTGAAGGCTGCATCCCTCGTCCGGCGGATGAAGCCCGCTGTCGTCGTCGGCTTCGGCGGCTATCCCACGGTCCCTCCGGTGCTCGCCGGGTCGTTTCTCAAGGTGCCGACAGTGATCCACGAGGCAAACGGCGTCATGGGCCGCGCCAACCGGCTGCTGGCTCGCCGCGCCACCGTGATCGCGACGGGCTTTGCCGACATCAGGGGCGTTCCGGCCGCCGTGCCGGGCAGAATCATCCACACGGGCAATCCTATCCGGCCCGCGGTTCTGGAAGCGGCGAAACAGCCCTATGCGGTGCTGGAGCCCGATGGGAGGCTCCGTTTGCTCGTGGTGGGCGGCAGCCAGGGCGCGCGGGTGATGAGCGACGTGGTGCCTCCGGCCATCGATCTCCTGCCGCCGGACCTGCGCGCGCGCATCGTGATCACCCAACAGGCGAGGGGCGAGGACCTGGAGCGGGTCCGCGAGCATTACCGGAAACTCCATGTGGAATTCGAGGCCGAGCCCTTCTTCAAGGACCTGCCGCACCGGCTGGCCCAGGCCCATCTCGTGGTCTCGCGGTCCGGCGCCTCGACCGTGGCGGAACTGGCCGCGATCGGGCGCCCGTCGATCCTCGTGCCCCTGCCGGGCTCCCTCGACCAGGACCAGGCGGCCAATGCCAAAACGCTGGGAGATCTGGGCGCTGCCATCGTTTGTCCGCAATCGGAATTCACCCCTGAGCGGCTGGTAGACGAAATCCGGCTCGTTTTTCAAGAGCCTGACCGCTTGACCAAAGCCGCCGCCGCTGCACATAGCGCCAGAATCACCGATGCGGCGGAGCGTCTGGCTCGGGCCGTTCTCACCCTCATCCCATCGAACAATAACGGAAAAACCCCATGAAACTGCCGCCGAAGCTTGGTCCCATTCACTTCATCGGAATCGGCGGAATCGGCATGTCGGGCATCGCCGAGGTCATGCACAACCTGGGCTACACGGTGCAGGGCTCGGACGCAGCCGACAACTACAACGTGAAGCGCCTGAGCGATAAGGGCATCAAGACCTTCATCGGCCACAAGGCCGAGAACGTGGAGGATGCGGAGATCGTCGTGGTCTCGACCGCGATCAAGCGGGACAACCCGGAACTGATCGTCGCCCGCGAGAAGCGCCTGCCCGTGGTGCGCCGGGCCGAGATGCTCGCCGAGCTCATGCGGTTCAAGTCCTGCGTGGCGATCGCCGGTACCCACGGAAAGACCACCACGACCTCGCTCGTCGCGACGCTGCTGGATGCCGGCGGGCTGGATCCGACCGTCATCAACGGCGGCATCATCAATGCCTACGGCACCAACGCCCGGATGGGCGACGGACAGTGGATGGTGGTGGAGGCCGACGAGTCCGACGGCACGTTCCTGAAGCTTCCGGCGGACGTCGCCATCGTGACCAACATCGACGCCGAACATCTCGACCATTTCGGCACGTTCGACGCGATCAAGGAAGCCTTCCATTCCTTCATCAACTCGATCCCGTTCTACGGCTTCGCCGTCATGTGCATCGACCATCCGACAGTGCAGGATCTCGTGGGTCGCATCGAGGATCGGCGCATCATCACTTATGGCGAGAACCCGCAAGCCGACGTGCGCCTGATGGACGTGGATTCCCGGGGCGGCCAGAACCGCTTCCGCGTCATGATCCGCGATCGCCGTCCCGGTTTCCGTCTCGAGCTGGAAGATCTCGTGCTGCCGATGCCCGGCGCGCACAATGCCCTCAACGCCACGGCGGCGATTGCGGTCGCGCACGAACTCGGCGTCACGCCGGATGCGATCCGCAAGGCGCTCGCGGGCTTCGGCGGCGTGAAGCGGCGCTTCACCCGCACGGGCGATTGGAACGGCGTCACGGTGTTCGACGATTACGGCCACCATCCCATCGAGATTGCCGCCGTGCTGAAAGCCGCGCGCGCTTCCACCGACGGCCAGGTCATCGCCGTGGTGCAGCCGCACCGCTACACGCGCCTGTCGGCTCTGTTCGATCAATTCTGCACCTGCTTCAACGATGCGGATGCGGTCATCGTCGCGCCGGTCTACGCGGCAGGCGAGCAGCCGATCCCCGGCGCCGACCGCGACAGCCTCGTGTCGGGCCTGAAGGCCCGCGGCCACCGCAACGTGATGGCGCTCGAACGAACGGAAGACCTCGCGGGCCTCGTGAAGGGCATCGCCAAGCCCGGCGATTACGTGATCTGCCTCGGCGCCGGCAACATCACCCAATGGGCCTATGCCCTGCCGGGCGAGCTCGAGGCGTTGGGCGAGAAGGCGGCGTGATGTTTGCCGACATCGTTCCCGATCTGAAGGCCGGCATGCCCGAATTGCGCGGCAAGCTGGAGGCGAACGCCCCGACCGCGCCGCTGTCGTGGTTCCGCACGGGTGGCCCGGCGCAGGTGTTGTTCACGCCCGTCGACACGGACGATCTCGCCTATTTCCTGCAGCGGCTCGACCGCAATGTGCCGGCTCTCGTCGTCGGCCTGGGCTCCAACCTGCTCATCCGCGACGGCGGATGGGAGGGGGTGATCGTTCGTCTCGGCAAAGGCTTCGCCGACGTGTCGGTGGAGCCTGGACTGCGTGTGCGCGCCGGCGCCGGCGCTCCCGACGTGAAGGTGGCGCGTGCGGCGGCGGAGGCCGGCATTGCCGGTCTCTCCTTCCTGCGCGGCATTCCCGGCGCCATCGGCGGGGCGCTGCGCATGAACGGCGGCGCCTATGGCGGCGAGACGAAGGACGTGCTCGTCGAAGCCAAGGGCGTCACCCGCACCGGCGAGGCGGTGAGCTTCACCAATGCCCAGATGGGCTTCACCTATCGTCATTCGAGCGTGCCGGACGACGTGATCTTCACCGAAGCCCTGTTCGAGGGGCGCCCCGGCAACCCGGACGAGATCCTGGCGGAGATGAACGCCATCACCGAGGCGCGATCCTCGACGCAGCCGGTCAATACCCGCACGGGCGGCTCCACCTTCAAGAACCCCCCGGGCCGGAAGGCCTGGGAATTGGTGGACGCCGCAGGCTGCCGCGGGCTTCGCATCGGCGATGCCCAGGTTTCCGAGATGCACTGCAATTTCCTCATCAACCACGGCTCCGCCACCGCGGCCGAGATCGAAAGCCTGGGCGAAGAGGTGCGCCGCCGGGTCCGCGAGAATTCGGGCGTGGAGCTCGAATGGGAAATCAAGCGGGTCGGGATCGCCAAGGCCTGACGCGAATCACTTTTCAATGCCCGGTGTCGCCGGGGCGCATGACGGGAGAGACCCATGGCGAAGCACGTTGCCATCCTCTATGGCGGCTGGTCCGCGGAGCGGGAAGTGAGCCTGGCGTCAGGCAAGGCCTGCTGCAAGGCGCTCGAAGAGCAGGGTTACAAGGTCACCCCCATCGACGTGCAGCCCGACATTGCCACCGTGCTCCAGGCCGTCGCACCGGACGTGGTGTTCAATGCGCTTCACGGGCGCGTGGGCGAGGACGGAACCATTCAGGGTCTGCTCGAGGTCTTAAGGATTCCCTATACCCATTCCGGAATCCTCGCCTCGGCACTCGCCATGCAGAAGGACAAGGCCAAAATCGTCATGGCGGCCGCCGGTGTACCGGTGCCGATGGGTAAGGTCGTTAACCGTTTGGAGGCGGCCAAAAGCCACGTCCTGCCGGCGCCCTACGTGATCAAGCCGGTCAGCGAGGGCTCGTCCGTGGGCGTCATCATCGTTCGCGAGGACCGCTCCCATCCGCCCCAGGAGCTGACCCGCGAGGATTGGGCCTTCGGCGAGCAAGTCCTTGTGGAATCATATGTTGCGGGCCGTGAACTCACCTGCGCGGTCATGGGCGACAGGGCGCTCGGGGTCATCGACATCCAGCCCGCCACCGGGGTCTTCTACGATTACGATGCGAAATATGTGAAGGGGGGCTCCATTCACGTCCTCCCGGCAGAAATTAAACCGAATATTTACCAAAAGGTCCAAGAGTTGGCGTTAACGGCGCATCAAGCGCTCGGCTGTCGGGGAATCAGCCGCGCCGACTTGCGGTACGACGACACTCCTGGGGGAACCGGGGAACTCGTCGTTCTTGAGGTCAACACGCAACCCGGCATGACCGAGACGAGCTTGGTGCCAGAACTGGCAGCCCACGCGGGCTATTCGTTTGGCGAGCTTGTGCAATGGATGGTGGAGGACGCTACCTGCAACCGATGACGGCCTACCCGGCCGGATTCGCCGTTGCGCGCCCTGCCTCCGCAGGGCGGGGAGCAGGGGCCTCCCCCTTCAAGAAGCCCACCCGAATCAAAAAGCTTTTCGGCTCTTCGGGCAGCGTGCGCCGGCGCTCTGCCGGGGCGCCGCTCGAACAGCGCCTTCCGCGCTTTCTCGGAACCGGTCTTGCGCTCGGCTTTTTTAGCGCCGTCGTCGGATTCGGGCTCTGGCAGGGCGGTCACATCGACGGCTTCATCCGTGAATACGGCGAGCCGCATCACGCTCTTGCCCGCGCGGTCGGTCTCGGCCTCGATCAGGTGACGATCTCCGGCATCTCGCAGATGGGCGAGAACGAGGTTCTGGCCGCAGCGGGCATCAATGCCAAGCAGTCGCTGGCCTTCCTCGACGTGAACGATCTGCGCGAGCGCCTGGAGCGGGTTCCGATGATCAAGTCGGCCACCGTGCGCAAGCTCTATCCGAACGAACTCGTCATCACGCTGACCGAGCGCGAGGCACACGGGATCTGGCAGAACAACGGCGAGTTGTTCGTGATCGCCGCCGACGGCACGGTGATCGACCTGATGCAGGACGAGCGCTACCTCGATCTGCCCTTCGTTGTGGGCGAGGGCGCCAACACCCGCAGCAAGGAATATCTCGCGCTGCTCGAGGCCGCAGGCCCGCTCAAGAACCGGATTCGCGCCGGCACTCTCGTGGCCGGGCGGCGCTGGACGCTCAAGATGGACAACGGCATGGACGTGCGCCTGCCGGAGCTCAAGGCCGCCGACGCGCTGGCCCGGCTGGTGAAGCTCGAGAACGAGCAGAAGATTTTGGAAAAGGACGTCTTGGCGATCGATCTGCGCATGGCGGATCGCGTCGTCGTCCGCTTGACGGAAGAGGCAGCCCTGGCCCGCGCCGAGGCGCTCAAGAAAAAACCAATGCGCGGCAAGGGGGTCGATACATGAGTCTCTCGGGTCACGGTTTGACACCTCGCTTGAAGCCGCTTTCCGCGCGCAAGAGCGCCATCCTCTCGGTCCTGGACGTGGGCACGAGCAAGGTCGTCTGCGTCGTGGCGGAACTGAAGCCGGCCGACGAGGTCGAAGCGCTGCGCAGCCGCACCCACGTGGCGCGCATCCTCGGCATCGGCCATCAGCGCTCCGTCGGGCTGAAAGGCGGCGTGGTCGTCGATCTCGAAGCCGCCGAAAGCGCGATCCGGCAGGCGGTTCATGCCGCCGAACGGATGGCGAAGGTCGAGATCCAGTCGGTGATCGTCAACCTCACCGGCGGGCGTCTCGCCTCGGAGCATTTCGAAGCGCATGTCCCCGTGCGCGGCGCGGTCAGCTCCGGCGACGTCCATCGCGTTCTTGATGCCGCATCGAGCTACGATCTGCGTCGCGGCAGGACCGTTCTTCACGCCCTGCCCACCGGCTTCTCCCTCGACCAGCAGCACCACATCGTCGATCCCGCCGGCATGATCGGCGAGCGGCTCGGCGCGGATCTGCACGTGGTCACGTCGGAAGCCGCGGCTGCGCGCAACCTGATGCTCGCCGTGGAGCGCTGCCATCTCGGCGTCGAGGCGGTGATCGCAACGCCTTACGCGGCAGGTCTGTCGGCCCTTGTCGACGACGAGGCCGACATGGGCTGCGCGGTGGTCGACATGGGCGGCGGCACCACGAGCGTGGGCATCTTCTCCAACGGGCATCTGGTGCACACCGATGCCATCGCGGTCGGCGGTCATCACGTGACCATGGACATCGCGCGCGGTCTCACGACCCGCGTGTCCGCAGCCGAACGGCTCAAGACTCTCTACGGCTCCGCAATCACGTCGAGCGCGGATGACCGGGACATGATCGCGGTGCCGCAGGTCGATGAGGACGAACGGGACGTTCCGAATCATCTGCCGAAGTCGCACCTCGTTCGCATCATCAAGCCGCGGGTCGAGGAAGTTCTCGAACTCGTGCGCGACCGGTTGAAAGGCGCGGGCTTTGCGGCCCAGGCCGGACGGCGGGTCGTGCTGACGGGTGGCGCAAGCCAGCTCGTCGGGCTGCCGGAAACGGCGCGCCGCATCTTGCAGGGCCAGGTTCGTGTCGGGCGCCCGCTCGGCATCAAAGGTCTGCCTGAGGCGGCAAAAGGCCCTGCCTTTTCGGCGGTGGTCGGCCTCCTGGTTTATCCGCAGGTGGCACACATCGAGTATTTCGAGCCGCGTTCCAGCGGCTTGTTTCAGAGTACGGGAACCGACGGCTACTTCTCGCGAGTGGGCCGGTGGATTCGCGAGAGTTTTTAAAACGAGTAACGCGTTGGCGCGGCGGGCCATCGTGAAGAGTTCAAGTCAACAAGGGTCAGCGTCCGCCAAACGCTCATCGGTATAAAGGCCAGAAGAGGCACAGGTCATGGCTATCAATCAGCAAGCTCCGGACATCCGGGAACTCAAGCCGCACATCACGGTTTTCGGCGTCGGCGGCGCCGGCGGAAATGCCGTGAACAACATGATTGAATCGGGTCTCGAGGGCGTCGAGTTCGTGGTGTCGAACACCGATGCGCAGGCTCTGGCCTCCTCCAAGGCGCAGCGTGTGATCCAGATGGGCATCCAGGTCACCGAGGGCCTCGGCGCCGGCTCGCAGCCGGAAGTCGGCCGCGCGGCGGCCGAAGAGGTGATCGACGAGATCCGCGACCAGCTCGCCGGCTCTCACATGGTGTTCATCACCGCCGGCATGGGCGGCGGCACCGGCACGGGTGCCGCTCCTGTCGTGGCCCGGGCGGCGCGCGAACTCGGTATACTGACGGTCGGCGTCGTCACGAAGCCGTTCCAGTTCGAAGGCGTGCGTCGCATGCGTCTGGCGGAAGCCGGCATCAACGAGCTGCAGCAGGCGGTCGACACGCTCATCGTGATCCCGAACCAGAACCTGTTCCGTGTCGCCACCGAGAAGACGACCTTCGCGGACGCCTTCGCCATGGCCGACCAGGTGCTCTATTCGGGCGTCGCCTGCATCACCGACCTGATGGTGAAGGAAGGTCTCATCAACCTCGACTTCGCCGACGTGCGCTCCGTCATGCGCGGCATGGGCAAGGCGATGATGGGCACGGGCGAGGCTTCCGGCGAGAAGCGCGCGATCCGTGCGGCCGAGGCGGCCATCGCGAACCCGCTCCTCGACGACGTGTCGATGAAGGGCGCGCGCGGCCTGCTGATCTCCATCACGGGCGGCAACGACCTCACCCTCTACGAACTCGACGAGGCGGCGACCCGCATCCGCGAGGAGGTGGACCAGGATGCCAACATCATCCTCGGCGCGACCTTCGACGAGAGCCTGGAAGGCATCATCCGCGTGTCCGTCGTGGCGACCGGCATCGATCACGCCATCCTGGAGAACGGCGGCGACCTGACGGCCACCGAGCAGCGGATCTCGGAGGTGGCCGAGCGCCTGCGCGCCGAGGCCCGTGCCCGCGCCACGTCGACCCAGCCTGCGCCGACCTTTCGCTCCGCCGCCCAAGCCGAACCGGTGAAGGCGGCCCCGATCCTGACGCAGAGCGCGCCGGCTCTGGCCCCGGCTCCCGTCGCGGCTCCGGCTCCGATCGCGGCCGTCCAGCCGGTCGAGCCTGCGCCGCAGCCGGTGATTCGCGACGACGTGGTCCTCACGCCGGCTCAGCCCCGGCAGGCCGTGGCCTACGAGGCGCCGGCCCCTCAGGCACCCGTCTACGAGGAGCCGGTGGAGCAGGGCGCCTTCATCCCGCCGCAGGCGGAGCGCGCCATGCGTCCGGCCCGGATGCCGCGGATCGACGAACTGCCGATGCCGGCGCAGAACCAGATCCGCGCCAGCCGCGGCGAGGAACCTGCCCACGAGCATAAGCCGTCCCTGATCCAGCGCCTCGCGACCATCGGCTTCGGCCGCCGCGAGGAGCCTCAGCACGCTCCCGCCGAGCCGCGCCAGGAAGCGCCGCGCCAGCCCATGTCCTCGGTCCATGCCGAGTACGCCCGCCGGCCCGTGCCGCCCCAGGCCCAGCGTCCTCAGCAGGCCCCGATGGCGCCGGCTCCCCGGGCCCACTCGGAGGACGACCAGCTGGAGATTCCCGCCTTCCTGCGCCGTCAAGCCAACTGATTTGACCTGACGCTCTGTAAGGGCTGTTACAAATGGGCCCCCGGCTGCATGCAGCCGGGGGCTTTGTTTATTAAAAATCTATTAATTTCAAAGGGTTGCGAGTTATCCTAATTGTAACACAAAGTAAGAAAGCGTGATTTGGCCTAGCCTGACAGCGGGACTAAGGTGCCCACACATCAAAGGGGCAGCGCTAATGAGAAGCCTGCCGGTCGGAAGCCACAACGCAGCAAATGCAGCTTCCCCGGCAAACAGGCTCAGTTTGGCGACAAGGGTAGTTGAGGTTCAGGATTAATGAAGCAAAGCCAGCAAACCACGCTTCGCGCCGCCGTGA
>JAESFT010000736.1_pt1 | contig 14174 bp, 11 predicted proteins | sample 9269451 | NCBI WGS metagenome assembly JAESFT01 (sample SAMN14502557, study PRJNA617106) | algae metagenome | isolation source: Scytonema hyalinum WJT4-NPBG1 and co-occurring heterotrophs from well... | place: USA: Mojave Desert, Joshua Tree National Park, California | collected 2006-05-25
TCATCCACCACATGGACTATCATGACTATCAGAATCTCGTTCCCGGCAAAGGCGAGAAGACGACTAGGAACCACAAGCTTCAGACGGAGCTCTTCTCCACCGAAGGCGCGCTGCTCTTCGGCGTTGGGAGCGAATTGGCGGAGACAGCCTCGCGGCTGTCGTTGAGCGACCGCAAGGCAGGCGTTCTTGTTCCTGGCTTCCCGCCATCCTTCAGTAAGAACATCTCCGGGGACAGGTCGGTGAGGGCCTTTGCATCCGGGCGCTTCGAGACCAATTCCGAACCGCTCAAGCAGAGCCGACTGGCCGCGGCAGCATTGGGGGTGGCCGTCAGGAAAAGCGATGGTCTGATCGATGCGCTGAAAGCTGCATCCATCTCCATCATCGGCGTCGAGGAGGCCAGGATAAAAGCCGGCGAGCTCGAGAATCTCGTCATGAACGAGGCGGGGCGACATGTGAACGTCGTACCGGGCGGGTTCGAGAACGATCCCGAGGCCATCGTCGATCAGCTGGTTCAGTCGAACCTTGCCATCATGCCCTCGTACCGCGAGGGCTTCGGGCTTGCGGGATGGGAAGCCATAGGCTGCGAGGTCCCGCTAATCCTAGGGCGCGAGACCGGTCTCTTCAAGTTCATCGAGAAGACCTTGGGCGGGGCCGGAACCGGATGCCTAGCAGGCATCGATCTCAAGGGCGGCGACCTCCATCCCGACGACAAGGAGAGCGTGGCCAGAGCGATCATGACGATTGCCAAGAACCTGGGGAAGGCAAAGGCGGACGCGGTCGCGTTGAAGAAGCATCTCATCGCCGAGCATGGATGCAGTTGGAATAACACCGCAGATCAGTTCTACGCCCATCTGGAAGCAGAGAACGTCGTGGTCGCTCAAAGCAGTACCGCACGTACCAACGGACTCGACCGATCCAACGACGAGGATGTCTTCAAGTATTCGCACGCGAACCACTTCATCGAATGCGCCGAGCTTCAGGTGGCGACGGGACAAGGCAGCCAGCCGACCGACTTCGAGATCCTCGCGGAGCTCCGGTTCGGAACCACCGCGATGCAGGCGCGCAAGCTCAGCGTCGAGGTCTTCCTGAAGCGGGCCCGCCTCCAGGTCGTGCCACGTGGAGGAACCATATGCGGCAACCGTTTGGGCGATCCGCCCAATCCACTGAAAGGCATCGAGCCACGCGCCGGTGGCGTTTGGGCCATCAGCGACCCGCTCGGTTCGGATGCGCTGCATGGAAAGGCGCTGGGCGACGAGACTCTCTGCCGCATCCAGGCGCCGGCGAACACTCCCTCGGGTGCGACCGTGGAGCTGACCGCAGCCCGTCAGGACATAGGCTGCGTGTTCAAGTCTCCGCTCGGGAACAAGAGTCCCGAGAAGGCAACCGAGAAGGTGATGCAGATCTTCCTTCAAAACTGCATCGTGAAAGAGAAGAGCGGCTACATCGTTCTGAGCGAGGCAACCATAGATGGCGAATAGGTTTGGGCTGAGCGATGAGCAGGAACGCGTCCTCGCCGAGATTCTGAAGGCCGATGGCGCCGATTTTTCCGCACTCGTCGGCATCGCTGGATTGGACCCATCGGTCGACTTCAGGGGCGCCGACCTTCGCGGCGTGGACTTCGGCCGCAGCGACCTCGCCGGCTACGACTTCTCCGACGCTGATCTCAGCGGCTGCCGGTTCGACAGAGCTGGGCTCAAGGGGGCGATCTTCGCGAACAACCGGGACGAGGGCACGGTATGGCCGAGGCCGCCTTCGGAACGCCGACCATCTCGTGCCGTCCTGCGCGCGACGACGGATTTCGAGCTGCACCCGTTTCACCGTGAGGCAATGTCGTCCATCGTCGCGGCGCTGGAACGGGGCGTTGCTCGCCCGGTCGTCCTGATGCCGCCCGGGACCGGCCGCACGATGTTGCTCGAGGCGTTGCTGTCGGAACTAGACAATCGCTACATGCTCGGCGTCGCGCTCGTTTACGCGCCCACGCAGGTTGCCGTCGAGCAATTGCGGCATCGCTTCTCCTACAGATTCGGCCCCGATGCAGTGGCTGGTTCGAACTCCAAGGAAATGCCGGTTCCATTCGATGCAAGATTGATCGTGGCAGGGATCTCTTCGCTGCGCACGGATGCATTGGAATATTATCCTGCTCGTACTTTCAGTGGCATCACCCACATCTTCATTCTCGATGGAGCACTTACATCTTCTCGTCTGCGCTATCTTCAGTCGCAGTATCCGGGCGTGCAGATCGTCAGCTTCGCGGTTTCACGTCCGACGGCAGAAGTGCACCGCACCCCAATCATCGAGGACGGCGAGGTCGTCTTCGATCTCTCCTACAATCAAGCCGTGGGAGCCAAACTGCTGGTGCCTGCCGCAATACACAACTATCGATCGCCGGGCCGCGTGGAACATGCTGACGAGGAGGAGATGGGGCTGATCGTGTCCGAGGTGCTCGAGGTGGTGCGCAGCATGCCCAGCGGTGCGGTCGGGGGCATGGTCTGCCGCAACACCGCAAGCGTGCGAAAGCTGGCGCGCGAGCTTCATGACGGCATCGACCATCACCGCCAGGGCCATTCAGGAATCCAACGGGTCGTGCAGCACACCTCGCTGAGCGCGGATGAAAGCCTGGTGCGAGCCGCACTGGACCTACCGGGAACAGTGCTCCTGATGAACGATGTCGTTGCATCCAACTTCGACTGGGCAGTGCTGGACTACGCGATCGTTTTGACCCGTCTCAGGTCTCCCGAGCATCTTGCCTTCGTCCGGCCCAGGCGAGGACGCAGGCAGGGGCTGCAGGTCATCGATTACATGCAGAATTTCGATTGGATGGCTTCTTCGCGCTGGTGATGGAAGGCGTGCCATCCGGGTTCCGGCGCGGCACGTTGATATCGCGGGGAGCCGGAGCAGGAGGTGACGCTTGCCTCGGCAGGCTCGCGAGGCGAGAAGACGGATCTAGCATCTCCGCTGCTGCTTGCCTTCACTCTCTGCCCGAAACCCGCCGACGGCGCGGGGGATTTAGATCGTCCTTCGGGCATTCGCTCTATCATTCAGCTATAATAATAAGAAGGAAGACCAATCCTCACATGCGGGGCCGGAATGACCAAAGACATCATCGCAACCGATAAAGTCGTCAAGGAAGTTCGTAACGGTCGGTTAACCCTCACGGACAGGGAGTTTTTCGTCCGCTCACATTGCAGCGCGTCGAAATGCCGACGCTGTTTGCAAAATCCACGTTTGACGATATTGCCAAGATCGGGGCGACGTTTCGCCGGATGAGTGAATAAATGTTCGCCGCGTTGATGCCCGCCATCGAACTGTTCAGGGATATTAGCGTACATATCGAGCGATCTAAAAGGATTGAAGCATCCGGATGGCTGCCGCACTACACGACGCCCTTCGCCATAGTCCTCGACGTTATGACGGCAGAGGAAATCAGTGCCGTTATCGAGCGGCGTTACCGGGAGAATTGGCACGAGGTTGAAAGTGCCTTTCTAGAACGGTTGGAAGCAAGTGAGCTTGATGACGAGGCCAAAGCAACCTTCAAGGAAGCGCTTGCCAGTCATAGGCACGGCCTCTACCGGTCTGTGCCCCGGACGCTGTTCCCCGAAATCGAACGGGTAGCCTGCGCCGAGCTATATGACGGCTCCCGAAAATAGCGCAAAGAAGATGCGAAAAGCGGCAATCGCTTGAACTTGGCATAACCAGCCTTCCCGACTTTGCCGAAACGGTTGGGGAGCTTCCGGTCGGCCATGTGCTGACGACCGATTACGGCTATGCGCTCTACATCAAACTGGAAAAGCATCTGTACAAAACCGTCAGGCGCCCGGACGAGATTGCTGAGGCGGTCGCGGACGCGGTTCCCAACCGGCACGCATCGCTGCATGGCATCGTGACCTACAGCACTATGCAAAACAGCCTGAACGCGCTGATTATGACTGATTTTGTCTTTCACCTGATCGGCCAAATCAAGATGCTTTCAACGGAAGCAGCCGGTGAAGCGTGACGAAGCCGCTACTCAAGGCCGGTTTGCGAATGACTGTTATAGGTTAACTCAATCGCAACTGGAACTCCGAGCTGGGCTTCGTCCGTCAACATAGACGATCGACTGAGGGCGGGTTGCCGCTGAAGTGCGGCGATCACCTGAATGGCCGCTTTCCCAGCTCCACCACCCAGAAGCGGTCGGGCAGGAATCCACCCGTCGCGGACGTTCGCGGAGCCACCGTCGAATGGCAGCTTGGGGCCATACCCAGCCGTTACGTATGATCTTGTAAAAGTCCGCTAACCGCGCGAATGCGGAAATTCGGCTTGGGCCAGCCCCGTACCAAGTTGAAGACGTTTGGGTCGCTGATGGAAGGGGCCTCGAGACTGCCTCCTGCCATACTCAATGGACGGGTTGACCAGGAGCCCTGCAGTGAGAAGTGTTAGGAGAAAGGATTGCCTCTTTATATACAAAAGGATTGTCACGCAAACAGCGCTCACTTGGGGCAACCGGGCACTCAGTTGCTGCACAATGATCTGCAGGTCGAAGATGCGGAACGTAGCCAATGGAAGAACAGCGTGCCTGTAGCAATATGATCGATCTCGTCAATGTGCTTTGTAAAAGATTCAAAGTTGATCCGATTGCCTCAAGTGAGCTTGATGCCATTATCGGCGAGGCCGGCATGCTTCTTCAAACTAGCCCGCTAGAGCTTGGAAGCCACCTTGCTAGCCTGAAGTTTGTTTCTCCTGTGTACAGCGAGTCTCACAAGCAAGATAAACAACATGTTGAGGAGGTGCGTGCATTTCGTAAATTTCGGAATGCTGTGACATCACTCTCAGATGAACTCGAGAATTTCGCAGATCCGGAGTCTCCTCTTGCGCGTGCCCTGAGCAATATCGCAACTCTTTCAGCACTTCCTGAGCTGCCTCTTGCGCCAGGTCTAACTCGGCTTGTCGCACTCTTTACATCAGAGGCAGTCGAGCAAGCAGACAACCAGCTTGAACGGCAAATCGATGCTGTACGTGTTAGTCTTGATGGGCTCAACAAGTACCTTGAAAGAGGCTATTCTAAACGCTTCCCGAGCAACCGATACTCAGTAGTTAGTTGGAATACCTTCTGTGTTGGCGAGGTATTACCTGCGCTTTTTGAGTATCATTTCGGTCAAGAGCTGCAAGTCTCAACAGGCCAACATCGCTTCAGAGCAGGTGGGCCAGGAATTAGATTTCTAACAGCAGCAACAAGAACTATCGGCATCCGAAAAACGAACGGTGAGATGTACTCGGCCGAAGGTCTCAGAAGATTGCGGGAAGAAGCACGCCGTGACCCGCAGCTTCGAGAAGATTGGATAAAGAAGCTCGTCAGCCCCCGATCCACAGATGCTGGGTAGAAAGTCGGCCGTCAAACATCTCGGCACCGTCCTCTCAAGACATTAAACCTATATCTTCAACCGTAGAAAAGTTTATTAGGAAAATAAACTTACATGCTTACAGAGGTCGCTTGGATCCTCCAACCTCCTGCTTGACCACTTATGGTCACTTCTGAAAACGGAGGTAGAGGTGACGACCACTTGCTCAAAGTCCTCACGGTCGCGTCTGCTTGAGGGCATCGCGGCGAAATCCTTTTACGGTCGACAAGCAGAGCCCTGCAAAGAATCCACTGCGGTGAACTCCCAGCGATCGGACCTTACCCATCATTGTGTCCTGAGCACAGCGGAAGCAGCGGCGTTTCTGAATTTTAGTATTCCGCACTTCCGGCGCCTTTATCGCAGCGGCGACGTGCCCGCCCCTATACACCTTAGCACTCGTAAGCTCGGGTGGAGAATGGGCGACCTCATCGACTGGATTGCCACACGCCAGACGCGCCCGACGACCGACTAATCAATCCGGACAACGCGCCCTAACGAAGAGCCCCACGCGAAAAGGGCTTCGGCGGGGCTGAGAGTGAGTGTTATGCAACACAACAATTACATGCATTTTGCGCAGCGCGCAATCTTTGAGAAGCTCGAAGCGGGCAAGATCAACCCGATTGTTCGTAACCCGTTCGAGGAAATTCGCGGCTACGCGGACGGCCGCAAGTTCGTGCTCGAGGGTCACCTCGCCTGGACCCTCATCCAGTTCATGCAAGCGGGTGATCAGGGCTGCACGCCAGCGGACCTTATGGCCCCGGGTTTGAGCCAAATCGTCCACCAGCTCCGCAAGGTTGACTTGACCTTCGCTACCATCCCCGAAAACGATCCCAGGATCGGCAAGGGCTTCCGGCTGCGCTACGTCTTACGCAGCAAAGTCTCAATCACCGATTTCACCTTGAAGGCGGGGTACCGCTATGGCGTCTAACTCCTCTTCTCGCGTCCACGCCGAGTGCCAGAAGCAAAAACCCTACGGTTCCTGGCCATCGCGTCCCGATTTTGCCGCCGTCAACACGGCGGCGATCTCGGTCTTGCTGGCCCTGCTGCAGCGCTGGTTGCCGGATGGGCACCGCGCGGCCAACGAGTGGGTGGCCCGCAATCCGCGCCGGGCGGATCGCACCTCCGGGAGCTTCAAGATCAACCTGCGAACGGGCCGCTGGGCGGACTTCGCTACCGGCGACAAGGGCGGCGATGTCATTTCCCTCGCCGCCTACCTGTTCGGCCTCTCTCAGCTCGAGTCGGCTCAGCGCATCGCCAGTATGCTTGGCGTAAACCCCAAGGAGGCGCATCGTGGATAGCCTCACACAGGGAGCCTTCGCTCCGCTCTTAGCCGATGAGGTGGGGCACGTTCCCACCTCTGCTCCGCCCCAACAGGACGGCCATCTCGTCCTCCCGCATGCCCCGGACGGAGCCGAACCGCCGGTCGTCGCAGCAGCCCGCTTGTGCAAGCGCCAGCCGGACGCGATCTGGACTTACAAGACGGTAGAGGGCCGCCTGGCGCTTGCCATCATCCGCTTGAACGAGCCGGACAGCTGCAAGACGATCCTACCCTTGTCCTGGGTGTGCCACTCGAATGGTCAGGAGGGCTGGGGCTTCAAACACCCCCCTTCCCCGCGCCTGCTCTACAACGCCGATCAGCTCGCTGCTCGTTCCGACGCGCCTATCATTGTGTGCGAAGGCGAGAAGACGGCCGATGTGGCAGCCCAGCTCTTCCGGGATATGGTCGCTACCACCTCTCCCGGAGGAGCGAACGCCGCGAAGAAAGCCGACTGGTCACCCCTGAAGGGCCGCAAGGTCGTGGTCTGCCCGGATGCAAACGACAAGCCGGACAGGAACGGCCACAGGCCGGGCGAGGTCTATGCCATGGAGGTGGTTGCCGCGGCTTTCGCTCATGGCGCCACCGAAGTTCACCTCGTCGACACCGCAGCGCTCTCCCGCATGCTCCCGGACGGCAGCTCGCGCGAAGGACCAACAGGATGGGATCTTGCGGACGCACTCGAGGAGGGCTGGGACTTGCAAGACCTCCGCACGGCTTTCGAGACCCACACGGAGGCGTGCCGTGTCCCGACGCCGAGCACTGATGACGCGATTAGCGCGATCACTTCTGATCCTGTCCTCAGCCGTATCCTTCAAGAGCTCGCCGCGCTCCGCCCCGGTGACTACCAGATCCGACGCAAGAGCGAAGCCAAGCGCCTGGACATCGCGGCTGTCGTGCTCGACAAGTACGTGCGGCAGGTGCGCGGTGATGAGGCGGAGAACGAGCGGGAGCGCTCCCAACGCGATGTTCTCGTTGAGCTGGCGAGTGGCGCCGAATTCTGGCGCGATGAGACAGGCGACGCCTATGCCACCGTTCAGGAGGATGGCGTCCGGAAGAACTTCCGGATTCGCTCAAGCGATTGCCGGAGCTGGCTGATCCGGAGCTGGATGGCGCATCACGACAATGGTGGGCTGCCCTCCGCGCCCGGCAATCAGGCTCTGCAGGACACCCTCAATGCCATTGAGGCACGCGCCCAACAGGGACTGGTGCACTCGGTTTTTGTTCGGATTGGTCATCACCAAGGCCTCGTGTATGTCGACCTGGGCGACGAACTCTGGCGCGCCGTCGAGATCTCGACCCGGGGTTGGCGTTTGGTGGACAGGCCGCCGGTTCGCTTCATCCGGACGTCCGGTCAGCTTCCCCTGCCCGAGCCCATCCGTGATCCAAAGGGCCTTCCCGCCCTACTCTCGATCTTGCCGGACGGTGCGGACGCAAAGGACGCAAAAATCCTGCTGCTGTCTTTTTTGCTGGGCGTATACATGCCGAACGGCAGCTTGCCTCTGCTTGCCCTTTCCGGCCGGCAGGGTTCGGGCAAGTCGACCCTCACCCGCCGCCTGCGCCAGTTGATCGACCCCAATCAGGCGCCCGCTCGCCAGCAGCCGCGGAATGAGGACGACCTCATCATCGCCGCGAGGAACGGAGCTTTGGTGGCGTATGATAACCTGTCGCGCCTCACCACAGATCTGTCGGATGCTCTGTGCCGCTTGGCAACAGGGGCCGGTTTCTCGAAGCGGCGACTCTACACCGATGTCGATGAGTTGATCGTGCAAGTGCGCCGGCCCGTCATCATCAACGGTATCGCAGACCTGGTGCGGATGCCCGATCTCGCGGACCGGGCGATCTTCATCGACCTGCCAGCTCGCTCCACCTTCCAGCCCGAGAAGGAGTTGGAAAAGGCGTTCGAGCAGAACCGGCCGGCCATGCTGGGGCTGATCTACGATGCGATCTCGGCTGCGTTGCGTGGCTATGCCGGAGAAGCATGCTCCCCTGGCATCCGCTTGGCCGACTTCGAGCGCTGGGTGCGGGCTGCCGCACCGGAACTGGAGCTCGATCCGCAGGAGGTGTCGCAAGCAATGGGCGAGAACCGCCTGATGGGTGACCGAATGCTGATCGAGGATGACCTCGTGGCCTCCCTGCTCGTCCGAATGTTGGACAAGCAGGCGGAGATCTCGGGAACACCAACCGAGCTGTTTGCCGAGCTGCGGGTCGAGGCTCAGGAGGACGCACACCTGTTGCCGAAGGGACCGCGTGCCCTCTCGGCCCACCTCAAGCGGTTCGTGCCCGCCTTCGAGCGGACCGGCATCATCCTGGAACAGAGCCGGGTGGGCCATGACCGGCAGCGGCGGTGGACGATCCGGCGCAAAGCTGATGTGACGATGGTCACGGAGGAGTACTAATGGGAGCAGAAGTCCTCCTCACCTCTCTGCAGGCCCGTGGCGCCGTCGTGAGCCTCACCCCTGAGGGCAAGATCCGGGTGGAGGCTCCGGAGGCTGCACTCGACGACGTGTTGCGCGACCAAATCCGACAGGAGCGTGATGGGCTCATCGCTCTCCTGCAAACCATCGCGCAGGACGAAAAACAGGTCTGCCAGGTTGCGTCCTTTGCGTCCGCTGCGTCCGCAGCCATCCCGGAGGGGAGCGCCCTGCGGAGAATGCGGACACAAAGGTCGCAAATTTCTTCCCCCAATCGCCTGCCTCGTGATGAATTCCGGAACGGCGCGCTTGCGCCGATTCCTCCCGGCTTACCAGCCTCGTGGCAGGCTGGGTTGGAGCAGTTGGCGCTCATGTTGCCGCCGACCGGGTTCACTGAAAAGCGGTGGGCTATAGGAATAGTGTGGGCACGCCGGATCGCATTCGAACACGGACCAGCAGCGTTTGTGATGGGCTGGAATGCTGAAGAGCTGTTCGGGCTCCATCCTGCTGCTCCGTCTGCCCGTTACGACGCAATGGGCCTTGCCTTTACGTTAGATGAAACCTGGTGCGTTGCATCTCTCAATGACGAGCGAGCCATAATTAGTCACGCTAATGGAACATTGAGTACATTCAGAAGAACTCCGCACTCGCCAGAGAGCAGGTGTGCATGGGAGGTGACTTAACCCTCCGTCTTTACGAACTGCCCTTCGATTTGGGCAAAGACCGCTGTCTCCATTTCTCGAGCTGACTCGGCTTTCTGATACAGGAAGCCGATCTCTGCTCAAGACGCTATAAGGTACTATGACATTCTGAGCCCCTGAACCGAGATGGCATCGGCTCTCACGTGACAGCGATCCTCTCGCCAGAAGACTACGTTTGGGCTATCGCGACACTGATCAAGCCTCAGAACTACTAAAAGAGTTGAATTTATCCCTTTAAATTGTTGATATTTCTTGGCTTTCTACGTCTCAGTGTGGTTCAGCGACATTTCAGGGTTGTCACACGTCTCTCGATGCGAGGTTAACAAAAGTCAACATCAGGCTGCGGATCATCACCTCTCTAGGGCAGCGTGCATGTTAAGTTTTGTTAAGGTCAGAGGTATGTTCTCGGGGGATCGGCTTTCAAATTCATTAGCTTGTCGTTCCCTATCGCGTAGAGCGCTCCTAGCCGGATGGTTGAGTCAGGCCTAGGCGTTCGAACTGCAAAACTCTGAATTCGGAGCAATTAGTTCAAACTCAGCACGAGCTACGACCAGTTAGACACTGGGTTCCGGAAGGAAGCTCCCATGGCCAAGTCGATCTTCTCCCCAGAAGCCTTCTTCAAATCAGCACAATCGCCGGAAATGTGGTTTCTGAGCACAGAGCGCCTTCGAGACGCATCGGAAGTCATACTCCGTGATCAGCTCGCGAAGGAGCAGCCCTATTTCGCGGCTGTCCAGAAAGCTAGCGCGGAGGCCCAACTGGCGGCAATTAAGGACACAAGCGGATCCGCCTACGTGGATATTGCGCGCACGCCGCCGAACTATCTGCCGGCCCAGCTCTTGTACGCTTTTGCCATGGAGAATGCGCTCAAGGGCTTGATAGTAGCGCGCAACCCCGAGCTGATCTCGCCCAATCGGATCAGCAAGAAACTGAATACGCATGCGCTGATTACAGCAGCCGATAATGTAGGCTTTCTTCTTGCAGTGCAAGAGATACCCGTCCTGCAAGCGCTGTCACGGATTGCTATGTGGACTGGTCGCTATCCTGCGGCGTCGACTGTCACTCAACATACAGCTGATCGCCCTTTAGGCAGTGATCCGCAATAGATGCTGGACTGGGGCTCCCAGCATCCCATTATGCGACGATGCTTTGATCGCATGATGGAGGAGCTTGAACAAGCGCTCTCAAAGCCGCCGGAGCGGTTCGGCGGCGTTGTCGCGTTCGATCCTACGGCGAAGTAGTTACGCACACCGCCCCTCAGCAGGTCGGCGTCGCCTCGAATTTGAGGAGCGCCTCACCCCATTGCCCGATAGCATCCAGGTGCTGCAACCTTGCTTTCGAAGAAGGCTCGGTAATTACCCTGCCGTCTTTGTCTTTTCCCAGACCGAACTGGTCACTTTCGCACCGTCTGCCTAAAAAGCCTTTCGACATCGCGATCGGACGTTTGCGGCTGTAGCATCTCCCGAGAAAGCGCGCGCTTTGACAACAGCAGCTCGTCGAGGGTCTTGTCGAACGACGCATCTGGATGCGGCTCAAAGAGTGCAATTGGCAGATGAATTGTGACTGGTTTTGTTTGGCCGATACGAAAAGCTCGATCGTTACACTGATCCTCAACAGCCGGGTTCCACCAGCGGCTGAGATGGATTACGTGGTTGGCCGCCGTGATAGTGAGGCCCACGCCTGCCGCTTTGGGGGAGAGAACCAATAGATCAAATCCGGGTGGACGCGACTGGAACTCGTTCACGATTCGCTGGCGCTGTTCGCCCGGCGTGCCGCCGTTGATGATTGCTGGACGCCTCTCCATGTCGAAAAGCTGCGCCACACCTTCTGCGAAAAGGGCCTGCATTGTGAGGCTCTCGATGAATACGAGTGCCTTTTCACCTTTAGCGTCGATCTCACGCAGGATCTCGAGCGTCTTCATCAACCGCGCGGAGCGATCTGCAAAGGCTCTAAAGCTTAGCTCCGGCAACGCGGCTGTGGCTTCCAGCCTGTCGGGATGAAGCGATACGCCGCGCAGGTCATGAATGACTTTCAACATCTGGCCCGGCTTGTCACTACGGCTGCCGTGTGCCGCGGACACGATGCGCTCGTATGCTGTCCGCTGCTCGGGCGGCATTGGGACTTCGTAACGGATCTCGCGCTTCTCCGGCAGCCCTTCCAGAACATCGTCTTTCATGCGTCGGAGCATAACCGCAGGTGCAGCTTCCACTGGCTGATCGAGCTTTCGTTTTAGGGATATCAGCTGATCACTCGCATCCTCACGGTAGGTTGCCGAGAATGTCTTGAGGTCTCCGAGATAGCCCGGAACAAGGCGATCCATAATGCACCAGAGGTCCTCCAGCCGGTTCTCGATCGGCGTACCCGTCAGACCGAGCACGAAATCGGCATTTATGGTCTTGGCCGCCTTGGTGTTGAGCGTATCAGGCGCTTTCACCTTTTGCATCTCGTCGAACAGGACGAGGGAGTACCGAATTGGAGCGAAGGCCTGCTCGTGGTCCGTGAGGGTTTCGTAGGTTGTCAGAATCCAGTCAGTCTGCCGAAGGCGAGCACGGTCCAGTGTTTCGCCGGAATCGGAGCGGCGCTCCGGGGCTACCTTGAGCAGGCGCAAGCCTTTGCCATAGGCGTCCAGCCGCTCACCGAGCCCTTGGGTCGCAAGATGCCTTGCGCTTTCCTCCTCCCAGTTCTTGAGCAGGGCCGTGGGTGCCACGACAAGGATAGGCCCGCGGTCGACGCGCGCGTCTCCGGTCTTGCGCGCCGCCTCCTGGTTGCTCCTGACCCACGCCAGAAAGGCGAGCGCCTGAAAGGTTTTGCCGAGACCCATGTCATCTGCGAGCAGCACTCCCGGCCATCCAGCGCACCAGGCAGAAACAAGCCAGGCGAAGCCATGCTCCTGGTGTGGCTTGAAGCGGGTTGCTCCCATGCGATCCGCCGGCGGCTCGGGGGGCAGCAGCGCAACGCGGCGGCGAAACCTCTGTTCGTATTCGACACCCTCGTAGTTGTTCTTGATGAGGAGAACTTGCTTCTGCTCAGGTTCAGGCTCTGCCGTGTCCTCAGACGGCTCATCCGGCCTAGGCGTCTCATGGTCCTTCAGAAGACGTTCGGCCTCTTCGACGGGGACAGGCTCACCCTTGACGAGCACCTCTGGCCGGCCCTGCTCGCGCGCGCTGCGCACGGCCTTTGCCAGCTCGTCACGTTCACCATCCGTCAGGTCAGGCGGATCCACTGGAGCACCGCTATCGTCGACCCAACCACCCTCAGGCAGCCACGTGTGCGACTTGCGCGTGAGCCAAGGCAGCTTCGGACGCTCCCAGACGCCGAGTTCGAGAACCCGATCTGAATATTGCTGGGTTTCGACAAACAGGGACGATACGCCTTCTGTCACTTCCCCGTCCGCAAGCGCCGCCCGCGGATTGCGGACGAACTGGCGGCGCTCTTCCGGGGGTGCGCGCCGCTTCTGCTTGACGATGTCGAGGGCCTTCTTGAGCTGAGGGTCGATTAGGACGTAGCGGTTTCGCCCCAACACATAGGCGTCCCGTGTCGGACCGGGCCGGGCGAAAGCCTGTACCAGAAATTCGCGGTGGTCGTCTGGGACGAGCAGCGCCTCGGCATCGGCGTTGTGCAGATCCTCTGATGGCGGCTCCTCGCCGTCCTCGGGCGCATGGGCGTGATCTTCGGTGCTCGCTGCCTTGGAGCGCGCCATCAGAATCGGGGTGAAATCAACCCCCGTTGGCGTTTCTCGGACGTCAAGAGCAAAAGAGCCTGCCTGATGGATCGTGAGGCTCGCGGCATAGCCATCCGCCTGAACCTCATGACCAAGCGTCGAGCGCAATGCCTCCTGAACCGGCATCCAGGTCGAGATGCGCTCCTCAAACGGCCTGCCCTGGCTGCCATTGTACGTCTCAATCGCCTCGACGAGACGCAGCAAAGGTGAGGTCAGCCGCCCTCCCCGGTCACCCCATTCCAGGATGAGACCTGTGCGGCGCGGCCGAACCTCGCGGTGATCCTGGTCAGCCCAGTGAAGCCGGATTATCCCCTCAGGGGTTTCGACGCGCCCATCGAAGGCGAGCTTCAGGCTTAGTGGGACAAGGTTTGGAAGTCCGATCGCATCAGCGATGACTGCTGGCAGCATTGTAGCCTGCAGATGCGATAAGTGCACGCTTGTCTTTTCCGAGGCAGCACGTCCCTCCGTGACAAGCGCAGACAGCGCTCGGGCGACTGGGCGGGCGCTTTTCACAGCAGGCCATTGCGCAACCTCAATCTCGCGTCGTCGCCCCAGGAGAGGTCTATCCACTAGCGTGATCGCAACACCACTGGGTTGAGCATCGATTTCGAAACGCACAGCCATCGATCAGAGCTCCCTTCACCAAAC
>JAESFT010000737.1_pt1 | contig 14167 bp, 11 predicted proteins | sample 9269451 | NCBI WGS metagenome assembly JAESFT01 (sample SAMN14502557, study PRJNA617106) | algae metagenome | isolation source: Scytonema hyalinum WJT4-NPBG1 and co-occurring heterotrophs from well... | place: USA: Mojave Desert, Joshua Tree National Park, California | collected 2006-05-25
CCGGTCGCGTCGGATCGATGAACTGCGGCAGAAGCGCGACGAAGTACAACAACGCTTTCGGGTTCGACAATTCCACCACCACTGCCTGCCAGAATGCACGCGATCCTCCGATCGATTGCCCCGGATCGGCGCTGACCGTCAATGCGCTCGCCTTGCTGCGGATAGCCGAAATGCCCAGATAGAAGAGGTAGGCGACGCCTACCCATTTCACAATCGAGAACAAGGTGTTGCTGGCGACGATCAGTGCTGCGATGCCGGTCGCCGACAGCGCGAAGTAAATCGCATTTCCGACGGCAATGCCGGCAATCGCCCAATAGGAACGGCGCAGTCCGTTGGACATGGCCTGTGCCACCACCAGCAGCGCCGCCGGTCCGGGCGTCAGGCAGACCACCGCCGTGGTGACGACGAAGAGCAGATAGGTTTCCCAGTTCATCATTTTCCCCTTTGATTATGTTGTTCAATGTTCTGTGCCGGCATAAATCCACATCGCCAGGGTCCGGCCAGCCGGGTGAAAACCCACGGACTGATAGAACCCGATAGCCTTGCCGTCCGCCACCAGCATCTGCTGATGGAAGCCGGCGTACCTCATTCGCAGTGCGGACATCATTCGCCCGCCTATTCCCTGCCGCTGGAATTCGGGATGCACCAGCAGGTGCGGGTAATAGACGACCAGATGCCCGTCCGAGATGGCATTGCCCAGGCCGATCAGGCGTCCGGCGCGGCGCGCGGTGACCAGCGAGTGCGAATTCGACAATGCCGCCAGCAGTTGCTCAGGCTTATCGGCGGACGACCAGCGGTTCGCGCGGTACAGCATCAGCACTTCACTTTCTTCCACGCTGTCAGCGAGATTGATGTCAATGTCCATTCCCTGCCATTCCAGAAAAGTTCACCCATGCCATAGCTTATGCGCCGCAGGCGCTGGACTGAATGCACAATGAAAGGCAATATCGCTAACTCACCTTTGTTTTTATCGAAATTGGATGGTTCCGCCATGAAAATCGAACTCGACGCAATGGATGCCAGAATACTCGACATCCTGCAGTCCGACGCGCGCACCACGATGGCGGAGATCGGCCGGCGGGTGCACATGAGCCAGCCGGCGGTCGCCGAACGGGTCCGGCGCATGGAAGCCGCCGGCGTGATCGCCGGCTACCATGCCCAAGTGAACCCGGCGGCGCTCGGCTACGGCATCACCGCCTTCATACGGGTATCCAAGCGCAGCCACCAGACGCCGGTGGAGGTGGTGGCGGCGGAATTGCCGGAAATCGTCGAATGCCATTCAATCACCGGCGATGACTGCAGCATCGTCAAGGTGATCGCGCCGTCGGTGGCGGAACTGGAAAAGGTCATCGTGGCGCTGACCCGCTGCGGCGTCACCTCGACATCGCTGATCCTGTCGTCCTTCATCGAACGCAAGGCCATCAAGCCGGCGGGCTGACGCGGCGCAAACCGGCGGGCTGCGGCGGTCGCTTGACGTTAACGTTAACGTAAGCTACCGTAACGACCGTCCCTCCTTCCCGGATCCCGCCATGACCGACCTTTCCATTGCGCAAAAACTGACCGAGTACAAGCCCCTCAACAAGGTCCGTTTCGTCACCGCCGCCTCGCTGTTCGACGGCCACGACGCCTCGATCAACATCATGCGGCGCATCCTGATGGCCAACGGCGCCGAAGTCATCCACCTCGGTCACAACCGCTCGGTCGACGAGATCGTGACGGCGGCGCTGCAGGAGGATGCGCACGGCATCGCGATCTCCAGCTACCAGGGCGGGCACGTCGAATACTTCAAGTACATGATCGACCTGCTGAAGCAGCGCGGCGGCGAGCACATCAAGGTCTTCGGCGGCGGTGGCGGCGTGATCGTGCCGTCCGAGATCGCCGAACTGCATGCCTACGGCGTCTCGCGCATCTTCAGTCCGGAAGACGGCCAGCGCATGGGATTGGTCGGCATGATTTTGTCGATGATCCAGGCCTGCGACATCGACCTCGCGGCGACCGCGCCGACCGGATTGACGATGCTCACGGAGGGCGACTTCGAACGGCGCCAGCGGCCGCTGGCGCAGCTGATCACCGCGCTGGAAAGCGGCAAGGTCTCCGCGGCTTTCAAACAGGAATTGCATGCGGCGGCCAAAGCGGCCACCGCGCCGGTGCTCGGCATCACCGGCACTGGCGGCGCAGGCAAGTCGTCGCTGACCGACGAGCTGATCCGGCGCATCCGGCTCGACCAGCAGGATAGCCTGAATATCGCGCTGATCTCGATCGACCCGTCGCGCCGCAAATCCGGTGGCGCGCTGCTGGGCGACCGCATCCGCATGAACGCGATCAATCCTTGGGGCGGTCCGCCACGCATCTTCATGCGTTCGCTGGCGACGCGCGAAGCCGGCTCCGAAATTTCGCAGGCGCTGCCGGACGTGATCGCCGCCTGCAAGGCGACCGGATTCGACCTGGTGATCGTCGAAACCTCCGGCATCGGCCAGGGCGACGCGGCGATCGTGCCGCATGTGGACCTGAGCATGTATGTGATGACGCCGGAATTCGGCGCCGCGTCGCAGCTGGAAAAAATAGACATGCTGGATTTCGCGGACTTCGTCGCCATCAACAAGTTCGATCGCAAGGGAGCGCAGGATGCATTGCGCGATGTGGCGAAGCAATACCAGCGCAACCGCGAACTGTGGGGCAAGTCGCCGGAGGAAATGCCGGTGTACGGCACGCAGGCATCGCGCTTCAACGATGATGGCGTGACGGCGCTGTACCAGGGTTTGTTGCCGAAGCTGGCAGAACGGGGATTGAAGACGCAGCCCGGCAAGCTGGCGCCGGTGTCGGTGCGTTTCTCGTCGGGGAAGAATGCGATCGTGCCGCCGGCGCGCTCGCGTTACCTGGCGGAGATCGCGGATACGGTGCGCAGCTATCACCGCCATGCGCAGAAGCAGGTGAAGCTGGCGCGGGAGCGGCAGCAGCTGCAGGAATCCAAGCGCATGGTGGAGGCTGCCGGCAGGACGGCGAATTTCGACGATGTGATTCAAGATCGCGATAACGCAATGGACAGCGCAGCAAAGAAGCTGCTGGCGATGTGGCCCGCCACGCAGGCGGCCTACGCCGGCGATGATTTCGTCACGAAGATCCGCGACAAGGAAATCCGCACCCGCCTCGTGCAAAAGACGCTGTCCGGCACCACCATCCGCAAGGTATCGCTGCCGAAGTTCGAAGACCATGGCGAAATCCTGCGCTGGCTGCTGTTGGAAAATCTGCCCGGCGCCTTCCCCTATACCGCCGGCGTCTTCCCGTTCAAGCGCGAGGGCGAGGACCCGACCCGGATGTTCGCCGGTGAAGGCGATGCCTTCCGCACCAACCGCCGCTTCAAGCTGGTGTCCGAAGGCATGGAGGCCAAGCGCCTGTCGACCGCCTTCGATTCGGTGACGCTGTACGGCGCCGATCCGGCCCTGCGCCCGGACATCTACGGCAAGATCGGCAACTCCGGCGTGTCGATCGCGACGCTGGACGACATGAAGGTGCTGTACGATGGCTTCGACCTGTGCAGTCCATCCACCTCGGTGTCGATGACCATCAACGGTCCTGCGCCGAGCATCCTGGCGATGTTCATGAATACCGCGATCGACCAGCAGCTCGACAAGTTCCGCGCCGACAACGGGCGCGAGCCGAGCGCCGACGAAGCGGCGAAGATCCGGGCATGGGTGCTGCAGAACGTGCGCGGCACGGTGCAGGCCGATATCCTGAAGGAAGACCAGGGCCAGAATACCTGCATCTTCTCGACCGAGTTTTCGCTGAAGGTGATGGGCGATATACAGGAGTATTTCGTGCAGCACCAGGTGCGCAATTTCTATTCGGTGTCGATCTCCGGTTATCACATCGCCGAAGCCGGCGCGAATCCGATCTCGCAGCTCGCCTTCACCTTGTCGAACGGCTTCACCTTCGTCGAGGCCTATCTCGCGCGCGGCATGCACATCGACGACTTCGCGCCCAACCTGTCGTTCTTCTTTTCCAACGGCATGGACCCGGAATACACGGTGCTGGGACGTGTCGCGCGGCGCATCTGGGCGGTGGCGATGCGCGACAAGTACGGCGCCAACGAACGCGCGCAAAAACTCAAGTACCACATCCAGACGTCCGGCCGCTCGCTGCATGCGCAGGAGATCGATTTCAACGATATCCGCACCACGCTGCAGGCGCTGATCGCCATCTACGACAACTGCAATTCGCTGCATACCAACGCCTACGACGAAGCCATCACCACGCCAACCGACGAGTCGGTGCGCCGGGCGCTGGCGATCCAGCTCATCATCAACCGCGAATGGGGTCTGGCGAAGAACGAAAACCCGAACCAGGGCAGCTTCATCATCGAGGAACTGACCGACCTGGTGGAAGAGGCGGTGCTGCAGGAGTTCGAACGCATCGCCGAACGCGGCGGCGTGCTGGGCGCAATGGAGACCGGCTACCAGCGCGGCAAGATTCAGGAAGAGTCGATGCATTACGAGCACCTGAAGCACGACGGCACGCTGCCCATCATCGGCGTCAATACCTTCCGCAATCCGAAAGGCGACCCGACGCCGCAGGCGCTGGAGCTGGCGCGCTCGACCGACGATGAAAAGCAGTCGCAGCTCAGGCGGCTGGCGGAATTCCATGCCCGCAACGCGGAGCAGGCTTCCGCCATGCTGGCCGAATTGCAGCAGACGGTAATCGACGACGGCAACGTGTTCGCGAAGCTGATGGACGCGGTGCGGGTGTGCTCGCTCGGGCAGATCACCGATGCATTGTTCGAGGTGGGCGGACAGTACCGGCGCAATATGTAAAACACATCTTGGGATTGTCGCCTTAGCTTGCGCAGGGCACCCGGAGTGCGGAAAACAGAAGTAGTATTCAACCTTCATTCACTCATCCCGGGACGACGCATGAGCAATGCCGCATCCGACCATTCCGCACTCGTCTCATGGAGCGGCGGCAAGGACTCCTGCCTTGCGATGTGGCGCGCCCGCCAGTCCGGTGTGACGATCCGCCGCCTGATCACCGCCATGGATGAATCCGGCGAAAGCGCGCGCTCGCATGGCGTGCCGCCGGAGTTGCTGGCCGCCCAGGCGGATGCGCTCGGCGCAGAAATGCGTTTCTACCGGACGTCCTGGAAAACCTACCAGGAGCGCTTCATCGCCACGCTGCGCGACGCACGCGCGGACGGCATCAGCCATGCGATCTTCGGCGACATCGATCTGGTGCCGCACCGCGAATGGGAAGAAAAGGTGTGCGCCGAAGCCGGCATCACGCCTTCCCTGCCGCTGTGGAACGAACCGCGACTGGCGCTCGTGCAGGAATTCCTGTCGCTCGGCTTCAAGGCGGTGGTTGTGTGCATCAACGGCAATTACCTGTCCGAGGATTTTTGCGGACGGAATTTTGATCAGGCGTTCATCGACGATCTGCCGGAAGGCGTCGACGCCTGCGGCGAGAACGGTGAATTCCACACCTTCGTCTACGACGGGCCGGCTTTTGCAAGGCCGGTCGCATTTCGACGGGGCGAGAAGCAGCGCTACGAATCGCCCGCGCCGCTGACGCCGGCAACCTATTTTTTTCAGAGACTGGTGGCGGCCTGAGTTGCAACGACGCGGCGGGAAGAAAGATGCAAAGGATGCGCAAATGGTTTGCAATCCAGCGCGACGCATTTGATCTCCTCGGCCACAGCGTCGTGCCATTCAATAAGCAACTCCATGCCCGCCCGATCAATGGCGTATCAAGCCTGAACGTGATAATCCACGTATCACGAGGCTGCGCGGCAGACGTGTGATCCATTCGCATAACCCGACCGCATGCATTGGGTCGGCACGCCCGATCGACGATAAAGAACCATCGTAGCTCAAGCGGCTGTCGCGCTTATTTCCCTTCCCCGCAGTCCTCTTCCAAACGCCAGCCGCCATCACGCTTGGCTCAACAACCTCGGTATCATCGAACAATACTTTGTTTTGATTTACGATACAGCATCATCCATTTCCAGGATGGTGAAACCGTTATCCCAAAAATTGAAGAAGAAAGACACACCCAATAAGTCCGAGAATGAAAAAAATAGTGAACAACTCCGTATTTAGTGCTGCCGTCGCAAGCACATTTCTGGCCGCGCCAACAGTTGCTGCCGACCCGACGCACGCGAATGAAGGCAAGATGGCATCGAACTGGATCCAAGCCAATGTTTCGAACGGCTTCACACTGACGGCCGTGGGCGACCTGATCATCACCGAGCCGATTCATCAGCGCATGAAGCGCACGTCGCCTGACTTGCTGAAACTCCTGCAAAACGCGGATGTCATTTTTGGCAATTTCGAAGACACGGCGATCGATATCAATAAGTTCGGCGGTTATCCGGATGCGATGTCCGGCGGCGGCTGGCTGATCAGTTCACCGAAAGTGCCGGCCGATCTGCGTGCAATGGGCTTCAATCTTGTCGCCCGTGCAAACAATCACACGACCGATTGGGGTGTCAAAGGCATGCGGTACACCAACAATCTTCTGGATGAGGCCGGCATTACCCATGCCGGGACAGGCGAAACCCTCGCCGAGGCTCGCGCAGCGAGAATCCTGTCAGTGCCCGCAGGCCGCATTTCCCTGGTATCGATTGCGTCCCGGTTTGAACTCAACTCCCGCGCCGCCGATCCGCTCGGACAGATTCCGGGACGCCCCGGATTAAATGCCCTGCGCACCACGCGATATGTCATGGTATCGCCGGAGCGACTGGCGGTACTGGCAAAAATCCGCGATGCGCAACCGAAGGGTTCGGTACGCAAATCGCTTCTCGAATCCGATGCGAAGACCGACACCGTCACGCTGTTCGGCACCAAGTACCGTGCCAGCCCGGGGATCGGCGACGGCCTGGCATTTACGTTCTCGATGGACGCACAGGACCGCAAGGAGATCATCCGCGCCGTCCGCCAGGGAAAGCAAACCTCGGACTTTGCGATAGCGACCATTCATACCCATGAGCCGGGCAACTATAGCGATGTGCCGCCGGATTTCCTGCCCATCCTGGCACGTGAGTCGATCGACAACGGCGCGGATGCCTTCATCGGTCACGGGCCGCATCAGCTGCGCGGTATCGAAATCTACAAGGGCAAGCCGATCTTTTATTCGCTCGGAAATTTCTTCTTCATGGACAATACGCAGCAGCCGATCACACGCGACGAATTCGAAAAGGACAAGGTCGATCCTGCATCGATGACCGAAGCCGAGTTCATGGAAATGAGGCGTGTGCACGGCGTGTTCAAGGAACGCGTATGGTTTGAAAGCGCTGTCGCTGTCAGCCGCTTTGACGAACAGGGCAATCTTCGCGAGATTCGCCTTCATCCGATCGAGCTGCATTGGGAAGGCGGCCGCGACGCCGACCGGGGCATTCCACGGATTGCATCGCCGGAAGTCGCCAAGCGCGTGCTGGAACAGTTGCAGAAATTGTCGCGGCCTTTCGGCACGAAGATCGACATCCAGAACGGCGTAGGCCTGATCCGTGTAGGCGCCTGACGGTCAGGAATCAGGAGAAACATGACTGGACGGGCAATTCGTGTCCCGTCTGTTTGCAGCCGGCATGACGACGCGCCGGCTGATCGCCGTCCGTCAGGAAGAAAAGCGGCGCAGTCCATCCAGATCGAGCACGGTGATCCGTCCGTACTCCAGTTTCACCAGTCCCGCCTCCTCCAGCACTTTCAGCCCGCCGTTGACCCGCTGGCGCGAAGCACCCGCCAGGTAGCCGATCTCTTCCTGCGAAATTTTTATTTCGGGACTGATACCCGGATTAAGGTGCGGATTGAACAAGGCGGCCAGACAGCGCGCGAGGCGCGCATTCGTATCGAGCATGCGGTCGAACTCGACCAGCGAAATGAACATGCCGAGGCGTTCGTTCAGCAGCGTCATGACGAAGCGGTTGAAGGCGATGCTGTTATCCAGCAGATCGAGAAACAGACTGCGGGGCATCAGGGCGAGACGGGTATCGCGTATCGCAATGACATCGTATTGCCGCGGCCCCGTCTTGAGCAGCGAACCCTCGCCGAACCAGCCGCCGCTCAGCAGGCCGGTAAAGGTGATGGTCTTGCCTTCCGGTGATTCGCTGCTCATCTTCACCAGTCCGTCGATGGCGCCGATCCAGTAATCGGCCGATTCCCCCTTGCGGCAGGCATAGCCGCCCGCCGGCACGAAGCGCTCGATTGTCTCCGCTTCCACCCGCGCCATTTGTTCGGCGCTCAGCGATTGCGCCCAGGCGGCCTGGCGCAGCATATCGATCAGGGAAAGTTCGGAGGAAATCATGGCGGCGATTCTGGAGATCCATACTGCGGGCGGAAACAGGTGGAATGCATCATATATGCCATGTTGCTCCATGCCAAGAACAACATGGTGCCAAATGAATCATGATCATGTGGCGACAAATATCCAATGCACCATTTGCTGCGATAATTGCACACCCTCGCCGGCGGCAACAATGCAAGGCCGCCCGGCTTCACATCATTTCATTTTTCCAATCTATCGACCATGCATGCAGGAATGCTTTATGCTGCCGCCGCTTATGCAATGTGGGGGCTTTTCCCGGTGTATTTCAAGGCGCTGCAACATGTGCCTGCCAGCGAAATCCTGGTGCACCGCATGGTGTGGTCGCTGTTGCTGGTGGTGGTGCTTCTGTCATTGCGCAAACAATGGGCGTGGCTGGGCGATGTCATGCGCAAGCCGAAAGTGCTGGCGGGTTTCGCGGCAAGCGCGGTTCTGCTGGCGAGCAACTGGTTTATTTACATCTGGGCGGTCAATCACGACCGGGTGGTCGAATCCAGTCTCGGCTACTTCATCAATCCTCTCTTCAATGTCCTGCTTGGCTTCATCGTGCTGCGCGAGCGGATGCGCCCCGGCCAATGGGCCGCGATCGCCATTGCCGCCTGCGGCGTGCTCTGGCTGACCTGGCAGGTGGGTCATCTGCCGTGGATCGCGCTGGCGCTGGCGGCGACCTTCGGCCTGTACGGGCTGCTGCGCAAGACCGCCGCGCTTGGCGCGCTCGAAGGACTGGCGCTGGAAACGCTGCTGCTGTTCCCGCTCGCCCTCGGCTACCTCGTCATGTTGTCGCTCGACGGACAGAACAGCTTTACCACCGGCACGCCGGCCACCCGCTGGCTGCTTGCGATCGCCGGACCGATCACCGCCATCCCCCTGCTATGCTTCGCCGCCGGCGCGCGCCGCATCCCGATGTCGGTGCTTGGCCTGCTGCAATATATCGGACCCACGCTGCAGCTCATGCTCGGCGTATGGCTCTACAACGAGGCCTTCGACGGCGCGCGGCTGATCGGCTTCGCACTGATCTGGACCGCGTTGCTGGTTTACTCGGCGGAGGGCCTCTGGCGGGCCTGGTCCGCCAAGGCCACTGCCGCATAACTGGCGTATCCTACTCATCTCTTTTCACGTAATCCGGAAAACCCCATGGCTCAATACGTCTACACAATGAACCGCGTCGGCAAGATCGTGCCGCCGAAGCGCCAGATTCTCAAGGACATTTCCCTGTCGTTCTTCCCCGGTGCCAAGATTGGCGTGCTCGGCCTGAACGGCTCGGGCAAGTCCACGCTGCTGAAGATCATGGCCGGCATCGACAAGGACATCCAGGGCGAAGCGGTGCCGATGCCGAACCTGAACATCGGCTACCTGCCGCAGGAACCGGAACTCGATCCCGAACAGACCGTGCGCCAGGCGGTAGAAGGCGGCCTCGGCGAAGTCTTCGAAGCAAAAGCGAAGCTTGACGCGGTCTATGCGGCCTATGCGGAACCCGATGCCGATTTCGACGCGCTGGCCGCCGAACAGGCGCGACTGGAAGCGATCATCTCGACCGCCGCCGGCGACAATCCCGAACAACAGCTGGAAATGGCCGCCGACGCGCTGCGCCTGCCGTCCTGGGACGCGAAGATCGGCGTGCTGTCCGGCGGCGAAAAGCGCCGCGTCGCGCTGTGCCGCCTGCTGCTGTCGAAACCCGACATGCTGCTTCTCGACGAACCGACCAACCACCTCGACGCGGAATCGGTCGACTGGCTGGAGCAGTTCCTGCAGCGCTTCCCCGGCACTGTGGTCGGCATCACCCACGACCGCTACTTTCTCGACAATGCCGCCGAGTGGATTCTCGAACTCGACCGCGGCCACGGTATTCCCTGGAAGGGCAACTACAGTTCCTGGCTGGAGCAGAAGAGCAACCGCCTGAAGCAGGAAGAGGCGAGCGAATCGTCGCGCCAGAAAACGATCGCCAAGGAACTGGAGTGGGTACGCCAGAATCCGAAGGGCCGGCAGGCGAAGAGCAAGGCGCGTCTGGCCCGCTTCAATGAATTGAGCGAACACGAATACCAGAAGCGCAACGAGACGCAGGAAATCTTCATCCCGGTCGCCGAGCGTCTCGGCAATGAAGTCATCGAATTCAAGAACGTGTCGAAAGCCTTTGGCGACCGCCTGCTGATCGACAACCTGAGCTTCACCGTGCCGCCCGGCGCGATCGTCGGCATCATCGGCCCGAACGGCGCCGGTAAATCAACGCTGTTCAAGATGATCACCGGCAAGGAAAAGCCGGACAGCGGCGAAGTCGTGATCGGCAAGACCGCCAAGGTGTCGATGGTCGACCAGTCGCGCGATACGCTCTCCAGCAACAAGACGGTCTTCGAGGATGTGTCGAACGGCGCCGACGTGCTGACGGTAGGCCGCTTCGAAATGCCGTCGCGGGCGTATCTTGGACGCTTCAACTTCAAGGGCAGCGACCAGCAGAAGATCGTCGGCAACCTGTCCGGCGGCGAACGCGGGCGCCTGCATCTCGCCAAGACGCTGCTGATGGGCGGCAACGTCCTGTTGCTGGACGAACCGTCCAACGACCTCGACGTGGAAACATTGCGCGCGCTGGAAGACGCCTTGCTGGAATTCGCCGGCAGTGTGCTCGTGATCTCCCACGACCGCTGGTTCCTTGACCGGATCGCCACCCACATCCTTGCCTTCGAGGGCGAGTCGCAGGTGGTGTTCTTCGACGGCAATTACCAGGAATACGAGGCGGACAAGAAGAAGCGCCTCGGCGAGGAAGGCGCGAAGCCGAAGCGGATCCGGTACAAGCCGATCACGCGTTAAGCTTCCGCATATAAAAAGGCCGCTCCGGAGAGCGGCCTTTTTACTTATTATTGTTGTTACCGATGCATCGGCACGCAGGTCAATGCAGGCTCTGCCCCGGTGTCGTGCTGATGATGGTGGTATCGGAGATCACGGTGGTGGTCCTGGTGCCTGTCGTTGGCGTCGTGCTTCCCGTAGTGCGGCTGCCCGATCCATCGCTGGTGACATTCTTGACTTCACGCTGCGCCGCCTGTGCGACACGCTGGGCCGAATCCTTCAGGCTGTCAGCCTTCGTGCGCACGGTTTCCTTGACGGTGTCCAGCAGCTGGTCCCGCTTGCTTCCCATCAGCTGGTCTTCGCGGCGCGTGTTCGGCAATGACGCGCCGAGCATGGTGCCGATCGCAACGCCGAGAATACCGAGCATGAGCGGCTGTTCGTCGATCATGCGGTCAAACCCGTCCCGGGCGCGATAGTATTGCTGCCGGGATTTCTGGGTCAGCTTGCCGCTGCTCGAACCGGTGCTGCTGGTCGAACCGGACAATTTGCCGCGAGCCCGGCTTGCCATCGACGATGTGCTGTCGCTGACACGGTGCCCGAGTTCACTGACCTTATTCATCAGACCACGGCCTTTTTCACCAACCTTGCTCATCGCCCCGCCCGTTGTGCCTTCCGGAGAACCGACCGCAGCCGAACTGGACACGTAGTCCACATCGTAGACAGTCGGATCGAACTCCAGGTCCTGGCGGTCGCGGGCCTGCCGGCGCACACGCGTCACGCCATCCGATTTCCTGCCCTGCACGAACATCGATGCGATGCTGAGACCGAACAAGATGAGCGGGATCGGGTTCTTGCGGACCGTGTCGCCCAGGAAGGTACCGAAATTGTCCGGCAGGTTCGTGCGTGCATAGTGAACCGCCCGGTCCATTACCTGCGTGGGAGCCAGCTTGTTCTGAATCGCATCGATAGTCGAGCTGACCTCGGCGCGCGTACGCTCGATGTCGTGTTCGATCTCTTCAGGGCGGCGCGTATCTTGGCGGATATCTTCATTTTCTTTCATTGCGCTTTCTCCTTGACTAAGCCCTTATCCCTGCGAAGCGAGTCCATGGTCCGGTGCGGCATCAGGTTGTCCGGTTTCAGTTTGGCGGTGCCGCCCCTGAGCATCAGGTACCCGATGACTGCGAAGACGAGGCCCACAAGCAGCGGCGCAAGCCATGGCGCCACTTCCTGCGGAAGCAGCATCTCGACGCCCTTCACCACGGCTTGCAGGATGATGAACAAGCCCGCCAGAGCCACCGCGGCGCCGATGGCAACCGCGGTGATCGCCGTTGTCGCGGTCGAGACTTTTTGCGACATTTCCGCGCGCGCCAGCGCAATCTCCTGGCGAACCAGGTCGACCATTTCATGCGTCAGGTCCGAAAAAAGCGCCGGCAGCGACTTGCCGTTCTTATCGGTTTCCATACGTGTTACCTCCGGTTGATCCACTGGTGGACGATGGCGTTGTACCGGTACCGGTGGTATCGATGCCGCTGGCGCCCTTCTTGGTGCTCGTGGAGCTGCCGGTGGAACCGGTGAGGCTGGTGTTGCCGGCGCCTGTCGCGCTTGGTGCGGTACCGGCGGCGGAAGTGGCCGTGCCCGGGGTGCCGTCGCCGGTCATGCCGGTGACGGGATCGCTGCCGACGCCGGTTGCGGAGAGTTCCGTTGCGGAAAGGATGTCGTCATACGACTGCGTGCTGGTACCCGTGCCGCCGGATGCCTGGCTGGTGGAACCGTATCCGGTCGTGTCGTAGCCGGTGGAATCATAGCTGGACTCGTAACGATTCTGGGCCGAGCTTTTCAGGAAACGCGCCAGCAGCAGGCCGGCGATGACCGATCCGGCGAAGAACACGCCTGGCGAACGGCGGCCCAGATCCTCGGCGTCACGCAGCAGCGCATCGAGATCCTTGTTGCGCAGGCCTTCGCTGAGCGACTCGATCCGGTCGGCTGCCATGCTGACGTAGCGGCCTGCTTCCGGACGCCCTTCGTCCTGCAGGCGATCGGCCGTGCTGCGGATTGCCTGTGCAACCGATTCGACTTGCGTCACCGCTGTGGTCTTCTGCTGCTCGAACAGGGTGCGGCCCTGTTCCTTCGCGCGTCCGGCGAGGTCCTTGGCATAACCCTTGGCTTCGCTGGCCACACGACCGGTTTTATCCTTCAGCGCATCGGTTGCCGATGATTGCTGACCGGTGCCCTGGGAGGTAGAGCCCAGATTGTCGGAAGTGGCTCCGAACCCTGTTGTCGAGTTCGTGCGTCCAGTATCTTGATCTGCCATTGTCATCACTCCTTGAAATTGTTGGTAATGAAAGTCTGTTCTGCGAAGAACGTTTCCGCGGTATTGATAGTTGTTTGAAATGCAAATCGTTAATTAGTTCGCATGATTACCGAATTGCTTGACGAAGGACGACTATGTGACGTTTTTATAGGCAGATGGGCCCCGCTGCGTGATGTGCGACGAACCGGCGGAGTAAAAAAGCTGCCGTGAAAACGGGCACGGGACCGGGAAAATTCGGTACGGACCAGAAAGCGATTCGTCTCGAACGCCACTGCGCGTGCAATCGTTATGCCACCACATCAGGAGCAATCCACCAGGACAGTTTCACCCGGCATCGGCAGCGCACTATCAAATGCAGCGACGTTCTTGCAGTCCGGTCAACCGGCTCTTTTGCCATCGCCAACTTCTGCATTTTCTTGCCTAAATATCGACGACTTGGAGTACGGGCAGGGTGTACCATGCGCGTTTTTCCACGGAGAATGTTTCGATGAGCAATGACAATCTGTTCGTGATTTTGCTGGGCATTGGCGCGATGGGCGCAATCATCTACTGGATTGCCTACCAGACCGGACGCCTGCATGGTTTTCGCCACGGCCTTGAAAAAGGAAGCACGCTGACGTCGCGCGTGCAGCATCTCAAGGGGATGTCGGACGGCTATGTGATGGCGCTGCAGCACACGCCCGGGCAACGCAATGAATACATGAATAACGTGTTGTTGAGGATGGGCTCGATCACGCCTGCGGATATCGAAGCGGATCGCCGGCGACGACGTCA
>JAESFT010000738.1_pt1 | contig 14141 bp, 17 predicted proteins | sample 9269451 | NCBI WGS metagenome assembly JAESFT01 (sample SAMN14502557, study PRJNA617106) | algae metagenome | isolation source: Scytonema hyalinum WJT4-NPBG1 and co-occurring heterotrophs from well... | place: USA: Mojave Desert, Joshua Tree National Park, California | collected 2006-05-25
CTGTCGGGTCATGGCGATCGGCCGTGTCGAGCTGCCGGAGATAACGCGCCACGCTCTCCTCGATCTGCGCCCGGCGGCGCTCGACCTTGGCTCGCGTGAAGTTCTTGTCGCGGTTGTTGACGGCCTTGAACTTGGAGCCGTCGATGGCCACGCTGGCCGTGTTCAGCAGGCCCAGCTTGCGGCAGAGGGTGACGAACTGGGCGCAGACCTGCCGGATGGCCCGGCCGCTGTCCCTGCGGAAGTTGGCGATGGTCTTGTGATCGGGCATCAGGCGGCCGGTCAGCCACATCAGCTCGACATTGCGACTGGCTTCACGCTCCAGTCTGCGGCTCGACTGCACCCGGTTGAGATAGCCGTAGAGGTACAGCTTGAGCAGGATGGCGGGATGGTACGACGGGCGTCCGGTGGCTTCGGGCACGACACCGTCAGAGCCCAGAGCCCTCAGATCGAGCGCATCCACGAACGCATCGATGACACGCACTGGGTTGTTCTCATCCATCCAGTCGTCCAGGCTCTCGGGAAACAGGGTGGCCTGGCTGCGATCCACGCCTTCAACAAAGCGTCTCATCGGATCCCCCAAGCAAGGCTGGGCTATCCTACCACTGCCTGTCCTGTCCCGCTGCCAGCGTTTTACACAGCCAGGGTCATTCTCTACCAATCCCCTGTCCGTCGCGAACGTCTGTTCAGCCCGATCCGGCATGTGCCGTAGCTGCCATTCCGCTAGGTGGCTTTGTCATCGTGAATTCAGCCAGCCGTGGCCGGAGCAAGCGCCCGCTCCGAATTCGTCGGCGCATGGGCGGGCGGACCATCCTGCGGTGACGCGCGCCGCAGGGTGATGCGGGTCAGTTCGGACGAGCGCCCGAGCCGTAGCGCGAAGCCGGGCCACAATGCCGTGCCGTTGTTGACGTAGAGCGTCATGCCATCAACCTGGTATCGGCCTGAGACGAAGCCGTTGTTGGCGCGTGCAACCAGCCGGTCCAGTCCTGGGATCATGCCACCGTGGGTATGCCCGGACAGTTGCAGCGCCACGCCACGTTCGGCCGCCTGCGCGGCGTTCCTCGGCTGGTGGTCAAGCAGGATGATCGGCGTGTCGGACGGCGCGCCCTCAAGCGCGGCCGACAGATCCGGTGCCGGATGGGAGGATCGCGGCGCCGACAGGTCGGTGACGCCGACCAGCACCAACGATCCGCCACTACGGGTCAGGACGGTATGATCGTTGGCCAGCGCCTGCATCCCGAGGCTGGCGTACTGGAGCATCCACTCCTCGTAGCCGAAGAAGTACTCATGGTTGCCGGGAATGACCCAGACACCGTCCTTCGCGCGTAGGTCGCGCAGGGGCGCCACATCGGCACGCCGCGCGCCGAAGGAGCCGTCGATCAGATCGCCGGTAACGACGATCAGGTCGACCCCGAGCGTATTGGACCGCTCGACCACCGCTTGGGTCCACTCCCTGGGAAACAGGCGACTGATATGAAGGTCGGTCAGTTGCAGCAGCCTGTAGCCATCGAACTGAGGCGGCAGGCCTGGGATGGCGATCTCGAGATCCTTGAGCGGCGGCACACGCGTCGCCTGGTACACGCCGAGGGCCGAGAGCAGCATGGCCGCGGTCGCGGCCGTGTAGCGCACGCTGTCCGGTATGGCTCCGCCGCCCCGGACCAGGCGCGCGAGCAAGGCGGTCACATCGAGTGCGATCTGCATCACCGCCAGGAGAGCGATCGCGCCGAACGCCCAGTTGAACAGAAGAACCAGGGCGCGTGGGAACTCGGGCGAGAAGACCGAGCCGGACGAAAGGCGGCTCCAGAGATGGTATTGCGATGCCACGAGCACGGCAATGGCAAGGGCAATCTTCCCGCCCGGCGCCCACGGAAGCGGCCACACGAACCGCGCCAGCACATAGAGGGCGGGCAGTGCGAAAGTCAGGTGGAACATGAACGCCCTTGGATTGAGGAGATCGTGACCGGAACGGTCGGTTGGAAGTCCGATGAGCTAGAACGATCGACGGGGTCGGTACAGAGCCCGTCGCGCAGTCCCTGAGGATTCGCCGCAGGATTGGGTACTCGGCGCGGCGCTGTCACCTCACGATATCGAGACCCGGTCCTGGCACCTCTGCTTCAGAACTCCGGCGTCATCGTTCCTAAGCGCATCGGAACAGTGGCCTAGCTGCCCTACCAACTGCATGTGGATCACCCGGAAGGGCTTGAGCTCTGGCCTGAGGCAAGCGATGACGCCTTGGTGATCATCTACGACTCCCCTCATCCGGAGAGAACCCACCCTGGCACGCTCACGGTGCGGGCTGACCTAATTTGCCCAAGACAAGCCGAGGACGCTCGAAGTTGAATGCAGCGTCTGGCTACCTATTGGCTACCTGGGAGAAAATGGCTCAAAGGGCGCGTGCCGGTAACCCTTTGATATCGTTGGTGAGCGCGCTGGGACTCGAACCCAGGACCCTCTGATTAAAAGTCAGAGTGTCTTTCGGCCGCTGAAAGATCCCAAGAGCGCACCGCACGAGCGGAGGGATTCACACGTTACCGGAAACGCCCCATGCTGGATCCTGGTGATTTGCTTTCGGGCCAGTTCATATGTCCACGTCTCCTCAAAGACCCCTGCGGGCGCATCAGCAGGCTCTTGCAGGCCTTGTCGCTGCAATCACACGCGGTGAAGCGACAGGAGTCACCGACATCCTGGCGGCCGTGACGCCTGGCGGCGGCAAGTCCCTCCTTCCCGTGATTGCTGCGGCTCGCCTGATCGAGGCCGGCCACGTCGAGCGGATTTGCTGGGTTGTGCCTCGTGACAGTCTCCGCCTGCAAGCCGAAGAGGCCTTTGCCGACCCGGTCTGGCGAGCCGTGCTTGGCCATACGCTCTCGGTTCGTGCAGCCGACAACGAACCAGACCCGAGCCGGGGCTTGGCTGGCTACATCACCACGTACCAGGCGATTGCGGCGGCACCGGACCTGCATCTGGCCGAACTCCGCCGCCATCGCACCCTGCTCGTGGTTGATGAGGTCCATCACCTGCCCAGTCTTAGCGACTATGAGCCCGCCGCATCCCCAAGTTCCGGTCAAGCCCCTCCCCTGAACGAGGATGCCTCAGCTTGGAGCCGAGCGCTGCTGCCGCTTCTGAAGTCCGCAGCCCTGCGCTTGCTTCTCTCGGGGACCCTGGAACGTGCGGATGGCCGGCGCATCCTGTGGCTCCCTTATCGCACTGGACCCGACGCGGGCACGCAGGAGGTTGATCTGGAGGCTCCCGGCTGGGCGATCACCGGCTACTCACGCACTCAGGCGGTAGCCGAGCGCGCGGTGCTCCCTATCACCTTTGGCGCCCTCGATGGTGAAGCCAGTTGGTTGCAAGCAGGGCGAACCGCGATGGACATCGTCCGGCTCGGCCCCCATCGCCTGTCCGGCCCCTACCCGACCGAGACAACCCGCCCTGCCCTGTTCACCGCTCTGCGGACTGGCTTTGCCCGGGAGTTGCTCCAGGAAGCCTTCAGGGCCACACGCAATCTCAGATCACGCCGGCGGGCTGAGCGAGGGCTGGCTGCCAATGAGGTCGTCCGAGGTCTCGGCAAGCTGCTCGTGGTAGCGCCTGATCAGCGTAGCGCCCGGCGCTACTGTGAGATGCTGCGAAGCTGGATGCCACCCCGGCAGGCCGAGAGGGAGGTGCGATTGGCGATCTCGAATGAGCGTGGTGCACCCGAGGCGCTGGCCGCCTTTCGGCTGACAGCGGAGCCGGCGATCCTGGTCACAGTGGCCATGGCCTATGAGGGGCTCGATGCGCCGGAGGTCGCGGTGGTGGCTGCCCTCACCCACATCCGCAGCCGCCCCTGGCTTGAACAGATGATCGCCCGAGCCACGCGAGTGGATCCTCATGCTGGTCCCTACGAAAGCCAGCGCGCCCTCGTCTTCCACCCGGACGATCCGCTGTTTGTCCGCTTCCGCCGCAGCATCGAGGCTGAGCAGGGGATGCTGGCCCGTCAACGCCGGCGTAATGGTGAGGCGGAGACACCATCTTGGCTCGCCGAGCATCTCGCGGCACACCGGGATGAAGGAGAGGGACGTGGAATTACGCCCTTGGAGAGCAATGCGCTGGGTCTGCGTTACGCAACGCTGAAGCCCGGCCCGGGCTTCGAAGAGGCCCGCCGAGAACGGAGGGCCGACCAAGCCCACCTGATCGAGCCGCCATCGGCGACGGAACGGCGGCTGCGGGCTCGCATCGGTGAGGCCGTTGCCGCTCAGGCAGTGGAGGACGAAGCCGGCCTGCAGGTGCCGCATGTTGGTGAGGGGCTCTACCATCGCTACAATGCGGTGCTGAAGCGGGTGTTTGGCAACAAGGGGCGAGGCCAGATGACCGTGCCTGAACTCGAGGCAGCTTTGACCTGGTTGGAGCGCAACCGCCTCAGTGATCACCTCCACCACTTGGAAGGCGATCCTCGTTACGCTTGGACAGCGGCTCGACGGCGCCACTTGGTCTGGGACCAACTGTCCCCCCACTCCAGCTCTGAGGCTCAACACTCGGCTCCGTCGGCGAATATCGCCCCGAAGGGCAATTCGCCCCACTAGGGCATTAGATTGCAGCGGCAGGGTTGATAGCGTCCTCGTCCAGCACAAACCATCTCACGAAAGTTACTCTGTCTTGTGCCGCGCAGCCCGCAAACACCAGGACTCCACGACCGGAACGCCTTATCGGCAACCCGCGTTCGCACAGCGATGCAATTACAGTGAGAGGAGCATGCAGATCCTTCCGGATACACGTCGCTCAATATCTCCTACACCAAGTTCATCCACGAACTGAGTCGGTGTCACAGTACGGATCGGCACCGCCGCGTGGAGCATCCCAAAAGGCCATGCCATCCCCTTCCCCACGGCGGGATCCCATCTGGAGCGCTATGCCGCTGTTCTCAATGCGGTGGAGATCAACTCGTCGTTCTACCGCTTACACCGGACAGTCACCTATGAGCGCTGGGCCGCGTCGGTGCCGGAGGACTTCCGCTTTGCCGTGAAGGCCCCGAAGGCCATTACCCATGAGCGTCGGCTTGTGGGTATTGACGACCTGCTGGATCGGTTCCTGTCAGAGGCGAGAGGCCTCGGGCCCAAGCTCGGGCCGCTGCTCGTCCAACTGCCTCCGAGGCTAAGCTTCCAGGGCGGCATTGCTGATCGCTTTCTGAGCGAGCTGAGAAGCCGTGTTTCCGGTCGCATCGTCTGCGAGCCCCGCCAAATGTCTTAGTTCAAGCCCGAGGTCGAGGCCCTGCTCGCCGAACTTCGGATCGCCCGCGTCGCGGCTGACCCAGCCCCGGTTGCAGGCGCTGACGAGCCGGGTGGCTGGCGCGGTCTGTCGTACTATCGCCTGCACGGATCGCCCCGGATCTACTACGCGGCCTACAGCGCGGAGTATCTGGCAGCGATCGCGGAGGTGCTCGCCAGGGATCCCGCCGGAGGCATTGAAACGTGTTGCATCTTCGACAACACGGCGGCCTTTGCCGCAACGGGGGACGCGCTCACCACCCGAAGCCTCGTGAACGCCGCCGATTGTTCCCCCTCGTGAGCGGACCGGGTCGACCGCATATCGAGACGGCCCATCCACCGCTCATGGGTTCCGATACGGTCTGAGCCGCGCACGGTCCGGTGAAGCAGCTGGCCTCTTCGATCGGCGGCCCACACCGACGCGTGCGGGGCCGCACGGCTGGCGGCTGGCGACTGCGGTATCCCACACCATGCACATGATCATGCAGGAGGGTGCCATGCAGGACGACAGAGAACGGTTTTCGCTGGCAGCGGCGATCACCGCTGTCTTCACATTGGGCTGCACCATCGGTGTTCTCTACCTGCCGCTCTTCCTACGCTGAGTGCCCGCTTGGGGACGGTTCCTGCTTGGCCCCTGTCCTATCCGGTCGGCATCGTCACCGTCACATCCGTTCGCCCCATCCGCCGCTGCAATTCATGACAGTCCCGTGCCCTTAGCCCCTGAAGATGGTCCAAGCTCTGCGCCTCTTGGCCCGTAATGACATGGACCACGAGACCGTCGGCCTCCCGCGCAACCGTGGCGATCGTCACTAGCCCGGTCGGCGTCTCCCGCTCGATCCGGCCGCCCAGTAGGTCGTCACATTGCAGGCGCAGTATGACCTCCATCGGAACCTCCTCGAAACTTGCCCAGCATCGAATCAACGGAGCAGAACCAGCACAGGGTCCTGACCCCCATCGCTGGATGTCCACGCATTCCACAGATCTAGAACAAAATATGAACATATTTGTGGTGACCCAAGGCGCGAAGCACTACCATCATGACTTCCAAGGGAGGTGACGATGACTGACCAGACACAGCCCGTATCCGACATGGACGAAACGGATGCTCACGTCATGGCCGTGATCGAGGCTTGTGGGGGCAATCCGAAACTGGCGATCAGGGCCCTCCTCATCGAGCGGGAGATCCTGGAGCAGCGGATCGCGCGTCTGGCATCGGCCCTCTCGCTCGGATACGTCCGCGGCCGAACCGGCATCAATCCACGGTATTCCGGCTGACGTGCCGACCCGCTCCGGAGGTCCGATCACATGCAGCATGGTTATTCGAGACGGCCCCGGCGCATGATGTCCCCTGAGATTGCCGACAGGCTGTTGGAATCCCTGCGCCCTACCCGGCATCTTCTCACCCGGACGTCGGCCCACATCCCGATCGGCTGTGCGGAGTACCGACTTTGGCGTGGCGTCAACAGGCGATGGTCATGGTTTCGCGAGGCCCTCCGAGAAATCGCAGAGCTCCCGCATTAGCTCCGCGAGCGTCCCGATGAACTGCGAGGGATGATCTTGCCGAAAAATGGCTAGGTACGGGATCTCAGGCAGCAGTGGCTTCGTCTCGATGATCCTCAGCCTTCCATCGTCGATCAGATGCTTGAAGCAGAGCCGTGGCAAGTGGCTGATGCCGAGACCGGATACCGTCATGCCAACAACCGCCATTAAGCTGTCGGTGATCAAAACGCGTTCGAACACGAGCCGCTCGGACAGGAGCCACTTGGCCAAGTGAGATCCCGCTCCGGAACGGCCTCCCTGCAGCAGCAGCGGATAAGATACTAGCTCCTGCACGGGAAGAACCCGGCCTTGTCCTGTAAAGCCCGGCTTTTCCATCCACCCGAAATCGACGTTCGCCAAGTGGACTGTTTTCACGTTAGTTTCGTTGAATACATCGGGGCAGACGATGATATCGAGCTGGCCGCTCTGAAGGCTCTCGTACAGCGTACGACTGCTTGAGACTTCAAGATCGATTGTGATGCCCGGGTACCTTTCTTGAATTGCGAAGATCAGCTGCGGAAGCCAAGTGATGGCGGTCAGCTCAGTGACGCCGATCCGCACCCGGCGCTGGATCCTCGCGCGACTGCCAGATTTGATCGCTGCGACCTCATCCCGAAGCTCGAGCATCTTGCGCGCGATCTCGAGCACTTCCTCGCCACGTTGCGTCAGCTTTGAGCCGCGCTGGGACCGATCGAAAAGCGCGAAGCCGACAGTAGCCTCTAGCTCGCTCATGCGCTTCGAAATTGCTGACTGCGTTGTGTTGAGCCTGGCAGCAGCACGTTCGAACGTTCCGAGCTGGGCGATCCAGACGAGTGCTTCAACTTGCCGGAGCGAGAGCATCAACATGCCAAAAAGTGATGGATCGACATGATTTAATATCTCTTTTTTCAATAAGTAGTCAACACTAGCCTGACGTTCGTCAAAGTCCTTCTGAGGGGGAGACGCGGGATGACGATCGGGCTTGCGGAACGCGTGATTGCGTTGAAACCTTCGGCAAGCATCGTTGCCAAGCAGAAGGTCCTGGAACTGCAGGCCGCAGGCAAGACGGTCATCGACCTCACCATCGGCGAACCCGACCTGGATACGCCGGCCCACATCGTCAGCGCAGCCACTTCGGCCGCAGAAGGTGGGGACACGCACTATACCGTTCCCATGGGTACGCCCGCCCTCCGCAAGGCGATCATCGAGAAACTCAGACACGACAACGCCCTGGACTACGCCTTGAACGAGGTGATCGTCGGCGTCGGCGCCAAGCAGCTCATATACGAGGCATTCGCCGCGACCCTGAACGAGGGCGACGAGGTGATCGTCCCTGCACCTTACTGGGTCAGCTACCCCGACATCACCACGATCCACGGCGGCAAGCCCATCACTGTGCCCTGTCCGGAAGGGAACGGCTTCAAGCTCACGCCGGAGACCTTGAGGACTGCTATTTCGCCCCGGACGAAGTGGCTGGTGCTTAACTCACCCAATAACCCAACGGGCGCGGTCTACTCCCGTGAGGACCTGTCGGCGCTGGCGGAGGTGCTGCGCGGGTCGCCTCACGTGTCGGTCATGACCGACGAGATCTATGAGCACCTCACCTACGAAGGAAAGGCTCTGAGCCTGGGCGAGGTGGCGCCGGACTTGAAGGACCGTCTCCTGATCGTAAATGGCGTTAGCAAGGCCTATGCAATGACGGGCTGGCGCATTGGCTACGCGGCCGGTCCGGCCGCTCTGATCGCCGCCATGAACAAGCTGATCGGCCAGAGCACTTCGTGTGCGAGTTCCGTGAGCCAGGCTGCTGCTGCCGCTGCCCTTTCCGGGGACCAAGCCTGTGTGGCAGAGGCGACCGAGACATTCCGGAAGCGACGCGACCGCATGTTCGAGCTGCTGGACGGGACGCCCGGCATGGACATCCGCAAGCCGGAAGGGGCGTTCTACTTCTATCCGTCCGTCGCCGGCCTGATCGGGAAAACCACGCCCAACGGCAAGGTCCTGACGTCCGACCTCGACGTGTCTCTCTATCTGCTCGAGAGCGCCCATGTGGCTGTCCTCGACGGAAGCGCCTACGGCATGTCTCCCTACCTTCGGATGTCGTTCGGCGGGGCGATGGAAGACATAGAGGCCGGCTGCCGGGCCATCCGCAAGGCCTGCGAGGCTCTCGTTTAGGACCCGTGGTCTGACGCAATTCCGATACAAGAGGACAACGATGTCGACAGTTGCAGCCCACGATGATCTTTCCGATGCGCTGCTGTCCGAGTTCCGCACAGCAGCGACGGCGGTGATCAGTGACAATCTTGAGCGCCTTCCGGGCGCGGTTGGCCTGCATCCGTTCCATCGCATCGCCGGCACGATGGTCGGCCGGGCGTTCACCGTCAAAGTCGCCGCAGGCGACAACCTCTTCATCCACAAAGCACTGGACCTGGCTCAACCGGGTGATGTTGTCGTGGTGGACGGCGGCGGCGAGACGTCCCGTGCGCTCATCGGTGAAATCATGGTCGCGATCGCCAAGAGACGGAAGCTCGCTGGCTTCGTGATCGATGGCGCCATCCGCGACAGCGGCACCATAGGTCGTGACGATTTCCCGGTCTTCGCACGCGCGGCTATCCACCGGGGGCCATACAAGCACGGTCCGGGCGCTATCGGGGACTCAGTCTGCATCGGCGGAATGATTATCAACCCAGGCGACATCGTTGTGGGTGATGCCGACGGGGTGGTCGCGTTCCCGGCAACGGTAGCCGGCGAGCTCCTCCAGGCGGTCCGCATCCATGAGCGCAAGGAAGAAGAAATGCTTCGGCAGATCGCCGAAGGAACTTATGTTGGAGCCTACGCGAAGGCCTGAATACTGCAGGCTTTCAGCCTGTATAAGCCGAAATAATAAAGTGAGGGAAATGCAACAATGAAACCCAAGTGCTTCACCATTGCCCTGGTGGCCACGGCGCTGTCCGTCGCCACCGCCACGGCCGACCAACTGGCTGACATCAAATCCCGTGGCACGCTGACCTGCGGAACGCTGGGAACGGCAGAGCCGTTCAGCTTTGCCAATCCCAGCACCCGCGAGATCGTCGGCTACGACATCGACCTCTGCAAGGCGATTGCCGATGACATCGGCGTGAAGCTGCAGATGAAGCCGATGTCGGTCGAGGCGCGCATTCCTGAGCTCGTTCAGGCACGCGTCGATGTCCTTGCCGGAAACCTCGGGTACACCCCTGAGCGCGCCCAGCAGATCGCCTATACCACGGCGTATTTCGTCAGCCTTCAGAAGCTTCTCGTGAAGGCCGACTCCGACTTTTCCAAAATCGACGATCTTGCGAAAAGCCGGATCAGCGCGCCCAAAGGCTCAAGCTCCGAACGTTATGTACGCGAGGCTCTCCCCCAGGCGACGCTGCTGACCTTCCAAGATCCGCCATCGGCGTTCATGGCGCTTGCGCAATCGAAGGTCGACGCAATGATCCTGTCCGAGATCAACGCGGAGAAGTTCGTCGCGCAGACCGGCCAGAAGTTCAAGTTCATCGACCAGCCAGTGGCGGAAGAGTTCTGGGGCCTCGGCATTCGCAAGAACGAGCCAGCTCTTCTGGAGCAGGTAAACGCTACGCTGAGGCGTCTCGAGGAGAGCGGCGAAGGCCAGAAGATCTTCGACAAATGGCTTGGCGAAACGACCGCCTACAAGATGAAGAAGCCGTTCAAGTTCGACAAGCCTGTCAGCGATCCGGTCCTGCGCCCAGCGTCTTGATACAGATACCATGAGCTTCAGTCCCCGGTCCTGTGACCGGGGACTGACTGCATCCAGAGGATCGCCATGGGCTATGAGTTCGATTTCTCGGCCGTCCTAACAGACCAGTACATCGACTGGCTCCTGGCGGGTCTTCGTGTCACGCTGCTGCTGACTGCTGGCGCATGGGCGCTTTCGTTCTTCGTAGGCACAGCCTTGGCGGTCCTGAGGGCGACAGGTTTCCGGCCCGCTGTCTGGTTCGTTTCCATCTTCGTCGAGATCCACCAGAACATCCCGCTACTCGTGCAGATCCTGTTCTGGTACTTCGCCATGCCGGAGATTCTTCCGGAATCGTGGCGCGAATGGCTGAACCGCAACAACAGCGAGTTCATTCTCGCTATGATTGCGATCGCACTCTGTCACGCCGCCTACATCTCCGAGGCGCTCCGAAGCGGTCTCCGTGCAGTGCCGGTAACGCAATACGAGGCTGGGCGCTCGTTCGGCTTCAACTACATTCAGACGATGGCGTACATCGTGGTACCGCAGGCCCTCCGGCTATCGATACCGCCGTTGGTCAATCACTCGCTCCTGCTCTTTAAGAACACTTCGATCGCAATCGCGATTGGCGTCCATGAACTTACCTACCAGACGCGTCAGATCGATAGCGACACGTTTCGTACCTTCGAGATATTCCTGGTCGCGACGGGCCTTTACCTCCTTTTCTCCTTCATTATCATGGCTGTCGGCAACCTTGCCGAACGCCGCCTCGGCATGGGGGTAAAGTAACCATGCTGGAGATCATTCAGAACAACTGGATGTTGCTTCTCATCGGCCAATATCCGAACGGGCCACTGGGGGGCGTCGTCGCAACTCTTCTGCTCGCGGTCGCCGGACTTGCACTGGCGTTTCCTGTGGCGGTGCTTCTTGCCGTTGCCCGCATCAGCCCGTTTCGCTGGGTGAGCCTGCCAGCGGCCGCCATCGTTCACGTGGTGCGAGGCACTCCCTTCCTGATGGTCCTTTTCTGGAGCTACTTCGCGCTGCCCGTCCTCATCGGACGACCGCTCAGCGGCTTCTGGACGCTGGTCGGGGCGCTGGTGCTCTACGAGAGCGCCTATCTGGCCGAGGTCATCCGCGCAGGCATCCAGGCGCTGCCGAAGGGGCAGGAGGAGGCGGCTCGCTCGCTGGGCTTCGGCTACTTCCGGACGCTCGCGCTCGTGATTCTGCCGCAGGCGCTCTACAATTCGCTACCCGCGCTCATCGGCCAGTTCGTCTCGCTGATCAAGGAGACCTCGCTCGGCTATGTGATCTCGGTCAACGAGTTTACCTATGCGGCCGCCCAGCTGAATAGTCAGCTCCTTGTCCAGCCTGTGGAAGTCTTCACCATCCTCGCCATTACCTATTTCACTATCTGCTTTACGCTCACGCAATCAGCACGCTGGCTAGAACAGCGTATCGAGCGCAGCCGCCAAGGCAGGCCCGGGGGACGCGAGGCGCAACCCCAGACAAATATTCTGGCCACGGAACCGATGCCATGATCCGCTTCGACAAAGTCAACAAATGGTACGGGCCAGATCTTCAGGTGCTCAACGACATCACCGCCGAGGTAAACAAGGGTGAGGTGGTCGTCCTCTGCGGCCCTTCCGGGTCGGGCAAGACCACGCTCATCCGCACCATCAATCGTCTGGAGCCAATCAACAGCGGAACGATCACGGTCAACGGGCAGGAGACCCATGCCAAGACGGTCAACGTCAACCGTCTGCGCAGGGACATTGGATTCGTCTTCCAGCAGTTTAATCTCTTCCCGCACATGAACGTGATGGACAACATCACCCTCGCTCCGCGTAAGCTCCGCGGCATGAGCCGCGCCGAGGCCGAAGAGAAGGCGCGGACGTTGCTCGCCCGCGTGGGCTTGGAAGACAAGGCCGGATCCTATCCCAGCCAACTGTCCGGCGGGCAGAGCCAACGGGTCGCCATCGCGCGGTCGCTCGCCATGGATCCGCCGATCATTCTGTTCGACGAGCCAACCTCGGCACTCGATCCAGAAATGGTCGGAGAGGTGCTGGCCGTCATCAAGGGCCTCGCGCACACGGGCATCACCATGATGTGCGTCACTCACGAGATGGGATTCGCACGTGAGGTGGCGGACCGTATCTGGTTTCTCGATAAAGGTGTCCTTCTGGAAGATGCGAAGCCAGACGAGTTCTTCTCCAGCCCCAAGCATCCGCGCGCGCAACGGTTCCTCGCCGACCTGCGGCACTAGCTACTCCGATTTGTGCTACTCGGTGCTCAAGCGTGCCATAAGCAGTTCGCCCGCGTCTGAATACTTAGGCTTCTATGGGTCCAACCTTATCGCCATCCTGTTTGGCCTCTCAGCAGGCAAGCCCAAGCGCAGGGTTTAGGCTTCATGACCTTGCTCGCCTGAGCGGAAATTCTGTGGTTTGTGAGGTGTAAGGAATGCGCGTGGTCCGGTAGCAAGGAGAGCATGGGATGGATCAGAGGGCGGAGGGCCGGATGGAGAGCCGCTCGGCTGGTGCCGAACGAGCCGAGTTAATCTTGATCCCAGGCCTACTCAACGATGCTGAGCTCTGGCGCGATCAGGTTAGCGGGCTTTCCGGGATCGCGACTTGCCATATTGCCGACATCACCAAGGGCGGGACCCTAAGGGAACTAGCCCGGAGCGTGCTGGCCGACGCACCGGCGCGCTTTGCGCTCGCCGGGTTCTCCCTGGGGGGATATGTGGCTCAGGAGATCGCCCGCCTTGCCCATGACCGGATCACGCGTCTCGCCCTCCTCGATACGTCCTTTCGCTCCGATACGTCGGAGCGACTGGCTGGTCGGCATGCACTCAACAAGGCGGCTCGGGCGCCCGGCAGGTTCCACGGTTTCGGCGATCGCCTCCTGACCACCTACCTCGATCCTTCCCATGTCGCGGATGAGCGTATCATTGCGAGGATTAGGGCCATGACGGAGCGACTTGGCGCGGAGACTTTCGTCAGGCAGAACGGCATCGAACGAAAGGACGGCACCGATGTCCTTCGGTCCCTAACATGCCCCGTCACGATCCTGTGCGGCGAGAACGATCGGGTGACGCCCCTGGCAGACCACTACGAGATGGCCCGTCTGGTTCCACAGGCGAAGCTGGTCGTCATTCCCGGGAGTGGGCACATGACCCCGCTCGAGAACCCTGCCGCTGTCATCGAGGCGCTTCGGGACTGGCTGCTTGAACCGAACAAGGATCCATAGTCGGATTTTCCTCTGCCGAGCACGCGCAAGGACCTATCGTTGGAGCTGGCGGGCGAAATCGCAAACGTTCGCTATCATGTCCTCGATTGCCGAAACGAAAGCGGAGGACCGGTCGCTCCAGTCCATAATGCGCTCTGTCAGGCCCGGCGGAAATCGCCGGCAAACCTTGGCACCGGCAATGTCCGCTGGGGGTCAGCCACGGTAGCTCCCTGCCCCTTCAGGAACGTCCGGTATTCGCTGCCAGAGCTGACACTCGGGGTTACTTCAGAGAAGTGCCATGATGTATGGTCCGGCCGTGCGTCGCAAGATGATGTTGGCAGACTGACGAACGTGAGAGCTGCATCAATGTATTCGGCCTCTGTGTGGAGCCTCTGCTCCGGGCCATCATGGGTATCCGCGCGCATCCAGGCCTCGCTCGGAGAAAGACC
>JAESFT010000739.1_pt1 | contig 14129 bp, 7 predicted proteins | sample 9269451 | NCBI WGS metagenome assembly JAESFT01 (sample SAMN14502557, study PRJNA617106) | algae metagenome | isolation source: Scytonema hyalinum WJT4-NPBG1 and co-occurring heterotrophs from well... | place: USA: Mojave Desert, Joshua Tree National Park, California | collected 2006-05-25
GCCGAGTTCGTCTTCGATGTAGATGGATATGATCTCGTCGAAGCTGCTTTCGGCATGAAAGCCCAGACTTTCGGCGCGGCTGGAATCGAAGCGGCGGGGCCAACCCTCGACGAAACGTGTGATCGTCGGATCGGGCTCGTGGCGGATCCTGGCGACGGCCTGCTCGCCCGCAATGCGCCGGAGCGCATCGATCTGCTCTCCTACAGTCACCGACACGCTCGGCATCGTCAGGTTCCGACGCGGTCCGATCTTGGACGTGTCCATAGAGGCTGCATGGACAAGGAAATTGACGGCAGAGCGCGGAGAGGCATGGGCATGCCGCACATCCGTCGAGACCGGCAGAACCGTCTCCTGACCGTTCAGCGGTTCGCGGATGATGCTGGAGAAAAACCCCGAGGCAGCCTTGTTCGGCTTACCCGGCCGCACGCAGATCGTGGGAAGCCGGATCCCGACGCCGTCGAAGAACCCGCGCCGCGTGTAATCCGCCAGCAACAGCTCGCCCATAGCCTTCTGCGTGCCGTAGCTCGTGAGCGGCGTCAGGAAGAACTCGTCGCCGATCGCCTCCGGAAAGGGGGCACCGAAAACGGCAATGGAGGATGTAAAGACGAGCCGCGGCTTGTATCCATTCCCGATAAGACGGATGGCATCGAACAGAAACCGCGTGCCGTCCAGGTTGATCCTGTAGCCCTTGTCGAAATCCGCCTCGGCCTCGCCGGACACAATGGCGGCGAGGTGGAAGATGACATCAGGACGGCTTGCAACGAGCTTGTCCGCTTCTCCTGGCATGGAGAAGTCGGACGTGTGCGTCTCGACGGCAATGGACGTCTGAGGACGCTCGGGCTCGACAACGTCATGCAAGACGAGACGCGTGATCGCCTCTCCGCCTAAGCGACCGTCCTTCACCAAGCGTTCCGTAAGCTTGCGGCCGACCATTCCGGCCGCCCCGAGGATGAGGATCTGCATCGATCAACGATCTTCTTCAATTGCACCCAACAACGAGCGGGCGCCTAGACTGGAAGGATTGGGTGTCTACGCCGCTCGATGGCGATATCCTTCGAACGGCGTAGATCGAATCTCGGCAACAGGCTTACTTCTGCCGAACCTTTTCCAGCTCCGCTTGCATCAGTTTGACCGTCTCGGGGCCGATGGTCGACGCGTGCTTCTCCCAGACCGGCTTCGCCTGCTCGCGCATGCGATTGGCCTCCTGGGCATTCAGCTCGTTGACCACGACGCCTTCGCCTTTGATTTTGTTCAACGAGGCCTGAGACAGTTCGCGGGAGACCTTGCGCTGCTCATCGCGAGCCACGGCGGCACAATCCCTAAGAGCGGCCTGCTCGTCCTTCGACAAACCATCCCACAGCTTCTTGGAATAGAGAACGAGGAAAGGCGTGTAGGCGTGGCGGGTCACTGAAAGATACTTCTGCACCTCGTAGAACTTGGAGGTGTCGATGGTGACGAACGGGTTCTCCTGACCGTCGATGGCCTTGGTTTCCAGAGCCGTGAACACCTCGCCGAATGCCATCGGCACGGCGTTGGCTCCCATGTTCTTGAACGTGTCGAGGAACACGTTGTTCTGCATGACGCGAACCTTAAGTCCCTTGAAGTCCTCCCATTTCTCGACCGGCCGACGCGAATTGGTGAGGTTGCGGAAGCCGTTCTCCCAATAGGCCAGGTTCACGAGCCCGACCGTTTCCAGCTTGCCGTCGATGTATTTGCCGAATTGACCGTCGAGGACGGAATCAGCTTCCTTTTCATTGGCGAACAGGAACGGAAGATCGAACACGCCGAGATCGGGCAGAATGCCGATGAGTGGCGAACTCGAGGTGACGACCATCTCCTGAGTGCCGGAGCGAAGAGCCTGCGTCGCCTGGAGATCTCCACCCAGGGCATTGCCCCAGAAGCCTTGCACTTTCAGCTTGCCTCCGGATTTGTCTGTAAGGCACGTCCGGAATTTCTCAACCCCTTTCCCGTTGGGGTGATCCTCGTTCACGCCATTGGACAGGCGAATATTGCGCTCCGTGAACTGAGCATAGGCAGGTGCAGCCGCCAGGATGGTTGCGGCGACACCTGCAGCAAGAGTGTATTTGAAAGCTTTCATGGTTGTTTCCTCTCTTTTAATTTCAACCGGCTCAGCGTCCCCGTAGCCAGGCCAAGGGCACCGTGACCAAATCGGGGAAGATGATAAGCAGGAAGAGCACGATGAGCTGCGCGATCAGGAACGGATTCACCCCTCGGATAACGGCACCCATGGGTACACGGGCGACACCGCTCACGACGTTGAGCACGATGCCGACCGGAGGCGTGATCAGGCCGATGGCGTTGTTGATGATGAACAGAACGCCGAAATAGACCGGATCGATACCCGCCTGCTTGACGATCGGCATCAACACGGGGGTCAGGATCAGAACCGTCGGCGAGAAATCCAACGCGGTTCCGACAATGACGACCAGGAACATCAGGGCGAACATGAGCAATGTCTTGTTGCCCATCAGGGGCTGGATGAGCCCGCTGATCTCTCCCGGTATGTTCGCCTGCGTGATGAGCCAGGCAGACACGAGAGCCGCAGCGACGAGGAACATCACGACGGCCGTCGTCTTCGCGGCCGTGAGGAAGACACCATACAGCATGGACGGCTTCAACTCGCGATACACGAACATGCCGATGATCAGCGCATAGACGGCTGCCAGAACGGCCGCCTCGGTCGGTGTCACGATACCCCACTTGATTCCGCCAAGGATCAATACCGGCATCAGAAGCGCGAAGAAGCCATCGATGAAAGCCTTGCCGCGCTCGCGCATGGTGGTTCGCGGCGTCGTCTTCAGTTTGTCCTTTCGGCTGACGATGGCCCACGCTACGACAAGCGAAATGCCCATCATCAGACCAGGCACAACTCCGGCCAAGAACAGCTGGGAAATCGAGACATTGGCGGCGACGCCAAAGATGATGAAACCAATCGACGGCGGAATGACGGGAGCGATGATGCCGCCCGCTGCGATGAGGCCGGCAGACCGGGGAATGTTGTATCCCGCATCTCGCATCATCGGGATCAGAATCGCCGCAAGAGCCGCCGTATCGGCAGCCGCGGAACCGGACAAGGCAGCCAGAATAAGCGCGGCCACGATCGCGACATAGCCGAGGCCGCCATGAATGTGTCCGAGACAGGCCAAAGCGAAATTAACGATGCGCTTCGACAAGCCGCCGACATTCATCAGCTCACCGGCCAGCAGGAAGAATGGTACGGCCAGCAGTTGGAAGTTGTCGGCTCCGATGATCATGTTCTGAGCGACGATCTGGCTGTCGAAATTGCCGAGCCAGAGCATGAGCGCGAGAGCACAGACGATCAGCGCGAAGGCAATCGGCATTCCGAGTGCCATAGCCCCGAGAAGCGAGGTGAGGAAGACGACGATGGTCACTCGAGACGCTCCCTCAAAGCATGAGCTTCATCATCGCTGTAGTCACCTGCGAAAGCCTTGAGCTCATGCTCGCTCACGCGCCCGGTGACGACACGCAGGATGCGAAGGGCAGCCATCAGTCCCAAGCCGAGGCTCGTGAAATAACCGACTCCATACACCCAGAGCATCGAGATCTCGGTGATCGGGGCATAGTTCGAGGCGTTGATCTCGGCCTGCTGCCATGTGCCCCAAAAGAAGACCGCGCAGCAACCGATGATGAAAAGGTCGGACAGGACCATGCAGACCTTGCGGCCGTTCTCGCCGAGACGGGCCACCAAGGTTTCGACACCGAGATGGGCGTTCTCGCGCCCCACCACGACGGCACCGATGAAGGTTAGCCATACGAAGAAGTAACGTGAGAGTTCCTCTGAAACGTCGATCCCCGTATCAAAGAGATAGCGCAGCACGACGTTGCCGAAGACCATCACGACCATGGCCGCCAGCAGAAGAACCAGCAAACCTTCCAAACCTTTGAAGAAGAAGGAAATTATCCTGCTCACAAGCTCTCCCTGCCTTGGACGCCCCTCTCGACGTCCATTATTCTGCTCGCCTCTGATGACTCTTCAAGCCCTCAGAGACCAAACATGGTACGCGATCTAAGGCCCAGCTATAGGGAGTGTCAATTCAGCGGACAATGAGCGATTTCGAAGACAAACAGCCAAGCGTGATATCCGATATCGTCTGCCCGCAGCCACGGCTTCTTGTTTTTCGCTTAAATCAGGATCAATGCTGGCTTCAGGGCCGCCGACATGAGATTTACTGACGAGAACCGGCAGACGACCGAACTTGCATCCTTGTTTCAAATTAGACTTATGAATACGTGCCCGTGCAAACCATTTCCGTGGATATCATCAAAACGGCAGCTTCGGTCCTGTCCGCGAGAAGATCGGCTCCTTCCGCCCCTGCCGATCAGGGCAAGAGCGTAGCCGCAAGGAAAATCCCATGAAGATCACAGGCGTCGAAACAATCCGCCTCCAGGAATTTGCGAATATCGTCTGGGTCCGCCTGCATACGGATGAGGGGCTGATCGGACTTGGCGAAACCTTCATGGGCGCAGCTGCAGTCGAGGCATATATCCATGAAACGGTCGCGGCCAAGCTGATCGGCCGCGATCCTCTTCAAATCGAAGGCATCAACCGCGACCTTCAGAACTATCTCGGCTGGCGATCTGCGGGCGTCGAGACGCGCGGCAACTCGGCCATCGACATTGCCCTATGGGATCTGTTCGGCAAAGCTCACGGCAAGCCCATATGCGACATGCTGGGAGGCCGCTCGCGGGACAGGATCCGGGTCTATAACACCTGCGCGGGCTATCGCTACATTCGCGACAGCCGCGCTCAGAAGGTCGCCAATTGGGGTATCGGAGACGCCGAAGGCGCATACGAGGATCTGGAGGCGTTCCTGCACTGCGCCGACGATCTCGCCCACTCCCTTCTGGAGCAGGGCATCACAGGCATGAAGATCTGGCCCTTCGATCTCGCGGCCGAGCGCAGCCATGGGTACGACATCTCGCCCGACGAACTAAGAACGGCGCTTGAGCCCTTTGCCAAGATCCGCCGGGCTGTAGGCGACAAGATGGACATCATGGTCGAATTCCACTCTCTGTGGAGCCTGCCGATGGCCAAGAAGCTTGCCTCGGCGCTGGCCGAGTATGAGACCTATTGGCACGAGGACCCGTTCCGCCTCGACAATATCGGCGACCTCAAGGAATACGCACAGCACTCGAAGGCCTGGATCTGTGCCTCGGAGACCCTCTCCTACACACACGCCTTCCGCGAGTATCTCGAGACCGGCGTCGCGGGCGTGGCCATGCTCGACCTGTCCTGGTGCGGCGGCCTGACGGAAGCGCGCAAGATCGCGGCGCTGGCGGAGGCCTGGCATGTCCCCGTCGCGCCCCATGATTGCACCGGACCTGTCGTCTATGCCGCGTCCTGCCATTTTTCCCTGCACGCGCGCAATGCCCTGATCCAGGAGAGCGTCCGGGCCTTCTATACCGGCTGGTACACCGAACTCGTGACCGAGTTGCCGACCGTCACCCATGGCGAGGTCACGGTGAATATGAAGCCGGGCCTCGGGCTCGAATTGCTGCCGGACCTCTGGAAGCGTCCGGATGCGATCATCCGGCTGACCGATATGTCTTAGAGTTGGAACATCATGACCCTTGTAATCGAAGCGCTTGCTGCAGCTCTGGGACCGCAGGTACGCACCGGGCCCGACATTCCCTCCCGCAACCATGCCGATGCCAGCGGCCTCCAGCCCACCGCTCCGCAGGCCTTGATCCTGCCGCAGACCACAGAGGGTGTCTCAACGGCCTTGAGGATCTGCCACGAGCATCGCCAGCCGGTCGTGACGCAAGGCGGGCTGACCGGACTGGCGGGTGGTGCCCATCCGCAAGCGGGAGAGATCGCATTGTCCCTGGAACGGATGAACGGGGTCGAGGAGATTGATGCTGCGAGCGCAACGCTCACGGCTCTCGCCGGAACGCCGCTCTCGGTCGTTCAGCAGGCTGCCGACGAGGCTGGCTTCCTGTGCGGGATCGATCTTGGGGCGCGCGGAACCTGCACGATCGGCGGCAACATCGCGACCAACGCGGGAGGCAATCAGGTCCTCCGTTATGGAATGGCCCGGCGCAACACCCTTGGCCTCGAAGTCGTCCTCGCGGACGGCACGGTGGTTCGGTCCCTCAACAAGATGCTGAAGAACAACGCCGGATACGATTGGACACAGCTCTTCATCGGCAGCGAGGGAACGCTCGGGATCATCACCCGCGCCGTGATCGGCCTGCATCCAAAACCTCAGGGGCTCCAGACGGCTCTCTGCGCGGTCAGCAGCTTCGAGGACGCTCTCATCGTCCTGCGGCGATTCCAGCAGGCTCATCCGGGGCGCCTGCTGGTCTTCGAGGCCATGTGGCGAGAATTCATGACGGTCGCGACCAGGATCTGCGGACTTCCTCCGGCATTCGAAGCAGAGCACGACGTAACCCTCCTGATCGAGGCCGATATGGGAGCGGATCCAGAAGGAACGGAGGCCTTCTCTCTGATTCTCAGCGAGTTCTACGAGCAGGAACTCATCAAGGATGCAGTTGTCGCTCAGTCCCGGGCCGATCGCAACCGCTTCTGGGCTTATCGGGAAACACCTTATGAGTATGGACGCTTCCTGCCGGAGGAAATCCGCTTCGACGTCAGTGTGCCACTGGATCGCATGACGAAGGCTGTCGCGCATCTGCGCCAGGAGATGCCGAAGCAATGGCCGGACGCCGTTTACGTGGTCTTCGGGCACGTGGCCGACAGCAACATCCATATCAATGTCGCGATTCGTGACATGAACGATCTCATCAAGAAAGGCGTTCAGGGTCTCGTCTACGATCTCGTCTCGAGGCTCGGCGGATCCATTTCCGCAGAGCACGGCATCGGGCGCATCAAGCGTCCCTATCTGCCCTTGAGCCGGACGGAGCCCGAACTCGCCCTGATGGGCAAGATGAAGCAAATGCTCGATCCTGCCGGGATCCTCAATCCGGGTCGAATTCTGCGAGGATCGGTCTAGCTCGTTCAGGATATCAGGATGAATGTGAACATCGGCAGTCTCTTCGATCTGTCAGGCCGCATCGCGCTTGTGACGGGATCGAGCGCGGGCATCGGCCTTGCCCTTGCACTCGGTCTCGGACGAGCCGGAGCGCGCGTGGTTCTGAACGGGCGCCACCAGGACAAGATTGCGAATGCCGCGCAAAAACTTCGGAATGAGGGAGTGTCGGTTTTCGAAATGCCGTTCGACGTGACGGACAGCACCGACGTCAGGGCTGCCGTCGAAGAGATCGAAACCAGCATCGGGCCCATCGACATCCTGATCAACAATGCGGGCATGCAACGCCGAGGGCCTCTCGAGGATTATCCGGAGGAAACCTGGCACGAACTGATGACGACGAATGTCGACAGCGTGTTCTATGTGAGCCAAGCGGTTGCCCGAAAAATGATCCCGCGCGGACGGGGAAAGATCATCAACATCTGCTCGGTTCAAAGCGAACTCGGTCGTCCTTCGATCGCCCCCTATACGGCTACGAAGGGAGCCGTGAAGATGTTGACGAAGGGCATGGCGATCGATTGGGGCAAGCACGGTCTCCAGGTCAACGGCATTGGACCGGGATACTTCAAGACGGAACTCAATCGGGCTCTGGTTGATGACAAATCCTTTTCCGACTGGCTCATCGCCCGCACGCCGTCCCGTCGCTGGGGAGAACTGGAGGACCTCGTCGGCGCAGCCGTATTCCTCGCTTCTGATGCGTCCAACTTCGTCAACGGACAGATCATCTATGTTGATGGAGGCGTGACGGCCTCCCTATGACGGATCCCGGAAACTCACCCTTAACGTTTGGGCCATAAATCGTCATTTGTGGTTGCCATATCCGCTCGGGATGGTTAGCAACGTCACCTGTTGATTTGCCGGAATGCTTCATGCCCCACGGAGCGTACTGCGTTGCATTCAAGCACAATCGTTGGACCGTTTCACAATCTGGCCGGGATCTCGGATCATTCTATTTTCGTGCAAAAGCCTTGAAATTCGCGGTCGAGTCGGCCTGCTGGTCGGCTATGTCGAACAGCCCGATCGTGTTCGTTCTAGACCGCACCGGCGACTTTTATACCGCTTGGCGCGGTGAGAGGGATAGCCTCAGCGCCGAACTGTAGGCGCTTGTCGGATACGTGGCATGAGCTGCGCGAAAATCGCGAGTCCTGGTCGATAGCCGGGCGGGAGCGGTCATCGACCACTCGATCGTCTCGACCCCAACGCTCCTCACCGACGTTTGGCCGCCCAGCTATGCAACGGCAGCAGTCTCGCGGATCGCCATGTTCTCCAGTTCCACCACCTTCTCCGATTGCATCAGTGACTGGATCTTTTCTGCGAGATCCATGGCTCGGTACGGCTTGTAAAGAAGGTTGAGATCTTCGAGCTTGTCTTCGCTATCGAAATAGCCGGTGGTCAGCAGGACCTGGATATCCGGCTGCTCGCGTTGAATGAGCCGCGCCAAATCTATGCCGCTGAGCTCTCCCGGCATCCTGACATCGGAGAGCACGAGCTTGATGTCATTCTTCGCCTTTAGAAGCCGAGCGGCCTCATCGCCGGTCTCGGCCTCCAGAACTTTAAAGCCGAGGGAATGCAGCGTTGAGTGCGTCACCTGACGAACGGCCGGGTTGTCCTCGACCACAAGCACCGTTCGACCATCTCCGAAGGGATGCGCCACACCTGTTTGCTGATCCTCCCTGCGCTCCGCAGCATCATGAGAGCGGGGGAGGAAGAGACGGATCGTCGTGCCCACGTTCGGAGAGCTCTCGATCTCCACATGGCCATGGCATTGCTGCACGAAGCCATAGACCATGCTGAGGCCCAGGCCTGTGCCTTTTCCGCTTTCCTTGGTGGTGAAGAAAGGCTCGAAGACCTTCTCCAGCACCTCCGGCGGCATGCCGATCCCTGTATCGCTTACGGAAATCACAACGAACTCGCCGCTGGGAGAGGACCTGCCCTCCTCCACCGTTCGATTCTCGACGCTGATCGTCAGATCGCCACCATTAGGCATCGCATCACGGGCATTGACCGCGAGGTTCAGAAGGGCCGCCTCGAACTGAGCACGGTCGACCTGGATCGGCCATATACCCTCGCCAGAACGCAAACTTGCATTGATATGCTCGCCAAGTGTTCTGCGCATCAACTCCAGAAGGCTCGGCATCAGGCTCGCGACGTCGATCGTCGAAACCTGCAGAGCCTGACGTCGCGAGAAGGTCAGGAGCCGGTAGGTCAAATCGGCGCAATGCTGGGCACTCTCCAGGGCCATTCGCACCCGGCGCTCCGCCTTCTCATTGCCCTGGATGGATTTCTTCAAGAGGTCGAGGTTGCCAATCACGACACTCAGCATATTGTTGAAGTCATGCGCGATCCCGCCCGTGAGACGGCCGACCGCCTCAAGCTTGCTGGCGTGAAGCAGGTTCTGCTCCATCTGCTTGCTCTCGGTGATATCGAACCACATCCCGAAGAACTCGCGTGGCCGTCCGTTCTCATCCCGCATGAGGACCGTCTGATCGAGGAAGTGTCTTTCGACGCCATCGGCACAGCACCAGCGGTACTCGAGATTGACAGATCCCTCCTCCTCCAGCCGCTTGAGTTGAAGCATGACCCGGTCATAGTCTTCTGAATTGATCCGGGATGACCAGAAATCAGGCCGCTCTAGAAAAGCCGCCGGACGGAACCCAGTAATGCGCTCGATGCTCTCATTCGTGAAATGAAGGCGCCGATGGTCCTCCTCGACGGAGGCCGTATAGAGCGCGATCGGCAGCGATTGCAGGACGATCGATTGATGTTCCTCGCGCCGGCGCAGGGCCTGCTCCGCCTTCAGCTTTTCGCTGCGGACGTGAAGGTTGTCCATCAGCAGGCGACGCTCCTGTTCGGCCTGTCGGCGGATCTCCTCTGTCTTCCGGTAGAGATCGACGAAGATGTCGACCTTGGATTTGAGGATCAGGGGTTCGATCGGTTTGAAGACATAATCGACGGCACCCGCCGAATATCCCTTGAAGACGTGCATGTCGTCCTTGTTGAAAGCCGTCAGGAACAGGATCGGCACCCGCGACGACCGCGGCCGGTTCCTGATGAGACTTGCAACCTCATACCCATCGAGCCGTGGCATCTGCACGTCGAGAAGAATGACAGCGAAATCGTCCTTCAAAACGTGACGCAGGGCTCCTTCGCCGGAATCGGCCGTTACGACTTCCACCCCCGGGGACCGGAGCACCTCTTCGACGGCTATCAGATTTCTTGGGTCGTCATCGACCACCAGAATTTTCGCCGGGATCGGATCCGACAGGGGGCGGGCCGAAACCAGATGAAAATCATCCGGCTGCGGGCCCAACTCCCCTCGCCTTACGTCGTCCGTCATGAGTTCAACCCGGTCTCTGCCGCACCATTGGGAGCAACTTTCCCATCAGGGATATATGTGCTCCGACTGAGTTGAACGCGCAAGACAGCCAGAAGTTGATCCAAGTCCACAGGTTTCGACACATAGTCGGTCGCACCTGCCTCGAGACATTTCTCACGATCACCCTTCATGGCCTTTGCAGTCACCGCGACCAGAGGAAGATCGCGATAACGCGGGATGTTTCGGACGGCCCTCATGGTCTCATAGCCGTCCATCTCCGGCATCATGATGTCCACCAGGGCCACGTCCACATCTGGATTGGCCTGAAGCTTCTCGATGCCTTCCAGCCCATTTTCGGCGAAGACGACGGATATTCCATGCTGTTCGAGCGCACTCGTCAGAGAAAAGATGTTTCGCATGTCGTCATCGATGATCAGAACCTTCCGGCCATCGAGCGAGCCTTCGTTCCTTCGTTCGACAATGATGTGCTTCTCTTCGGGAATGGCACTGATCGCCCGGTGCAGGAACAGAGCGGTGTCATTGAGAAGGCGCTCGGATGAGCCCTCGCCCTTGACGATCAGTGTTGCGGCAATGCCCTGCAGCCGGCGCTCCTCGGATTTGGTCAGGTCCTGGCCGGTATAGATGACGATCGGCAGCTCCTCGCCGCCCTTCGTCCTGCGGATGCGCTCGATGAGTTCTGTTCCGGGAAGATCCGGCAGGCCGAGATCGACAACGGCGCAGTCGAACTGACGTGCCTGGATGACCTCCAGCGCAGACTCGGCTGTTCCCACCGCAATCACGTCGACCTGTTCGCTCTTCATGAGCTCGGACAGGCTCATTCGCTGATTGTCGTCATCCTCGACCAGCAGCAGTTTCTTCACCGGCCGGTCGATGAACTCCTTCGTGCGGTTGAGCGCTCCCATGAGGGCCTCGCGGTCGACCGGCTTCTCGAGGAACCCGAAAGCGCCCGCCTTGAGACCGCGCTTCCTCTGATCATCGACCGAGATCACATGGATCGGCACGTGACGGGTGCGCGGATCGTGCTTCAACAGGTCCAGCAGCGCCCAGCCGTCCATATCGGGAAGCCCGATATCGAGGGTGATCGCATGCGGCTTGTAGCGATGGGCCAGAGCAAGCGCCGAAGCGCCATCCATGGCGATCAGTCCCCTGAAACCCTCCTCGCGGGCGAGTTCCAAGAGGACGGAGGCAAACATGGCATCGTCCTCAATGATGAGCACGACCCGATCTCCGGTCGTGATCGCATGGCGGTCATCGAGGGAAGCCGAAAGAGCCATTGCAGCCGACGGCTGGCGGATCATCGATCCGGCCGCCTCGTCGGAGGCACTGTACTGCCCGGCACCGTTGCCATTGGACCTTGTGAAGGATTCTGCTCCCGCCGTCCCATGGCTTGCAGGCGGCTCGACCGGCACGAAGAGCGTGAAGGTCGAGCCGCTTCCCGGCGTGCTCGACACCACGATCTCGCCGCCGAGCAGACGGGCGATTTCGCGACTGATCGACAGGCCCAGGCCCGTCCCGCCGTATTTCCGGCTCGTCGTGCCATCCGCCTGTTGGAAGGCCTCGAAGATGATGCGCTGCTTCTCCTCCGGGATGCCGATGCCTGTATCGGTCACAGACATGGCGATCCACTGGCTGCCGGCCCGAAGCGGCGATCCCTCGGCCGAGCCGATCTGAAGCGTCACGCCGCCACGCTCCGTGAACTTGAAGGCGTTCGACAGCAGGTTGCGCAGCACCTGCTGCAGCCGTTTCGAATCCGTCCTGATCGCCGGCGGCAGCTTCGAATCGACCTCCACGTGGAAGTCGAGCTTTCTTTCCTCCGCAACCTGGCGGAATGTCCGCTCCATGTTGTCGACGAGGTCCTTGAACGCGACGCTCGAGACCTCCAGGCTGACGGTGCCGGACTCGATCTTCGAGAGATCCAGGATATCGTTGATGAGCGAGAGAAGGTCGGAGCCTGCCGCGTGGATCGTCTTGGCGAATTCCCGCTGCTTTTCGGTGAGATTGCCGTCCGAATTCTCGGTCAGCAGCTTCGAGAGGATGAGGAGCGAGTTCAGCGGCGTCCTCAGCTCGTGGCTCATATTGGCCAGGAACTGAGACTTGTAGCGCGACGTGAGCGAGAGCTGCTCGGCCTTCTCCTCGAGGGCCGTCTTGGCAACGGACACCTCCTGGTTCTTCGCCTCGACCTCCTGCTTCTGGAGCTCGAGCAGCCGTGCCTTGTCCTCTAGTTCCTCGTTCGTCTTCTGAAGTGCTTCCTGCTGCTGCCGCAGGAGTTCCTCCGACTGACGCAGGGTCGCGGCCTGCTGCTCCAAGCGGTCGTTGGTGTTTCTCAACTCCTCCTGCTGGCTCTGCAGCTCGGTGGTCAGGAGCTGCGACTGCTTCAGCAGGCCTTCCGTCCGCATGTTGGCCGCGATGGTGTTCAGAACGATACCGATTGATTCCGTGAGCTGCTCAAGGAAGGACTGGTGCGTTTCCGAGAAGCGGCTGAACGAGGCAAGCTCGATCACCGCCTTCACCTCCTGCTCGAACAGGACCGGCAGCACGATGATGTTGAGCGGCGGCGCCTCTCCAAGGGCCGAGCTGATGGTGATGTAATCGCCAGGCACATTGGTGAGGAGAATCCGCTTCCTCTCGTAGGCGACTTGTCCGACCAGACCTTCGCGCAGCCGGAAGCGGTTGTTGAGATGCTTCCTCTCCGTGAAGGCATAGGAGGCCACCATTTCGAGGATCGGCTCGCTGCCGTCGCTCTCGACCGTGTAGAACACGCCCTGCTGTGCGTTCACGAGCGGGGCGATCTCCGACAGGATCATGTTGGACACGGTGGTGAGATCGCGCTCGCCCTGCAGCATGCGGGTGAACTTGGCGAGGTTGGTCTTCAGCCAATCCTGCTCCGCATTCTTGAGCGTCGTGTCGCGCAGGTTGCGGATCATCTCGTTGACGTTGTCCTTGAGCGAGGCCAGCTCGCCCGAGGCTTCCACCGAGATCGACCGGGTCAGATCACCCTTGGTCACGGCGGTGGCCACGTCCGCGATGGCTCGCACCTGCGTGGTCAGGTTGGCGGCGAGCTGGTTCACGTTGTCCGTGAGATCGCGCCACAGGCCTGCCGCACCGGGCACCCTCGCCTGTCCCCCGAGCTTGCCTTCCACGCCCACTTCGCGGGCGACATTCGTCACCTGGTCGGCGAAGGTCGCGAGCGTATCAATCATCTCGTTGATGGTCTCGGCGAGCGCCGCGATTTCGCCCTTGGCATCCACCGTCAGCTTGCGCTTGAGGTCACCCTCGGCGACCGCGGTCACCACGCTGGCGATGCCGCGCACCTGACCGGTGAGGTTGTTCGCCATCATGTTCACGTTGTCGGTGAGGTCCTTCCAGGTGCCGGCTACGCCCCGCACCTGCGCCTGACCGCCGAGCTTTCCTTCGATGCCCACCTCGCGCGCCACGCGCGTCACTTCCGATGCGAAGGAGTTGAGCTGGTCCACCATGGTGTTGATGGTCGACTTCAGTTCCAGGATCTCCCCGCGCACGTCGACGGTGATCTTCTTGGAGAGGTCGCCGTTCGCCACCGCGGTGGTCACTTCCGCAATGTTACGGACCTGACCCGTCAGGTTCGCCGCCATCATGTTGACGTTGTCGGTGAGATCCTTCCACACGCCGCCGACGCCTCTGACCTGGGCTTGGCCGCCGAGCTTGCCCTCGGTGCCCACTTCGCGGGCCACGCGCGTCACCTCGCCGGCGAAGGAGTTCAGCTGATCCACCATGGTGTTGAT
>JAESFT010000740.1_pt1 | contig 14084 bp, 13 predicted proteins | sample 9269451 | NCBI WGS metagenome assembly JAESFT01 (sample SAMN14502557, study PRJNA617106) | algae metagenome | isolation source: Scytonema hyalinum WJT4-NPBG1 and co-occurring heterotrophs from well... | place: USA: Mojave Desert, Joshua Tree National Park, California | collected 2006-05-25
CGTCCGAAGTCTCCGCCGCGGGCGATCTGTCCCGGCTCCTCGTCGCCGAACTCGGAGGCACCGCCGCCGCGGCTGTCCAGGATCGTCAGCTCGCCGCGGAAGCGCTGCAGCACCACCTCGGTGGTGTACTTCTCCTGGCCGCTCTGATCCTGCCACTTGCGCGTCTGCAGCTGGCCCTCAACGTACACCTTCGAGCCCTTCTTCAGGTACTGCTCGGCCACCCGGGCCAGGTTCTCGTTGAAGATCACCACCGAGTGCCACTCGGTCTTCTCCTTGCGCTCCCCCGTGCCCTTGTCCTTCCAGGTCTCCGACGTGGCAATCCGCAGGTTCACCACCGGCTCCCCGTTCGACAGACGCCGCACCTCCGGATCCCGCCCCAGATTGCCCACCAGGATCACCTTGTTCACGCTTCCAGCCATGACGGCCTCTCCACTTCATCTCTCCTGAACGGCTGAAGCATCGGGATGCCCCACGTTTTCAGGTCGGTTGCACATTCCTGCCTTTCGAGAGGCATCACCTATTGTTCTATATTTGTTCCACGTGAAACACAAGCGGAGAGTCGCCTCATGGGCGTCCCCCGGCTCGGGGAAGGACGGAACCACCCGTGCCCAAAGCGGCGAGAGGCGTGTTATGTCCGGTAACGATCGACGCCAAGCTTGAGGAGGCGGACTTGACCGACAAGATCTTGGACGAAGCGGCCGTTGCCGCAGCATGGGATCGCAATGCCGCCCTCTGGACGCAGGAGGTTCGCAGCGGGTTCGACCTGTACCGCGAGCTTTATACATTGCCCGCCTTCCTGAATTTCATGCCGTCCATCGCAGGAAAGCAGGTGATCGATCTGGGCTGCGGCGAGGGCTCGAACACTCGGCGGTTCGCGCAGCTCGGCGGGACGATGACGGGGGTTGATCTCTCGGCCGAAATGATCGGACGGGCGCGGGCCAAAGAACGGGAGGAGCCTCTCGGGATCGCTTATGAGATCGGATCCTTCAGTGAACTCTCGTCTTTTGCCGACAGGACATTCGACTGCGCCGTGTCCACCATGGCGCTCATGGACGGGCCCGACCTGCCGGCCGCGCTGAAAGCCGCTCATCGCGTGCTGAAGCCTGCCGGGACATTGTGCTTCAGCGTTTTGCATCCCTGCTTTATCACACCCGCCATCCAATGGCTGGCCGATGAGACGGGCACTCACTACGGGCTTCGTGTCGGTCGCTATTTCGAGAAAACGCCCTTCATCGAGTACTGGCGTTTCAGCAGACGCTCGGGCGAGAGCCGGCAGCAAGTCGCTGGAGAACCCTTCGAGGTGCCGCGATTCCCGCGAACTCTCTCCGACTACATCAATGGCGTGACCGAAGCAGGCTTCCGCCTTGCGAGGATCGAGGAGCCGCGGCCGAGCGAGGAGATGGCCCGCAAGCACGAATGGCTGAACCGCTGGTACCGGCACGCCCCGCTCGTTCTGTTCGTCCTGGCCGTCAGGTCCTGAGGGGATACGAAAACAGCGGCGACAGGGTCACCGCTGTTGGGAGAGCTGACTTACTCTGCAGCCTGGAGATAGACGACCTTTGACTGCTCGCTGCGAACCTCGCGCAAGGTGCGTGCCATGTAGGCCAGCTGCTCGATGGCCTTGTCGAGGTCGAGCTTGGTGCCTTCCTCGAGGTCGTAGGCTTGGCGGCCCCGGTACAGCCGGTTGACCTGGCTCTCCATCTCCGCGGCAGCCTCGCGGATGCGGCGGACGAGGGTGTCGGCAATGACGTTGGCGTTGTCGTCGACAACGCAGAAGCCGACATCGCTTGCGCGGACCTTGGCCATGGGGTGATACCTCTTCTTGTTGTTTCGTCTTCAGGCGACGGCCCGCTGTCCATGCTCCGCGTAGATGCCGAGCCGGCGAGCCAGGGAATGTTTCGTCACGGGACCCACCCAGGGCAGCGTCGCGAGGAAACGCAGCTTGTCGGGAGAGGCGTTGTAGTCGTCGAACAGCCGCTCCCGTTCGCGCCAGACCCTGTCGACCGCATCCGCCTTGGCCGGATGGCGAAAGCCGACCCGCGCGGTCGATCCGAACGTGAGCGCGCGCATGCAGCGCTCGAAGGTGCGGCTACCGACGCTCGGCGTCACGCTCGCATGGCAGATCGCCTCGATGACGTGCTGCGCAAACTCGTCCGCCGTTTCGGGAGAGCCCGTCTCCGCTCCGGAGACATCGCCCTGAAAAGCAGTCGCGCCGTAGCGCATGGTCTCTTCAAGTCCGAAGCTCGGCATTCCTCTCACCGTGTGGTCCAGGCTGCCTGCAGCAGCCGGACGAGCTTGGTCCCTGTCTTGCGGATCCGGCGCTGCGCCCGCCACGGAAGGACGGTTTCCAGTGCGAGGATCGGACGTTCGGGACGGTTACGCGGGGTCTTCAGAAACGGGCGCGCGCCTGTTCGAGGACGGATGCGCCAGACATCGTCCGGGCTCCGAAAACCTTGACCATTCAACGGTTTATCCGATGAGCGCGGCTCAATGAAGATGGGGTTTGAGCCCTGCGAATGCAAGGTCTGCGGGATCAGCGGAACGGGGTTTGATCCCTGGTTGGATCGTCTTGCAGCCTTCGGCCAGGGCGAGATTTCGCAGCGTGCCATCTTAAAGGTTTGCGCCAGCTCCGCGCCCGTGGTGACGCCATAGACGGATGCTGCGCAGGAGAAGGCTTCGGAGAACGGCTGCATGGCGCACCAGCTCTTCTCGGCCATGTGCAGCGGCCACGTCCACAGGCCGTCCTCCCGGCGCTGGCCGAGGCTCTCGCGGTCGATGAAGTAGCCGGTTCGCTTGTGCTCCAGGCCGCTTTCGATCACGAGCCATTCCTCGTTCTCGAAGATCGGTCGTTCATCCGTCATGACGGTCATCGCAGGATCCTTTGCGGCGGTGAGGCGCGGCTGCCCTAATGGCGTCACATCCACGACGCATACAGAGGATGCGAACAAACCAAGAACATACTCCTGGCAGCCGCGATGTCAAGCAAAGCCGGCAATCTGGGACTGTAATCTTGGAGTAACCGATACTATGTGGAGGGCCTGATGCCAGGATTGAAGAGATCGCTCTCGATCCCGTTCAAAAAGAGGCAAAGTCGTTGCGGCGAAATATCGCTGGCGATAACTGAAGCTCGACCATTCCAACGCAGCGGATTCGCCACGTCATGACCAACCTGACACGCCTCGAAACGGATCAGCTCCGGCGCCTGGAGGAGATGCGCAAGGCCTTCGACAAGCTCAAGGCCGAGCGGATCCGGGCCGAGAGCGAGGTCGAGCGCCTGACGCGCGAGCTCGAAGAGGCGAGGGCTCTCGCCCTGTCGGAATTCGGCACCGACGACGAAGATCAGATCCAGGGCTTGATCCAGGATGCTCAGGCACGCAATGCCAAGCTCGCCGAGGAGTTCGGCGCGGCTTTGCGCGAGGTGGAAACCCGTCTCAAGCAGCTTGGAGACGAGCGTTGATCGCACCCGCCATCGACCATGACGTCACGCGGGCGCAGGCTGTCCTCGCGCGTCTGGAAGGACGGCGCGATGCGCTGCGGATCCGGCGCGAGGAGCTGACGCGCGAGATCGAGCTCGCCAAGGGACGGCTTGCCGTCAAGGACGAGGTGGAGGCTTTCATCGAGGCCGTGCATGGCTCGGCCAGCCGCCGCAGCCTGTCCGCGTTCGAAACCCTGCTGACGGCCCTCGTGCAGGAGGTCCTGCCGGGCGAGAAGCCCGTGGCTCTCGATCTCTCGACGGAGCGCGGCCTGGCCTCCCTCGACATCTGCGTGCGCCGTCCCGACGGCACGCTCGAAGACGTGCTGGAGGATAACGGCGGCGCGCTCACCAACGTGATCGGCATGGCGCTCAGGCTGATCGCTGTGGTCAAGGCGGATGTCGCCCGTTTCCTCGCACTCGACGAAGCCGATTGCTGGATCGCGCCGGATCGCGTCTCGTCCTTCTACAAGGTGCTGGAGGACGGCGCGGCGCGGCTTGGCGTGCAGTGCTTGGCCGTGTCGCATCATGATCTCTCCCAGTTCTCGGGCAAGTTCCACATCGCCCGCATCGTCGGAGAGCCCGTCTCCGGCGTCGACGTGCAGTCCTCCGACACCGGCGACGCGTGGGACGATGCGCAGCCGGGCCTAAGGTTCATCCGGCTCGTCAACGTGCAGGCCTACAAGGATGCGACGCTTCCCTTGAGCCCCGGCGTGAATGCGCTGATCGGCCCGAACAACCGCGGCAAGTCGACCTTCATCCGCGCCCTGCGCGCCGTGTTCTACGGCGAAGCCCGCGACAGCCTCGTGCGGGCGGGCGCCAAGGCGGCCAGCGTCGAGATCGGTGTTGCCGGAAACCGGATCTTGCGTTTCACGCGCCAGCCCCGCCGCTCGCCCGTCAACATCTGGTCCCTGCATGAGGCCGACGGCTCCGTCGTCGAGGAGCAGGGCATGCGGTATGAGACCGGCGGGCGCAACGTGCCCGACTGGGTGGCCGATCTCATCCGCATCCGCAAGGTGGAAGACCTCGACGTTCACATCGCGCACCAGAAGTTTCCGGTGTTCCTTCTTGGAGAGGCGCCGTCCCGCCGCTCCGCCGTTCTCTCGATCGGCCAGGAGGCGGGCTATATCCGCGACATGCTCGTCATCCATCGCGAGCGCTGCCGGCGGGACAGCGACCTCGTGCGCAACGGCGAGCGGGAGCTGCTTTCCCTCGGCGATACGCTCGAAGGATTGAAGGATCTCGACGCTCTCAAGGAAAGGCTGTCGGCCATCCGACGCCAGGGCGACGACCTCAAGGAGGTTGCGGCGCAGCTCCAGAGACTGCAGCAGCACGCAGCGCAGCTTGCCGATCTCAGAGGCCGCCTGGAGAAGGCGCGGGCGCGGGCCGACATCACGGCAAAGGTTCCCGACGCCGAGGAGCTGACGCGCCTCACGCGCCGCGTCGAGCGTTCGCGCGAGCGCGAACGGTTAGGGGAGCGGCTCATCCGGCTCAGTCACGGCCTCGCCGGCAGCAAGGCGAGGCTGGCGGCGCTGCGGCGCCTGCCCGAGGCACCTCCGACCCTTGAAAACATCGCGCCGGCGCAAGACATCCTGAAGCGCATGAACGATCTTCGCGCCGCGGCCCTGATCGCGCAAAGCCGTATCGCGAAAGTCGACGAAGGGCTCAAAGCCATTCAGGCCGACATGGCGCAGCTCGTCGAGGAGACCGGCGGGCTCTGCCCCACCTGCGGTTCGCCGGTGAAGCCGGAGAGCCTGCTCGACCATCACGCCCATTCCTCCACGCCGTCGGAGCGGCTGACCGCATGATCCTGTCCGGAGATCGACTTCCTGCCATCGCGTGCAACGGTGTCCTGGTGATCGGAGACCCACATGTGGGCTCGCGGCGTCCAGGGCGGCGCAAGGACGTGGTCTGGCCACAAGCCGTGCTCGGCAAGCTGGAGCGCTGCGTCGCCATTGCCAACGAGCGCGGGCTTGCCGTGGTGATTCTGGGCGATCTTTTCGACCGACCGGTCGAGGCCGACATGGCGCTCAAGAACCAGCTGATCCGCGTCCTGAAGGGCTTCAAGCATCGGCCGATCGTCAATGTGGGCAACCACGACATCCAGCACACGACGCTCACGGACAGCGACTCGCTCGCCCTGCTGGGCCTGTGCGATGTGGTCGACGTGGTCGCCACATCGGCTCCCGTGACCGAGTTCGTGATTGGTGAGCGGCGTATCGGCATCGGCATGACGCCCTACGGCCAAGCGATTCCCACCGATGCGCGCGGCTCCTTCACCGGCGTCGATCTGCATGCCTGGTTCACGCATCACGACATCGCCTTCGACGGCGGCTATCCGGGCGCGGTACCGCCCTTCGCGGTTGCAGGCTGCGACGTTCTCATCAACGGTCACATCCACAAGACGCAGAAATCGGTTCTCGCCGGGCGCACCCGCTGGATGAATCCCGGCACCATCACACGCCAATCCGTCGACCTGGTGGATCATGTCCCGCGCGCCTGGATGCTCGATGCCGGTGGCGAACTGACGCCGCAGGCGCTGCCGTTCGAGAGCAACGTCTTCGATCTGACTGGACGGGTGGTGGATGCCGCCGACGGCGATGCCGTGGCACGGGAGGTCGAGAGCGCCTTCGTCACGCTGCTGCAGGCCGAATCCGCGACGGAACTGAAGCGCAGCGGCGATGGGGCCATCATCCGCGACGAGATCGAGGCGAAGTTCGCCGCCGACGACACCTCGGATGCCGTCCGCGCCATCGTGCGCTCGCTTCTTGGCGAGGCGGTGGAGCGGCACGCCGCGCAGAACTAGGCCGTAGACTCATAAGCGCGCGGCCACAGGCGCGTTGAGGCGGGCCGAACATGGCCAGGAAGTTGTCGGCGAGCTTGTCATAGCGGGTAGCGACGCGCCGAGAGTGCTTCAGCTTGGAGAAGAACCACTCAATGAGGTTGCGCTCGCGGTAGAGGCGCTTGCTGAAGCAGGGCTTCCAGCGCCTGCATTCTCGTCCAGTTCCCTTCGTCTGTTCAGACGGCGGATAGGAGGATAACACCGGCGATCAGGACCGCGCACCCTGCAAGCCGCCACGGCCCGACAACCTCGTGCAAGATCAGCATCCCCATCAAGGCTCCTATCATCATCGACATCTCGCGCATTGGCGCAACGAGGCTGAGCGGCGCCCCTGCGGTTAGCGCTGCAAGGATAAGGATGTAGGACAGGGGCGAGAGCAGGCCGACACCTAGCGCGATCCACCAGTAGCCGTGCATCCGTTCGAGCGCCCGCCGTGGATTCGCCACCACGAGTGGCAGGAGCAGGAAGAAGCGAAGGAGGTTCGAGAACCAGTCGAGAACCACCGGCGCGATACCGAGCGCCTTCACGGCGTAGGCGTCGACCACGGTGTAGGAGGCGATGAGCCCGCCGGTCGCCGTGCCCCACCGAATGCCTGCCTGTCCGCAAGGGCGCCGAAACGCCGAAAGATCGCCGCGTGTGGCGATGAGGCTGATCCCGACGAGCACCAGCGCGAGACCCACCAATCCTTGTGCCGTCGGCGCCTCGCCGAGGATGAGGATCGCACCGAGTGTCGACAGCATCGGCCCGGTGCCGCGCGCGACCGGGTAGACGACCGACAGGTCAGCTACCTGATAGCCGCGCTGGAGGCAGAGGCTGTAGGCCAAGTGTATGACGCCGCTGAGTAGGACGAAGCCGGTGCCTTCCCATGTCCAGGCTATCGCCCCTTTGGCGAGAAGGTAGAAAACCCATGGCGCATAGGAAGCGCAGGCAATCAGGTTATAGGCGAAGACGAAGACCGGCCCGACCGAGGCGGCCCGTTTGGCGAGCAGATTCCAGCTTGCATGGATAAAGGATGCAAGGACAACGAGAAGCAGTGAGGCGAGCGTCATTGAGACCCCCTTGAGCGCACCATGCGCCGGTTGATCTCGACGTCTCCTCCCCTGGGCTTTTACCCCTTGGGTGCAGCCGCAGAACTCCCGCGGTCTCTGCAACGCTCGGTCCAGCAACGGCCTTGCCGTCCGGAACCCTAGTTGCCACTCAGTCGATGTAGTGATGCTAGCGCAGAGCAATGGATGCGATCAAGATGATCCTCAGCTTCATTAGCTAAATGCTCCGGAAGCTGCCCGTCGGAATCCACCCTTCTCGATTATTCGAAATTTAAGAGTTCATGACCTAAAACGCGAACGGATCGGTGTAGGGCAGGCGGCGCCGACGCACCTGCGTTTCCGGCAGGATCGGGCGGCTGATGTCGACGGCGACCAGCCCCTCGCAGGCGAGCGCCAGAACGGCCGCCACGCCGTCCTGCGTGTTCATGACGGCGCCGGCGCAATCCACCAGCCGCATGGCGCCCATCTCGTCGAGCTGATGCAGGACCCGCACCCGGTCTCCCGCGCTCACCGGCGTCCGCTTGCAGGCCAAGATCAGCCGCATGGTCGTGAAGCGCGGCTCGGCCCGGATGCTGGCTGCCGTTTCGATCACGAACGGGCGGCCGTCCGTGGAGGCGATGCCATGGATCGCCGCGGCGCGAAGTGGATGCTTGAGGAGATCGTCGTCGGTCACCACGTCGACCAGAAAGGCGGCGCCGTCCTTCACGATCTCGAAGTCTGCCACGTGCTCGATGGTCTCGTCCCCGACGGCGAACGCGGCGGGATCGGCAGGCGCGCGCAGGGATTCCACCTCGGCATCGAGTTCGCACAGCGCCAGATAGTCGGCGATCAGGGCATTGCGCGTGAGCGGCGTCGAGGGACGCTTTGCGGCCCGGCGGGCGCCGGAGCGCCGGGGGGTGCGCCGGTCGGAAAGGTCGAGGAGCGCTTGCGCGGACATCGGGGCCTCCAGCTTGGCTTGTCGAAGGGGTGGAGCAGGCCGGCCAGAGTTCCGGCGGGACCTAGCCTGGTCGTGAAGTGAGAACATATATAGAACAATGGCCCGGGGGTCAAACTTTCGGCAATCCCCAAAAGGGTGATTCCCCACCCTGGCTCCGAGGCTCTGGACCGCTCGACTGGGACAAAATCGCACAGGGGATAAGTTTCTGAAAAATAAGCATTTATTGGCTTGATCCACGGATCGGAAAGTGGACCTGAGGGCCGAAATTTGGTATAGAACAAATAACGAACGCGCCTGCCGGGACAAGGCTGCGACAAGAGCGCGTCTGCGATGTGCGGGTCTTTAGAAAGTTAGGATCGAGGATGAATACGACAGACAAGAAGATTTCCGAGGTGCTGGCGAAATTCGGCGAGCCGATGGCCGGCAACGTCTGGCGCGTCCAGGGGACGGCCGTGATCTATCACAAGACCCTCGAGCGCATCGCCGCCCAGGCCAAGGTCGTCTTCGACGAGCCCAAGATCATTCGTGCCGAGCGGGACGAGGCCGTCATCCAGGTGACCGGCCGCATGGGCGATCGCGTCGAGTGGTCGATCGGCGAGGCACTGATCGGCGTGAACTACCGCGTCTCCGGCAAGCAGGCGGCCTATGTCTACGCCATGGCGGAGAAGCGGGCGAAGGACCGGGTGATCCTCAAGCTCATCGAGCTGCACGGCTACGTCTATTCCGAGGAGGAGGCCGACGAGTTCAAGCAGGGTCGCCCGGGCTATGCCGATCCGCATGTGGAGGTCGAGAAGACCGAGCCGCAGAAGGGCAAGGTCGAAGCGAATGCCACGGACGGCAAGGTCGAGGACGACCTGAAGGCGAAGATCAAGAAGGCCAAGACCATCAATGCGGTCACGGACCTGATGCTCCACGCCGACACGCAGAAGACGCTCGCCGACCTGCCGGAAGGCATCCGCGACGAGATCCGCGACTTCGCCAAGGCGCGCCTCGTCGAGCTCGGCTGGCCGACCAAGAAGGCGGCCTAAATTTCGCTGCGATCATGGACGAGACGACTCTCTGTCGTCTCGTCCATTTTTCTCCCGTTTAATGGCGTCCCGGCGCTCGTGGTCCCGCTGATCGATGCCGAATTCCTCTGCACTTCCTGCTTCCGGCCAGGACGCTCTCTCCCTCTCCGAACATCTCGTCGGCTCGATCGAGCGCGTGACGTTCCACAATGACGAAACGGGCTTCTGCGTGCTGCGCGTCAAGGCGCGCGGACACCGCAAGCCCGTCGCCGTCGTCGGCCATGCGCCGGCGGTCGCCATCGGCGAAGTCGTCGAAGCGAGCGGCGAGTGGCTGCACGACCGCAACCACGGCGTTCAGTTCCGCGCCGGTGAACTGAAGACCTCGGCGCCGACGACGGCGGAAGACCTGCAACGGTTTCTCGGCTCCGGCCTCCTGAAGGGCGTCGGCGCCGCCGTCGCGCAGCGCCTCATCGCCTCCTTCGGATCACGCATCCTCGACGTTATCGAGAAAAAGCCGCACGAACTGACGCGTGTGCACGGCATCGGCATGGCGAAAGCGCTCAGCATCGGCGAGGCCTGGGCCGAGCACCGTGCCTTGAAGGACATCGCGGCCTTCCTGACCGCCCACGGCATCGGAGGCTTTCTGCTCACGCGCATCTATCGCGCCTACGGGGTCGGGGCCATCGACATCATCTCGGCCAATCCCTACCGGCTTACGCTCGACATCCCCGGTTTCGAGTTCGCGCTGGCCGATCAGGTGGCGATGCAGCTTGCCGTCGAGCCGACGGCCGACATCCGGCTGCAGGCCGGGCTCGCCCACGTTCTGTCGGAGGCGGTGAAGGAGGGACATTCCGGGTTGCGGATCGACGAACTCCTGCAGCAGGCGAGCATTCTCCTTCAGGTGCCGAAGGATCAGCTGTCACACGTGCTCGACGCGCAATGCGCGGCGGGACAGTTTGCAGCCGATGACCTTGATGGAAGCCGCAGCATCTTTCTCAAAAACCTGTACGGAGCCGAGCTGTTCATCGCGCAACGTCTGAAGGAGATCGCCCAGGGGTATCATCCCTGGCGCGGGCTCGATCCGGCTCAGGTGATCGCCGAGGCGGAAGCTGTCACGGGCGTCTCCTACTCGGCCAGCCAGCGCGAAGCGCTCGCCGCGTCCTGCCAGGCGAAGGTGCTCGTCGTTACCGGCGGCCCGGGTGTGGGCAAAACCACCCTCATCCGCAGCTTGACGCATCTGTGTGCGAAGCACGAGCTGCACGTTGCTCTCTGTGCGCCGACCGGACGGGCTGCCAAGCGGCTGGCTGAGAGCACGGGCTTTCCCGCCAAGACCGTGCACCGGCTTCTCGAAGCCTCCGAGGGCGGTTTCCGGCGCAACGCGAAGGCGCCGCTCGACTGCAATCTCCTCGTCGTGGACGAGGCATCGATGCTCGACATCCGGCTCATGGCGGCCTTGTTGCGCGCTCTGCCGAACGAGGCCTGCCTGCTCCTCGTCGGCGATGTCGACCAGCTTCCGTCCATCGGGCCCGGACAGATCCTTTCCGACATCATCGCGTCCGAGGCTGTGCCCGTCGTGCATCTCCGTGAGGTGTTCCGGCAGGAGCGGGAAAGCCGCATCATCACGGTGGCGCACGCCATCAATCGCGGTCTCGTGCCCGATTTGTCGCATCGACCGGATTCGGATCTCTATTTCGTCGAGGCGGATACACCGTCGGATGCGATGGCCAAGATGACGATCCTCATGCGCGACCGCATCCCGAGGAAGTTCGGCCTCGATCCCGTGCGCGATGTGCAGGTCCTATGCCCGATGAATCGCGGGCGCCTCGGAACCCACATGCTGAACGGCGAACTGCAGCAGATCTTCAATCCGCCCGGACCCGAGAGCCTGCACCGGGCCGGATGGATCTATGGTCCCGGCGACAAGGTCATGCAGGTCAGGAACGACTACGAACGCGACGTCTATAACGGCGAAGTCGGCATCGTCCGCGAGGTGAACCGGGATCACGGCGAACTCACGGTGGCGTTCGACGACAAGCTCGTCGTCTACACGCTCAGGGAGCTCGACGAATTGGCGCTCGCCTATGCGGTGACGATTCACAAGGCGCAAGGATCGGAGTATCCGGCGGTGATCATTCCCGTGGCGTTGCAGCAGGCCACCATGCTGCGACGCAAGCTTCTCTATACGGGCGTGACGCGGGCAAGCCGTCTCGTCGTCCTGGTCGGCAGTCGCGCCGCACTGGCCCAGGCCGTCACCCATGAGGAGGAACCACGCCTCTCCAGGCTGCGGAACTGGCTGCAGGCCTGATCTCTTTCCCTTGAGGCGAGGGCCATCTATATTGGTTGTCTCGCAGCGCCTTCACGGAAGAGCGGAGATGAGCCTCGATACCGGACAAACCGACCAGCAGGAGCGGCGGGCTCGCGTGAGCCTTCTTGCCGCGGCAGTCCTGTGTCTGGTTGCCTCCGGCGGTCTCCTCTGGTGGCGCTATGGCGGGGCCGTCTTCAACGATCTCGTGCTGACGACATTGGCCTGGTGCTTCTGAAAGAGGCCGCTCCGTGACGTCCGGGCGTGGCCATGGCTCGTCTTGTTCCAGCGGAAGGGGGCGGCCGCCAGCTCCCACAAACTTCTCCAGGCGGCGAGGCTGACGAGCCCATAATAGAGCGGCAGCAGCGGCACCCAGGGCAGAAGCCGCCAGAGGCCTCTCCTGTGAAGGGCGATGCAGGCCGGGAGGAAGATCGCGGCCGCGCCGGAGAAGAAGAGCGCCAAGGCCCAGGCGTATCCGGCGGCCTCCCAGCGCGAGGCGACGGACATGCCGGTTCCGGAGAGCCACGTTGTCAGGAACAGCCCGGTAAAGAGCGGATAGAGCAGGGCGCTGAGCACGATGCCCCAGGTCAGGACAAGTGCGCCATACATGCGCCAGATGCCGAGTTGTCGAAGCAGGCTCGCCGGTCTGCGCGAATGGCCGGCCGCCGTCTGGACGAAGCCCTTCATCCAACGGGTCCGCTGCCGCATCCAGATTCCAAGGGTGCTGGGAGCCTCCTCGAGGGTCGATGACGGGAGATCCCTGACGTCGTAGCCCAGCCGCGCCAGCCGAATGCCGAGATCCGCATCCTCCGTGACGTTCCAGGCATCCCAGCCGTGGACCGCCTGCAGCACCGCGGTGCGGAAATGGTTCGAGGTGCCGCCCAAGGGGAGGGGACTTCCGATCTCCGCCAGGCCTGGATTGAACACGTCGAACAGGGCCGCGTATTCGATGGTGAACAGACGTGTCAGCCAGGAATCGTCCGTGTTGTCGATGGTCAGCCGCGCCTGAAGGCAGGCGACCCCCGGCGGCAGACCCGCGAACCGGGCAACGGCGAGGCGCAGCTGGCCGGGATCCGGTACATCTTCGGCATCGTAGATGACCGTGAAGCGGCCCCGCGCCAAGGGAAGCGCGACATTGAGCGCCCGCGGTTTCGTACGCGGCGCTCCCCTGGGAGCGACGATGATCTCGACATTGCCCGGGAGATCGACGGCCTGCAGAGCGTCCAGCGTTTCCTGATCGTCGGTTTCGACCACGAGCTTGATGTCGAGCTTCGCCGGAGGATAGTCGAGCCGTGACAGGGCATGGATGAGCCGCCGAGCCACCCGCTTCTCCCGGTAGAGCGCCGCGATGATCGTATAGACCGGCAGGTCGGCATCCCTCGCGCGGATTGGCCGGATGGCCGGCTCGACGGGGTTGCTCAGCATGGCGGCTGAGAGCCGAAGGACGATTATCCCGAGGAAGAGGGGGCTCAGAGCCAAGCCGAGCACGGTCATGGACCGTTCCGGGGCCAGCAGGAGACTGAACACGAGTGCGGTCAGGACGACGAACAGGGTGGCGATCTGCCCATAGCTGAGATCGGTCGCCAGATCGGGAGCCTTCTCGGCGAGACCGGAGGCGGCATGATGGGCGATCCGTCGGGCCTGAACGCGAAAGATCGCCTCCTTCAGCCGCGATGGAGGCGTGATGGCCAGGGGGCGATCTCGGTGGCGATCTCGGGGGCGGGTCTTCAGGAGCCAGGCCAACGGCGCGCCGCGCGGCGCCAATACGAAACCCGCTCCGCTCCCATCCAGTGGAGCCAGGCCTGCCAGAATGCCATCGGGGTAGGGGGCTGTCCGCGACAGGCGAGGAGCTGTCAGGAACGGCAGTTGGAGTTCGGCGGCCAGCGCCCGGTAGAACTCAGTCTCCTCGATCAGCCCATGCTTCAGAAGAAATTCATCCGCCGACACTCCGGTGAGGCGAGCGAGGATCGCCGCTTGGCGCAAGGTCTCGGGTGGCTGCCCATGATGGGCCAGGAAGCCGATCTCGATCGGCAGCGCTGTTGACTGTGAGGCTCGCTCCGCTAGACCCTGGCTCATGAGTAAAGGACGCTTCCAGGAGGCGTTCGCATCGGGTGCGGGGTAGCGTGCAAGAGAACATCGTCTTTATGTTAAGGAATATCGTTACATTGGTTGCGCGGTTCCGAACCAAGATCAAGCCCCCAGGCTTCTTCGCGCTGGTCCTGGCGCTGATGGTGATACCAAGCCTGGCGCCGGCGCAGGGCGTGAACATTCCGAATTTCTGGGATCCCAAGGCCCAACCTGAGCGGCCCGACCTGCCGGCGACCCGCACGATCCGCTTTCTTGTCGACGACGATTTTCCACCGCTTCATTTCTCCGGCCTGGACGGCAATCCGACCGGATTGTCGGTGGAACTGGCCCGCGCCGCCTGCGAACGCCTGAGCCTGACCTGCACTATCCAGGTCCGTCGCTTCGACATGC
>JAESFT010000741.1_pt1 | contig 14032 bp, 12 predicted proteins | sample 9269451 | NCBI WGS metagenome assembly JAESFT01 (sample SAMN14502557, study PRJNA617106) | algae metagenome | isolation source: Scytonema hyalinum WJT4-NPBG1 and co-occurring heterotrophs from well... | place: USA: Mojave Desert, Joshua Tree National Park, California | collected 2006-05-25
AGCGGAAAGTGTGGGGAAATCCGCGCCATCTGCGCCTTGCTCAGCAGAAATAGACCGCTCATCAGCGCCTCCTCTACAGGGACACTGAATCAGCCCTCAGCCGAGATTAATAGGTCCTGAGCCTAGATGGCCGCCTGTCCGATCACGTCACGAGATAGCGCCGCCGCAGTATGGCCGGCAAGCACGTCCTTCGATGCTGTTGTAGTGCGGGGCAGCCCCTTCTACTAAGATCGCAACTGGTTCGGGGAGCGTGCTACCGCCCTCTCCACCATCTTCGGCATCTCCTTCGTCAACCAAGTGACCATCTCCTCCTGGGTCATGAGGTGCTCCGGCATGGGCACGAGGACGCCGGGGTGAGGTTGGATGAGGGGGGCGCTCGGGCGATAGACGGGCACGCGATCCCGTGCGCCCAGGATCGGGTCCACGCCAGAGGGTTCGTGATCTGGTCGTAGTAGGTGGCTGAACGTCCAGAGGGGGATCAAAGCCAGGATGGCCGACCAGCCAACCAGCAGCAGGAGCAAGATCGAAGTCACTCCGGCACACCGGCAACATGGAGAGCCGATAGGTAACGGTCCATTACCGCTGCATCGCGCCACCCGAGGATTAAACGCGCCCGCGATAAGCGATAACTAGGTGCCAGGGCCATCAACTGGTTACCCCACCGCTGAGCCTCATCTGCTCGGCCAAGAAGAGCTGCTGCCGCTGCTGCAAACCGATGAGCCGTGACCCACTTCGGCATCTCATGAGCGGATTGAGCCGCTGTCGCCAACATCGCCTCATAGTCTTCGAGAATGAAATGGGCCATGCTCAGGCCCGAGAACATTGATGCCTTTTCCATGTCCAATGGACTCAATCGAAGGGCTCGGTTGAAGCAGTCGATTGCTCGACGAGCAAGGTCCTTTGTACACATGTAGTTGAAGGTCCAGGCGGCACTGCCCAAAACCTGGGCGGTATTGGGGCTTATACTTAAGGCGCGGCTCACCAGGCTCACGCCGTACTCGAAGTCTTGGCCAAGATAGGCAACAGCTTGTCCAGCGGTACGAAGTACCAGCGGATCATCCGGTGAGTTCGCGGCAGCCTCAAGGGCGAGTTGATAACCCTTCTCGATGTCTCCTGGCTCCGACCAAACCTGCCCCTTGCGAATGATGTAGACGAAGGCGGCGAGGGCTCTTGCCAGTGCAAAGGAAGGGTCTAGCTCATAAGCCCTTCGCAGGAGTTCGAGTGCGACATCGGACTTCTCCCGCGTCAAACCCCACAGGAGTGCGAACGCTCGCAGATAGAGGTCGTAGGCATCAAGGTTCTCAGTAGGCTTACCTTCCGACCGAGCAATCTCCGCTTTCTGGATGCTCGGTTCTAGGGCTCCTGCGACCGCTTCCGTGACCTGATCTTGAAGCTCGAAGAGGTCTGAGAGGTCACCATCGAACTTGTCGGCCCAGACATGGTGACCCGTGGCGGCCTCGATGAGCTGCCCTGTGATCCGCACGCGCTGGCCCGCCTTGCGGATGGAGCCCTCCAGCACATAGCGCACGCCAAGTTCACGTCCGACCTGGCGGATATCTACGGCCTTACCCTTGTAAGTGAATGATGAGTTCCGAGCGATGACGAAGAACCACCTTACCCGGCTCAGGGCTGTGATGATGTCCTCGACCACACCGTCTGCGAAGTACTCCTGCTCCGGATCTCCGCTCATGTTCGTGAACGGCAGAACTGCAATGGATGGTTTGTCAGGAAGAGGCAGGGGCTTCACCGCAGCCGGTCCGGTCTTTAGGCGCGGTCCTGCCAGAGCGTAAGCCCGCACAGGTCTAGCGATGTTCTTGACCTGCTGCTCGCCCCTGTCCTCAAAGGCGTAGGGGAGTTTGTCCCGGACCTCCTCGTAGACCTTACCTGAGAGGCACACTCCACCTGGCTCCGCGAGCTGCTCCAGGCGTGCTGCGACGTTCACGCCGTCTCCGTACACATCCCCCTCCTCAATGATGATGTCACCGAGGTTGATGCCGATGCGAAGCTGGAGGGCAATCGAGGGCTTCTGGGCGGCATCGGCTGCGAGAGCCTCTTGGATGCTCACGGCACAACGTACGGCCTCCACGGGGCTGGAGAACTCCACCAAAACACCGTCGCCGGTGGTTTTGAACACCCGTCCGTGATGCGCCATGACCTTGGGCTCGATCACCTCCCGGCGAAGGCCCTTAATGCGCGAGAGGGTGCCTTCCTCGTCCTGACCCATAAGGGCCGAGAAGCCCACCACGTCAGCAGCTAGGATCGCGGCAAGGCGGCGGGTGGTCATTCCGGTACACCCGCGAGCCGAAGTGCTTCCGTATACATCTGAAGGTCACTGGAGCGACGGAGAGGAAGCATCTCCTTAAGATGCGCAAGTTGGAACGTGGGATCGAGCTGTAGGAGGTGCTGGGTCGTAGCTCTCGCCTCCACTTCCTTGCCTAGCTGCGCATTGCTTGCTGCAAAAACGCGAAGTGCAGACCGGAGGTCAGGAAGCTGTTTTAGGATCGGCTCGACAACACGTCGGGAGTTGTCATAGCGCCCAGCAAAGAAGTGCGCCAGTGCCGTTGCAGTGGCGATCTGGGGTGTCTCTGGGTCCAAAGGGCTGAGCCGCATCGCACGACTGAGGGCATCGACTGCAACATCATGGTTGCCCAGGTAGATGTTAACCCAACCACTCGTTTGCCAAATGCGCGCAGCATGGGGGTTCATAGCGAGCGCAGTTGCAATGAACCCAGCTCCAGCCTCCAACTCGCCCCCTAGATAAGCGAGGCAGAAGCCGCCACACGCGAGAGCATGAGCGTCACTAACGCCCAACTGCACGGCACGTCGGGCAAGCTTAAGCCCCTCTGATGTCCCTGCCGCCGCATCCTCCATCCACCTGCTCTGTTTGCGGAGTGCATAGTATACTGCCGCCCAACCATATGCCGACGCAAACCCCGGGTCAGCCTCGATGGCTCTTCGGAAGTAACGAAGAGCCTCATCATCACTGGCTTTCGTATGTTTGTAAGCCTCGTGCAGCCCTCTGAGATAGAGGTCGTAAGCAGTAGGATTTCCTATGGCCCGCCGGGCGCGATCTATCTCAGCTCCTTCCAACTTGACTGAGAGATGCCCAACGATGCTGGCAGTTACGGCATCCTGTAAGTCGAAGATGTCTGCAATTTCGCCGTCGAAACGGTCCGCCCAGATGTGATGGCCTGTCGCTGCGTCGATAAGCTGCCCTGTGATACGGATGCGGTTACCTGCTCTGCGAACACTTCCTGCAAGGACGTACCGAACCCCAAGTTGGCGTCCAACTTCCTTTACATCGACAGCCTTGCCCTTGAAGACGAAGCTGGAGTTCCGGGCAATCACGAAGAGGTTCTGGAACCGGGAAAGTGCATTGATGATGTCTTCCACCACTCCATCCGCGAAGTACTCCTGCTCAGGGTCACCACTCATGTTGGTGAAGGGCAGGACTGCAATAGAGGGCTTTTCCGGCAGCGGCAGGGGCTTCACCGCAGCCAGTTCGGTCTTTACGCGCGGTCCTGCCAGTGCGTAAGCCCTCACAGGTCTAGCGATGTTCTTGACGGTCTGCTCGCCCTTGTCCTTGAAAGCGAAGGGCAACTTGTCCCGCACCTCCTCGTAGACCTTACCGGAAAGGCACACTCCACCAGGCTCCGCGAGTTGCTCCAGGCGTGCCGCTACATTTACGCCGTCCCCGTACACATCCCCGTCCTCCTCGATGAGGATGTCACCGAGGTTGATCCCGATGCGGAGCTGGAGAGCTTCAGAAGGCTGCTGAGCGGTCTGGGCTGCGAGCGCCTCCTGGTAGCCACAGCGCATCGGACGGCCTCCACCGGGCTGGAGAACTCAACCAGCACACCGTCGCCTGTCGTCTTGAAGATCCGCCCATAGTGCGCCTTGACCTTCGGCTCGATCACTTCCCGGCGAAGGCTCTTGATCTGATCAAGCGTGCCCTCTTCGTCCCGGCCCATGAGCGAAGAGAAGCTTACTACATCGGCGGCAAGGATAGCGGCAAGGCGGCGCGTGGTCATTCCGGCAGTCCGGCCTTGCGAAGCCCCTCGATGTAGAGGTCCATCATCCAAGGGTGTCGAAACCTATTGGTACGGGAGAGCGACAGGCTTGAGTTTGGTTGGGTCCGTAGGAGGTCTTCAACGACCTCTCGTGCCTCTTCCACTCTCCCGAGGTGAGAGAGAGCTGCTGCGAGGTACCGGCGTGCGATGTTGTTCGATGGGACTTCAGCCAGCACCTGTCGCATTAGGCTCACCGTGGTCTCGAATTCGCGAGCAAAGAAGTGCGCGGTGGCAAGCGCGCTTCGAACCAGGGAGCCACGTGGATCAATCGGATTCAGGCGTTGCGCTACCTGAAGTTGCTCGATCCCTTTATGGCTTTCCCCTCCATAGATGTAGGCCCACGCGGCTGCGGACCGCACATGTGCCGAGTTCGGATGCACTCTAAGCGCTCGGTTGGCTAGAGCGAGAGCTTGGTCGAAGTTCCCTCCGAAGATGGCAAAGGCATATGCACCCATAGCTAAGACGATGCCATTTTCAGGATCGGCAGCGATGGCTCTCCCTGCGTACTCACACGCAAGCGCGTAGCCCACCTTTACGTCTATCGTACCGTTCAGTGTCAGTCGGCCAACACAATCGGCGAGCATCGCTAGGGCTTCGCTATAGTTTGGATCTCTTGCTACCGCACTCTTGAGAAGTGCCTCTGCTTCGCGGAAACCATGGAGCGAATAAGTGTAGAGGTGTGGAAGCGCGCGAAGGTATAGATCGTAGGCGTCGAGATCGCCCGTTGCCTTTTGTTGCGCGCGTTCGATTTCGGCTCGCTGGAGACTTGGCTCGATGGCTCCGACAATGCTTTCGGTAAGCTCATCCTGAAGGTCAAAGATATCAGCGAGATCACCATCGAACTTGTCAGCCCAAACGTGGCGTCCAGTTGCAGCTTCAATTAGCTGGCCTGTGATCCGTATTCGGTTGCCGGCCCTCCGGATGGAGCCTTCGAGGACATAGCGGACGCCGAGTTCCCGACCGACCTGCCGGATGTCCACAGCCCGCCCTTTGTAGGTGAAGCTGGAGTTGCGGGCGATAACCAAGAACCAGCGGACCCGCGAGAGCGCGGTGATGATGTCCTCGACTACGCCGTCTACGAAGTATTCCTGCTCAGGGTCGCCGCTCATGTTCGTGAAGGGTAGAACCGCAATGGAAGGCTTGTCGGGAAGCGGGAGGGGCTTGTGCGGGACGAGCTCGGAAGGTTCTTGAGATCCCCTGAGGGCATAGACCCTCACCGGCTTGGTGATGTTCTTGACGGTCTGCTCACCTCTGTTCTCGAAGGCAGCCTCCACCTTGCCCTCAACCTCGTCGTGGACCTTGCCGGAGATCAGCACCCCGCCCGGGTCGCACAGCGCCTCCAAGCGAGCTGCCACGTTGACGCCATCGCCGTAGATGTCGCCCTCTGGCTCAATGATGACATCGCCTAAGTTGATGCCGATCCTGAGCTGGAGTGGGCCACTGGCAAGTGCCTTCTGGATAGCAAGGGCGCATCTCACAGCCTCGACCGGGCTGGCGAACTCGATCAGGAACCCGTCGCCTGTGGTCTTCACCAGCCATCCCTCGTGCTGCTCGACTCCTGGGTTGATGACCTCCCGCTGGAGCGCCTTGATCTGAGCGTGTGTACCTTCCTCATCCCGGCTCATGAGCGCTGAGAAGCCCACCACATCAGCTGCGAGGATGGCCGCGAACCGCCGTTGGACCCTGGTCGTACCACCTGTCATGTCCAGGATGGTGCAGCCCTAGGCAAGCTTCGTCTAGGGGTCACAACAAGCCCTCTGATGCCCTCAAGAGAGCTCTACGGTGAGGACCTCCGTTCCGGAGGAGCCGGATCGGCTCTGGTCCGGATCCGCCATCCGGTTTCCCACAATCCCGCTCCAGCAGCTTGGGCTTTTCGAACTTCAGAGCTGTAGTCCGCCTGCTGATCCAGGCGAGGACGCGCCCACCCTGCGACCACAAGCTCCCGGCCAAGGTCAGTGCCGTCACGCCTGCAGTGTACCAAGGGTGTCGTGCCCTCCTGGCCTACGACGCGGCAGTCGAGGGGGCTATCGGCAAGGAGATTGTGCAGAGTGACACGAGCTCTCAAGCCACAGGCCCACAGACCACCCGCGTTATCGAAACACACCGCCTCACGAGACGGCCCGTCAAGCTGTGCCAGGCGCACTGTGCTCCCTCCTGATCTGACGGTCAGACCGTCAACGACGGTAAACGGCGGCTGCAGCACGATCGTGCTCCCCACCGGAGCAAGCGCAGAGGCAGCTTGAGGCTGAGCGGGTGCCAGCAACGGAGAAGGTGCTGGTGGTGTGGCTTCCACGGGCCGCTTCGTCGCGACAGTGGGAGATGCACTGGTCACCGGGGGCGTGCTCCTGCGGTACCATGTGATGCCCCCCAGCACGAGTGTACTGATCACGATCGAGAGGAACACGGTTAGGAGCAGAGATCGCACACGAGTACTCATCTCACATGGCAGAAGGCGGGCAGTGGTGAGCTGCACCTCGTGGGCTGATGATGGCGTGGAAACCTGGTGGTGCACCCGGCCACGCGCTGGAGATTATAACCGGACCCGGCGGACCAGAGATCAAGGCCGGCTCGCGCTCGTCAGGTGGTGCTGAGAACATGCAGCACTTCCTGCTGTCAGTTGAGGTAACCACGTTAACGTGGCTCAGTTGTGCCTATAACACCATCGAACCGTAATATGGCGCAGCTAAGGTGGCAGCACCGGTTCGAAGCTCATTGGTGTTCTAGGCGGGCCTGCACTGTCATTAGGACGAACTCTCGCATCAACGCTGCAAGCTGATTAGGCTTGTCTGCTCATTCAGACTGATGGGTTTTCAATGACGGACGCGCGGCATCACCATTATGTCCCGCAAGGCTACCTCAGGGGGTTCGCCATAGGGACCGGGCGACAAGCGAAAGTCTATTGTATCGACTTGCGGGAGCGCCGAAGCTTCTGGCCTAAGGTTAGAAACGTCGCTGGCGAGCGAGACTTTAATAGGGTGGAGCGGGCGGGCGTTGATCCTAACATCCTAGAGACCGTCCTTGGGCACTTCGAGAGTGACGCTGCTACTGCACTTAGAAACATTGAGGCTGCGGACACCTTCCAAAATAGAGATGATCGCACCCTGGTTTTGAACCTCATCGCGTTGATTGCTGCTCGGAACCCAAAGTTTCGATCAAACATCAGTGGTTTTGTTGAGCGACTGGCGGGAGGCCTAGTGAGGGCGGTGCTTCACTCTGAGGAGCGTTGGAACTCGTTACGAAAGTCAATGGGCATTGCTCAGTCACGTGTCAGCTACGCCGAGCTGCGGTCGTTCATAGACAGCAATAACTACTCTATCCGGGCGCAACAAAACTTTCTCATTGGCCTTGAGCAGGAGGGTGTTGATGTAATCTTGGGGCTGCTTGTTAGACGGAACTGGCGTCTTGTGAGATCAGACCATGGCCACTTCGTAACGTCAGATCACCCCGTGTGCCTTATCAACACTATTGATCGTGGGTCTAGTCTCTTATCCAGTCCAGGCTACGGCACGAGTGAGACGGTGGTAATCTTTCCCCTCAATAAGCATCAACTGCTTATGGGGACGTTGGAGCCTTTGTCAGACTACCGCAAGGCCGACTTTGACCAGATCCCGCACTTCAACAGTTTGGTGCTGTCGAAAGCGAGGAGGCAAGTCTACGCGACGAACGATACGTTCCTTTGGGCGCATACGGACGGGCGTATCAGGCAAGGTAGGGAACTCTTGGACGTGTTGTGCCAGCATGGTAGATGATACCTGAGCGATCTGCCGTTGCTCGTACTCAGCCGCCCAGGCCCGAGCAGCCTCAGCGGGGTTGGCGAAGTTCGGGAGCGCAGGGTCGTTAGAACGCAGCTCCTGTTCCATCTCGTTGAACTTGCCGATGTAGGCCACCTTGAACCGCATGGCATCGGCTCCGGTGTAGCCCATGACGAGGATGGTGAAGCCATCGCGGGTCATGTCCACGCAGGGGTAGGAGCGGCGGCGGAAACCCTCACCAGCCTCGTAGCTGGACTGCTGAAACCAGAGAGCTGAGATTTCAGCCGTCTGCGAAACGCGCTCGATGTCAGCCAGGACGTTCTTGTGGTCCTTCCCGAAGAAGGCAGCCACGTCACGGCTGTTGGTGATGAGATGGCCCTGCTTGACCTGGACGACAGGCACGGGGCTCCCTGATCATGGCTTGCGGCCTCAAGGAGCAGGGTCACGGTCTGTGCCGAGCCAGTTATCCCAGCCCTGCCAACCCTTGTCGAAATAAGTCTCATGCGGCTCGCTTGGAACGTCGGCTGGGCGGGCGCCACTCTTACAATAGCCTGTCCATGCCCCTTTAGACCGCATACCGAGACCTCTAACAAAGGCCCTAGCTTCCTCGAATGACCGCCACTGACGCTGCCTTGGACCGAGGGTGCCAGTGCCCAACCAGTCGCCCCAGCCCTGCCAGCCTTTGTTAGCGTACGTCCTAGATGGCTTTCGTGGGATATCCTCTGGAAGGGGGCTGCCTCTACAATAGGCTCTCCATTCCCTGAAAGACTTCAGGTTGAGACCTCTCGCGAAGGCCCGAGCATCCTCAAAGGGACGGTACTGCCTCAACTGATCTGCCGTACGCCCTGTCCCCAACCAGTCGCCCCAGCCCTGCCATCCTTGAGGCGCGTACGACTGTGATGGCCCGACTGGAATGTCTGTCGGAAGAGCCCCGCTCTTGGAGTAAGCAACCCACTCTGCTTTGGACTTTAATCCAAGTTTCCTCACAAATGCTCGGGCCTCCGGAAATGGACGCCATTGTTCGCGCTGCGATTTACGCTGAGGACGATGGCTCAGACGTCCAGTACCCAGCCAATCGCCTAAGTCTACCCAGCCCTGGGCTGCGTATGCTTGCCAAGGAGTGGCTGGAATGTCTGACGGAAGAGCATCGCTCCTGCAGTACGTGCTCCACTCGGCCCTGGACTGTAGCCCGAGGCCCCTCACGAAGGCGCGGGCCTCGTCAAATGATCTCCACTGACGCAGATAGCTCGCAACTGTACCAGTCCCCAACCAGTCACCCCATCCCTGCCAGCCCTCGTTGGCGTACGTCCTAGCAGGAGCACTCGGGACATCCCGTGGGCGAGCATCGCTCACAGAGTAGGCTCCCCATTCCGAAAATGACTTCAGCCCGAGGCCCCTCACGAAGGCTCTGGCTTCTTGGAATGACCTAAACTCACGCTGCCCATGAGCGACAAAGCCAGTGCCCAGCCAGTCACCCCAACTTTGCCATCCCTCTTCAGCGTACGTCTTGTATGGCTTTCGTGGGATATCCTCTGGAAGAGCATTGCTATTGCAGTAAGACGTCCAATCTGCCCCGGACTTTAACCCGAGACCTCTGACAAAGGTTCGGGCCTCTTCAAAGGATCGATACTGGCGCAGGTGTGTGGCTACAACACCCGTTCCTAACCAGTCACCCCATCCCTGCCATCCCTGGTTGGCGTAGACTTTGCTTGGAGTTGATGGGATGTCCAACGGAAGCGCACCGCTCCTGCAGTAGGTGTTCCACTCCGCTCTGGACCTTAGCGCAAGACCTCTGACAAAGGTGCGGGCCTCCTCAAAGGATCGTCCATGGTGCAGGTACTTGCCAATAACTCCGGTGCCTAACCAGTCGCCAAGACCCTGCCATCCTTGATTAGCATACACCTGATAGGGGGCGCTTGGGATGTCGGGTGGGCGACCATCGCTCGCGCAATAGGCGCTCCACTCTGATTGGGACTTGAGGCCGAGCCTCCTCACGAAGGCTCGCGCCTCCTCGAATGGCCGCCAGTTGGCACGTCCAACTCGTCCCCAGATCGCGGCTTGGATCGCAGAGGCGAACTCATCCAACGAGAGCTGTAAGCCGACTAGAACATCACCTGTAATCTCGATGATGCGTCCGCTCGATCGACACCCATGTTCAACGGCTCGGAACTCCTCCGGGATGCGCTCGTCCTGTGTCGAGAGTGCTGTGATTGTCTTAGCCACCTGCTTGAACGCGGTGGTCTCCGCGAAATCGTCTAGGCCCATCCCAGTGGGGACGATGAGCGGCAGAAGGATGTACCCGCACTCCTTGCCCTTCGAGAGCCGCATCGCCCGGCCTGCGGCCTGGACGATGTCCACCACGCTCTGCTTCGGATCAGCGAACAGCACACAGTCGATGGCAGGGATGTCCACGCCCTCCATCAGGCACCGGGCGTTCGTCATCAGAGCCCGCTCGTGCTGAACAAAGCCACGCAAGAGCTCAGCTCGCTCTCCTGCGGGCTTCTTGCTAGAGATGTGCAGGTTCGTCGTCGAAGGTCCGACTTCCGTCAGCTCGTTGAGCCGGTCCTGCTGCCCACGGAAGCGGTCTGCTGCCTTGATGCTCCTGTGGAAGGAGATGGCGTACTTGGCCCCGTACTCCTGGAACACACGCTTCAGCGCAATCCCAGCAGCCACCGCCTCGGCTTCGGCCTCTGCCTCACCTGGGCCAAGGTCGATCAAGCGGTTCTGCTGGATGATCTCCTGAACCCGCTCGTCTGAGACTGTGATGGTCAGGATGCGGTAGTCGCTGATGATTCCCTGAGCGATGGCGTCCTTGAATGTGAGCTGGAAGAAGCGCTCGCCGTAGACCGCCTCGTCGTCCATCGAGAGGACGTCATCTCTTTGGCCGCGCAGCACCCGCTCCGTGGCTGTCATGAACAGGCGGCGCTGGATGCTGATTGCATCATCCCGCAGCAGTGTCGCGAAGGTCTTTGAGGCTGCACCAACTGTTCGATGGGCCTCATCCAAGACAGCGAGGTCGAAGCTAACTCCTGCCCCTCGTGCTGCTTCCGCAAGCTTCTCGCTGCTCTGGTAGGTCGTGAAGGTAATTCGCCGCCCAGTCACTGGTTTGGACAGATGGACCGCGATCACCCCCTGGTCGGTTGTGGTAGGAATGCCAAGAGCGTAAGCCTCAGCCACGAAGCTGTCAGTCTCGATTGATCCAACGCTTTCATCGCCGCACACGCACAGCCACTCAGGGACTTCCCCTCGGGCGAGGTACTCCCGGGTCCAATCAGCAAGGCTCTGTCGGATGAGCGCTAGGCTAGGGACCGCCACCAAGATGTTTCGGGCATCCAGTGCCTCGGCAATCCAGAAGGCCGTCAGGCTCTTACCCGTGCCACAGGGCATGATCAGCCGACCACGGGTGGCCGCCTGGTCAAAGTAGTGCCGTCGGGCTGCAGTGACGGCTTCTTGCTGGTGAGGACGAGGCAACCGGGCTTCGGGCCGGGCTGGACGACCTTGGACAGCAGCAGTGATCAGGGACCACGAGGGCTTATCGAGAGCCAGCCAGTGGTCGAGCCCGATCTCAACCGTGTTGCCCATGAGAGAGCGTTTTCGGATGGGATTGGACGAGGTATGGGCGACAACGCGCTGCGAGAGCCCCGCGACAGAGGCGAGAGCCACGAAGGTGCCCAGCTCTTGGCGCGTGACGGCGCGATCAGGGCTGCTGTGGAACTTGCACTGGATAGCCCAGAGGTCGCCGTCGTGGGTCTCCGCAAGGAGGTCGATGCCCTCGTCGGCGGCTGGGAGCTGAAGCTGCAACCGGATCTTGTCTGGCACCCCGCTCCAACGCCAGACCGACTTGAGCTTGGACTGATACTCGGGCTGGGTCTGAAGGTAGAGCTGCGTCAGGCGCTCGAAGGCATCACCTTGCCTTCTCCTCTTCTCGGCATCGTCATGCGGAGAGAGCTGGAGTAGTTGCTCGTAGAACTCGGACCAGTTCTGTGACCCTGCAATCAGACGGTCTGTGCTGTGTGGTGCGACTGCATCCATTGGGTGCTCTTTCGACGTGCCGAACTCTCTTCCCGAAAAGTCCAGCCATCCAGTGGTACCCTATGGCGCTTTAATCAGCCAGACGCCGAGCGATCTCATGACATGCTGGGCTGCCAACGCCTAACAGACGCCTACACGTGAGGACACCACTGCAGCAGTGTGTGTTTAGGCGCGGTCCCCATCGGGCCCTGGGTGACACCCCGTCTCGTGCGGGAGCAGGCGCTTGTTCCCTTGAGCGGTCCCCGGCACGAGGTCAGGGGTACTTTACCCTCCGCTCCTGAGCGACCATTCTTGGCCTATGATCGAACGTCGTGCTCTTCCTGCTCCATCTGGTGATTTGTTCCTCCTGAGCGAGGACACGATAAAGGCGACCGTGGAGGTGTCCCGCGACAGCTCTAGGCGTCGCATGATCCAGCCCTTCCATCGATCGGAGCAGGACAGCCTCCACCGCATGTTCAACGCGATCCAGCCAGACAGCTACATTCGCCCGCATCGCCATCTAGATCCACCTAAAGCCGAGGCATGGATCGTCCTGCGGGGTGCCGTCGTGTTCTTCACCTTCGAGGAGGACGGCGCCGTTCGCGATTGCGCCGAAGTACACGCCAATGGGCCGGTGTTCGGCGTAGATCTGGTCCCTGGCGTGTTCCACACGCTCCTTGCAATCGAGCCGGATACAGTGGTGTACGAGGTCAAGACAGGTCCATATTCAGCAGCCACTGACAAGACATCCGCCAGCTTTGCTCCTGCGGAGGGCACACCAGAGGCAAGCCAGTACCTGGAGCACCTTCGTCAAGAGGGTGCCCGAAGGCTCCAGAGCCGCGCTCTATAGAAGTCACCGGCTCCGACGGCTGACCCAGGCTCAGACCTATTCGGGATAATGACAACTGAAGCTTGGCCGTATGGTTTTATGGGCTCTGTGAGAGAGCGGGTCCCATACGATCCCCGGTGGCACCCCACCCCCCGGCTGGCCGACACCCCTCGGGGGTCTCACGGACGGTGCTTAGGATGATCAAGGACCTACTCGCGTGCTGCCATGAGGTCGTGTGTGAGGACCGCAAGCTTGCCGATGAGGCTGGCGCTGTCGCCGTTTGAGCAGGACCACTGTGTACCGATCGAACCACCATCACCCGACACAGACACGATGGCCATGGAGCGCAGCTTCCCTTCACGGACAAGCTTGAGGTGCTCCTGAAGCATCTCGACCATCTGCGCCATGGTCTCGTCGGCAGGCGCGTCGGTCACCACGCGAAGAGCCGTGACAGGCGAGAGGCTCACAGAATGTTTGTTGCTCACGAAGTGCTCCCCACCGGCCCATCAGCTTTGTGCTGTTCCTTGGACCGGCGTGGATCGTAGTCGAGCCATTGGGTCGAGATCAACGAGCCCTCATACTCTCGCCAGCAACTGTTGCAGGCGAATGACACATCTACCTACCCCAATGAGCGCGGTGCGATAAGGTCAAGCTTAGATGGTAGCTTTGAGGAATTGCTGCTCTGAAAGGCCAAGCTTTCTCTGATGCGATTGACCTCGCAATTACCTAAAGCTTTACGGAACGCCGACATTGCTGCGTTGTTGGTTGCACACGAACAGCCAAGTATTACGGAGGCGGCAATGGCAGAGGGCAACAGTACGTCTAAGCGTGGGTTTGCGTCCATGAGCGCTGAGAAGCAGCGCGAGATTGCGAGCAAGGGCGGCAAGAGTGTGCCGGGCGACAAGCGCTCGTTCTTTCAGAACCGCGACTTAGCGGCACAAGCAGGCCGTAGGGGCGGGAAGGTGTCACGTCCTGCAAGCCACTCATAACCGCACACTAGGCAGCCACGCTGGCGAGCGTCCCACGTGCGGGTGGCAGATAAGCCTGAGCTTCCTGTCACTCTGCACTTGATCCGATATACCGCGCCGTCAGGCGCGCGATGGCCCATCTCGTTTTGTACGCCGCTGTAATCGGGGCGAAGGTACCCATCATAGGCAAGGGCCGGCGTCTCTTTGTTCAGTGTCCAAGCCTCATTGATGTGAAGCCTGGGTTTCCGAACGTCGTACCATTCGGATCGGCTCAGGGGCTGCATCTGCTGAAGCTACACCGTTGCCATCCGGGGCTTGAAACCGAACGCTCTGAACCGGCTCGGCGTCTCCCGTGAGTGGGAGCACAACAGATGCTGAGATGATCCCTGCGCTCAAAGCCAG
>JAESFT010000742.1_pt1 | contig 13985 bp, 14 predicted proteins | sample 9269451 | NCBI WGS metagenome assembly JAESFT01 (sample SAMN14502557, study PRJNA617106) | algae metagenome | isolation source: Scytonema hyalinum WJT4-NPBG1 and co-occurring heterotrophs from well... | place: USA: Mojave Desert, Joshua Tree National Park, California | collected 2006-05-25
GATTCCGAGCAGGCATCGGGCTATGTGACCTGGAACGAATCGCCGTCGGGCATGGGGCTGGGCAAGGTCACGGCGCGTCTTGCGTCGCTCGTCATTCCGAAATCAGCCGCGTCGGATGTCAGCGCACTGCTGGAGGGAAAGAACACCACGACGCGCATGCCGGGACTGGACATCGTCGCGGAGAATTTTGAACTGTTCGGTAAAAAGTTCGGTCATCTGGAACTCGTGGCCGACAATACGCGCGGCAATGCCGGCCTCGAATGGCGCATCAACAAGCTGTCCATCGTCAATACCGATGCGGAGCTGACCGCCACCGGCAAATGGTCCATCCGCGACGGTACGAATCTATCCAGCCTTGACTACACGATGAACATCCTCGACGCAGGCAGACTGCTCGATCGCTTCGGGTTCGCGAATCTCCTGCGCGGCGGCAAGGGCAGGATGCAGGGCGAAGTGAACTGGAAAGGCTTGCCGTTCACGCTCGACATCCCGACGCTCTCCGGCCAATTCAAGCTTGATATCGCAGCCGGACAGTTCCTGAAGGTCGATCCGAGCGCCGCCAAGCTGCTCGGCGTACTGAGCCTGCAATCCTTGCCGCGCCGCCTGGCGCTCGACTTCCGCGACGTGTTCTCGGAAGGCTTTGCCTTCGACGGCGTAACGGCCGATGTGGCGATCAACCAGGGGGTCGCGACCACCAGCAATTTCAAGATGCGCAGTGTCGCGGCGACAGTGCTGATGGATGGCAGCGCCGACATTGCAAAGGAAGCCACCAACCTGCATGTCGTGGTTATCCCGGATATCAATGTGGGTGCCGCATCGGTCGTGTATGCACTGGCGGTGAACCCGGTTATCGGCGTGGGCACCTTCCTCGCCCAGCTGTTCCTGCGCGATCCGCTGATGAAGGCGTTCACCTTCGAATACCAGATCAGCGGTCCATGGAAAGAACCCGTCGTTACCAAGCTCGCCCGCAACCAGCCGGCTCCGGCACAGGATGCCGCAGGCGCCGGCCGACCGGGCTGAAAGGAGATGAAATGACGCAAGGCCTCATGAAAGCGGCAGCCGTGCAAATGGTGGCGACGCCGCAGCCGGATGAAAACATGGCTGCGGCGCGGCGCCTGATCGGGCAAGCCGCGCAGCAGGGTGCCCACCTCGTCCTGTTGCCCGAATACTGGCCCATCATGGGCTTGAAGGAGGCGGACAAGGTCGCGCATGCGGAAAGAACCGGCGACGGCCCGATCCAGGCGTTCATGTCCGGCATTGCACGCGAACATGGCATCTGGCTCATCGGGGGAACCCTGCCGATGGCCGCTGCGGAACCAAACAAGGTGCTCAATACCCTGATGGTTTACAACTCGGCAGGCGAGCGCGTGATTCGATACGACAAGATTCATCTCTTCAATTTCACGCGCGGTGACGAGTCTTACGACGAAGCCCGCACCATCGTTCCCGGTTCCAGCGTAACCACTTTCGAGGCGCCGTTCGGAAAAGTCGGCCTGTCCGTCTGTTATGACTTGCGCTTTCCCGAGCTGTACCGGGCGATGGGCGACTGTGCGCTGATTGTCGTCCCGGCGGCATTTACCTATACCACTGGCGAAGCGCACTGGGAATTGCTGCTCAGGGCTCGGGCGGTGGAAAACCAGTGTTACGTGCTTGCCGCTGCCCAGGGCGGACAACATGTCAACGGGCGACGTACCTGGGGCCACAGCATGCTGATCGATCCCTGGGGGGAGATTAAATCGGAGTTGCCGGAAGGAGAGGGCGTCGTGATTGGCGACATCGATCTGGAACATCTGCAGCGCGTGCGCGACAGCCTGCCCGCCCTGAAACATCGCAAGATGTAGAAAGGCCGATTTTCCGGCATGATGCTTTCATGCATCATCTCCTCCTGCAGGGGGCAGCGTGCTGACAGATGCTCTACAATCGTTTCATCCTCGGATCAAACCTGTAACGCGGATCAATTCCGCAGATGCGAAAGACCATGAATTTATTTGAACCGAATCTCCAAACCCTCGCAACCGCCCGTGAAGTCCTGCTGACGCCATTCGGGTTGGATGAATCGAAACTCATCAAGGCGCTCGGCGCCATTTTTACCCACCGCGTTGATTACGCCGATCTGTATTTCCAGTTCACCAAGAGCGAAGGCTGGAGCCTTGAAGAGGGCATCGTCAAGACCGGCAGCTTTTCCATCGACCAGGGTGTCGGCGTGCGCGCCGTGTCCGGCGACAAGACCGCTTTCTCCTATTCCGACGAAATCTCCGAGCGTGCCTTGCTTGAAGCGGCCGCGGCTACGCGCACCATCGCTCGCCAAGGCGCAGGCCGGGTCAAGGTGGCCTCCGCAATCCAGCCGTCCGGCGGCCGTTCCCTTTACTTGCCGCAGGACCCGTTTGCCTCGCTCGATGCCACCGAAAAAGTGAAGCTGCTGGAAAGAGTGGAGCGCATCGCCCGCGCCAAGGACCCTCGGGTCGTGCAGGTCATGGCGGGACTTGCCGGCGAATATGACGTCGTGCTGGTAGTCCGCAGCGACGGCGTGCTGGCAGCGGATATCCGGCCGTTGGTAAGGGTATCGATCACCGTGATCGCCGAGCAGAACGGTCGGCGCGAAGTCGGTTCGAGCGGTGGAGGCGGTCGGTACAGCTACGGCTATTTCACTGACGAACTACTTGAAAAATATGCAAGCGAAGCTGTTGCATCCGCGCTGGTGAACCTGGATTCCCGGCCTGCACCGGCTGGCCCGATGACCGTGGTGCTCGGACCGGGATGGCCCGGCGTGCTGTTGCATGAAGCGATCGGCCACGGCCTCGAAGGCGATTTCAACCGCAAGGGTTCCAGTGCATTCTCCGGGCGCATCGGCGAGCGGGTAGCGGCGAAGGGCGTGACGGTGGTCGATGACGGCACCATCGCAGACCGCCGGGGTTCGCTGAACATCGACGACGAAGGCAACCCGACGCAGTGCACGACCCTGATCGAGGACGGCATCCTGAAAGGCTACATCCAGGACACGATGAATGCGCGCCTGATGAGCATGCCCGTTACCGGCAATGCAAGGCGCGAATCCTTTGCCCACCTGCCGATGCCCCGCATGACCAATACCTACATGCTCGGCGGCGACAAGGATCCGGCAGAAATCATTGCATCCGTGAAGAATGGCTTGTATGCAGTCAATTTCGGCGGCGGACAGGTTGATATCACCAGCGGCAAATTTGTCTTTTCCGCGAGCGAAGCCTACATGATCGAGGATGGCAAGATCAGCTATCCGGTGAAGGGGGCCACCATCATCGGTAACGGACCCGAGGTTCTTAACCGGGTGTCAATGATTGGCAATGACATGCGCCTGGACAATGGTATCGGTGTTTGCGGCAAGGAAGGGCAAAGCGTGCCGGTGGGCGTAGGGCAGCCGACTTTGCGTATCGATGGCATGACCGTCGGCGGTACCGCCTGACAATCCTGCCTTTTTGCATGATTCGGGCAATCGATGCTTTCAGCCGGCTGTCGTAATTTGCGACGGCCGGCCTTCTGGGATACAGCGAATTTTTTGTCTGTCGCTTGCCAAATCCTTTGATTTACTGCACTATTGGCTCCAATCTGTTTGAGAACAACGCCATTCACATGACTTTCTCGCGCTTCTACTTTTACTTTTACTTTAGCTATCCCAGCCCAAAGGCGGTGGAAAGCGGCAGGTTCATGTAAAAGCAGTGCGCTAAACAGAACAAACCGAATTTCTAAAAAAACCGCCCGTGATGGCGGTTTTTTCTTTTGTACGGAATCCTATTTCAAGACCTTTGACTGGAGAAAAACATGCCGCGCACCGACGATCTACGCATACGTGAAATGAAAGAACTGATTCCGCCGTCACATCTGATACGCGAGTTCTCCTGTTCGGAAAAAGCGGCCAATGTCGCGGCCAATGCGCGTACCGCGCTGCACCGGATTCTCCATGGCCAGGACGACCGCGTCATGGTCGTCATCGGGCCCTGCTCGATTCACGACACGAAGGCGGCAATGGAATATGCGCGGCGCCTGGTAGAGCAGCGCGAACGTCTCGCCGGCGAGCTGGAAATCGTGATGCGGGTCTATTTCGAAAAGCCGCGCACCACCGTGGGCTGGAAAGGTCTGATCAACGATCCGTACATGGATAACAGCTTCCGCATCAATGACGGCCTGCGCATGGCGCGCGAGCTTCTGCTGAACATCAACGAACTTGGCCTGCCCGCCGGTACGGAGTTCCTGGACGTGATCAGCCCGCAGTACGTTGCCGACCTGGTGAGCTGGGGCGCCATTGGTGCGCGCACCACCGAATCCCAGGTGCACCGTGAACTTGCTTCAGGTTTGTCCTGCCCGGTCGGATTCAAGAACGGCACCGACGGTAACGTGAAGATCGCCGTCGATGCGATCAAGGCGGCATCCCAGCCGCATCACTTCCTGTCCGTCACCAAGGGCGGCCACTCGGCGATCGTATCTACCAGCGGCAACGAGGATTGCCACATCATCCTGCGCGGCGGCAAAGCGCCGAATTACGATGCCGCAAGCGTTGAGACAGCCTGCAAGGATATCGCTACCAGCGGTCTCGCGTCACGTTTGATGATCGACGCATCGCATGCCAACAGCTCCAAGAAGCCTGAAAATCAGGTGCCGGTGTGTGCCGAGATCGGTAAGCAGATCGCTGCTGGCGATACGCGCATCGTCGGCGTGATGGTCGAATCGCACCTCGTGGCTGGTCGCCAGGATCTCGTACCGGGCAAGGAACTGACTTATGGCCAATCGATTACTGACGGTTGCATCGATTGGGAATCGAGCATCAAGGTGCTGGAAGGGTTGGCTGAATCGGTGAAGCAGCGTCGTCTCGCCGATCCGGAATAAGAGCTGATGAGCTGACAGGATCGCGCCGGACTCGACGCGATCCTGTTCGATTGTCAGGCGCGCTTGGACTTAGAACCGCTTGGTCAGCGTCATCTGTTCGCCTTCGCGACGCATCTCGGTTCTATTCAGGAACGACATGCCAAGCAAAATAATCGGCAATCCCTGTTCCTGCACCATGGCATCCACCTGGTTGAGTTCAATATCCCCGACCTTGACGGTATTGAGCCTGACCTTGTACGCCGGCGCGACGCCGTTCGCCGTGTTGACGTACGTTGGCTGGCCGCTTCGGTAATTGATGCCCAGCCTCGTCGCATCGGACGCCGGCATCGCGATCAACGTGGCCCCGGTATCGAGCAGCATGCGTACCGAGCCTCCGTTGATCTGCCCCTGCACCATGTAATGACCTTGTCCATCGGGCTTGAGCGTCACGCTCGCCGGACCACTGGCCGCCGTCCGGTTGACATGTTCGCCCAGGGCAATCGTCTGCCGCTTCCCGTTCGACTCGATTGTTGCGCCGCCTTCATTGACCGCGACCAGCTTGAATCCGCCCGGAATATTGGCGCCCACCGAGTAGGTCTTCGGCGAACTTCCATCGATGACCAGCACCGCCTTATTGGGAAACAACCCCACGACGCTGACATCGGCTGCATGGGCTGTACCGATCGATAGAAGAAAAGTGGCTAAAAGTGTAGTCGAACGCATCGGATACTCGGCGCAAGTTAGGGCAGGGAGTGAGGCACGATTTCAAGATGAATGTCCCACAACAGGCGGATATCATCCCATACTTCCGGCGGAAATCCTTCCCGGCTTCCGCGTTCATTCATGGTCAGCTTGGCAAAATAGGTGTTCAGTTCCGGATATCCCCACATCGATTCAATGGCAGTAAGGACATGCCGAAAATTCTGCTCCATCAGCGTAACGTATCGATCTTCCGGACGGGCAGGTTTTTGCAGCGCGAATTTCTGTTCTGACGGACGGCCGAGCATTGACACCTCCTGCTAGCTAAGGCATGGCGATGAATGGCGCTTAAGGGGACATATGCGCGACTAATCGCGGAAGTTATTGAATTCCAGCGGCAGGTCCGTTACTTCCTTGCGCATCAGGGCCATCGCCGCCTGCAGGTCATCCCGCTTGGCGCCGGTGACGCGGACCGCATCACCCTGGATCGATGCCTGGACCTTCATCTTGCTGTCCTTGATGATGCGGACGATCTTCTTGGCCGCCTCGGACTCGATGCCGTTCTTGATCTTGATGACCTGCTTGACCTTGTCGCCGCCGATCTTCTCGATTTTTCCAAGGTCGAGAAAGCGGACATCCACGCCGCGCTTCACCATTTTTCCGGTCAGAACGTCGCGTACCTGCGTGAGCTGGAAATCGCTGTCGGCGAAAGCGGTCAGTTCCCGCTCCTTCTGTTCAACCCGTGCATCGCTGCCCTTGAAATCGAAGCGGGTCGAAATTTCCTTGTTGGCCTGGTCAACGGCATTTTTCACTTCGACGGTATTGGCTTCAGAAACCACATCAAATGATGGCATAAATATTCCTCTTCAATGCAAGCATATTGCTATTTAAGTAACGATGTATTCTAGCGGACAAAAACCCGGGTGGCCATAATTGCTTCCGTCTATAATCCTCCAGCTATGACAGACAGACTGCCGCTTCAGTGCGATTTTTCACTGCACGACCATAATACTTTCGGCATCCGCGCAAAAGCCCATGCCTACATTCAGGTTATCAATGCTGGCATGTTGTCGGAAATTCGCCGGAATGCCTCATTAAGCAGATTGCCACGGCTTGTGCTTGGCGGCGGCAGCAATATCCTCCTCAGCGGCGACTTTCCGGGGCTCGTGCTGCATATGTGCCTCAAAGGCATTGATATCCTCGGACAGGATGCGCAGGCAACTTATGTCCGTGCGGCCGCTGGCGAAAGCTGGCATGGCCTGGTCTGCCGGACACTGGAACATGGGCTGGGCGGCCTGGAAAACCTGTCGCTGATTCCCGGCAGCGTCGGCGCTGCGCCGATCCAGAATATCGGCGCCTACGGGGTGGAGTTGAAGGATTGCTTTCACGACCTCACCGCCTTTGATTTCGGAACCGGAAACATCGTTACATTGAGTCGCGACGAATGCAATTTTGGCTATCGCGACAGCGTATTCAAGCATCGACTTGCCGGACGCGCCGCCATTCTGGACGTGACGTTCGCCTTGCCCCGGCAATGGCGGCCGAACCTGAACTACGCTGAACTGGCGCAGGAACTTGCCTCGCGGGGTATGACCGATCCAACACCCCGCGACATCAGCGACGCGGTGATCGCAATCCGCACCCGCAAGCTGCCGGATCCGGCCGTCATCGGGAATGCCGGCAGTTTCTTCAAGAATCCGGTGGTATCCGCAGCGCAGCGCGAACGCCTGTTGGCGATGCATCCAAAGCTGGTCAGTTACCCGCAGCCGGACGGCAGTTTCAAGTTGGCCGCCGGCTGGCTGATCGACCAATGCGGCTGGAAAGGCAGAAGAATGGGTCACGCCGGCGTCTATGAAAAGCAGGCACTCGTGCTGGTCAACCATGGCGGCGCCAGCGGACGGGAATTGCAGGACCTGGCGAAGGCAATTCAGGCGGATGTGATGGCCCGGTTCGGTGTCGAGCTTGAACCGGAGCCGGTGATTGTCTAGAAGCTGTTGATCCGTGTACGGGCAATCGCGAACCTGCGGTGCCCGGTATGCCTCATTTCCGTCCGCACTTTCACACGTCTATACCCGCCCACCGATCCTGAAGCCGCTCCCGGAGGTTCTTATTCCGCGACGAAATGGCAGACGTAATCCAGCGTCTGCAGAGTTTCAATGTCGAAGCTGGAGTTGCCTGGTACATTGAAGCTCTGGCCACCTTCATAGGTCTTCCACTCCTGTTCACCCTTCAGGCGAATGCGGCATTGACCGGCATTCAACTCCATGATTTCAGGCGCGCCGGTGTTGAAGGTCAGCGACGACGGAAAAATCACGCCGATGGTTTTCTTGGTGCCGTCAGGGAACAGGACGGTGTGGGAGACGCATTTGCCGTCGAAATAAATGTTTGCCTTCTTGACGACGGCAACGTTGTCGAATTGTGTTGTCATGGTGTGTTTTCGTTTATAGGAACGGAATGCGTTATTTGTCGCTGTCCTTGCCGAGGCGCGGCAGCGCAACTGACGGATTGGCGGTCAGCAGGCCGGCTTTGCCATAGACGCCGAGCTTCGCGCGCGTATCGGTGATGTCGAGGTTGCGCATGGTCAGCTGGCCGATGCGGTCTTGTGGCGTGAACGCGCCTTCGCCTTTTTCCATCGTCAGGCGTTCCGGCTGATAGGTCAGGTTGGCCGATTCGGTATTGAGGATCGAATAATCGTTGCCGCGCCGCAGTTCCAGCGTCACTTCGCCGGTGATGGCGCTGGCAACCCAGCGCTGTGACGCCTCGCGCAGCATGATCGCCTGCGGATCAAACCAGCGGCCCTGGTACAGCAGGCGCCCGAGCTTGCGACCGTTGTCGCGGTATTGCTCGATCGTATCCTCGTTGTGGATGCCGGTGATCAGACGTTCGTAGGCGATGAACAACAGCGCCAGGCCGGGCGCTTCATAGATGCCGCGGCTCTTCGCTTCGATGATGCGGTTTTCGATCTGGTCGCTCATGCCGAGCCCGTGGCGGCCGCCGATACGATTCGCTTCCATCATCAGATCGACCATGTTCGAAAACACGATGCCGTTCAATGCGACCGGACGGCCTTCCTCAAAGCGGACACTGACTTCCTCGCGCCTAACTTCGACATCGTCGCGCCAGAATGCAACGCCCATGATCGGTTCGACGATCTTCATGCCGCTGTTCAGGTGTTCGAGGTCCTTTGCTTCGTGCGTCGCGCCCAGCATGTTGGAGTCGGTGGAGTATGCTTTTTCGACCGACATCTTGTAGTCGAAGCCGGACTTGATCATGAATTCCGACATCTCCTTGCGGCCGCCGAGTTCCTGGATGAAGCGGTCGTCGAGCCAGGGCTTGTAGATGCGCAACGCCGGATTCACCAGCAAACCGTAACGATAGAAACGCTCGATGTCGTTGCCTTTGAAGGTGCTTCCGTCGCCCCAGATATCAACCTGATCTTCCTGCATCGCGGCGACCAGCATCGTACCTGTGACTGCCCGGCCAAGAGGTGTCGTGTTGAAGTAGGTGACACCAGCGGTGGAAATGTGAAATGCGCCGCTTTGCATCGCGGCGATGCCTTCCGCAACCAGTTGCTCGCGGCAATCGATCAGCCGAGCCTGCTCGGCCCCATACAGCTTCGCCTTCGCCGGAATGGCATTGTAGTCGGCTTCGTCGGGCTGACCCAGATTCGCGGTATATGCATAGGGAATCGCGCCTTTCTGGCGCATCCAGTGCAGTGCTGCGCTGGTGTCGAGCCCGCCGGAAAAGGCGATGCCCACTTTTTGATTGACGGGAACGGACTGGAGTATGGTTGACATGATTTCTGCTTCGCGTACTGAGGTGGTGAATAGGGTTGGAAGATGAGGAACTGGTCGAAAACTGGCTGATCCGATGATTACGTGTGCATTTGTTAGGCTAGCCGTCCGAGCAACAGGTATTCGAGCAATGCCTTTTGCACATGCAGGCGGTTTTCGGCTTCATCCCACACCACGGATTGCGGTCCGTCGATCACTTCGGCCGCAACCTCTTCGCCGCGATGCGCCGGCAGGCAATGCATGAACAGCGCATCCGGCTGCGCGCGCTGCATCTTCGTCGAATCGACGATCCAGCCGTCGAAGGCGCGCAGGCGGGCCGCGTTTTCCTCTTCATATCCCATGCTGGTCCAGACATCGGTCGTCACCAGGTGGGCCCCGGCGCATGCGTCGGACGGATTGGGAAATACGGTGTAGTTCTTGTTCGTCGCCGACACCAGGGCCGAGTCGATGTCATAGCCGGCCGGCGTCGAAACGTTCAGATGGAAGCCAAACACCTCCGCCGCCTGCAGCCAGGAATAGAGCATGTTGTTGGCGTCGCCGATCCAGGCAACCGTCTTGCCGGTGATGGAGCCGCGGTGCTCGATGAAGGTGAAGATGTCGGCCAGTACCTGGCAGGGATGATGTTCGTTCGTCAGACCGTTGATCACGGGCACGCGCGAATGGGCGGCGAACCGCTCGATGATTTCCTGTCCGAAGGTGCGGATCATGATGATGTCGCACATGCGTGACATCACCTGCGCCGCGTCCTCCACCGGTTCGCCGCGTCCGAGCTGGCTGTCGCGGGTATTGAGATAGATGGCGGCTCCGCCGAGCTGATGCATGCCGGCTTCGAATGACAGCCTGGTGCGCGTCGAGTTTTTCTCGAACACCATCACCAGCGTGCGGTCCAGCAGCGGATGATGTGTTTCGTAATTCTTGAATTTGCGTTTGATGATTCGGGCGCGTTCGATCACGTACTCGAATTCATCAAGCGAAAAGTCAGAAAACTGCAGGAAGTGTTTGATCGCCATAAATGAAAACGGCGGCCAGGCGCGCCGCCGAAGTGTGTGAGCAAGTTTGTAAGCCGTTCAATTATAAGGGAAATTCTGTCAAAAAGATAACCCGCCGAGCCGGCGTCAGTAGAGCGTCTGCGATGCTTCGTGCACCAGTTGCCGGTACAGGTCGTGCCGCATCGGCGCAATTGCTCCATCTTCCACGGCCGACAATACCGCGCACGACGGTTCGTTCAGGTGATGGCAGTTGTAGAACTTGCAATGGCCGAGATGCGGTGCGAACTCGGGGAAGGCCCGCTCCAGCATGCCTTCGCTCAGGTGATAAAGCCCGAATTCCTGGAAGCCGGGCGAATCGATGATCGCGGTGTCCGGCGACGGCCGGTAAAGACGCGTGAAGGTCGTGGTGTGCTTGCCGGTGTCGAGTGCGGCTGAAATTTCCCGGGTAGCGATATCGGCGTCGGGAACGAGCAGGTTGATCAGCGAGGATTTGCCCATGCCGGACTGGCCGATCAGGATGCTGGACTGGCCGCCCAGCAGTGGCCCGAGCGTGGCGCGCGTCCCGTCCGGGTTGCCTTTGGCGGATACCTGATGAACCGGATAGCCGAGACCGGCGTACAAGCCGAGGCGTTCGCGGGTCCTCTCCAGCGATGCGGTGACGTCGATCTTGTTGAGGATGATGTGCGCGCGGATGCCGGCCGCTTCGGCGGCTACCAGTGAACGGGAAACAAGATCATCGGAAAAGCCGGGCTCGGTGGCAACGACGATAAATAGTTGGGTAAGGTTTGCCGCCAGTATCTTGGATTTGTACTGGTCGGAGCGGTAGAGCAGGGTGGTTCGTTCCTGAAACGACTCGATGACGCCCTGATCCGGCGATGTCAACTTGATGTTGACGATGTCGCCTACAGCAACGTCGCTTTTCTTGCCACGGGTAACACATTGCAGTTTGGCGGTATCGGTCTGGACCAGATAGTGACGGCCGTGGGCGGCAATGACGGTTCCGGAGAGCATGCGTCAGGCGGCCGCTTGCTGGCGGATTGCGTCGACCTTCGCGGCGCAGATGAAATCATTCTCAGAGATTCCACCGCGCCCGCCATTGACGGAGTGGGTATCGAACTTCACCGTGCAACGGTTGTAGGTGACGAGCAATTCGGGATGATGGTCTTCCGCATGGATCATGTAGGCGATCGCATTCACGAACGCCATCGTCTCGTAGTAATTTCCGAAGGAAAACGTCTTGACGATTTTTCCGTCCGTCAGGGTCCATCCTTCCACGATCTTCAGGTAGGCGCCGATGTCGGCCTCCGTCAAGCCGTCTTCCAGGTGCCGGCAGCGCTTCTGCAGGAGTTCATTCGTGGTTACCATGGCATCTCCTTAGCGGCTGGCAAGTAATTGGTTGATCCGGACGCTTGCGGGCGGGTGTGAATCATAGAAGGCGGAATGGAGCGGGTCCGGCGTCAGGGTCGACGCATTGTCCTCATACAGCTTCACGAGGGCGGAGACCAGGTCCTGCGGATTGGTGTACTGGGCGGCGAACGCATCCGCTTCGAACTCATGTTTGCGCGAAGTGATCGAGGACAACGGCGAAAACAGGAAGGTGAAGACCGGCAGTGTCAGCATGAAAAGAATCAGGGCCATCGCATCGTTCGCCGGCATATGCACGGGATCGACGCCCAGGCCGGTAAAGAACCACGATTGGGTCTTGAGATAGCCAAGCAGGGCGAGCAGGGCGAGCGACACGGCAAACATCACTGCAATGCGCTTGATGATGTGCTTGAGCTTGAAGTGGCCGAGTTCATGCGCCAGTACCGCTTCGATCTCATTTGGCGCCAGGCGCGACAGCAGGGTATCGAAGAAGACGATGCGCTTGGCCGCGCCGAAGCCTGAGAAATACGCGTTGCCGTGCGCGCTGCGCTTCGAGCCGTCCATCACGAACAGTCCCTGGGACGCAAATCCGACGCGCTTCATGAGGCCTTCGATGCGCGCGCGCAGGTTTTCGTCCTGCAGCGGCGTGAATTTATTGAACAGCGGCGCGATCACGGTGGGGAACAGAACAAGCATCAGCAACTGGAAGCCGCTCCAGACCATCCATGCATACAGCCACCACAGCTCACCGGACTTCTCCATCAACATCAGGATGATCCAGATCAGCGGCAGGCCGATGGCGGTGCCGAGCAGCGCACCTTTGACTAGGTCCGTCAGAAACAGGCCGACCGTCATCTTGTTGAACCCGAACCGGGCTTCGAGCACGAACTGCTTGTAATAGTCGAAAGGAAGGTCGATCAGGCCCGATATCACCGCGAACGCCGCGAGCAGGCCAAGCTGATAAGTCATGCCGGAACCGGTCAGATCGAGAAGTGCGACCGACAACCACTGCAGGCCGCCAAGCAGCGTGAACCCGACCAGCACCGCTGCATTCACCAGCAGCATGAAAAGGCTGAACTTGGTTTTTGCTACCGTATAGTCCGCTGCTTTCTGGTGCGCGTGCAGCGGGATGGTTCCGGCGAACTCGGGAGGCACCTGGCCACGATGCGCAAGCACGTGACGGATATGGCGCGAACCCAGCCAGAACCGCACCACCAGCGTGATGGCGAGAAAAGCAACGAACAAAATCGAAAACGCAAGTGAAGACATGCTATGCCTGTGAGAAAATGGCGGCTTACCGAGGAAAACAATTATGTCACAAGCGATTGAATCAGATACCCCCAACCCCACTTCATCACAAGTAATTCGCCCGAATGAATTCAACCTCGTCTGGGTCGATATGGAAATGACAGGATTGGAGCCGGATACCGACCGCATCATCGAAGTCGCGGTGGTGGTTACTGATTCCGAGTTGAATGTACTGGCCGAAGGTCCCGTTTTTGCAATCCATCAACCGGATGAAATCCTCGACGGGATGGATGCCTGGAACAAGGGCACTCATGGTCGTTCCGGATTGATCGATCGCGTGAAGGCATCAACTGTTTCCGAGGCGGATGCAGAGGTGGAGCTGATTCAGTTCCTGAAAAAATATGTGCCATCAGGAAAATCGCCGATGTGCGGCAATTCGATTTGCCAGGACCGCCGGTTCATGGTGCGCGGCATGCCGAAACTGGAGGCATTCTTTCATTACCGCAATCTCGATGTATCGACATTGAAAGAACTCTGCAAGCGCTGGAAACCCGACGTCGCCAGCGGTTTCAAAAAGCATCAGAAGCACACGGCGCTGGCGGACATCATCGAATCGATCGAAGAGCTGCGCTACTACCGCCAGCATTTTATACAGGCCTGAACCGGACATTCAGGCAATAGGATTCAGAGACGATTGGTGTCGCCTGAATCACCGAATCACTTTTTTGCAGTTGCATCATGGCTTCCGCTGACGAACTCTCATTGACTGATACTACCGACACCGCAAACGTCGGAGCGATTCCCGAAACGCGCACGGCGCCGAAGGAATTGATCCCGCGTGAAGTCGCGCGCCGCCGGACCTTTGGCATCATCTCCCACCCGGATGCCGGTAAAACCACGCTGACCGAAAAGTTGCTGTTGTTCTCGGGCGCAATCCAATTGGCCGGCACGGTGAAGGCACGCAAGAGCGGCCGCCATGCGACGTCCGACTGGATGGAAATCGAAAAGCAGCGCGGCATCTCCGTAGCCAGCTCGGTAATGCAATTCGAGTATC
>JAESFT010000743.1_pt1 | contig 13964 bp, 11 predicted proteins | sample 9269451 | NCBI WGS metagenome assembly JAESFT01 (sample SAMN14502557, study PRJNA617106) | algae metagenome | isolation source: Scytonema hyalinum WJT4-NPBG1 and co-occurring heterotrophs from well... | place: USA: Mojave Desert, Joshua Tree National Park, California | collected 2006-05-25
GGGTGACGGAGCTTCTGCCGGGACGGGTTCGCTGCCAGCAACGCCGCGCCGACGGAGCCTGGAGGATCGGCAACGTAGACATCGTGAACATCCGCTCCTTTGCCTTCATGGTCGAGCGGCCCGTGCCCTGCGACTGAACGCCGGAGAGCGATGAGGCATGACCTACCGCTTTACGCTGCTGGTTTGGATACTGCTCGTGGCTGTCGTGGGCAGCGCTTATACGACAGCACTCCTGCTCGCCTGAGCTTCTCCTACCCTTCTCCTACCCTTCCGCTATCCAGCTGTTGAGCTAAGCTGTTTGCGCGGTGCCACCCGTCACCCCCGACCGGGAAGGTAGCCGCGGGCTCCTCTCTCGCGCTGCAATGAGCGGGAGGGGAGCCTCAAGAGAAGCCGCCTTCTCATGTGCAGCCGATGACGCCCTTCCAGTGCCGGATGGCACGAGCTGCCCTGGACTGGAGCCGGGTTGATCTGGCGCGTCGGGCAGGGGTGGGCATGGAGACGATCTACCGCTTCGAGAGAGGACGTGCGCCTCACGCCCGTACAGTGGCGAAGATCCGGGCTGCTCTCGAGGCGGAAGGGTTGCTGTTCCTGGAGGAGAAGGGCGTGCCGGTCGGGGTTAGGTTCACATCGCCACCCGCCGTCGGATAGAGTAACACAGGTTAACGGCAGAGCGTTCCGCGTGTCGGTATGGTCTCCTGCCGAGGTTAGGTGACGTACCGTAAGTCTGTGCCCTTCGGTGGAGGTGATGCCATGGCTAGCCGCGCCTATGTCTGTCTCTTCCAGGCCATCAAGGTCCCCTACAAGGACGAGCCCCTTCGCGTCATCGAACAGAAGTTCCTGCCGGCGAGTGAGTGCACCCTCGACGCGGCCAAGGCGATGCTCATGATGCGCTTCGAAGACAAGAGCTACCCGCGCCAGCATGGCGCCTTGTGGCCTGATGCGGTGCGCTTCTTGGACGAGCAGGGGCAGGAGATCCTCAGGTACACGTGCTGGAGCTACCTCAACGAGGTTACATCACGCGAGGATGCCGGGAGTGCGCTTCCAACCGCCTCCAGCGTGCCGCACGAGACACATGAGCTGGAGCAGGGACAGGGGTCCGGCAGCCTGGAGCTCGTGGGGTGAGCTGACCAGTGGATGTACGCGGTGCTGATCAGCTGGGTTCCCCCTGCGCAGGCCCGTGGGGGGAACACAGGCGATGGGACGGGGGTGACCGCGGATGGACCGGCGCCCCCGTTCCTCTAGGCACCTCGCCGTGACTCGTGGAACTCGCGTAGGGTCGTGGTTGTCGGTCCGCTGATGCCTGCTGATGTTGCGACCGTCCAGAACCCGTCCGGATCTTTGAGCCAAGCGTCAATGTGCTTCTGCTCGATGTGGATGCTCACCCCATCCACCGAGAACCAACCCGGCGTTTTGGTGTGTCTTACGTCCGACCATTTGACCACTCTCATGGCGTAAACCGCTCCAAGTTCTTGCCAGTATAGCAGGCCACGCCTCGGCCCGCCTGAGGGCCGGTTAGACTGGGGTTCTACTAGGACCCGCCGCGTGGCGCGTGTGAGAGTGCTTCCGAATACGCTCCGGGAGGGCTGTTTTTGGTTCCATATTTCGAAATTACGCGAAATCGGGTGGCGCTTTTCGCGTGTGCGCGACGGACTGTTGCCGCTGACGAATGGATGCCTCAGAGTGGATGCGGTCAGAGCCTACCGCTATAGGAGGCGAGCCATGGACAACCGCGACGACAGGATCCGGGTGAGGGCCTACGAGATCTGGGAGCGCCAGGGGCGCACGGGTGATCCGGAAGATCACTGGCACGAGGCAGAGCGCGAGCTAAAGGCCCAGGAGCCCCCAATAGAGACCTCGCAGGATCGCTCTGAAGCCACTGTCGAGGAGGCACGTCCCGTCCAGGCTGTTGAAGCCCTAGAGAAGGCCACCAACAGCCCTGCATCCCGCAAAGGGTCTCGGCAGTATTCCTCAGACTGAACACTGCCCCACCCTTTGAGACCACAAAGGATTGCCATACCACCGGGACGATCTTGATCCTGCCCAACGCTTTTAGCTTGTGGCAGTCAGCACGTCTCTGACGGTGATCTGAGCCAGCGTGGTCCCGTCCTCGTCAGCAATGAGGATGACGCCGGTCATCGGGTCCAGGCCGAGCGGCCATTCCGGTTCTATGAGGTGGCGCGCCTCTGTCTCAGCCCAGAGACGCGCAGCGGCAAGGTCCGCCAGTTCCACGCCGCAATAATCAGGGGTGACACCAGCATCCCAGGCGAAGTGGAAGAAGAACCGAGGCGGGCGGTCCATGGTCTCGATCACCTCGGCTAAGCACGCCTCCATCTCACTGGCTGCGCGAGTGCGGGCAATGGTCTCCTCAAGGATCTGAACGTCCGACTGACCCTCAGCAGCCAGTGCGCTGGCAGCGCTGATCAGTCGCTCACGTTTGACCCGTTCATTCGCGTCTTCAAGCTGAGCCATAGATGTTCTCACCTCCTCCCCTCTAGATCACAGAAGGAAAGAGGCGGCATTTACCTATGAAAACCTGTGCTGCTCTGCCGAAGCAAGTCGAAGACGATGCCGAATAACTCAAGACCAAGCCGCAGAACCGATCTATGTTAGAGTGTGGCGTCAACTCATGTGCAATAGTCGCGTTATTATCAGCCATCGATCTCAGGCGCTGGTGACTGGAAGCTGTCGTGCTCCCGCCTCACAGCAGGGAGCGCCGTCATGGACGCCCATCACTTCCAGTCCCACCCCCTCGTCCGTAAGCTGGAGAGCATCTTCACCCTCTCTGACGACGAGCGGCAGGCGCTCGTCAGCTTGCCCATGCAGATCCAGGACCTCAGGGCGGATCAGGACATCGTGCGCGACGGCGACCGCGTCTCCCGCTCCTGCCTTCTGCTCGACGGCTTTGCCTGCCGCTACAAGCTCACAGGAGAAGGCAAGCGGCAGATCATGTCGTTCCACATCCCTGGCGATGTGCCCGACCTCCAGAGCCTGCATCTGAAAACCATGGATCACTCCTTGCAGACGCTCACCCCGGCCAAGGTGGGGTTCATCACGCACGAGGTGGTCGAGGACCTCTGCCGCCGCTATCCGCGCATCGCCAGTGCCTTGTGGCGTGACACCCTCATCGATGCGGCGATTTTCCGCGAGTGGATGATCGGCATCGGGAGGCGGGACGCTTACGCTCGTATCGCGCACCTTTTATGCGAGTTCTTGGCGCGCATGAGGGCTGTGGGCTTGGCTGAGGATCACTCCTGCCCCATGCCGATCACGCAGAGCGAACTCGGGGATGCACTCGGCCTCTCGACCGTGCACGCCAACCGCACCTTGCAAGACCTCAGGAAAGCTGGGCTCATCAGTCTGAAGGGCTACACCTTCACGGCTCTGGATTGGGACGGGCTCCAGAAGGCGGGTGAGTTCGACCCCACCTACCTGCACCTCGACCCCAAGGAAGCAGCGGCATGAGCCTCTTGCTTCAGCCGGTGCGGGTCGCCACCGGCAGTGCAGATGAGAAGGGCTGTCTGGTGTTCGACCAGAACCAGAGGCTCATCTCGCTCCTCGTGCAGCTCTCGGACGAGCATGAGGACTTGGCCGGGCACTGGTTCTACGAGGCCGGGTTTGGACCCATGGACGGACCCCACCACCCCACCTTCCCAGACCTCGAAGCCGCGCAGGAGTGGATCACCACGCGCATGGACAAGGTGCGGGAAAGGTAGAGATGAGGGCCGCCGGCCCTTCAGGACGGCCCCTTCCGGCTTCCCATGTGCTTTCCAGATCGGCTCTGCGGCTCCTTATAGGCGCCCTGTGGCGGCCTTTCCGCTCTGCTCGCGCTGACCCGGACCCTCTGATCCGTACTCAGAGGGTCGGTTTGTGAGGCGATGGGGTTAGGAGCAACGTGGCTACGCTCCTGAGCGGACGTTCCATACTGGCGGGTTATGCGAACGAGGAGCAAGCTCCCCGTGCTCACACATGGGTATAAAACCGCCCGCTGCGGTGGAGCCGAGCGGGCTCTCGCGGTGCTTGCGGATGAGGCGCCTCAGGTGGTCTCTTCGATGACGATCCAGTTCTTCACCTTCGGGAGGATCGGGCTGGTCGGGATCGGCTCACGAGGGGCAGCCTTCGCCTTCACAGCCGCCAGGAGTGCCTCGACCTCGTGGGCTGGGAAAGCGTCGGCCTGTCGTCCAATCGCCAATGCTCCCTCTAGGGTGGCGAGGCCCCGCTCGAAGCACAGCGGAGTATGCCCGATGACAAGCGCCGCTCCGCCTGACTGAAAAACGCTGCCGCTCAACGCAACATCCCGGCTGGCCGTCCATCCCATGCTCTTGTTGATGTAGTCCGCTCGCTTCTTCTCGACCTCAGGGGTGTCGGCGCAGGCGAGCCGCGTCACGAAGGGCAGCAGACGCTGGCGCTCCGCGTCTGTGGCTTGGTCGTTCAGCATCATGGCAAGGCGGCAGATTGGGCGTGAGAAGCACTCGGGCATAGCGTCCACCGCCCCCACGCGGCGGTACGGGAAGCCAGCCGCCACAACAGCCGCCTCGTTGATGCAGGTGCCACCGTCAGGCCCAGGGAACTGGTGTGAGCCCTTCTTCAGTGTCCAATTCAGCAGGTGATCGAAGCTGTGCATGGTCGCCACTCCGTGGCTCGCCCCCACAGGAAGGCTCCTCCTGCCGCACGATGGCGTCAAGAGAGCGTCTCCTGAGCAGGTTGGTATGCACGATGGCTCGATGTTGCAGCCTCATGGTCAAGCCTCTAGAGTGCTTGTGACGTTGGTGCCCCGGATCGAGCCGGGGTGAAACGGGAACACGGTGCCGAGATCATCTCCTAAGCCGTGGCTGCCCCCGCAACTGTAAGCGGAGAGCGGCGATCCTTCAGCCACTGACCCATGATCGGGGTCGGGAAGGCGGATCGTTCGTGATGACCCGCAAGCCAGGAGACCGGCCAGCGTCTGATGCAACCCGTACGTTCGCCGGTGGGGTGGACAGGAGGTCTCCATGCACGCGCTATCGCGCCACCTCTTGGTGGCGAGTGTCTCCCTGTATGCTCTCAGCACAGGTACCGCCCAGGCCCAAACGGCGGCACCGCCTGACATCGTGGTCACAGCCAACCGCGTGCCCCAGCCCATCCAGCGGGCAGGCTCCGCCATCTCGGTAATCTCCGCTGAGACCATCGAGCGATCCTCTGCCAGGAACGTTGGCGATCTTCTCCAGCAGGTTCCCGGCATCAACGTGACCCAGACTGGCGGTGCGGGTCAGCTCGAGGTTGCCCGCATCCGAGGCGGCGAGAGTCGGCACACCCTGGTTCTGATCGACGGCATCCGCATCAACGACCCTTCCAGCACTGGCCGTGAGTTCGACTTCTCCTCCATCGTCCTGGCGGACGTGGAACGCATCGAGGTGCTCCGTGGCCCGCAATCAGCCCTGTACGGCTCAGACGCCATGGGCGGTGTGATCAACATCATCACCAAGCGCGGGCAGACCGGCACGAGAGGCACACTGCAGGCACTCTATGGCTCCTACAACACTAAGGAGCTGAAGGGCGCTATCAGCGGCGGCAGTGACAGGGTCTACTATTCCCTTGGCTTCACGGGCTACGACACGGACGGCTTCTCGGCTTACGGCTTTCGGATCCCCAGGATCGAGCGCCGGTTCCCAAACCTTGAGGCTGATGCGGCCACCCGCCTTGGCCTGACGGGCAGGATGGGGGTGAGGCTCTCCGACACGACCACGGTCGAGGCAGGTGGAACGCTCAATCACAACAGAGCCGACTACGACGCCGCCTTTGGCAACTTCCCGGACACGCCGTCCTACGCCCGCACTCGCATGGGCACAGGCTACGCTAGGCTCATCAACGATGCCTTTGACGGCGCACTGCGGAGCACGGTCACGCTCTTTGCTAATCAGACCAACCGCACCCTCTTCGACTTCTTCGTCTTTGGCCCAGGCCAGCAGGACTATTTCGAGACGAAGCTCGGCTTCCGGGGAGATCGGACCGGAGCGGAATATCAGGGTGATCTCCGGCTTGGTGCTTTCGGTCTCCTGACCTTCGGGGCCCGTGTTGAGCGGGAAACAGGCGAGGGGACGACCCGCAATGTATTCCCGTTCCCTACACCGACGCAGAGGGACTTCAAGGCGAGCCAAGACACCCGCTCGGCCTTCCTGCTCTATCAGCACACGCTTGGCGAGCGGCTCCACCTCTCACTCGGCGGCCGGGTTGATGATGTGCAGGATGTGGACCGCTTCGCGACAGGCCGCGCCACGCTGGCGTACGACATCTGGGAAACAGGCACCAAGCTGCGAGCGAGTGTTGGAACGGGCGCGAAAGCTCCTTCTGTCTTCCAGCTCTTCTCCAACTTCGGCACCGCGAGCCTTGCGTCCGAGCACTCGATTGGTGTCGATGCCGGCATTGATCAGAGGCTGCTTAATGACCGGGTTCGCCTCTCCGCTACGGCTTTCTACAACCGCTACCAGAACCTGATCGACTTCTCGGTTGATGCTGCCCTGTGTGGACCAGCGAGACCCTTCGGGTGCTACTTCAACATCAGTGCTGCTGAGACGTACGGGGTTGAGCTTGAAGCGGACGCAGGCCTCAACGAGTTTGTGCGCCTGAAGGGCGCCTACAGTTACCTGCAGGCTGAGGATCTCACCACTGGCTTGGAACTCGCACGCAGGCCCAACCATCAGGCGTTCATCGGTGTTGCGCTGAACGCAACGCCACAATGGACGATAGAGCCGCGGCTGACGCTGGTGGGAGAGCGGTTCTCGGCCCCTGGTGAGCGGGATCGGCTCGCCCCCTACGCAAGGCTCGACCTGCTCACCGACTACAAGGTGACGGATCACCTTGCGGTATTTATCCGGGCCGAGAACCTCACGGATGCTCGCTACGAGGAGGTTCGCAACTACGGCACGCCTGGGCGCTCGATCTATGGCGGGGTTAGAGCAACATGGTAGCCCCGCAGGGTCCCCAATGCCGTCGCCTTTATCGACGCACGACAGCTTCGGCACGAAAGGCGGCGGGATAGCGGCTTCATCATGAAGGCGCCCACGCACGAGCCTCAGAATGTTTTAACGACAGGGGAGACCGACCAAGCTCTCGTGGCACTGAGAGCGGGACGGTGGACGAGGCCAGCAGATCTGAGCCTCGTCCAGCGTGCCGGCGGGTATCTTGGCTCTGCCCTTGTTCATGGCACCGCAATCGCCGCCGTGATGCTGTTGGCTCCTCTCCCGCCCCCCTTCGAGGGCCCGGCGGAGATCGAGATCCCAGTCGAGCTGGTGGTCATGCCACAGGAAGCTGATAGAACGCCGGAAACGCGCCAGTTCACGCCGCAGGCTCCCGCCAACGAGGATCTCGAAGCCGCTGATCCACCGCAAGATCAAGGAGCCCCGCCGACCCCCGATGAGGCGACGGCATCTGCAGGCGAGGACTTGGATCAGCTCCCAGCGCCTCCGGACGTTCCACCTCCCGACGTCACTCCTGCGCCTATGGGGAGTGACACCGATGCTCTACCGCCCGTGCCTCCGCGAAGGGATAAGCCAGAGATAGCTGAAGCCGCGCCAGAGGCCTCTCCACCGCCGCCCGCGGCCACTGAGTTGATCCCCCCAGCGCCGCCCCCGCCGGCTGAAGTCCCCGCTTCACCGTCCCGTCCCGAGTCCAGCCAGCCTACTCCTGTCTCCCGCCCCAGGAGACCTGCGCGTGTGGCCTCGTCAGCGACAGAACCGACGACGAGGGAGCCCGCAGGCCGCGTGGCCGAGCGCGAAGCTCGCAACCGCACGCAGCGCGAACCAGAGCCAAGCAGGAAAGCGCAGGCAGAGGCACGCCCGCGGCGCGAACAAGCCGAAGCACAGAACGCGCGAGTGGAAGCTGTTGGACGGCAGCGCGGTGGCAATCGCACTGCCGCTCCGGGACCAAACATAGCGTCCCCAAGCGCGGCGACCGCCTCCAGCAGTCAGGGACAGCAACGCCCTCCGACACCGCGCTCTGGAAACACAGCGAGGGCCGACGCGAATACCTACCGCGGGCAAGTCATTGCGCACCTTACTCGCTTCAAGCGGTATCCAGAGAGCGCGATGTCCCGGGGCGCAGAGGGCGTGCCTACGGTCGCATTCTCTTTAGACGCATCCGGCGGGGTCACGCAGGTGTCGCTGACGCGCTCGAGCGGGCAGGGTGATATCGATGCGGAGGTGATCGCGATGGTCCGCCGCGCAGTGCCGTTCCCGCCGCCTCAGCCCGGAGCACCACAGAGCTTCTCGGCCAGCATCGCGTTCCAGATCAGGTGAGGATTGAGGCGCTCGACCTGACCCGCGCTGGTAGAAGACGCATGTTGAACATCACGATTGGGCTGCTGTCACACAAGGGTATACCCCAACGGGACATGAAGATGTGACACCTGCAAGCGTCACAATAGGCTAGGTTTTGGCTTTTGTGACGTGAACGAAAGAGGGTCGAGCCTATTGTTACATTCCACCCAACCCAGACCTTCCTTGTGACCAGGCCCGAGTGAGCTGCTCGAGCCATGCCTCCGCTGCATGTTCGAAACTCACAATTTCTGCACATGCGTAAGGAGCCTTGAAAGCGGCTGCTCATACAAGCGGGCCGAGTTTCATTAGCGAAGGCCCCACTGAACAGTGGGAGATAGTGCACGAGGTCTACGCCTCGTGCATGTGCAAAGCTCACCCCTTCTACCCAGGCGGGTGTGCCACACTTTGACGTCGGGGAAGCGGCGTGGCATGGGCATGCTCCATGCCCAACCGCATCTCTCACAATGTATCCCTCACCCCTGAGCTGAGCCGGTTCATCGGGGGTCAGATCGCCTCCGGTCGCTACCAGAGCACCAGCGAGGTTGTGCGCGCCGCCCTTCGCCTGCTCCAGAACCAGGAGACCCCCCAGGCCGATCAGCCTCGCCCAGCCCGAGCTCCCCGTGGGCGCCATGTTGGGAAATGACGTAGAGGCCCTGCAGCTCGAAATTGCTCGGCTGAAGGCCGAGGTCGAACGGCTGCGCCAAGGCAGCCACCAGGCCACGACTGATGCAACGTTGGCTGCCGCGCACTCGGCGGAAGCCGAAGACCGCTTCCAGGCTGTTCTGGACAGCGCTACCGACTACGCGATCTTCACCAAGGACGAGCGCGGGTTCGTGACCTCCTGGAACGAGGGCGCCTGGCGCCTCCTCGGCTGGCACGAGGACGAGATCGTCGGCCAGGATGCCCGGGTAATCTTTACACCTGAAGACCGGGCAGAGGGCGTCCCCGAACAGGAGATGCGCACGGCCTCGAACGAGGGCCGAGCCGTGGACGAGCGCTGGCATTTGCGCAAGGACGGCTCCCGCTTCTGGGCAAGTGGTCTCCTCATGCCGCTGCGGGGCGGCACCCCGGGCTTCCTGAAGATCCTGCGCGATCGCACGGAGCACCTCCACGCCTCGCGCAATCAGACCCGCCACCTGGATCAGATGAAGGCCCTGGCCGAGGCCGCTCGCACCATCGTGGGCACCATGGATCTATCGGCGACGCTCCAGGCCATAACGGACGCCGCCCGCGACATCATTGGAGCGCATCAGGCTGTCTGCAGCATGACCCGAGGGCCCGATTGGTCCCAGGCCGTCACCGCCGTGTCCCTGTCTGAGAGGTATGCGGCCTGGAAGGATTATGACCGGATGCCGGACGGCTCCGGCATCTATGCCTGGCTTTGCGAGGGCAACCAGACCGTTCGGATGACGCAAGCCGAGCTTGAAGCGCATCCGCGCTGGCGCGCCTTCGGCGAGCACGCCCGCGAGCACCCGCCGATGCAGGGCTGGCTCGCGACAGCGCTGATTGGCAGCGATGGGCGCAACCTCGGGCTCATCCAACTTTCCGATAAGCTGGAAGGTGAGTTCGACGAGACCGACGAGTCCATTATTGTCCAACTCGCCCAGTTCGCCGCCTCTGCGATCGAGCGGACACAGGCCGAGGAAGAGCGGCGCCTGGCACAGGCGACGGTCAGGGAGAGCGAGGCGCGGCTCCGTTTTGCACTAGCGGCCGGTCAGCTGGGCGAGTGGGAACTCGACATCGCGACTGATACATCAGTGCGGGCCCTGCGCCACGACCAGATCTTCGGTTACGACGAGCCGGTCGAGAACTGGGGCTTCCAGACCTTCATCAGCCATGTTCTTCCGGAGGATCGGCCGCTCGTCGAGGAAAAGTTCCGACAGGCCGCTGAGACGGGAACGGGGTGGCACTTTGAGTGCCGTATCCGTCGTGCTGGTGATGGCGAGATCCGCTGGATTGCAGTCGGTGGCGAGCCCCTGCGGGGATCCGACGGCCGTGTCGCTAAGATCTTTGGCTTTGTTGGCGACATCACGGACCGGAAGCGGGTCGAGGAGGCGCTGCGAGAGGCTCATCTGGAGGCTGCGCGGGAGGCCGGGAGAACCTCCGCTATCCTGGCTCAGCTTGCCGAGGGTGTCATCGTCGCCGACGCCTCAGGGCAGATCACGTTTGTCAACGAAGCAGCCGCCCGCATCCATGGTGTCGAGAAGCTCGGTGTCGCTCCTGAGGCCTACACTGACACCTACCACCTCTTCACCGAAGATGGGCATCCATACCCACCTGAAGAGCTGCCCCTCGCTCGCGCCGTTCTGCACGGAGAGACCGTCGAGGACGCCCGCTGGCGCATTCGCCGCCCAGACGGTCGCGACGTGATCGCCGTCGGAAGCGCTCGCCCGATCCGAACCCATGACGGGGAGCAGGTGGGTGCTGTGCTGACGCTTCGCGACATCACCGCCCGCGCGAAGGCCGAGGAGGCATTGCACAAGCTCAATGAGACCCTCGAGGCCCAGGTTGCAGATCGCACGGCCGACCGAGACCGGATGTGGCGCCTGTCGACTGATGTGATGTTGGTCGCGCGCTTCGATGCAACGATCACAGCGGTAAACCCGGCGTGGACGAACCTGCTCGGCTGGCGCGAGGACGAACTCATCGGCAGAGCCTTCATGGATCTGGTCCACCCCGACGACCAGGCCAGCACCCTGGCGGAGGCCGGCAACCTGTCACAGGGGATCCCGACGCAGCGGTTCGAGAACCGCTACCAGCACAAGGATGGCTCCTACCGCTGGCTCTCGTGGATCGCCGTGCCAGACGAAAACTTCATCCATGCGGTTGGACGCGATGTCACGGCCGAGAAGGAGCGGCAGGCTGCGCTTGAGGCAACCCAGGAGCAGCTACGCCAAGCCCAGAAGATGGAGGCGGTGGGCCAGCTCACAGGCGGCGTGGCACACGACTTCAACAACTTACTCACCATCATCCGCTCGTCAGTTGAGTTCCTGCAGCGGCCGAACCTTCCGGAGGAGCGCCGTCGCCGTTACATGGACGCGATCAGCGAGACGGTCACCCGGGCCTCTAAGCTCACGAACCAGCTCCTCGCCTTCGCCAGGCGGCAGGCGCTTAAGCCGGAGGTGTTCGACGTCGCCGACCGCGTCCGCTCAGTCCGAGACATGCTCCGGGCCGTGATAGGCTCGCGCATCCAGATCGTGACCGAGATTGGCTGCGACCCCTGCTTCGTCGAGGCGGATGTCACGCAGTTCGAGACGGCGCTGGTCAACATTGCCGTGAACGCCCGCGATGCTATGGACAGCGAAGGACGGCTGACGGTTCATCTCCGAGAAGTGCCGCAGGTGCCGGCGCTCCGCGGGCATGAAGCAAGGCACGGTCGGTTCGTGGCAGTGTCCCTGACGGACACTGGCTCAGGCATCCCGCCCGACAAGCTTGGTCAGATCTTCGAACCGTTCTTCACCACCAAGGAGGTCGGCAAGGGCACTGGACTTGGGCTTTCGCAGGTCTTCGGCTTTGCTAAGCAGTCGGGGGGTGACGTCGGCGTGGAAAGCGAGGTCGGCTGTGGCACCACCTTCACGCTCTACCTGCCGCAGATCAGTCGCGACGTGGACGCCCAAGGTCCAGGCTCTGGCATAGGACAGGATGAGGTTGGCGAGCATGGGCAGGGCCGTCGTGTGCTCGTCGTGGAGGACAACATCGAGGTCGGGCAGTTCTCGACGCAGCTCCTCCACGATCTCGGCTATGAGACAGTCTGGGCGGTCAATGCCGATGAGGCCCTCAAGGTGCTCGCGGAGGGCGCCCACTTCGACGTGGTGTTCACGGACGTGGTGATGCCCGGCATGAACGGGGTGGAACTCGGCCACGAGATCGAGCGCCGTCATCCAGGCCTGCCTGTGGTTCTGACCTCGGGCTACAGTCATGTGCTGGCTCAGGAGGGGCCACACGGTTTCGAGCTGCTCCACAAGCCCTATACGGCCGAGGAGGTATCGCGGGTGCTGCGGCGGGTGACGCCCTTACCGTAAGCACCGGAGGCGCGGTCACGTTCTACATGAGCAAATCCCAATGGAACGCCAACCTGTGGTCCGTGTGAAAATCATGATTTGCGCACAGCTTCACGGATGAAGGTTCTTCAACGGCTTACGTCGTGTGAATGTTATGTGCGAAATAGACATGGTGAGCTAGGCGGCCTTCTTTCTAGGCTCTGCGGCAGCCTTGATGGCTCGCACGACGGAGCCCTTGCCGATGCCGAGCCGGGCGGCAATGGCATCCATGCTGAGACCCTCAGCTCTGAGAGCGAGGATCTCCCCGGCTCGGGCTCGTGCTGTGGGCTTGCGGCCCTTGTAGCGGCCCTCGCTCTTAGCCTTCGCGATCCCCTCCCGCTGCCGCTCCAGCATCATCTCCCGCTCGAACTGCGCCACGCTGCCCATGACGTTGAGCATCAGCTTGCCGGTGGGGGTGGCGGTATCCACACCCATGGAGAGAATGCGCAGGGCAACACCTTTACCGGTGAGCTGATCCAAGAGGGTACCGAGGTGGGTGACGCTTCGCGCCAGCCGATCGAGCTTGGTGACCACGAGCGTGTCGCCCTCACGGCAGAAGTCGAGCGCCGCCTCCAGCTGCGGGCGAGGTCCCACGGACGAGACCTGCTCCTGGAACAGCTTCTTGCACCCGGTCTGCTTCAGCTCCCTGAGCTGTGCCTCCAGACCGGCTTCCTGCTCCAGCGTTGACGTTCGAGCGTAACCCACCAGCATCAGCGGCCTCCTGGTCCAATAGGATCATAGAAGAATGCAACCCGGCCGGTCCAAATGTCAACAGCCACGCTTGTGGACCGATCTCCGTGGATCAGTGGACCGGTCCAGTAGAGCTCGCCTCATTGGAACGGGGGAGCCAAGTCGCGAGGTTTGCGCACGTGCAGAACTCACGGTCTTGAGCATTCAGGTGCAAGTCGTGGGGCGCTGCCCGTCAGCTGCACCATCACAGCTTGAGCTGCTTGATGCTATGGCAGTAGGGCTCGCCCTAGTGGCAGAGACTGCTCGTCGCTCGGGCTATCCTGGCCAATCGCAGCCATTCAACGCACCAGCCCACTGATGCACATCTGCACCGGTGATCAGTCTTGCCGACTGCCCAGATGATCTTTCAGACGATCCGCACCCACCACACCTGTGGCTGGAGCTACATTCCGGTGTCGGGCGTTAGCCTATATTGGCTTACGGCTGTCATCTGGAATGCTGAGATCTGTTGTTCTCCACCGGACCATACTGGCTCTCGCCCTGGCGGGGTGGTCGGCGCATGCCGCATCCCAGACAGGTTCCACTCCGGAGCAAACGACTGCTGCGTCGCCCCGCGAGGCAGACACGAACCACAGGTCCAGCTTCGCCGCACTGATCGGGCGCCATGCTGAGCGGCATGGCATTCCCCGCGCACTGGCAGAGGCCTTCATCGGGACTGTGAGTCAGTACCAGACGGGAGCGAGTGGACGCTTCGGGGAAGTTGGATTGATGCAGATCCATCCCGCAGCGGCCAAGCAGCACGGCTTCGCAGGGGGAGCCCTGGATCTGTATGAGCCTGAGCACAACATTCGGTACGGCATGGCGCATCTGGCCCGAGCCTGGAGCATCGCGAGCCAGGATCTGTGTCTCACGCTATTGAAGTATCGGATAAGCTATGGCGAAG
>JAESFT010000744.1_pt1 | contig 13948 bp, 11 predicted proteins | sample 9269451 | NCBI WGS metagenome assembly JAESFT01 (sample SAMN14502557, study PRJNA617106) | algae metagenome | isolation source: Scytonema hyalinum WJT4-NPBG1 and co-occurring heterotrophs from well... | place: USA: Mojave Desert, Joshua Tree National Park, California | collected 2006-05-25
AACGACGCATACCGCCGATTCGTGGGCGAGCACCGGACCCTGGTGGGGCGCCCCCTGCGCGAGGCCCTGCCGGAGCTCGCCAGCCAGGGCTACTTCGGCCTGCGGGATCAGGTCTACCGGACGGGACGCCCCCATATCGGACGCAGCCAGCGGGTTCTCCTGGCCAGCAATCCCGACGGCGGCCTCGAGGAGCATTTCCTCGACTTCATCTATCAGCCGATGAAGGACGGCGACGGCCGCGTGATCGGCATCTTCAGCGAAGCCATCGACGTGACGGATCACAAGCGGGCCCTCGATCATCAGGGCCTCCTGATCAACGAGCTGAATCACCGGGTGAAGAACACCCTGGCGACCGTTCAGTCCATCGCGTTCCAGTCCCTCAAGAATGCCCAGACCATGGAGCATGCCCATGAGAGGCTGGAGAGCCGGCTGATGGCGCTCGCCCGCGTTCACGACGTGCTGACCCGGGAGAGTTGGGACAGCGCCGAGCTGCGCACCATCGTGCATCAGGCGATCTCTCCCTTCGAGAGCGTGGATCTGCAGCGTTTCGTCCTGTCGGGCCCCCCCATCAAGCTGCCGCCGCGGCAGGTGCTGCCCTTGTCCATGGCGGTCCACGAGCTTTTGACCAACGCGCTGAAATACGGCGCGCTCTCGGTGCCGTCCGGCTGGATTTCGATCTCGTGGGATCTCGATCCGAACGGAGGGGAGGTGCGGTTCCGGTGGGAGGAGAACGGCGGGCCGCCGGTGCAGCCGCCCTCCGCGCGCGGCTTCGGCACCCGCCTGATCGAAAGAGGGCTCTCCCAGGAGCTCGGCGGAGCCGTGGCGATCGAATTCGACCCGTCCGGCGTGATCTGCGCCATCACGTTTCCGCTGACATTAGAGCCGCCCCCGGCATCCGTTCGAACCCGTCCCGGCGCCGGGGCCGGAGGGAGCGAACTTCGTTCCGGCCTTTGACGGCTTGTTAACCGGTTTTTGCGAAGGCTTCTGCACGAATTTCCCTAAGGTCAATAGCCGTGCAGTTCCTCGCCAACCGGAAGCTTTCCCATCTCACGACCGCCGCCATGGTGGCGTTCGTCGTCGTGACCGCCGCCGCGCTCTTCGCGGTCGTCGCCCTCCAGACCCGATCGGACGTCGAGACCAAGGCGCTCGCCCAGCTGCAGTCCAACGTGCGGACCTTCGTGGGCATCCTGAGGGGCTCCATCGACAGCCTGACGGTGAAGAAGGACGCCGCCGGGGCGGTCACCGGCATCACCGTGAACGACGACGCCGTGTTCTACAGCGACGAGCTCGCCGACCGCATCGCCGAGGCCACGCAGGCGCCCGCCACCCTGTTCGTCAAGGACAAGGCCAGCGGCAACTTCATCCGCCGGGCCACCAACATGCGCAATCCCGACGGCTCCCGCGCGGTCGGCACCGCCATGGACCGCAACGGGGTGATCTTCCCGGTCGTGTCGGCGGGCGGCACCTATGTGGGCAAGGCCAAGATCCTCGGACACGACTATCTCCTGGTGAACCTGCCGGTCTTCGGCCAGAGCGGACAGGTGCTGGGCGTGCTCGGCAGCGGGTTCCAGGTCACCGCGCTTGAAGCCTCGGCCAACCAGCTCATGTGGCAGATGGGGATGGTCTCCCTGGCGGTCGTCCTCGTGCTGACGCTCGCCGCGATCTTGGCGGGCCGGATGCTGTTCCGGCCGATTCCGAAGCTCGCCCATGCGATGAAAAGCCTGGCCCACGGCGAGACCGCCCTGACGGTCCCCTACATCGCCGCCGGGAACGAGATCGGCGAGATGGCCCGCGCCGTGGAGATCTTCCGCGAGAACACGGTCGAGCGTCAGCGTCTGGCCGTCGAGCAGGCCAGCGAGAGCGACGCGAAGATGCAGCGCGCCCTGAAGCTCGACGAGCTGACGCGCCGGTTCGAGGCCAATGTGTCGGCCCTGACGCAGGGGCTCGCCGCCGCGGCCTCGGAAATGGAAGCGACCGCCCAGACCATGACGAGCACGGCCGACCGGACCAACCGGCAATCCGTCAGCGTGGCGGCCGCCGCCGAGCAGACCTCGAGCAGCGTGCAGACCGTCGCGGCGGCCACGGAGGAGATGTCGATCTCGATCCGCGAGATCGCCCGGCAGGTCCACCAATCGTCCCAGATCTCCTTCGAGGCGGTCGAGAGCGCCAAGCGGACCAACGGCATCGTGCAGGCCCTGTCGAGCAGCGCCGAGCGCATCGGCGACGTGATCACCCTGATCAACAATCTGGCCGCACAGACCAACCTCCTGGCGCTCAACGCCACCATCGAGGCGGCGCGCGCGGGCGAAGCCGGCAAGGGCTTCGCCGTGGTGGCCTCCGAGGTGAAGACCCTTGCGACCCAGACGGCCAAGGCGACCGAGGAGATCGGCTCGCAGATCGCCCAGATCCAGGGAGCCACCCAGGAGGCCGTGGGGGCAATCGCCGGGATCCAGACCGTCATCGACCAGATCTCGACCATCTCCACCGGGATCGCCGCCGCCATGGAGGAACAGGGCGCCACCACGGGCGAAATCTCGCGCAGCGTCCAGGAAGCCGCCCGCGGCACCGGCCAGGTGACCGAGAGCATCGAGACCGTGAAGCACGGAGCCGGCGAGACGGGCGCTGCCGCCACCCAGGTCCTCGGCGCGGCCCAGGAGCTCGCCCGCTACGCCGAAAACCTCAGCCGCGAGGTCGACGTGTTCCTGAGCGACGTCAAGGCGGCGTGAGGGGTCAAACCTCTCACGCCTCGTCCGGCGCCTTCGCCGGCACCTCTCCGCCGTCGATGGCGATGAGCTGCTGGCGGACCCGCTCCAGGCCTTCCGTGAGGCTGGTCAGCTCCTCGGCCATGGCCTCCTGGATAGCCACGGCGGCGTCGGGGAACTCCTCCAGCACCCGTCGCATGAGGCTCGGCGTCACCCGGATGATGGCCGAGGGTTCGCGGGCGGTGGCGGTGGCGCGGCGCTCGATGCGGGCGAAGAGCGCCGCCTGTCCGATGAGGGCGCCCGGACCGGCGAGAAAAGCCTCGGGCGAGCCGTCGTCCCTGGCGTCGAGCGCGATGGCGCCGCGGCTCACCACGTAGCCGCCGTCCGAGCGGTCGCCCTTCTTGAACAGCACGTCGCCCTCCCGATAGGACCGGGTCTCCGACGCGAAGGCGACGAGGCGCAGGGCATCCCGCTCCAGCAGGTTGAACAGGGGCGCCTGACTCAAGGTGGCGATATCGTCGTCGAGCGCCATGGGGACTTAGGGGATGAGCTTGTAGCCGCCGGGCTCGGTGACCAGGATGCTCGCATTGGACGGATCGGACTCGATCTTCTGGCGCAGGCGGTAGATATGCGTCTCGAGGGTGTGGGTGGTGACGTTGGAATTGTAGCCCCACACCTCGGTCAGCAGCGTGTCGCGCCCGACCACCGCCTGACCGGCGCGGTAGAGATAGCGCAGGATCGCCGTTTCTTTCTCCGTCAGCTTCAGCTTCGAGCCCTTGTCGGTGGTGAGCAGCTTCGAGCCGGGCCGGAAGATGTAGGGGCCGATCTGGAACACCGCATCCTCGCTCGCCTCGTATTGGCGCAGCTGCGCCCGGATGCGGGCGAGCAGCACGGCGAACTTGAACGGCTTGACCACGTAATCGTTGGCGCCCGCCTCCAGGCCCATCACCGTATCCGTGTCGGAGCCTTGAGCGGTGAGCATGATGATCGGGCTGCGGAAGCCGTTCTGGCGCATGACCTTGACCGCCTCGCGCCCGTCCATGTCGGGCAGGCCCACATCCATGATGGCGAGGTCGATCCGGTCCCCCTTCACCGCCTCGATGGCGCCCGTGGCGGTCTCGGCGGTCGCGACCTGGAACTCGTCATAGAATCCGAGCTGTTCGGCTAGGGTGTCGCGCAGGTCCTGATCGTCATCGACGACGAGGAGGCGGCTGGCATTCGACATCTCATACCCTTCAACACGATGGACTGCAAAAGTCGCCGAAACGGCCGACGGAACGAAACACCATCAGGCCCTCGGCCGGTTCGGTCGCCCCAAGGCGCCTCCCATGACCCTGATCGAAAAGATGCAGCCTGACGATGGCGCCGGCGCAGGCCTTGAGCTTCGGATCATGCTCGACGCATAAGAGTAGTCATTCCCAGCTTGACAACAAGGGGGCCTCAAGGCCCTTCCACTGCCTCATGAAACCGTCTCGCGTCAATGTTATTCGCGTCTTCCGCTCTCCGCTCGACCACAGGCGCGGGCGCCTGACGGCCGGCAAGCTGGTCATGCCCTGCGCGCTGGGCCGCTCCGGACCCCGCCATGACAAGCGCGAGGGCGACGGCGCCTCCCCGGTGGGCCGCTTCAGGATCCTGCAGGCCTTCTACCGGCCGGACCACGGCGTCCGCCCCCGGACCGGCCTGAAACTGAGGCCGATCCGACCGACCGACGGCTGGTCCGACGACGTGAGGGACCGCCGCTACAACCGCCCCGTTCCCCTGCCCTGCCCCACGGGCCACGAAAAGATGTGGCGGGACGACCATCTCTACGACGTGGTGCTCGACATCGCCTGGAACCGTGGTCCGATCCGGCGCGGCCGCGGCAGCGCCATCTTCCTGCATCTCGCCCGCCCCGGCTTCCTGCCGACGGAGGGCTGCGTCGCGGTGGACAAACGCATGATCCGGCGGCTGCTGGAGCAGATCGGGCCGAAGACGCGGATCGAGATCGTGGGGTGACGAACCGTCGTCATCGTCCTCACCTCATGGCCGGGCTTGTTCGAGCCATCCCGGCTGAAAGAGCGCAGTGCTCCAAACAATCGGGATCACCGGCACAAGGCCGGTGATGCCGTCGAGGGTCGGACACTCAGCATTCACCCGAGCACGCTTTCATAAAACTCCTCCGGCCCGTCGATCTCCCGCATCTTTCCCTTGTCGATGAGCAGGAAGCGGGTGCCGATGGTTTTCACGAAGCTGCGGTCGTGGGACACGAGGATGCAGGTGGCCTGCGCATCGAGGATTTCCGCTTCCAGCTGCTCGCGGCCGGGGATGTCCACGTGGTTGGTGGGCTCGTCCATGAGGTAGAAGTTCGGCTCCGACAGGCGCAAGGCCAGGAGCCCGAGCCGCGCCTTCTGGCCCGGCGACAGCTTTGCGATGGGGAGATCCTGCCTCTCGATGGAAAAGCCCGCCTCCGCCAGCACCGCGCGGCTGCGCTGATCGCCGAGGCGGAAGCGCGAGAGGATGAAATCGTGCGCGGTGCTGGTCGCGGGCAATTGCCCCATGTCCTGATCCACGTAGCCCAGCGCGAGGCTCGGGCTCACGCGGATGCCGGGCTGGCCGTCGGGCGCGTGCATGGCCCGGTGCAGCAGCCGAACGAGCTGCGACTTGCCGGCGCCGTTGCGGCCGAGCACGACGATGCGGTCGCCCTGGGCCACGTCGAGCCTCGGGATGGCGAAGAGCCTGCGCCCGTCCGGCGCCTCGACCATCACGTTCTCCAGCGCCACGAGCACGCGCGCATGGGTGCCGCGGTTGCCGAGCCGGATCTCGCCCGGCCGCTCCTTGTGCACGGAACGCGCGGTCTGCTCCAGCGCATCGGCCCGGCGCCTGATCTGCGCGGACTTGATCTGCGCCGCGTCGCTGCCGCTGTTGATGCCGACATTGCGCAATTCCTGCGCGCTCTGGCGCAGGCGCTTCACCTCGCGCAGGGTCCTGTCGCGCTGCGCGAGGGCTGCCGCGTCATGCGCGTCGAGCAGCGCGCGGGCGCGGCGGTAGGGATGCGCGAAGGAGACGGATTCCTCGGGCCGGAGAAACAGGGTCTTGCTCGTGCAGGCATCGAGGAAATCGCGGTCGTGGCTCGCCACAACGATGGGCGCCGTATAGCCCGCCGCGTTGATCCAGGCCTCAAGCTTGAAGAGCTTTTCCAGGTCGAGATGGTTCGTGGGCTCGTCGAGGAGCAGCAGATCGGGCTCGGTGATCCACGCGCGGGCAATCAGCGCGAGCCGCTGCCAGCCGCCGCTGAGCGCACGCATCGGGAGGCCGCGCAGGTCGGCCGGCGTGTCGAACTCGTCGAGCACCACGTCGACGCGCCATTCCTGACCCTCGCGCTCCCCCGCCGGCAGCGCCTGGAGCAGAACCTCGTGCAGGGACAGATCGAGGAGCCGTGCGGGCACGTCCTGCTCGACGAGCGCGACACGCAAGCCCCGCGAGCGGACGATGTCGCCTTCCGTCGGCTCGGCAAGGCCGGCGAGGCATTTCAGAAGGGTCGATTTGCCGGCGCCGTTGGCGGCCACGAGACCGAGGCGGTCACCCTCGCCGACGACGAGGTTCAGGTTTCGGAACAGGGGTGTGTGGGCAATGACGCCGACATTGCGAAGGCTCAGGGAAGTCATGTGTGCATCTCATCGGTGCGGCGCGCTCGGGGCTCCGGGCCGTTAGGGAGCGCGCGAATGTCTTGAACGTGTCAGACGCGCCGGATCCTTGCGGAGTCTTGGCGCGAAAAGCCGTTCAGAGCTGACCAGGATGAGATGAGGAGGGCAAAGAGTCCGTCAGATCCGTTCGATGGCCGGCCCTGCAACAAGCTGCTGCAGGGCGTTCCAGGGGCCGAACTTGTGTTGATGCACAGCTTCAAACATGCAGCCCTCCCTGGTTCGAATGGTGGATCGAGACAATAAGCTTAACCGAGCGGGGCAGCGGATGCAACGCTCGTGGTCGTAGACTCCGGTCTGCGCTTGATGAAATCCACGAAGGCGCGCAGGGGCGCGGGCATGTGCCGGCGGCTCGGATAATAGAGGAAGGGCCCCGAGAAGGGCTGCTGCCAATCCTGCAGCACCGGCTCGAGCGCGCCGCTCCTCAGCTCCTGCTCCAGGAAGTCTGCGAAAGTGGCGATGAGGCCGAGCCCTTGGAGGGCGGCGGCGATCTCGAGATCGATGGAGTTGGCGATCACCCGGGCCGTGGGCGTGATCTTCACGATCTCGCCGTCGCGCTCGAACTCCCAGGGGTGCATCACGCCACTGGCGAAGCGGTGCCGGATGCAGGCGTGGTTCAGGATGTCCTTCGGGTGCGAGGGTCGGCCGTGGACGGCGAAATAGCCCGGTGCGCCCGCTACGACGAAGCGCTGCACGCGTGGGCCGATGGGCACGGCGATCATGTCCTTCTCCAGCCGCTCGTCGTAGCGGATCCCGGCGTCGAACCCGGCCGCCAGCACGTCGACAAAGCTGTCGTCGGCGCTCACCTCCAGGACGATGCCGGGATGGGCCGCGAGGAACGGGCCGATGATCGGCGGTAGCACACGGCGGGCCACCACCGTGGGCACGTTGAGCCGCAGCGTTCCCGTCGGCGAGTCGCGAAAGCCGTTCACCGCGTCGAGCGCGGCCGCGACCTCGCTCAGGGCCGGGCCCAGACGCTCGAGCAGCCGCTGCCCGGCTTCCGTCGGCGTGACGCTGCGGGTGGTCCGGTTCAGCAGGCGCACGCCGAGCCGTGCCTCCAGGCGACGCAAGGCCTCGCTCAAGGACGAGGCCGAGACCCCGCGCAGGCGCGCCACGCTGCGGAAGCTGCGCGCCCGCGCCACCGCCGCGAAGGCATCAAGATCGGCGAGATCCACATCGCTCATTGTTCGAAAATCCAAACAGCCTGTTTCGGTTATGCCGGATTATCGCACGGACGGGAAGTGGGCATGATCCGTTGACGCCAGCGAACGCCGCTGGCCGACAGATTCAGGAGATCGAACGATGCAACACCACCGTCTTGGACGAACCGGCCCCACCGTGTCCGCTCTCGGCCTCGGCTGTATGGGCATGTCGGGCATGTACGGACCCGCCGACAGGGCCGAGAGCATCGCCACCATCCATGCGGCGCTCGACGCCGGCATCACCCTGCTCGACACGGGCGATTTCTACGGCATGGGGCATAACGAGATGCTGATCGGCGAGGCGCTCCAGGGCCGCAACCGCGATCGGGCTCTGATCAGCGTGAAGTTCGGCGCCCTGCGCGATCCGGCCTCGGGCTGGAGCGGCTACGATGCGCGCCCGCAGGCGGTGAAGAACTTCCTCGCCTATACCCTGCAGCGTCTGAGGGTCGATTACATCGACATCTACCGCCCGGCGCGGCTCGATCCGAACGTGCCGATCGAGGACACCGTCGGGGCCATCGCCGACATGGTGAAGGCGGGCTATGTGCGCCATATCGGCCTCTCGGAAGTGGGCCCGGACACCATCCGCCGGGCGGCGGCCGTGCACCCGATCTGCGACCTGCAGATCGAGTATTCCCTCATCTCCCGGGGTATCGAGGATGCCATCCTGCCGGCCTGCCGGGAGCTGGGCATCGGCATCACGGCCTATGGCGTGCTCTCCCGCGGCCTGATCAGCGGCCACTGGAGCAAGGACAAGGCCGGTCCCGGCGATTTCCGCGCCCACAGCCCCCGCTTCCAGGACGGCAACGTGGAGAGAAACCTCGCCTTGGTCGAAGCCCTCAAGAATGTGGCGGAGCGGAAGGGCGTCAGCGTAGCGCAGATCGCCATCGCCTGGGTGGCCGCGCAGGGCGACGACATCATCCCGCTCGTCGGTGCCCGCCGCCGCGACCGGCTCAGCGAGGCGCTCGGCGCCCTCGACGTGCGGCTGACGGGCGAGGATCTCGCCGCCATCGAGCAGGCCGTGCCCAAAGGCGCTGCGGCGGGCGACCGCTACGCCGCGCCCCAGATGGCCATGCTCGACAGCGAGAGGGGCTGAGGGAGCGCGAAAGATCGCCCCTCTCCGTCATCACCGGCCTTGTGCCGGTGATCCCGATACGAGAGGCTCCGCGCTTTTCCAATCGAGATGGCCGGCACAGGGCCGGCCATGACAGTGAGGAAACCAAGTCCGAAGCCTTGATCCGCCTCGGTTCTCAGGCCTTGGGCACGCGCGGTCTCGCCCCGAAAATCGCGCTGCCCACCCGCACATGGGTGGCGCCGAGCTGGATCGCCGCATCGAAATCGGCGCTCATGCCCATGGAGAGCGCCTTCAACCCATGTCGCTCGGCGATGGTGTTGAGCAGGGCGAAGTGCGGCGACGGCGGGTCCTCCGCCGGCGGGATGCACATGAGGCCCTCGATCTCCAGGCCATACCGGCTGCGGCAGGCCTCGATGAGGGCATCCACCTCGGTCGGGATCACGCCGCCCTTCTGCGGCTCCTCGCCGGTGTTCACCTGCACGAGCAGGCGCGGCCGCTTGCCCTGCCTGGCGATCTCTTTCGCCAGCGCCTCGGCGAGCGACGGGCGGTCGAGGGTGTGGATCACGTCGAAGAGCTCCACTGCCTCCCGGGCCTTGTTGGACTGGAGCGGGCCGATCATGTGGAGCTCCACGTCCGGGTAGCGCTCGCGTAAGGGCGGCCATTTGGCCTTCGTCTCCTGCACGTAGTTTTCGCCGAAGACCCGCTGGCCTGCCGCGAGCACCGGCTCGATCGCCTCGGCGGGAAAGGTTTTGGAGACCGCCACGAGGGTGATGCTCGACGGATCGCAGTCATAATCGGAGGCCGCGCGCCGAATGCTCTCTCGCACCTGCTTCAGGCCTTCGACCGCATCGTTCTCGCTCATGGAACCCTCTCCGAATCGTCTCGCATGCGCGAAACCGTTGACCGCGCGGGAGAGCTGTGTCCTAGTCCGCCGCAACCCGGCGGCGCAAGCCGCTTCGCCCCATTACGACGGATATAGACGAGACATGAGGCCCGAGCGCTACAACGCCAAGGAAGCCGAGCTGAAATGGCGGAAGGTCTGGAACGACCGCGACCTGTTCAGGACGAACAACGACGACCCACGTCCGAAATACTATGTGCTCGAGATGTTCCCCTATCCGTCGGGGCGCATCCATATGGGCCACGTGCGCAACTACACCATGGGCGACGTGGTGGCGCGCTACAAGCGGGCCAAAGGCTTCAACGTGCTCCATCCCATGGGCTGGGATGCCTTCGGCATGCCGGCCGAGAACGCCGCCATGCAGAACAAGGTCCACCCGAAGGAATGGACCTACGCCAATATCGCCACCATGCGCGCCCAGCTGCAGTCCATGGGTCTCGCCATCGACTGGAGCCGCGAGATCGCGACCTGCGATCCGAGCTACTACAAGCACCAGCAGGGCATGTTCCTGGACTTCCTGGAAGCGGGCCTCGTCGACCGCAAGACCGCGAAGGTGAACTGGGATCCGGTGGATCACACGGTGCTCGCCAACGAGCAGGTGATCGACGGGCGCGGCTGGCGTTCGGGTGCCCTGGTCGAGCAGCGCGAGCTGACCCAGTGGTTTTTGAAGATCACCGATTTCGCGCAGGATCTGGACGAGCGGCTCGACACCCTGGACCGCTGGCCGGAGAAGGTGCGCCTGATGCAGCGCAACTGGATCGGCCGCTCGGAAGGCCTGCTGGTGCGCTTCGCCCTGAAGCCCGAGACGGTGCCGAACGGCGAGACCGAGCTGCAGATCTACACCACGCGCCCCGACACCCTGTTCGGCGCGAAGTTCATGGCGGTTGCGCCCGATCATCCCTTGGCGAAGGCCGCGGCCGAAAAGAACCCCGAACTGGCCGCCTTCATCGAGGAGGCCAAGCGCATGGGCACGGCCCAGGAGGCGATCGACAAGGCGGAAAAGCTCGGCTTCGACACGGGCATCCTGGCCGAGCACCCGTTCGATCCGAACTGGACCCTGCCGGTCTACGTGGCGAACTTCATCCTGATGGAATACGGCACGGGAGCGATCTTCGGCTGCCCGGCGCACGACCAGCGCGACCTGGACTTCGTCAACAAGTACGGTCTGGGCAACACGCCTGTCGTCTGCCCGCCGGACGTGGACCCGGCGACCTTCGTCGTCACCGACACCGCCTATGACGGCGAAGGCCGGATGATCAATTCCCGCTTCCTCGACGGCATGACCATCGCGGAGGCCAAGGAGGAGGTCGCCCGCCGCCTGGAGGCGGAGACCCGCGGCAACCGCCCGGTGGCCGAGCGCAAGGTGAATTACCGCCTGCGCGACTGGGGCATCTCGCGCCAGCGCTACTGGGGCTGCCCGATCCCGGTCATCCATTGCGACGAATGCGGCGTGGTGCCGGTGCCGAAGGACCAGCTGCCGGTGGTGCTGCCGGAGGACGTGTCCTTCGACGTGCCGGGCAACCCGCTGGACCGTCACCCGACCTGGAAGCACGTGGACTGCCCGAAATGCGGCGGCAAAGCCCGCCGCGAGACGGACACCATGGACACCTTCGTCGATTCGTCCTGGTACTTCGCGCGCTTCACCGATCCGACCCTGGCGGATCAGCCCACCGACCGCGCGACCGTGGACCGCTGGCTGCCGGTCGACCAGTATATCGGCGGCATCGAGCACGCGATCCTGCACCTGCTCTATTCGCGCTTCTTCACCCGCGCCATGAAGAAGACCGGCCATGCCGGCCTGGACGAGCCCTTCGCGGGCCTGTTCACCCAAGGCATGGTGGTGCACGAGACCTACAAGGATGCGGGCGGCGGCTGGGTGCTGCCCGGCGACGTGCGCTTCGAGACCCAAGGCAACACGCGCAGGGCCTTCCACGTGGAGACCGGCGCGCCGATCGAGATCGGCTCGATCGAGAAGATGTCGAAGTCGAAGAAGAACACGGTCGATCCGGACGAGATCATCGCATCCTACGGGGCCGACACGGCCCGCTGGTTCATGCTCTCCGACTCGCCGCCCGAGCGCGACGTGATCTGGACCGAGGAAGGCGTGCAGGGCGCCGGCCGCTTCGTCCAGCGCGTCTGGCGTCTCGTGGGCGAGATTGCGGACCGCATCGGCAGCGCCGACGGCGTTTCGGGTGATGGTCCGATCGCACTCGCCGTGCGCAAGGCTGCGCACAAGGCGCTGGCGGCCGTCGAGGAGGACGTGGAGCGCCTGCGCTTCAACCGCTGTGTCGCCCATCTCTACGAACTGGCCAATTCCCTGCAGGATCTGGCGAATCAGGCGAAAAGCACCGATGAGCCGGGCACTGGAACGGCCTTTGCCGAGGCCGGGCGCATCTTCGTGCAGCTGCTCGCTCCGATGATGCCGCATCTGGCGGAGGAATGCTGGGAGTCCCTGGGCCAATCCGGTCTCGTGGCCGACGCCCCCTGGCCGCAGGTGGAGCGCTCGCTCCTGGTCGAGGACACGGTCACCCTGCCGGTGCAGGTCAACGGCAAGAAGCGTGCCGACGCAACGGTTGCCCGCGACGCCGATCAGGCTACAGTCGAGGCTGCCGTGCTGTCGCTCGAGGCCGTGCAGAAGGCCCTGGACGGAAAGCCCGCCCGCAAGATCATCGTCGTTCCCAATAGGATCGTGAATGTCGTCGCTTAACCTGAAAGGCCTCGCCCGCGTCGTTGTCGTGGCCGGCCTGTCTCTCGGCCTGTCCGCCTGCTTCCGTCCGCTCCACGGCCCGACGGCGTCGGGCGAATCGCTCCAGACGGTCCTGGCCTCCATCGACGTGCCGGAGGTGAAGTGGCCGCCGGCGCTCGCGAATACGGGGCACTACCTGCGCAGCGAGCTGGTCTACGCCCTCAACGGCTCGGGATCGGACACGCCCAAGCGCTATAGCCTGAAGCTGGCCTTGCGGGAGAGCCAGTCGAGCCCGGTGGTCGACACCGAGACCGGCACGGCGAGCTCCGTCATCGTCGGCGGCACCCTGACCTATACCCTGACGAGTCTGGACGGAAAGACTGTGGTCGCGCAGGGCACGGCCACCTCGTCGACGAGCTTCGACCGCTTCCCGCAGCGCTTCGCCAATATCCGGGCGGCGCGGGACGCGGAAATCAGGCTCGCCCGGGATCTGGCCCAGCAGGTGAGGACCCGGCTGTCGGCGACGCTCGCGACCGCAAGCTAAGCCGATGGTCGCCGTCAAGGCAGGCGACGTGGACGGGGCGCTGCGGCGCCCCGATCCGCGCATCGGCGTCTTCCTGTTCTACGGGCCCGACATCGGCCTGATCAACGAGCGCGCCCGCATGATCGCCGAGCGCTCGGTGGACGATCCATCCGACCCCTTCCAGCTCATCCGCATCGACGGCGACGACATCGCGGCCGACCCGGGCCGCCTCGCCGACGAGGCCGGCACCATGGGACTCTTCGGGGCCAAGCGCGCGATCTGGGTGAAATCCACCTCCCGCAACATCGCGCCTGCGGTCGATGCGGTCCTGAAGGGCGAGCTGCAGGACACGGTGATCGTCATCGAGGGCGGCGACCTGCAGAAATCTTCACCGCTCAGAACCCTGTGCGAACGCTCGCAGAAGGCGCTCGCCCTGCCCTGCTACGCCGATACGGGCCGCGATCTCGGCACGGTCGTCGACGAGACCTTGAAGGCGAACGGCTTTTCGATCCAACGCGAGGCCAGGACCGCCCTCATCGCGAGCCTCGGCGGCGACCGGCTCGCCACGAGGGGCGAACTCGCCAAGCTCATGCTCTATGCCCATGGCCAGACCGAGATCACCCTCGCCAACGTGGACGCGATCATGAGCGACGTGTCGAGCCTGGCCATGGACGCCGTGGTCGATGCCGCCTTTGCGGGCGAGGGCACGGGCCTGGAGACCGGCTCCCGGCGTCTGGCGGCGGAGGGCGTGAACGCCTCCGTGTTGCTCGGTGCCGCCCTCCGTCACGCCCTGATGCTGCTCACGGCCAGACTTTCCGTAGAGGAAGGTCGGCCGATCCCGGCCGTGATGGAGACCCTGCGCAGCCTGCACTTCCGGCGCAAGCCCCTGGTCGAGCGCCACCTCCAGCGCTGGACGAGCGACAGCCTCCGAAACGCCATCGCTCTCCTGCAGGCGAACCTGCTGCAGACCCGCCGCCTCGCCGATCTCGACGACACCATCGCGGCCAAGACCCTGCTCGACATCGCCAGGGCGGCGCGGCGGTAGCCGCCGCCTCGTCAAAGTACACGGTTTCCGTCATGGCCGGGCTCGTCCCGGCCATCCCGATGCTGTGAGGCACCGTGCCCTTCCAATCGAGATCACCGGCATAAGGCCGGTGACGACATGAGCGGATAAGATTC
>JAESFT010000745.1_pt1 | contig 13928 bp, 12 predicted proteins | sample 9269451 | NCBI WGS metagenome assembly JAESFT01 (sample SAMN14502557, study PRJNA617106) | algae metagenome | isolation source: Scytonema hyalinum WJT4-NPBG1 and co-occurring heterotrophs from well... | place: USA: Mojave Desert, Joshua Tree National Park, California | collected 2006-05-25
CACAGTTCTGTGCATTGATCTGCAAACGGTCAGCTCCACTTTCCGCTTTTACGTACTCATACACCCCTGCCGGACAGTAGCGCGACTCCGGGCCCGCATATTGGGCGAGATTCACGTTGACCGGCACGCTCGGATCTTTCAGCGTCAAGTGCGCTGGCTGTTCTTCCGCATGGTTGGTGTTCGAGATGAAGACGGAAGACAGACGATCGAAAGTAAGCTTGTTGTCCGGCTTCGGATAAACGATCGGCTTGAACTCGGATGCCGGACGCAGATACTCATGATCGGCCTTGGTACTGCGCAAGGTCCAGGGTGCCTTGCCACGGAAAATGAGCTGATCGATGCCGGCCATCGCGGTGCCGACATAGAATCCCTTGCCAAGCCAGGGCTTAAAGTTGCGGGCAGTGTAAAGCTCATCGTACAGCCAGGACTTTTCGAAGGCGGCCGGATACGCAGACAACTCATCGGCGGAGCGGCCGGCGCCCAGCGCATCGTAAACCGCCTCGGCTGCCAGCATGCCGGTCTTGATCGCTGCATGGCTGCCTTTGATGCGAGGCATGTTCAGGAAGCCCGCGTCGCACCCGATCAGCGCACCGCCCGGGAAGACGAACTTCGGCAACGATTGCAGACCGCCTGCGGTAATCGCACGCGCACCATAGGAAATGCGTTTCCCGCCTTCAAAGAATTTGCGGATTTCCGGATGTGTCTTGTAACGCTGGAATTCTTCAAACGGCGACAGGTAAGGATTCTCATAGGCCAGGCTGACGACAAAACCGACCGCAACCTGGTTATTTTCGAGATGGTAAAGGAAGGATCCGCCGACCGTGTTTTTGTCCAGCGGCCATCCGGTCGTGTGCACCACCAAACCGGGCCGGTGCATCTTCGGATCGATTTCCCACAATTCCTTGATGCCGATGTTGTAGGTCTGAGGTGCGCGGCCTTCGTCCAGATTGAACTTGCTGATCAGCTGCTTGCCCAGATGACCCCGCGAGCCTTCCGCAAAGAAAGTGTATTTTGCATGCAGCTCCATGCCGAGCTGGAAGGCATCGGTGGGATTGCCATGACGGTCAATCCCCATGTTCCCAGTAGCAACGCCTTTTACAGAACCGTCGTCGTTATACAGAATCTCTGCCGCCGGAAATCCCGGGAATATCTCCACGCCGAGCGCTTCGGCCTGCTGGCCCAGCCAGCGGACCACGTTGGCAAGCGAGATTACATAATTGCCGTGATTGTGGAACGCCGCCGGTACAGTGAAATCCGGCATCTTGATCGCCTTGGTTTCGGTCAGAACGTAGATGCGATCTTCCGAAACCGGCATGTTCAATGGGGCGCCCATCTCTTTCCAGTTGGGGAACAATTCGTTCATGGCGATCGGGTCCATGACGGCGCCCGACAGGATATGCGCACCGACTTCGCCTCCTTTTTCAAGGACGCAGACGGATACATCGTTACCTTTTTCGGCGGCAAGTTGTTTGAGGCGGATAGCGGCTGATAAGCCTGCCGGTCCTCCTCCCACGATGACGACGTCATACTCCATCGCTTCACGCGGACCGTATTGTTCTAGGATGCTCTGGTTATGGCTTTGCGTCATGGTCTCACCACCGTAAATGATATTATCGAACGAGTGTGCTAATTGTCGTGGATTTTGCTGGAGAATGCTAGTCCGGCATCTTTTTGCTGCAGGCCCAACTAAGCTTAAATGACGCTCGGAAGCGTTATCTCAAGCCTGGTAGATGCATCATTCTAATCGCCCTGCATTCATGCAATCATAGCGCCTCGATATGCCAAGTCCATCGGACTTCCCAATCACCACAAGGAGAACTAAAAGTATGGAGCTGAATTTTGACGGAAAAGTTGCTTTGGTCACCGGCGCATCCAGCGGCCTTGGCGCACGTTTCGCCAAGGTGCTGGCCGAAGCCGGTGCGCAGGTGGTGCTTGCATCGCGTCGTGTGGAGCGTCTGAAAGAGCTGCGCGCGGAAATCGAGTCCGCCGGCGGAGCGGCACATGTGGTCACGCTTGACGTGACCGATTACGCCAGCATCAAGGCAGCAATCGCCCATGCCGAAACCGAGGCGGGACCCATCGACATACTTGTCAACAATTCCGGAGTTTCCACGACTCAACGCCTGGTTGATGTTACCCCCGAAGACTACGCATTCGTGATGGATACCAATCAGCGAGGCGCATTTTTCGTGGCGCAGGAAACCGCAAAGCGCATGATCGCCCGTGCGAAGGGCGACCCGAAAAAACAGCATCGCATCATCAACATTGCGTCAGTGGCTGGGCTGCGGGTCCTGCCCCAGATCGGCATCTATTGCATGAGCAAGGCTGCGGTAGTGCATATGACCAAATCGATGGCCGTGGAGTGGGGCAGGTACGGCATCAATGTCAATGCGATCTGCCCAGGCTACATCCGTACCGAGATCAATAACGAACACTTCAACAGCGAGCAGGGCCAGACACTCATCAATATGCTGCCGCGCAAGCGCATCGGCACGCCCGAAGATCTGGACGGCTTGCTGCTGCTCCTCGCCGCAGAGGAATCCCGCTTTATCAACGGTGCGATCGTGACGGCCGATGACGGCATGAGTGCGCAGTAAGCAACCTGGCATTCCGATAATTTGGAGCTTTCAGGACTATGTCTGAAAAAAAGTTAGTGCACACGATGCGCATGGCGATCCGCTGGGGTGACATGGATGCGATGGGACATGTCAACAATACTGTCTACTTCCGCTACCTCGAGTCGGCACGTATTGACTGGTTCACCCAGATTGGCTGCGAGCCGGATCCGGCCGGTGACGGGCCGGTCATCATCAACGCCCACTGCACCTTCATCAAACAGCTGAAGTATCCAGGCGACATCGAGGTACTTACCTATGTCGGGCCGCCCGGGCGCTCGAGTTTCGAAACGATTCAGGAAATACGCCGGGTCGATCAGCCGGAAATACTGGCTGCGCAAGGCGGCGCAAAGGTGGTATGGGTCAACTTTCCTTCGGAAAAGTCAACGCCTCTTCCGGACAATATCAAGGAATTGCTCGCCTGATGCCTGGCTGCTGTTAGACCGTTACACCGACCAGCCGATGGACCAGTTCGCTGGACGTCGCCGCATCGAACTTCCGCATCAGCTTCGCACGGTGCATCTCCACCGTGCGAGGGCTGAGGCCGATTTGGCGGGCTATCAACTTGCTGGTCTTTCCTTCCACCAGCAGCGCGGCAATTTCTCTTTCACGCGGCGTCAGTTCCGCAGTCACGGGACGCTTGGCACTCAAATCCTCAAATGTCCAGATGCCTGCCGCATGCGGGTCGTTATGGATCAATGCGCGGCCGCTTACATGGCACCAGAATAGCTCCTGATTCGACCGTTTCATAATCCGTTCGTCCGAATACACGCCTTTCGCGCTCATGATCGGCACGATGCGGGCGCCGGTACGCTCGAATTCGTCGATTGTCGGATAAAGGATGCGGAACGATTCACCGATCAACTGGTCGGGCAAATAGCCGAACATTGCCGCCAGTGCATTGTTGCAGGCATGGATGACCCGATGTTCGGACACGCACATGCCCACGGGAGCATGGAGAAAAATGGCTTCGTAGTTGACTGGATTTGGTGCGCTCATGAAGTCTGCTGCGACCTGTTGGATAAAATTGGTATTTTTACGGTATTGTGCCGGCTAGTCCATCATCATATGCTGGCGGGCAAGTTAGGCACCTTACAACAAAAGGGGTTGGTATGAACAAAGTTTATCCTGATGCGACTGCAGCGCTGGCCGGCATCATCAAAGACGGCCAAACCATCGCAGTAGGCGGTTTCGGCCTCTGCGGCATTCCCGAGGCGCTGATTGCCGCCTTGCGCGACTCCGGCGCAAAGAATCTGACCGCTATTTCGAATAATGCCGGCGTCGACGGTTTCGGCCTCGGTCAATTGCTGGCAACCCGGCAGATCAAGAAAATGATCGCTTCCTATGTCGGCGAAAACAAGGAGTTCGAGCGCCAGTACCTGGCGGGTGAGCTCGAGCTTGAATTCACGCCGCAGGGCACATTGGCCGAGAAGCTTCGCGCCGGCGGTGCGGGCATTCCAGCCTTCTTTACCAAAACCGGCGTCGGCACCATCGTTGCCGAGGGCAAAGAAGTGCGCGAGTTCGATGGACATCAGTATGTGATGGAACGTTCGCTGGTCGCCGATGTGTCCCTGGTGAAAGCGTACATGGCGGATAAGGCGGGCAACCTGGTATTCCGTAAAACCGCCCGGAACTTCAATCCGAACGTGGCAATGGCCGGAAAGATCACCGTGGTCGAGGTCGAGAAACTGGTGGAGATCGGCGAGATCGACCCGGACGATGTACATACACCCAGCATCTTCGTTCACCGCATCGTGGTTAACGCGACGCCGGAAAAGCGCATCGAACAACGCACCACGCGTGCAAAGTAAAGCGGAGAATAACCATGGCATGGACTCGTGATGAAATGGCCGCGCGTGCGGCGAAGGAACTGCAAGACGGTTTTTATGTGAACCTGGGCATCGGTTTGCCGACCCTGGTAGCCAATTATGTGCCGAACGATATCGAAGTATGGCTGCAGTCGGAGAACGGGTTGCTTGGCATCGGCCCCTTTCCGACGGAAGAGGAAGTGGACCCCGACCTGATCAATGCCGGCAAGCAGACGGTAACAGCCTTGCGCGGTTCTTCCTTCTTCAGCTCGGCGGATTCCTTTGCGATGATCCGCGGCGGAAAAATCAATATCGCCATCCTTGGCGCGATGCAGGTCAGCGAGAAAGGTGATCTTGCCAACTGGATGATTCCGGGCAAAATGGTCAAGGGCATGGGCGGCGCGATGGACCTGGTGGCTGGCGTCGGTCGTGTGGTGGTGTTGATGGAGCACGTGGCCAAGGCAAAGGACGGTTCCACTTCGCACAAGATATTGAAGAACTGCGACTTGCCGCTCACCGGTGTCGGCGTGGTTAACCGTATCATCACCGATCTCGGCGTCATCGACGTTACACCAACAGGCTTGAAACTGATTGAGCTTGCGCCCGGCGTAACCAAGGAAGAAGTGATCGAGAAGACCGGAGCGGAGATCGATGTGGGATCGGCCCGATAGGTGATTTCACAGACGCTATATGAAATATGAAAAACGGCGCTTGATGCGCCGTTTTTCATTTCCGTGTTGAGAGCGTGCGTCTTATTGCGCCACCCAGCCGCCATCCATGTTCCATGCCACGCCACGCACCTGGCTTGCAGCGTCGCTCGACAGGAATGCTGCCAGTTCCCCCAATTGCTCCGGCGTTACGAATTCTCCCGATGGCTGTTTCTCCGCCAGTAATTGCTTCTTCGCTTCCTCATTCGACAAGCCGTTTTGCGTTGCGCGTGCATCTACCTGTTTTTGCACCAGCGGCGTAAGCACCCAGCCGGGGCAAATGGCATTGCAGGTAACGCCAGTCTGGGCAGTCTCCAGCGCGGTAACCTTTGTTAGGCCGACCAGCCCATGCTTGGCGGCGACATATGCCGATTTTTGTGCAGACCCTACCAGGCCGTGCGCGGAAGCGATGTTGATGATGCGGCCCCAGTTTCGTGCTTTCATTGCCGGAAGCGCGAGGCGCGTGGTGTGAAATGCCGACGTTAGATTGATGGCGATAATCGCATCCCATTTCTCTACCGGGAAATCTTCGATGTTCGCAACATGCTGAATGCCGGCGTTGTTGACCAGGATGTCGACAGCCCCGAATCGCTCGGCGGCGAACTGCATCATCTGCTCGATATCGTTGGCCTTGGACATGTCCGCGCCATGATAGGCAGTCTCCACGCCGTACTTGCTCCTGAGTTCGGCTTGCACCTTTTCAATTTCATCGGGATCGCCGAATCCATTCAAAACAATGTTTGCGCCACGTTCGGCGAAGGTTGTGGCGATACCCAGGCCGATGCCCGATGTGGAGCCGGTAACAAGTGCCGTTTTACCTTTAAGCATGGAGCCCTGCATGATGTCCTCTGAAAATGAAAATGGATGGCAATAAACTTAATAGGATTTTAAGCGCAACGACCAGTAAAATGCGAGAACCGAAACTTGACTTTAGATAAAAATGACCGAATTCCGCTTGGAAAGCGTCCAGTGCCTGTCTCCGGCCGGTCTGCATACCATGGCATACAAGGAGTGGGGCGATCCACAGAACCCCAAAGTCCTGGTATGTGTACATGGCGTTACCCGCATCTCAGATGATTTCGACAATCTGGCGCGGGAAATGTGCGGCGATTATCGAGTGGTATGCCCTGACGTTGTTGGCCGCGGCCGCTCCGGTTGGCTGAAAGATCCGCAACACTACCAGTTGCCGCAGTATGTGAGTGACATGGTGACCCTGTTGGCGCGCCTGAACGCGGACACCGTGCACTGGTTTGGCACCTCGATGGGCGGACTGATCGGCATGGGTCTTTCATCACTCACGGACAGCCCGGTGCGGAAATTGATTCTGAACGATATCGGCCCTACATTGAATCCTGCCGCGCTGACGCGCATCGGTGACTATCTGGGGCAGGATGTGCGTTTCGACACCTTCGAGGAGGCTGCACAATATATCCGCGATATATCCACGCCCTTTGGTCCCCACAGTGACTCGGAATGGCGCAAACTCGCAGCCGACGTGCTGCGACAGGATAAGGACGGGAAATGGATTCGCCATTATGACTTGCGCTTGTCGGTGCCGTTCAAGTCAGCCACACCGGAGAGCGCGAAAATAGGCGAAGCAATGTTGTGGGCCGCATACGATGCGATTCGCTGCCCCACATTGCTGGTTCGTGGCGCCGAATCGGACCTGGTCACTCCGGAAGTGGCACGCTTGATGAGCGAACGCGGGCCGAAAGCGGAATTGGTCGAGATCGAAGGCGTCGGGCATGCTCCGACGTTCATGCACGCGGATCAGATCGCGATAGCCAGGAAGTTTTTGCTCGCCGATTAGATAAATCAACATTTACCGGAACATCATGGATATCAAACGTTTTCATGTCGGAAAACGACTTTCCGAAATGGCGGTGCATAACGGTACCGTGTACCTTGCCGGCCAGATTGCGGAGGATACGACGCAAAACATCGCAGGGCAGACCCGTGAGGTGCTTGGGCATGTGGATCGCCTTCTGGCTGAGGCGGGAAGCGACAAGAGTCGCATATTGATGTGCCAGATTTACCTGGCCGATCTCAAGGACTTTGCCGAGATGAATGCAGCATGGGACGAATGGGTGGCCGATGGGCATGCGCCTCCGCGAGCGACGGTGCAGGCGCAACTTGCCAAGCCCGAATGGCTGGTGGAGATCGTAGTAACTGCGGCGCTTTAAACCGTACAGGCAGATGGTATCTCTCGCGGCAGCGCAAAGCGAAACCCAGGTGCAGCTCGTTTCCGGACTGAGTGCCGAGGACGGCGCCCGGGTAATGGCAGCGCTTGACTTCGTGAAACCCATCTACGCTGGCAAGCCGGTAATTACCGGGCAGGACGCTTTCCTATTTTCCCAGAGCGTCGCTGCCGTGCTCGGACAACTGAATGCCGATGTGGATACCCGTATCGCAGGACTGCTGTTTGAATTGCCGGTCATCGACCCGAAAGCCGCAGAGGGGCTGGAGCCGATTTTCGGCAAGGAGATAGTTGATTTGCTGACGGGCATCCGGCAGCTGATGCGACTGCACGAGCAGACTTTTGGTCACCAGGAGAGCGCCCGAGGCAAGAACTCCTCGCAACAGGCTGGCGTGCAATTGGAGACGCTTCGCAAAATGCTTCTGGCGATGGCTTCCGATATGCGCGTCGTCCTGGTCAGGCTTGCCTCCCGCGTCACAACGCTCCGCTATTTTGCGGATATGAAACAGGAAAATCAAAAGACGCACGATTACGCACGCGAGACGCTCGACCTATATGCGCCGCTGGCTAACCGGCTGGGTATCTGGCAACTCAAGTGGGAACTCGAAGATCTTGCTTTTCGCTTCCTCGAACCGGTAACTTACAAGCGTATCGCCAAGATGCTGGAGGAAAAGCGGATCGAGCGGGAGGGATTCGTCGAGGCGGCGATTGCGCGCCTGCGGTCCGAACTCGCGGCGGCCGGCATCAAGGCGGAAGTGTTCGGCAGGCCTAAGCATATCTACAGCATCTGGAGCAAGATGCGCGGAAAGTCGCTCGACTTTTCCGAGTTGTACGACGTTCGTGCATTCCGCGTGATTGTCGATGACATCAAGACCTGCTACACGGTTCTTGGATTGGTGCACAACATCTGGGCGCCGATTCCCCAGGAATTCGACGATTACATCGCCCGGCCGAAGCAAAATGGCTATCGATCGTTGCATACCGTCGTGGTCGCGGAGGATGGACGAGCATTGGAAGTGCAGATCCGGACCCAGGAGATGCACCGTTTTGCGGAGTACGGTGTTGCTGCGCATTGGCGCTATAAGGAATCCGGCGGCTCGAATTTTTCGGCCCAGAAGTACGATGAAAAAATTGCCTGGTTGCGTCAGCTTCTTGCATGGAAGTCCGAAGTTGCGGATGCGGTGGTCGGGCAGGAAGATATGCAGCGTGAATGGGTGGAGAAGCTCAAATCCGCCGCGCTCGACGATCGCATTTATGTATTGACGCCACAAGCGCGGGTGATCGAATTGCCGAATGGCGCGACGCCTATCGATTTTGCGTATCACCTGCATACCGACCTCGGGCATCGGTGCCGCGGGGCGCGGGTCGACGGCGTGTTGGTGCCGCTCAATACGCCGCTCAAGAATGGACAGACCGTCGAAATCATCTCGGCAAGAGGCGGTTCGGCGCATGCAGTCGGTCCATCGAGGGACTGGCTGAGTGCAGGTTATGTAGCCAGTCCGCGTACTCGTGCCAAGGTGCGCGCATGGTTCAATGCAATCGAGCAGCAGGAAACACTGGCGCACGGACGCGCGCTGGTTGAGAAGACCTTGCAGCGGGAAGGCAAGACCGCGGTCAATCACGAAGAGCTTGCGCACAAATTGGGTTTTGCCAAGGTCGATGATTTATTCCTGTCAGTGGGCAAGGATGAGTTCAGCCTCAGGCATATCGAGCAAGCGCTGCATGCTGACGACGCGGCCAAGCACATGGCCAAGAGCGCGTTGGCGGACGACGAAGTCATCCCTAACAAAAGCAAGGCGTCGAGCGTTACCCAGGGCGCGAAATCCGGTGTGCTGGTCGTTGGAACGGACGGCTTGCTGACCCAGCTTGCGCGATGCTGCAAGCCGGCGCCGCCGGACGACATCGTCGGTTTCATTACGCGAGGTAAAGGCGTTTCGATACATCGCGCGAACTGCAAGAATCTTGCGCAGATGCGCACCAAGGCCATTGAACGTGTTATTCACACTACCTGGGGTGAGCCCGGGCGTGAAACCGTGTATCCGGTGGATATCTTTATTCTTGCAAGCGATCGTCAGGGCTTGCTGCGGGATATCACCGAAATCTTTTCGCGTGAGAAAATTAACGTTATCGGTGTCAGCACGCAAAGTGCGAAAGGACAGGCGCGCATGGCTTTTACTGCCGAGATCGGCTCCACCGCGCAGTTGCAAAAAGCTCTGGCAATAATCAGGGACGTCACCGGTGTCATGGAAGTGAAGCGACAATAGTTATTGTCTCTTCTCGGTCGCAGAAATTTCGGCCTGCACGGTGATATGGTCGATTCCATGCTTCTCGAGAAGCATGGTTTTGATATCGTGCAGCACCGCAGGCCATTCCTGCAATTCACGTATTTCAACATGGCCGATCAGTGCCGGCTGGCCCGGCGTCATTTCCCAGACATGCAGATCGTGAACCGACAGTACTCCATTGATCGCAGCGAGGTCGGCACCTACCTGCAGATAATCGATATGCGCAGGCACGCCTTCCATTAAAAAGTGGTAAGACTGCCGCAATACATGGAATGTCGATCGCAGGATCAAGAGGCAAACCAATATCGACAGCAACGGATCGATCGGCATCCAGCCGGTAAAATAAATTACGGCACCAGCGATCAGCGCGGCAAGCGAGCCAAGCAGGTCGCCCATCACGTGTATGAGCGCAGCTTTGGTATTCACGCTTTCCTTGTCATGGGACAGCAACCATGCGACGACCAGGTTGATTGCAAGGCCGATCGATGCCACCATTAATACTGCCTCGCCTTGGACATTCGAAGGATTCAAGAAACGCTTCGCGGCTTCGATGCTTATCCAGGCCACCACGGCGAGCATGGCAAGTCCGTTGATAAACGCCGCGAGCGCCTCGGCGCGTCCAAAGCCGAAAGACTTGGTGGCAGAGGGTGGACGCTTTGCAATGATTTGCGCGAGAAGCGCCAGGCCGAGTGCGATCGAGTCTGTTGCCATATGGCCGGCGTCGGAGATAAGGGCGAGGGAATTGGCCCAGAATCCGGCTGTGACTTCAACGAGTGCAAATCCCATGGTCAGCATCAGCGACCAGCCGAGAACGCGGGGATCGCGGCCTTCCACTGAGTGGCCATGGGATGCGTCTCCCGCATGGTGTGCATGCAAATGGGTAGAGGAGGCTGGCCGTGACTTCATGTGCATGAGATCGATATGGAAAGCGCATTCATTGTTATCGACATGTGTTAATTCCTGTTTTGCTACCATGCCGAAATAGTGCGCTTCGGACTGTACTCAGTAATTTTGGTAATGCTTGCTTTGAACCGGCAGCCCACGAAACGTTGCAGGCGGATCATTTACTTCTCTTCCCGGACATCCCATGCCAAAGTTTGCCGCCAATCTATCCATGATGTACCAAGAGGTTGATTTTCTAGATCGCTTCGCCGCTGCGGCCGCAGACGGCTTCGATGCCGCCGAGTTTCTCTTTCCTTATGGTTACGTCAAGGATGAAATTAAATCAAGATTAACCGATGCAGGTCTCGGCCTAGTTTTGTTCAATTGTCCGCCAGGTGATTGGAATGCCGGAGAACGTGGAATGGCTTCCGTTCCTGGGCGGGAAGAAGAGTTCAAGCGCAGTATCGATAGTGCGCTCGACTATGCTCAAGTGCTTGGGAACCAGCGGCTTCACGTCATGGCGGGCCTGCTCGCGCCGGGGCAGGATCGCGCACGTCACCGCGAGGTTTACGTGCGAAATTTGTCTTATGCCGCAGCGCAGGCGGCTGCTCACGGAATTACTATATTGATTGAGCCGATAAACACGCGGGATATGCCGGGATACTTCCTGAACTATCAAGGCGAAGCACATGAGATCTGCGAAGAGGTAGGAGCCAAGAATTTGCAAGTACAGTTCGATATGTATCATTGCCAAATCATGGAAGGCGATGTCGCAACAAAGTTGCGACGCAACATCGCACGAATCGGACATATGCAGATCGCCGGCGTCCCGGGCCGGCATGAGCCTGATACCGGCGAGTTGCACTATCCTTATTTGTTCCAACAGATCGATCAATTGAAATACGACGGCTGGATCGGTTGCGAATATCGACCGAAAAACGGAACTTCGGAAGGACTTGGCTGGTTGCGTTCATGGATTGGCAAGAAGCACTAGCGGATTAATTAATTTGCCGCTATAATTTCGCTTCTTTAGGCTCGTAGCTCAGCTGGTTAGAGCACTACCTTGACATGGTAGGGGTCGTTGGTTCGAGTCCAATCGAGCCTACCAACGAAATCAGTACCACATTTGTAAGAGTGAGAAAGGCAATCCCGGTTATGACACCGCGAACTACAACCGTTAAGGTTTGTGAGCGACGCTAGTCGGGATCTTTTTCGCTGGTACAAATTGAAAAAGCGCGGCTAGTCCGCGTTTTTTTTCGTCCGCGTTTTTTGATAATTTTTCTAGCGTCCGGTACAACTTGTGTATCGGTATGGAGTGCAAAATGGTTTCAGTCCGACTTCCAGATGGTTCGCAACGTCAATTCGACGCACCGGTTACAGTGAGTCAGGTCGCTGCCAGCATCGGCACAGGTCTTGCAAAAGCCGCCTTGGCCGGCAAAGTCGACGGCAAGCTGGTCGATACCTCTTATCTGATCGATCATGATGCCGATCTCGCCATTGTCACCGATAAGGATCCGGATGGACTGGATGTAATCAGGCACTCGACTGCTCACCTGCTTGCCTATGCGGTGAAGGAGCTGTTTCCGGATGCGCAGGTAACCATCGGGCCGGTGATTGAAAATGGTTTCTATTACGATTTCTCGTACAAACGGCCATTCACTCCGGAAGACCTGCAAGCCATTGAAAAGAAAATGCTGGAACTGGCGAAAAAAGATGAGCCGGTAACACGAAAGGTATTGCCTCGTGATGAGGCGGTGTCCTATTTCAAGTCAATCGGCGAAGCCTATAAGGCTGAAATCATTTCCTCCATACCTCAGGGTGAAGATGTCTCCCTGTATTCGGAGGGTGGTTTTACCGATTTGTGCCGGGGACCGCATGTGCCTTCGACCGGGAAGTTGAAGGTATTCAAGCTGATGAAGCTTGCTGGCGCTTATTGGCGAGGCGATTCGAAGAATGAAATGCTGCAGCGTATCTACGGTACCGCTTGGGCGAAGAAGGAGGATCAGGAAGCGTACTTGCACATGCTGGAAGAAGCCGAAAAACGTGATCACAGGAAATTGGGCAAGTCGCTCGACCTGTTTCATTTCCAAGATGAGGCGCCCGGCCTGGTTTTCTGGCATCCGAAAGGATGGACGATCTGGCAACAGGTTGAGCAATACATGCGGCAGGTCTATCGCGAGAGCGGCTATCAGGAGGTCAAGGCACCGCAGATTCTCGATCGTACCTTGTGGGAAAAAACCGGGCATTGGGAAAACTATCGCGAAAACATGTTCGTGACCGAATCGGAAAACCGCAATTACGCGTTAAAGCCGATGAATTGCCCGGGACACGTTCAAATTTACAATTCCGGCATGCGCAGTTATCGCGACCTTCCGTTGAGGTATGGCGAGTTTGGTCAATGTCATCGCAACGAGCCGTCAGGCGCGCTGCACGGCATCATGCGGGTGAGAGGCTTCACCCAAGACGACGGGCATATTTTCTGTACCGAGCAACAGATTCAGGAGGAGGTAAAAGCCTTTCATCAGCAGGCGATGAAGGTCTACAAGGATTTTGGCTTCTCTGAAATCTCGATCAAGATCGCCCTTCGCCCGGAGAATCGTATCGGATCGGACGAGACCTGGGATGAAGCTGAAGATACGCTGCGCGCGGCGCTTCGGGTATGTGACGTTTCCTGGGAGGAGTTGCCAGGTGAAGGGGCTTTCTATGGTCCGAAGATCGAATACCATCTGAAAGATTCGCTTGGGCGGCCTTGGCAAGTCGGTACCATGCAAGTGGATTTCTCCATGCCCGGACGTCTGGGTGCGGAGTATGTCGCTGACGACAACAGCCGGAAAGTACCGGTAATGCTGCACCGTGCGATTGTCGGTTCCATGGAGCGTTTCGTTGGAATCCTGATTGAAAATCATGCCGGCGCCTTGCCGCTCTGGTTAGCACCGGTTCAGATTGCAATTTTGAACATTTCCGAAGCGCAGGCCGAATATGCGCAAAAAGTGGCACAAAACCTGAAAAAACAAGGGTTTAGAGTCCATCTCGATTTGCGTAACGAGAAAATAACCTATAAAATACGCGAGCATTCGGTTCAAAAACTGCCTTACATCGTCGTTATCGGCGACAAAGAACGGGATGCAAACACAGTGGCCGTGCGTGCGCGGGGCAACGTCGATCTGGGTGTCATGCCATTCGACGCATTGGTGGAACGCCTGAATAACGAGGTGGAAACCAAAGCCTAAAGGGGAAACCCGAAGCGCTAGAGCACGGCTTAGTTATTTGACTTTAAAAGGAAACTGCAATAGCTACTGACAAGTCGCATCGCATCAACGGTGAAATCACTGCGCCCGAAGTACGCCTGTCCGGTGTGGACAACGAGCCTATCGGCATCGTAAGCCTGGCCGAAGCGTTCCGCTTGGCCGAGGAAAAGAACGTCGATCTGGTGG
>JAESFT010000714.1_pt1 | contig 13876 bp, 13 predicted proteins | sample 9269451 | NCBI WGS metagenome assembly JAESFT01 (sample SAMN14502557, study PRJNA617106) | algae metagenome | isolation source: Scytonema hyalinum WJT4-NPBG1 and co-occurring heterotrophs from well... | place: USA: Mojave Desert, Joshua Tree National Park, California | collected 2006-05-25
TTGTCCAGCTCTCGCTTGCATTGGCGACCATCAAAGCGAGATCGGCATATCGGTCTGCCGTTCCGAGGCGACCAAGGTCGATCAAGCCGGTGCATCGGAAGCTCTCCGGGTCAATCATGAAGTTTGGCATGCAGGCGTCGCCATGGCAGACAACCCTATCAATGGCCTCCTGATCGAACCGGGCCGGTAGTTCCCGTTCAACGCGCGCTAACAGCTCGCGTGCAGGCGTGTCCTTGTCGTCGTCGGGCAAAAAATCGGGATTTACTGCGTTGCGTCCTACAACATCGGCGGCACGATCGAACATGACCGAGAGGCTGCGATCAAACGGGCATTGGGTGGCGGAAAGCTCGTGAAGTGTCCAGAGCTGTCGCGCCATCGAGGGCCAAGCTCTCAGCAACTCCGGCCCCGATAGATCCGCCGCAGGCACGCCGGAGATCGCCGTCATCACCAAGCACGCGCCTTCCTCGACTTCGCGCCATTGAACGACCTCCGGACAGGCAACGCCTCGACCATGGAGCCAAACAATCCGGTCCCGTTCACCGGCAAGGTCGGCCGACCGCGCAACCGGCGCAATCTTCGCATAGGCGAGGCCATCATCCCGTCGAAATACGAAATCGCCTGATTCTCCCGTCCTGACGGGGATCCAGTCGAAGTGTCCCCGGTCCAAGAGTGCGTCCATCCAATTCAATTGTGTTCCTCCACTGTTTAGCGCCAGTCTAGGTCGTGTAGACAAACCGGATTTCCATTGCACCTGACCCATGGTTCAAGGCTGTTCTATGAGGAAGGCAGCATTGGGTTGAGGACTGATAAGCGACCTGGAACTGGCGTCCTTTGCGCCTTTCCTGATCGAGAGCCTACGCCGATCGTCCACCCGACGCCATGGCTAGAATGTCGTGGATCTCTGAGCGTACAGCCTCATGCCGGAAGTCGATCAATCCTGCCGCTTTGGCGGTCCTTGTAGCCAGTTCGCTGAAGAGGGCCAGCGAGGCCAGGAGTGCCCTACGGCTGTCGTGTAGATCGAAGTGGGCCCAGCATTCTTCAAGCCGTTGCTGAACGTCTGCGTCCATCCACTGGCGCATCCTTGTGCCAAGATATCTGACGTCGCGGTTGCCCTTACACCGAATGATATGATCCCATTCGATCATCCGCAGGAGTTCGGCTTTTAGGTCGTTGTCCCGGAACTTGGCGGACCACGGCTCATCCCGAACAATCGCCTTTGCGAGCATGAGTGCCGCCGCGTAGCCCCAGTTCACGCACTCATCGAAGGCGTTCTGGTCGGGCGGCGTTATCGCTGGTGCGACGATTCGAAAACCAACCGTATCGCCGTCCTTATCTAGCAGGACCTTGAATGGCCGATCGTAGACACCACGCTCGCTACCGACATTGACCAAGGTGAAATCGAGCTTGCCTCCAACGTAGTACACGATCCGCGTGGGCCGGCCGTTGCCGTTCTCCAGCCGCTCGACTGCGAGTACCTCGCCCAACGTATTCCACCAAGAGTCGTCGCGTTCGAGGATCGAAAGATCGCGAACATGAAGTTCCAGATCGCGGTCGGAAAGCGGATGAGCGGACGCTGAAGCAGACGAGCCCGTGAGCACGATACATCGTATATTGTCGCTGCTCTCGGCCCATGCAGTTAAAGACCTCAGGATGCTATCGTAGTTCAAAACGCTGCTCCGCTCGATTGAGGCTATTTGATCGAGTGTCCGCGCTGGATCATGCGGCCTTGGGTTGGTCCGACTTGTGACCTTCCGCCACGATTTCGAGCGCATCATCCGGCAAGGGACGTTGCAGCTTTAGAGCCTCCTCCACTGGTGCAGAGAGCCAGGTTTCAAACTCCTCCGGTGTAGTCAGGATCACAGGCATAGCCTTGGGATGAATCGGCTTGACGACGCTATTCGGTTCCGTGGTCAGGAAGGAATACAGCAGGTGTTCCCCTTCGACGGGATCAGCCTTCGTGCCACGGACACCCTTCCACGGCCGCCAGATGCCGGCGAATGCTGCCAGCGGCCTATCCTTGTACAGAGCGAACCAGATCGGCGTCTTGCGCGGCTTGCCATCTGAATTTTTTGAAACGGAATCTGCATATTCTGAAAATGAAGTCAGAGGCGCCAAGCAGCGATATTGCGGCTTGAGCCACGCGCGCCAGAACGGCGAGGACACGTTGCGTACGTTCGTAACCGGATGGTTGCCGACCTTCGGGGGAGGGGGGAAACCCCACCGCATCTGCAGCAACTCCCGCTCGCCATCCGCCATCCGCACGATCGGAGCCATCTGATCGGGGAAGATCCCCGGCAGCGGCGGCAGGTTGCCGGCGTTGTCGCGGGCGACGCCGAAGGTCTTCCGCATGGTGGCTTGAGTGGTGAAGGCGCTATAAAGGTTGCACATGCGTAGCCCCTTGGATCGGGATTTCACAAAGCAGCCTAGCCCACTCTTCCGAGTGGGCCAATGCCGCAGCTCACCCGCAAGCAAACGGGTCAGCGACCGATAAACCATGCCAATGGGCGGCCGACCAATCCAGGTCGCGCACCATCGTGGGGCTGTTCCCAGTGTCTCGTAAGATGCATCAAGCGGCGGCGGAGAGGGCCGTTGTGGCGTCCAGTCCGAAACCGAGCCGACCAGAAGCTTGCATGGATTGCCCTTCGCTCCTGCGCAGCGTGGTCAAGCAGCCTCTTATCGCTCGCTGTGAGGGTCGCATTGTCCCATAGCTGATAGCCGACAAACCGACTGGCTGGAGAGCCTGGTACAATAATAGCAGTGTACGGCAAATCACTATGCGGCCCGTAGAGCCGGATAATGGATCCCGGTTGATAGTCTCCGCTCTCCGGGGCCTGCAATTTGATCACAGACACGGGTAGATCGCTCTCGAAGAACAATGAGATTGCGTCGGTTTGTCGTGAAAAGATCTTCTGCTGGAACGCTTCGCCTTGGATATAGAAATTGGGGTAGGACGCGGAATGGCTCTTGCGGCCATAGGCGGAGCCGGAAATCAAACCGGTGTGCAGAATGCTCCGAGCGGCCTGAACAGAGGTTTCATGGATCAGTGTTGGCAAGACGTGCTTCCTTTCTCTAACTCATGCAGGTGTACTTAGGCGTGTGTTTTCCGGGTTTTATACAACCACAGGTTCCATAAGATACCTTATGCGAATCCGATTTCGGGCACGGCTCAGGCGCGAATGAACGCGCTTATGTCCGTTTCCGGCTCCAAAAATCCGGTTCTTGCATCCTCTGCAATCACCGTGCGAAGACGCGCGACGACAGGATGGGTTTGCGCTACCGTTTCCGACTCTTCCAGCAGCCTCCTTAAGCTGCTGAAGGCCGGCAGATCGAGGCTGAAGACCTCCTCTTCATCCTCGCCGGCATTTGCGGCCGCCACGCCCTCAGAGGTGGTCGGCTCTAACACTTGGACGGCATAGGGTTCGGAGATCGGGGCAGCAATTGCAGCCACAGGCTCAGGGGCAACAATGGCCGGTTTCACAGACTCCGGCTCCGGCGCAGGCGCCACGGCCTCGGGAGCCGGTTCAAACAGCGGTCCCTCTTTGAGCGGTTCGAGAACCGGCACATTAAGGGCCTCGCCGTGGTGCGCCACTCTCTTACGGGCTTCGATATAGTCCCGATCCAAGAAGAAATGCAGCTTGTCGAGAACCGCGCCGTTGTGGCCGCGCACGAGGAGCAGAGACTTGCGGTTGTCGAAGCGGCGAACCGCATCCGAGCTAATGAGCGGTTCCGCCTCGAACCGGCCGGACCGGGAGTTGGAGCGAAGCCCCATACCCCCCTTCCCTGGCGAAGAACTCCACCCTTCCCGCAGAACGTAATGGCGGCCGAACTCTTCCGAGACGTAATCCGCCGTCGCCTTGTCACCCACCGCAATGTTGAGTTTCACATCCATGTTGCCGAGGAGCATTTCACGGATGGGCTTGCCATAGCGCGCATCCAATTGCGGGATGTTTTGGGCGATAATAGCAATCTTGAAGCCATAGCCGGCGACGAGCGGCGTCTTGTCGACAATCTCCGGCAGGCGTCCGAACTGGTAGAACTCATCGAGCATCATGAGGAGCTTGTGAGGCTCATCCTTCCCCGGCAGCTCACGCATGAGGACATCGTGAACCTGTTGGATGAACAGTCGAATGAGGGCTTCCGCCGTTCTGAGATCGCCGGCAGGTGTGCCTATGAACACCGTGAACGGCTTCCGGCGCAGTTGCGTGATATCGAAGTCGCTCCGGCTTGTGGCGGCCGCCATGAGTTCACCGTTCCAGGCATTGAGCGCGGTCATGATATGGGCCTCGAACGAGGGCCGTTGCTCAGGATCGCGAACGATGTGTTGCCGGAACTTGTCTGCCACATAGGGGTGCAGATCCGGTTCCTCTTCCAAGATCTGCCTCATGAGGGCGGCCAGATCTTTGCCGGTACTGAACAGGCGCACGACAGAGCGGATCGTCCGCCGCCCTTCCATGCGCTTACTGTCGAGAACGTAACCCAGGAGCCCCGCGAAGATGCTTCGGGCGGTTTGACCCCAAAAGGCGTCGCCTTTCTCCGGTACGTGGATCAGGGTATTGGCGATATTCTCAATCTCTGTGGACCGGCGCGGCCAGTCTGAGACGGTATCGAGCGGATTCCAGCAATGGGACTCCGCAGAGCCAGGGCTGAACAGAAAGACCTCCTGCCCCATGGCAAGGCGCGCAGGCCCAACCTCCTGCCACATCTCCTTTTTGACATCGAGGGCAATCAGGGAGCCGCGCCATTCGAGGCCATTGGTCAGGACGAAGCCAACGCCCTTACCCGAACGGGTTGGGCCGTTCACATAGATATGGCTATCGCCGCTATAGCGGATCTTTTTGCCCTTGTAGGAGCCGAGCAGGACAGAGTAGCCGGGCTTGCCGTCGAGCAGACCGGCTTTCTTCAAATCGGCTTCGGTCGCAATGCGCGCCGAGCCCTTCGGAGGTTTCACCTTCCAGGGCTGGAAGTGGAGCACCGCGCCGATCGCCGCCAAGGCGAGGACTTCACAGAGGAGCGTAACCGTCGAGATCGTGACAAGCTTCATGACCATGGGATGCCCCCAATAGGCAACCACCTGGTCGAAGGCCGCGCTCCAGTTGCCATCGAGGACGACAGCCTTCCACATGGCCGTTTGGCGGCTCAGCAGGTAGGTGGCGGCAGCATAGTTGAAGGACCACACGAAGAACGCCGCGCCTACGATCAGCACCGCGCCTGTAACGAGAGCGCCGATTTTCACAAACCGGCCGAGTTTCCTGTTCACCGCCCTGCCCTCTGGAACTTGTTGAAGTAGATTTCCGCAACGCCGCGATCCGGTTTGCCCTTAAGCTGGATAAAGATCGGGATCGTCGCACGAATAATGGTGGAGAGTTCCGACAGGCTCAGTCCGAGACCAGCCTGCATGGCGGCAAGCGCCACACGGCCAACGGCGTCCTGCGGCGAGTTGGCGTGAACCGTGCTCAGGGAGCCCGGATGCCCGGTGTTGATCGACTGGAGGAACGTGAACGAGTCCGCCCCGCGGATCTCACCCATCAAGATCCGTGTTGGATTGAACCGCAATGTGGTTTCAAGCAGATCTTGAACGCTGACCCTGGCAAGTCCTTGATCGCCTTTCGAGGCCAGCAGCGACAGCCAGTTCGGTTGCGGCGGCTTCACTTCCGCGGTGTCCTCAATGGTCACGATGCGTTCCCACAGGGGAACGTCTTTCAGAAGCGCATTGAGGAAGGTTGTCTTGCCCGAGAACGTGCCGCCTGAGACCAAGGCTGTATAGTACTTCTGGACGGCAAACCTCAGAGCCTTCACCCGGCCTTCGGGTCGAGGATCGTTCAGGAGTTCAAGAAGCTCTTCGTCCGTTTCGGAAATGCTGTCCTCATCAACAGTGCGCGGCCCTGTGACCTTGACATCATCGAAGGCTCCCATCTCCAGATAGTTCTCCAACGTATAATCTCGGATGCCTTGCTTGCGGATCGAAAAGGCCCCGCCGTGCGGCGTCGCCGGTGGCAAGGCGCATTGAAACCGTTCCCCGAACGGCATGGCGGCCGACAGGAGTGGCGTCACCTCATTCACAGACTGGTTGGTGTAACTGGCAACCTGTTGCGCAATGCGCTGGATCTGGACACTCGATAGCGCCGGCACTTCAAACCGCTGCATCTCGGCATGGCGGGTGGACTCAATCCAGACCTCCCCAGGCCGATTGACCATGATTTCCCGAACGTCGGGATCTTCGAGCCAGGGTCTAATCGGCTCACAGGCTTGCCGGAGGAAAGTCGGGAGCGTGTTCCACACGCTCACCGCCTCACTTTGTAACGGCTCTCGAACGACGAAGTTCATTCAATGCCTCTTTGACGGGATCTTGATACAGGCCGGAGAAATCAAGGTCTCTGCGCACGAAGACCATAATCCGCGTTCCCTGATCGACATGGATGGTCGGCGGAATGTTGATCGAGTCCTTGAGCGCCTGGTTGGCGAGGTCGGACATCGTTTGTGCAATGGTCTGTTGCGCTTGGCTTTGGGCCTGCTGCTGGATGTAGGAGCCGCCCCCGGCATAGGCTGTCTGACCTTCATTGTTCAGACCGGCCACGAAGGAGCTAACCCCACCCACGACGCTGAGGAGGATCGCAGAGCCGAACCGCTCGACATAGTGGTTATCGACATCGCCGGCGAGGCCGGAGCGACCGAGCCCATCCGTTCCATAGGAGCCCAGGGACACCGACACGCCGTCGGCACGCAACATGCGGGTCCAGGCAATGAGAACCCTTGTCTGGCCGCGTGAGAGGCCGGAGCGGTATTCGCCGGTCAGCATGGTTCCCTTGGGGATCAGCACCCGCCGCCCGTCGAAGGAATAGACATCCTCAGAGGTAATCGCCCGAACCATACCGGGCAGGTCCGATTGAATGGCGGTCTCGAGCGTGCCCCGGATCATGGTTCCTTGCGGGATCAGGGCATCAATGCGGTTGTTCTTGGTTGCGCGAGCCGTCTCAACATCCTGCGACGAGGCGCGAGCCATGAAGGCCCGGTTCGAGTCCGTCTCAGGCCCTTCCACACGCAGGGCTCGGTCAGAACCTGAGCCGCCCATGAGCGAGCCACTGCCACCCTCCCCGGCCCGGTCGGCATCGACCACGAGCATACCGGAGCGTAACGCCCTTTCCCGGCGAGCCTCTTCTTCCCGACGCCGCTTTTCCTCTTCGGCCAGCCGTCGCGCCTCGCTGTCGTCAATGACCGGCGCCGGCTGGATCACGGCCACGGGCGCGGGAGCCGGGGGGGGCGGAGGAGCCACCACGACCGCAGGCGGTTCGATCACCATCCGGTTGTCCTTCTTCGGCGGCGGCTCATGAAAATCGAAGCTTACATTCTTGGCTTGCGCCGTATTGAAAGTTTCGGGCTTCTCCTCTTTCACAGAGTTGGCGCCCTTCTGGCTGGAGCTCCAAATCCACACCAGCGCCCCGAGGGTCGCAGCGACGAGGACGAACAGGGCCAGCCCGTTCTTGTTGGCTGACGCCTTTTGAGGCAGGCCGGACCCGGCTTCCTCGGATTCAAAGTCAATGCGTGACATTTCAGGATCAGCCCTTTGCCTTGATAACGGGAGCCTCAGCCGGAACCGGAGCCGGTTCGCCCACCATCTGAATTTCGGGCTGGATCGGCGTCATGATCGACTTGGGGCTTTCAGCCGGTTGAGCGCGGAGATTGAACACGCAGGTCGCCTCATTGTTGGCGCGCAGGGTCCATTGCGCGGCCACCTTATCGACCACGATCACCTCCCCTTCCCGCCTGTGGTTGATCAGGCTTTCCGTTCCGTCCGGATTGACGAGGAAGATCCCCGGCACGTCGCCGGCGAACTTGAAGTAGGTCTTCACGCCGTCATCAAAGATGTTCTGTGGCGCGTTCAGGCTGGAGCCCTTGAAGCCGTAATCCAGGTTGGCATTCGCCGCGTTCTGCTTGAGTTGCTGAAAATTCGGCATGGCGGCCATGCGCTTGGCTTGGTCGAGCAGGCGAGCGTCCGCAATCTCATCCGGGTAATCGAACCGCAGCTTGAACGTCATATCCTTGTTGTTGGGCGAGCCAGCTTTGAGCAGGAAGTTGTAGATCCGCTTGTTGGTGACAATGTTCATATTCGTCACCGCGTCCCGTTCCAGCGGCTTGATAAACAGGAATGCTTTGCTCTTGTCAGGGACCGCCTGCCAGGAGACGCTATCGCCCATAGCGACCGTTGCAATCTGTTCATCCTCGCCAAAGACAATCATGGTCGAGACGCCGAGCGTTCCGGCCAGGGAAACAACATTGTCCTTGTGATAGGTCACGGTCCGAATGCGTTGATCCGCCTTGACGGCCGCAGGAACCAGTTCAGCCGACGCACCCGAGGACAGGGCCACCAGAGCGGCCAGGGACAAAAGAAGTTTGCGGGTCATATCTACCCTCCGTGCCGAGACTAGCAATCGTAGCCGTCGTTGGTGTTGGTGATGCAGGAAACGTTGTAGCCGGAGCCCGAAATCAGGTACTTGCAGACGCTGGTATTGTTACCGTCCGTCGTGCCCTTTGCGTTGCAATCGAACCCAGCCTTGACGAAGTTCGCCAGCTTGCCCTTTGAGCCGCAGCCGAACTGACAGGCCTTCAGGATCGAGGATTGCGTGAGGGTCGCACACTCGCCCCGATAGCAGATGCGCTGTCCAATGGCTGCCGTGAGCCCATTGCGTTGCGCTTTCGACCACTCATTCTGCTGATACTTCATCCAGGCTGCCACCTGTGCCTGGGGATCACGCAGAAACTGCTCGGGCGTACCACTATAGTACTCGGAAAACGTACCCCCGGTGCGGTTTCCCTTGTCGGAGCAGAACTGAAACGCGCCATAGCAGGTATAGCCGTTCACAACCGGAGATGTGGAGCCGAAGTTGCCTTCGCTTGCGCTGACGTTCGCGGCGTAGTCGGCACAATCTGCCGACATACCGGCATTCATGAGACTGACAGCGGTTTCACCAGCGAGCGCAGCGCTGGCCAAGAGGCAGGCCAGAGCGGCCAGCAAGGGGCGGGAACGGGACATGCAAACTCTCGCTATAGAGCCGGGGAAGCAGGGGTATCAACGAGCCGCGCTTTGGCTGGATCGTAGGTCATGATCTTTTGCCGCTGACTGGCCTCTTCGAGTTGCCGGATCAGCTTGTCGTTCTCGTACTGGAGGCGGATCGAGCTGGCCTGGATCGCCTGGCCCCAAATGCCAACTGTCCCGATCCTGGCTTGCGAGTTCTGGTCCCAAGCGCCCTGCAGGGATTGAACAGAGCCGATCTGCGCCTTGCCCTGGTTGAGACCCTGCATGTTGGCCTCAATCACGGCGGCCAGAGCGCCAATGGACTGCGCCATGGCGGCGTAATTCTTGCCCTGAATGGCCCCGATCACACCAAGGGTTCCGCCTACGAGTGCGCCGACATCAACGCCGTTGACGACGCCCGCTGTCGGTGCCGCCGTAAGGACGTTGGACACACCCGCATTCATTGACGCGCCACCGGCCTTGGGAGCAACGACACTCTCTTTGACGCCCACCGTCGGCTTAACGGTGTTGTCCTTGTAGGTGCGGGAGCGCAACATGCAGCGCGCCGCCTTGTCCTCTTCCTTGAGGCGAGCAGCGTCATTCGTCGGTACTTGCGCAAGAGCGCCCGTCGTGACGAGCGCGCCCAGGAGCGAGAGAGCAACCTTTTTCATTGACCGTCCTTCCAGCCGCAGAAGTGAGGGAGCCACGCCGCAGGATCGTCGCCGTACTGCGCCCGGAGAGCCGCACACTCAGCCACGCTCTCGGTATTGCCGGAGAGGACTTTCACAAGATCGAGCATGTGGGAGAGGTCGAGGCGCGCAATCACCGAGTCCAAGTCATGCTTGATGAGGAACTGACGCGCTTCGGGAGCCGTGGTGCGCACCCACTCGAATTCCCGGTACGAGAGCTTGAAGCCATGCAGGTAGCTTTCCTCATCCGCCTTCGGGTTCGGGAAGAACAGGTTGGTTGGGGTCTGTTCGAGCAGGGTATGGGCGATGTCGGCCGACACAATATCTTTGGCCGATTGCGTCCCGAAGCCGACGATCCCGTTCAGTTTACGGATCGTCTTGAGCTTATCGTTGAGGAAGGCCGAGAACTTCTGATCCCGCAGGATCTTCCAGCCTTCGTCAATGAACAGCATCATCGGGTTGCCATCTATGGCCCCCTCAATGCGGTGGAAGATGTAGCCGAGCGCCGCCGTCCTCAGATCGTCGTCATCGAGGATCTTGGTCATATCGAAGCCGAAGATCCCATTGCCGACCGACCACGAGTCCACCGGGTTGTTGAACAGCCATCCCCGCGCGTTCAGCCAAACCTCGAACCGGGAGGCCAGGTCGTCGTGCCCTGCCCTCTCCCGCCCCCGGAGAACCGAAGTCACGTCTTGGAGACGCCGATCTGCCGCCGGCACCTCAAAGATCTGATCGACGGCACCCTCAATGATCTTCTCCTGTTCCGCCGAGAGATCGCCGTTGCCGGCAGGACGGACCATGAACCGGAGAAGGTTCTTCACAAACTCCCGGTTCGAGGGAGTATCGGCCTGCTGGAGAGGGTTGAAGCCGGTCGGGATGCCGGGCTCCAATACCTCATAGCTTCCGCCCATGGCGCGAACGAAGATTTCGGCGCCCCGGTCCTTGTCGAAGTAGGCGCAACGGGGTTGCGGCTGCACCCGCATGGCTTGAGCCATGAGGAAGGACAGCGCCACGGTCTTACCTGAGCCGGTTGGACCCACGACGGTGAAGTTGCCGACTTGGCGCCTATGAAAATTGAAATAATAGGGGGTGCTGCTAGTCGTTTGCAGCAGGGAGATCGCCGGACCCCAGTGGTTGCCGTCGCGGCGGCCCAGGGCGAAGTTGTGGAGTGAGGTAAAGCCGGTGAAATTCCGAGACGTGATCAGGGCGCGGCGAGCGATATAGGGGAAATTCCCCGGCAGTTGAGCCCAAAAGCAGGGCTCGGCGTTCATATCCTCACGAACGACCGTGATCCCGAGTTGCTGGATTTCGTTGGTCACGTCCTGAACACACCGCTCCATATCGGGCAGCGTGTTGCCGAGGCAGAGGACCGTCAGATGGTGTTCCCCGAACACCGCCCGGCCCGAGACCAGCTCGTCCCGAGCCACGGAGATAATCTCCTCGACTTCGGTTCCGCCTTCGTCCGAGGCTGCAATCTGACGCTGGACCTTGCCGATCTGCGACAGGACCGGAGCGCGGTCCTGGATGGCAAAGGATTGCGAGACAATAAATTCGCCCTTGATCCGCAGCAGGCCGTCCAGCATGCCGGGGCCGGTATAGGAAGGATACTCCCGGATCGAGACAATGCCGCCATAGCGGTTCTCGCCGGTCACAGGGCCGCGGATCTCAAGAGCACGCTTGCCGAAGGTGATCCGGCGCGTCGGCAGGTAGGTATCCAGGCCCATGCGGGGGAGAAGCATGGGGATCTCGACGCCGCCGTTCAGCAGTTGAGCTAGGAACTCGCACGGCTCCGAATAGACGGAGCCAGTGCGGGCCGCCAGCTTGAGAACCCGAGCGCCATAGGGGGCGAACTCTTTGGCAAGATTGCTGACGACTTCGGCCAGTTCCTTGCGCGCCTCCCGGTCCAGTTCCGCAGGCGAGACGCCAGCAGCCTTGCGAAAGCCCTTCATGACCTTATCGGCCATGCCGACCTTGCCATCAAAGCCCTTGCGAATGACCGTCAGGTAGAGGTCATTCACAAACATGCGCTGATGGCGCAAGCCCTCGGAGTAGCGTTGGTCGAGGACATTGCAAAATGGATTGGCGAACCTTCCGTCGATCGTGGGCTTAATCTCACGACGGATGATATGGGAATAAACCGCAAAGCGGCTGTCATTGAGGGCGCGAATGAAGGTGTTGCGGCCTTCAAGCTTCTGATTGATGGCCGCCTGGTCCGCCGTTTGGAAGCAATAGCCGTCGAACCTCACGAACGACATCAGCATTCCGTCCTTGGCCCGGATGGTCTGCTCATCGACATGCCGCAGGTAGGGCAGCATATCGGCGATTTTCTTTTCGCGAGATGCAACCGCCCCGAAGGACAGGAGAGGACGAACGGCCTTGTTCACTTGGCTCATGCCGGATCTCACTTAAGGCGTGTAGGAGTCGCCGCCCCAAAAGGAGCGGTTGCGCGTGAACGGGCAGCGCCCGAAGCGGACGAGAATGATGTCCACGAACCGCGCATCCCGAACCGTCAGGAGGTAGGCAATTCCGTGGATCGGGATCACCAGCAAGAACATGAAGAGGTTCTTGGTGTTGATGAAGATCAGGACCACGAGGCAGAATTCCAGCACGAAGAGAACGTATGGAATGCCAAGCATCATTGGCGGCCTTGTGAGGCCGCCAACCAGGGGGGCAAGACTGGGAGTTTCGTCCGCCACTAGCCGCCCCCGCCGCCTGCAAGGGTCTGGACGATCTGAGCGCCACCAAAGATGAAGGCGACCCCGACCACGATGGAGAAGCACATCATCCACGGAATGCGGGAGGTCAGGGCCAGATAGCCACAAACGCTGACCGCGATGGTGGCCGCCGTGGTCGCGAAGGTTCCAGTGAGGAAGTCCAACACTTTGTCAAAGGCTGACTCGATGGGCTGGAAAGCCCCGCTGCCGGCTGCGAGTGCGGGGTCAATGCTTGCGGCAGTCACGATCAGGGCAATAGCCGCGACGAGTCCGAGCGTCGTCAGGCTTGGCATGTATCTTTGAGTCTTGTTCATTAGGGTTTGGTCCTCAGTCCACATAAAGAACCGAGCCGCCGATCCACTTTTGACCGGAGGCGTCAGTGCGTGATGCGTCGGGCTCTTGAGCAGCCGTCGCTTTCTTCCGACTGGCTCCCGAGCGGCTACCGCCCTTCATGGAGCTGTCGAAACCGTAGTAAGAGTTGGCGACCGTCGCGACGTAGCGCACAGTCTCAGAGATCGGGGGAACTCCTTTGGCGTCGTACACGCGCCCAGGACCGGCATTATAGGCAGACAGGATCAGGAAGACGTTGCCGCCGAACTCAGCGGCGAGATCCTTGAGGAAGGCCACGCCGCCGCGAATGTTCTCCGCAGGGTCGCAGATGTCCTTAACCTTATACATGGCAGCCGTGCCGGGGATGAGTTGCATCGGCCCGCGCGCGTTCTTGTCTGAATTAACCCGCGCTCCATTGGCGGATTCCTGTTCGACAATCGCGAGGGCGAGTTTCGCATCAACGCCCTGCTTGTTCGCCTCTTCCTCCACCAGCTTGCGCACAAGGCCAGCTTCCACCGGCTCGCACAGAGGAGCAGTGTCAGGCGTTCCCGTCGTGGTCGCGTGAGCCGATCCGGCCGCTATCAGAAGGGTGGCTACGAGTGCGGAGCGCATCCGCGCCTCCTTGTGTTGCATTCGATATTGCGCTAATAACACGACATTCAGCGTAAGGTAAATGGCCAATGAACAAGGCGGCGCAATTAGGGTTGATAGTTCTGATCGGGGCGGCATCCCCGGCTGTGGCTCAGGATGCATCGTTCGGATGCAAGGTGTTGCTTTGCGCGGCAGCCTCCAATCCATCGTGGGGAGGCATCCCGTATTGCGTCCCGCCGATGACGCAGTTGTTCAAGCAGCTTGCTTTGGGAAAGCCGTGGCCGGTTTGCTCAGAAGGCAATGCGAGCGCCCCCGGCTATGAGCCTTATGAGCCCTGCCCGGATGGAAAGGTTAGCGTCCGGCAGAATGAGGAGGGTCACTTGATCACCGACGAGCAGTGCGGCCAATGCACGGCTCTTGTGCTTGAGAACGAGCCCCGCTTTAAGGAACTGAATTGCGAGGCCGGTCACGCCTGCATTGATCCCAATGCACTTGAGCGGCGGATAGGAAGACAGGAGCCCTACTATGTCGATCTGTCATAC
>JAESFT010000746.1_pt1 | contig 13834 bp, 8 predicted proteins | sample 9269451 | NCBI WGS metagenome assembly JAESFT01 (sample SAMN14502557, study PRJNA617106) | algae metagenome | isolation source: Scytonema hyalinum WJT4-NPBG1 and co-occurring heterotrophs from well... | place: USA: Mojave Desert, Joshua Tree National Park, California | collected 2006-05-25
CCGCGATCAAGTCCGGCTTCACTTCGGTGATGATGGACGGTTCGCTGAACGAGGACGGCAAGTCGGTCGCCAGCTATGAATACAACGTCGAAGTGTCGCGCAAGGTGGTCGAGTTCTCGCACTCGATCGGCGTTACCGTCGAAGCGGAACTCGGCGTGCTCGGTTCCCTGGAAACCATGAAGGGCGACAAGGAAGACGGCCACGGCGCCGAAGGCACCATGACCCGCGAACAATTGCTGACCGACGTGAACCAGGCGGCCGACTTCGTCAAGCTGACCCAGTGCGATGCGCTGGCGATCGCGATCGGCACCTCGCACGGCGCCTATAAGTTCTCCCGCAAGCCGACCGGCGATATTCTCGCCATCGAGCGCATCAAGGAAATCCACCAGCGCATCCCGAACACCCACCTGGTGATGCACGGCTCGTCGTCGGTGCCGCAGGAACTGCTGGCCGAGATCCGCGAATTCGGTGGCGACATGAAGGAAACCTACGGCGTGCCGGTCGAGGAAATCCAGGAAGGCATCAAGCACGGCGTGCGCAAGATCAACATCGACACCGACATCCGCCTCGCGATGACCGGCGCGATCCGCCGCTTCTTCGTCGAAAATCCGTCCAAGTTCGACCCCCGCGAATACCTGAAGCCAGCGCGCGAAGCCGCGAAGAAAGTCGTGAAGTCCCGTTTCCTCGCTTTCGGCTGCGAAGGACAGGCCGGCAAGATCACGCCTATCCCGCTGGAAAAAATGGCTGAAAAGTACAAAAAAGGCGAATTGTCACAGATCGTGCAGTAAAATCTCGACCTTGCGGCACAACCGACCGGCGGCGTGTTAATGCACCCGCCGGTTTAGCTTTATGGAACCGAAGATTCTCATGAACAGCCTGTATCAATCCAGCATCAAATCCCTTCCGCTGCTCGGCCGCGGCAAGGTGCGCGACAATTATGCTGTCGGCGACGACAAGCTCCTGATTGTCACTACGGACCGCCTGTCGGCCTTCGACGTGGTGATGAACGAACCCATTCCCGGCAAGGGCATGGTGCTGAACCAGATGACCGACTTCTGGTTCGAGAAACTGGGCGGCATCGTTCCGAATCACCTGACCGGCATCGCGCCGGAAAGCGTCGTGGCGAATGACGAGGCGGACCAGGTGCGCGGCCGTGCGGTCGTTGCAAAGCGCCTGAAGCCGATCATGGTGGAAGCGGTGGTGCGTGGCTACATCATCGGCTCCGGCTGGAAGGACTACCAGGCGACCGGCGCCATCTGCGGCATCGCGCTGCCGGGCGGCCTGCGCCAGGCGGACAAGCTCGCCACACCGATCTTCACCCCGGCGGCGAAGGCGGACATCGGCGAGCACGACGAAAACATCAGCTTCTCCGAGATGGAAAACCGCATCGGCAAGGAACTGGCCACGAAGATCCGCGACATCAGCATCACGCTGTACCAGACCGCCGCTGATTACGCCGCCACACGCGGCATCATCATTGCCGATACCAAGTTCGAATTCGGCCTCGACGACAGCGGCGTGCTGCACCTGATGGACGAAGTGCTGACAGCGGACTCGTCGCGTTTCTGGCCTGCCGATTCCTATGCGCCCGGCATGTCGCCGCCATCCTTCGACAAGCAGTTCGTGCGCGATTACCTCGAGACTCTCAGCGACTGGAACAAGACCGCGCCCGCGCCGGCCTTGCCCGCCGACGTCATCGAGAAGACGGGCGCCAAATATCGCGAAGCCTTGATGCGGCTGACCGGCGCAACGTTGAAGGACTGATATGGCAGACGCGCTCACAAGCACGCCTACGGGCACGCCGCTGGTCGGCGTGGTGATGGGGTCCTCCTCCGATTGGGACGTGATGCAGCACGCGGTAGCAATGCTGAAGGAATTCGGCATTCCGCACGAAGCGCAGGTCGTCTCCGCGCACCGCATGCCCGACCAGATGTTTGCCTATGCGGAATCGGCGCGTGAACGCGGACTGCGGGCAATCATCGCCGGCGCCGGCGGCGCGGCGCATCTGCCGGGCATGCTGGCGGCGAAAACCATCGTGCCGGTACTCGGCGTGCCGGTGCCCTCCAAATATCTGCGCGGCGAAGATTCGCTGCTGTCCATCGTCCAGATGCCGAAAGGCATTCCGGTCTCCACCTTCGCCATCGGCGAAGCCGGCGCTGCCAATGCGGCGTTGACGGCGATCGCCATGCTGGCGGCAACCGACGACAAGCTGGCCGCCCGCCTGCTGGAATTCCGCAGCAAGCAAACTCAGGCCGCGCAAGCAATGACACTTCCGGTATGAACGAATCGCAGCAACCCTTTCTCCCTTCCGCAACGCCCGCGACCTGGCTCGGCATGATGGGCGGCGGCCAGCTTGGACGGATGTTCGTGCATGCCGCGCAAAAGATGGGCTTCAAGGTGGCGGTGCTGGAACCGGCCGCCGATTGTCCCGCCGGGCATGCGTCGGATCATTTATTGAGCGCCGGTTATACCGATGCCGCGGCACTGAGCGCGCTGGCGGACCGGTGCGTCGCCGTTACCACCGAATTCGAAAATGTGCCGGCGCAAAGCCTCGCGACGCTGGCGGAGCGGGTATTCGTTGCGCCCTCCGCAGCCTGCGTATCGATTGCCCAGGATCGCATCGAGGAGAAGCGCTTTTTCACCGAATGCGCGGAACGTTCGGGTGTGCTGCCTGCGCCGTACAAAGTGATTCAAGCAGAGTCGGACCTCGACGATATTCCTGATGAACTGCTGCCCGGCATCCTGAAAACCGTGCGCATGGGGTATGACGGCAAAGGCCAGGTGCGGGTACGCAGCAGGGATGAAGCGCGTGCGGCATTCACCGGCATGAAGGGTGTGGCGTGCGTGCTCGAAAAAATGCTGCCGCTGGCGTACGAAATTTCGGTGCTCGCCGCGCGCGGTGCCGACGGCCAGTCGGTGGTGTACCCGATCGCGGAGAACGTGCATCGTGACGGCATCCTCTTCACTACTACCGTGCCGGGGCCGAATGTGGAACAGGATTGCGCCCAGCGCGCGCAGGCGGCTGCGTTGGAAATCATCAGTCGCCTCGGCTATGTCGGCGTGCTGTGCATCGAGTTTTTCGTGTTGCAGGACGGCTCGCTGGTAGTGAATGAAATGGCGCCACGTCCGCATAACAGTGGCCACTATACGATCGATGCCTGCGTCACCAGCCAGTTCGCGCAACAGGTGAGGGCGATGGCTCGTCTGCCGTTGGGCGATGTGCGCCAGCATTCGCCGGCGGTCATGCTGAATATCCTCGGCGACGTCTGGTTCGACGGATCGTCGGACCAGATCCGCGAGCCGGCGTGGGACGAGGTGCTGGCGCTGCCCGGCGCCAATCTCCACCTGTACGGCAAGGATGACCCGAGGCGCGGCAGGAAGATGGGGCATGTGACCTTTGTCGCGCCGACCCTGGCGCAGGCGCAAGAAAGCCTGCGTGCCGCCTGCGGCATTCTCGGCATTGCCGCCTGAAACCGTGGCAGGACAGCCCGACATCGATGCGGCCGCGCGCCTGCTGGAAAGCGGCGAGCTGGTCGCCTTTCCCACTGAAACCGTCTATGGTCTCGGCGCCGACGCGGAAAATCCGGCGGCTGTGGCGAAAATCTATGCCGCAAAGGGGAGGCCCTCCAACCATCCCGTTATCGTGCATCTGGCGCCCGGTGCGGATATCGGCCGCTGGGCAATGTCTATTCCGCACGAGGCAGGCGCATTGATCGATGCGTTCTGGCCCGGGCCGCTGACCCTGATCATGAAGCGCGCATCCGCCATTCCGTCGGCAGTATCCGGTGGGCAGGATACGATCGGTTTGCGCTGTCCGTCGCATCCGGTGGCACAGTCGCTATTGCGGGCATTCAAGGCCGGAAAGGGCGGTATCGCAGCACCTTCCGCAAACAAGTTCGGCCACGTCAGCCCGACCACCGCCCGTCATGTGCGTGATGAATTCGGTGACGGCTCGGACAGCGCCGTACGTTGCATCCTTGACGGCGGACAGAGTGAGGTCGGAATCGAGTCCACGATACTTGACCTCTCACGCATGGATTCGCTCGGCCCTGTCCTGCTTCGGCCCGGGCATGTCAGCCCCGAAGATTTCGCGCGCGTCATCGGCCGGCTTCCCGCTTCACCCGACGCAGCTGCGCCGCGCGCATCCGGCACCCTCGATGCACACTATGCGCCACGTACGCCGGTTATCCTGGCCGCGCCCGACCGGCTGCCCGCCATCTTGCAGCAACTCAATGCCGCCGGACGCAAGGTGGCGCTGATGCGACGCATGCTGCCGCACTCATCCGATGTCACAGCGCAGCTTGCGTTGCCCATGACGCCACATGGCTATGCGCATGACCTGTATGCGGCGTTGCGGGCAATGGATCTTGCGGACGCGGATATCATCATCGTCGAAGCGCCGCCCCGGGATGCAGAATGGCAGGGGATCAACGATCGCCTGCGCCGCGCGGCGCACGACTCAGCCGGCATTCTTTCCACTCTCCTCAAACCCATTGTCTAGACCAGTTTGCTCATCAGCACACGGCTATTGTTCCTGATGTTGTACTCGGCGTCGCGTGGCATGCACGCGCATTTTCGCGACGGTCATGGTGGTGCGATGTCTATCTGCCGTTTTTCACGGCGCGATGCCGGCAAGCGACATTCATTGCATATGCGACAATAAAACAGTGTCCGCTGTGACATAATGTTTTGCGGAAAATTCCTCCGCCACCACAATAAAAACCAGCTTTCATTTCGGGGAGCGCCATGCGCACAAAACTCATCGGCCTTGCCATGGCCGCGATCGCCTTGCTTGCAGCGGGATACTGGTTCGTCACTCACCGAGGGGCCGGCAATGCGGAAAACGCTGCGGCAGCAGGCGCGTTCCAGCTGGTTGATGCCGCCGACCGCAGCCTCGACGGTGTGCCTGCACTGGCCCTCACTTTCAGCTTGCCGCTGGATGCCGGCAAGGGATACGACAAATACATTCAAGTCTTCGAGATGCCGACGCCGATCGATGCGGCACAACCCGATCAGGAGGAACGGGAGGAGGATCCCTATCTCCCCGCCGTCAAGGGTGCGGCCTACAAGGTCAGCACCAAGCCGGAGGACACCGAAACCAAGGGCGGCAAGCCGGTATCCGGCGCATGGGTCGTAGGCGAAAATCCACGCCTGCTGTTTTTCCCGCATATCAAGCCGCAGACACGCTATGTGGTGCATGTCCAGCCAGGCCTTTCGGCCAAAGGCGGCAGCAAGCTGGCGGCGGAAGCGCGCTATTCGGTGTTGTCCGCGCCGGTGTCACCCGCTTACTACTTCGCCAGCAACGGCATGGTCCTCCCTGCCAAGCAGAACGGCGGCCTGCCGGTGGTGACGGTCAATGTGCCGGAAGTCGACATTCAGTTCCTGCGTGTCAAAAACGACCAGCTGCCGCGCTTTCTCGACCGCGTGATCAACCACGCCAAGACCCACCAGCAGGCCAACGCTGCCAACGAAGCGAATGAAGCCGTGGAAGGCGAGGGCGACGGTGACTACGACTGGCGACGCAGTTCATTGCGCGGTGCCGTCTATGTCGATCAGCTGGACGATCTGCGCAAGTTGACCGACAGCGTATTCGCCGGACGCTTCCTCACCGAGCAGCGGCAGAACCGGCGCGGCGTTACCTATATTCCTGTGGAGGGCATCGCCGAACTCAAGGAGCCCGGCATCTATGTTGCGGTGATGAGCCAGCCGGGCCGCTTCCGGTACGAGTTCCAGACGACGTATTTTTACGTCAGCGACCTCGGCCTGCATGTGCGCCTCTTCGACAGGAGCGCGGATGCCTTCGTCAGTTCGCTGGTCGACGGCAAGGCGGTGAAGGGCGTCGAACTGTCGTGGATAGACAATCAGGGCAAGGTCCTGGCGCGCGCCGAGACTGACGGAGACGGCCATGCGCTGTTTGCCGACAAGCCCAGGGACGCGAAGGTCGTGCTTGCGCGCAAGGACAAGCAGGTGTCGATGATCGCGCTGAAGGAACCCGCGCTCGACCTGTCCGAGTACGATGTCGTCGGGGCACCCTATAAACCAGTGCGGCTTTTTGCCTATTCCGGACGTAACCTGTATCGCCCGGGCGAGAGTTTCGACATGTCGGTGCTGGCGCGCGATGCCGATGGCCGGCCGGTGCCGGCACAGCCGATCCAGGCCGTGCTGAAACGGCCCGACGGCAAGAGCCAGTTCACAGCCACCTGGCGCCCGGATGAGCGCTATGCCGGCTATTTCGTCAGGAGACTGGAATTGCCTGCTGACGCGCCGACCGGTTTCTGGACGCTGGAGCTGCGCAGCGATCCTGCCGACAAGGTTCCCGGTACGGTGTATCGCTTCGGCGTCGAGGAATTTCTGCCGGAGCGCATGAAACTCGATTTGTCCGCGCAACAGGCGGCGCTCAAGCCGGAGCAGCCGTTCACCATCGATTTGCGCGGCACCTATTTGTACGGTGCACCGGCTGCCGGCAACCGCCTGCTCGGCGTCGCGCACTTCGAGCGCAACAAGAATCCCCTCGCCAAGCAATACCCGGGTTTTGAATTCGGTGATGTGACCGAAGAGGAAGCGAAAACCCGCAAGGAACTTGACGAGCAGGCGCTGGACGCGGACGGCACGGGGCAGCTGGAGATCGACCTGTCGCCAGCCGCCAAGCGCCGTTCGCCATTCACCGTGCGCGCCACGGTCAGCCTGCTGGAATCCGGCGGCCGCCCGGTGGTACGCAGCATCGAACGTGTGTTGTGGCCTACGCCCGTGCTGGTCGGCGTGCGGCCCTTGTTCACGGGTGAGTATGCGAGGGAAAACAGTCCGGTTGACTTCGAGGTGGTGCGCGTCGGGCAGGATGGCGCGATCAAACCTGCCGCCGCGATGCCGGTGCGGCTGTTCCGAGAAGACCGCAACTATTACTGGCGCTTCGAGGACCAGCGCGGCTGGCATTCCGGTTTTACCGAAAGCGATGAACTGGTCGAGACCTCGACCGTGACAGTGCCTGCCGGTGCGCGTGCCAAGTTGCGCCTGCCGGTGCGCTATGGCCGCTACCGGCTGGAAATCCTCGATCCGGAAACGGGGCAGCAGACTGCTTACCGTTTCTATGCCGGCTGGAGCGCCCGCTCGGACGAGACCCAGGGCGTTCGGCCCGACCGCGTGGCGCTCAAGCTCGACAAGCCTGCTTACCGCGACGGCGAAACCGTCCGCCTGACGATCACGCCGCCACACCAGGGCGAGGCGCTGGTGACGGTGGAAGGCGATCGCACCCTGTGGGTGAAGCGGCTGCCGGTATCCGGCGATACGGCCACCATCGACATCCCGCTGCATCGTGACTGGAAACGGCATGACCTGTATGTCTCGGTGATCGTCCTGCGTCCGGGCAACGAAGGCGACCGCGTCACGCCGGCGCGGGCGCTCGGCATCGTTCACCTCCCACTGGACCGCGCGGAGCGCAAGCTCAATGTGACTCTGGAAGCGCCGGCCAAGGTATTGCCCGAGACAACCGTCAAGGTGAAGGTCAAGGTGCCGGAAGCGAAAGGCCAGAAGGCATTTGTCACATTGTCGGCGGTGGATACCGGCATCCTTAATATCACCCGTTTCGCTTCGCCCGACCCACATGGTTATTTCTTCGGCAAGCTGCGCTATGGCGCAGACCAGCACGACATCTATGGCCGGCTGATCGAGAAAATGCAGGGTCAGAAAGGCAAGCTGAAATTCGGCGGCGACAACACGCCGAAGCCGACGCGCAGCCTGCCGAAGAAGGTCAAGCTGGTCGACCTGTTCAGCGGACCGGTGGCATTGAACGAGCAGGGCGAAGCGGAAATACCACTGGCGCTGCCCGATTTCAACGGCGCCCTCCGGTTGATGGCGGTGGTGGCAGGTGGCGAACGCTACGGCTTCAAGGACGCGGACATGACGGTGGCTGCGCCGCTGGTGGCGGAACTTGCCGCGTCGCGTTTCCTTTCTTTTGGCGACAACGCGATGGTTGCGCTCGACCTGCATAATCTTTCCGGTGCGAGCCAGCAGCTCAAGGTTGAGGTAAGCGGCGGCGATGGCTTGCAAATGAAGCAGGGCGACCAGTCGGTATCTCTCAAGGACCAGGAAAAGCGTACCTTGCGTTTCCCGGTCGAGGCGCGCGCGATACCGGGGCTGCATACCATTTCGGTGAAGGTCAACGGCCAGCAGATCAAGCTGGAACGCCAGTTCCCGCTGATGGTGCAGGCACCGACGCCACAGCAGCAGTTCACCCGCCGCTACAGCATCAAGCCCGGCGAAACCCTGGATATCAGGGATGCCGAACTTTCCGGCTTGCATCGCGGCTCCGCCCTTGCTCACATGGTGTTGTCGGACAAGGCACCGATCGATGTGCGTTCGGCGATACAGGGCTTGCTGACGTATCCGTACGGCTGCACCGAGCAGACCACTAGCACCGCTTATCCGCATGTATTCGTCGATGAGGAAGCGGCACGGCGTTTCGGCTTGAAACCGTACACCCGCCAGCAGCGCATTGAAATGCTCGACAAGGCCATCGCCCGCCTCTCCGCAATGCAGGCGCCGAACGGCGGCTTCAGCCTGTGGGGTAATGTCAGCGAGTATGAGTATTGGTTATCCGCCTATGTCACCAGTTTCCTGCAGGATGCGCGTGAACAGGGATTCGGTGTGCCGGACGCGATGTACCGCAAGGCGACCGATTTCCTGCTGCGCGGCCTGCAGGACGGCGTGTCGCGCATGCCCGCAACGACCGCCGCCCAGGCCGTCACGCCCAGTGCAGCCGAAAATACCGACAACGGTGTGTGGACTGATAACCGTGCTGCCGACAACGGCCGCTTCAATGTGCTGGCCTACGGCGCCTACGTGCTCGCCCGCGAGAACCGCGCGCCGCTGGCCACGTTGCGCCAGTTGCATGAATCCCGTTCCCGCGCACATTCCGGCCTGCCGCTGATCCAGTTGGGCATCGCGCTCAAGCTGATGGGCGATCAGGCCAGGAGCGACACTGCGATTGCCGAAGGATTGCGCAAGGGCCGACATGCCGGATGGTGGGCCGACTACGGCAGTCCGCTCCGCGATGCGGCGATGTCTTCAGCATTGCTGGAGCGGCACCAGATCAAGGCGGAGGGCCGCGACAACCTGGTGGCGGTCATCGCCGCCGAAATGGAAAAGTCCCCGTATCACTATTTCAGTACACAGGAAAAACTGGCACTGTTTCTCGTCGGCCGGTCTTATGCCAACGACAGCGGCAGCCAGTGGACGGCCAGTGTTGAATCCGGCGGGCGGCAAGATGAACTGGCAAGCAAGGCAATGCATTTCCGTGAAGTGTTCACGGGCGATCTCGCCAACGGCATGAAAGTTGTCAACACGCACAAGACAACCTTGTATGCGGAGCTGTCGCTGTCCGGCAATCCAATCAAGCTGCCGGCGGCGAAGAACGACCCCATCGATCTGACCAGGACCATGCACGCACCCGATGGAAGTCCGATCGGCAACAGGGCACTGAAGGTCGGCGAGACGGTGCTCATGCGCATCACGGCCCGCTCGAAGACGCCCATCGGCACCGGCCTGGTGGTCGACCGCATACCGGCCGGACTGGAAATCGAAAACACTAACATCGTGCAGGGTGAGCAGATGGCATCGGTCGATATTGCCGGAGTCAATCCGGCGCAGGCGATGAGCGATCCGCGCATCAAGCATGTGGAGTTCCGCGATGACCGCTTCGTTGCGGCGGCCCGGCTCGACAATCAGCCGTTGACGCTGTTCTATCGAGCCCGTGTGGTCACGCCAGGGAGATTCATCGTGCCGCCGCTGTATGCGGAAGACATGTACCGGCCTGATATTTACGGTCTCAATGGCGGTGCGGACACGCTGACGATCGTCAATGCCGATGCGCCGGCGCAGAGGCCGGTCACGGACAAAATGAAAGCGCAATGACGGTATCGCCGGTATGGCGGCAGTTCTTTGCCACCGATCTTCTCAAGCGATGGCGCTGGCTTGCGGCCGCATCGACATTGTTTCTGACGCTGCTTGTGCTGGACCGGCTTTTCCCTCTGCCTGCGCCGGGACGCGACTCGCCGTATGCGCTGGTGGTCCTGGCGCGCGACGGCACACCACTGCGCGCGTTTCCCGACAACCAGCATGTGTGGCGGCATGCGGTCACGTTACAGCAGGTATCGCCGCTCTATCTGGAAGCCCTGGTCTCCTATGAGGACCGCACATTCTGGTGGCACCCGGGCGTCAATCCGCTTGCGCTGCTGCGCGCGGGATGGCAATGGGTAATGAACGGCAAGATCGTATCCGGCGGATCCACCGTCACCATGCAGGTGGCGCGCCTGATCGAGCCTGTTCCGCGTACGATGGCCGGCAAGCTGCGACAGATCATGCGGGCACTCCAGATCGAATGCCATTACTCGAAAGAGGAGATCCTTACCCTCTATCTCAACTACGCGCCGATGGGAGGCGTGCTGGAGGGCGTGGAAGCTGCCAGCCGCGCCTATCTCGGCAAGCCGTCGGTGCGATTGACCCACGCGGAAGCGGCATTGCTCACCGTGCTCCCGCAGATGCCGTCGCTTCTGCGGCCGGACCGCTATCCGCAGCGGGCGCAGTCCGCGCGCGACAAGGTATTGCGCCGCATGAGCGGACGGTGGTCCGATGCCGCCATCGCCGATGCACTGACCGAACCGGTGATTGCGCAAACCATCCGGGAGCCGCTGCTTGCGCCGCTGCTGGCGGAACGACTCAAACGCGGCGCAGCAGGCAGGACGAAAATTGACACCACGATCGATGCAGGCGCACAGGCGACGGTCGAAGCGCTGCTTGGGGACCGCGCGCGAAACCTGCCTCCACGCGTCTCGCTGGCGGCAATGGTGCTCGACAACGCCAGCATGGAAGTGCTGGCCTATGCCGGCTCGGCGGATTTCACCGACAGCGATCGTTTCAGCCATGTCGACATGGTGCGTGCGGCGCGTTCGCCTGGATCGACGCTCAAGCCTTTCCTGTACGCGTTCGCGCTCGACGAAGGCATGATCCACTCCGAATCGCTGCTCTCCGACACGCCGCAATCGTTTTCCGGCTACCAGCCGGGCAATTTCCAGCAATCCTTCCACGGCCCGGCCAGTGTCTCCGAGGCGCTGGTCAAATCGCTCAATGTACCCGCGGTGGAAGTGCTTGAACAACTTGGTCCCACCCGCTTCGTCGCCATGCTCAGGCGCGGCGGACTGGCGCTCGAATTCCCGCGCGGCGCCACACCTAATCTCAGTGTGATACTCGGCGGCACGGGCGCGACGCTCGAAGACATGGTCGGCGCCTATGCGGCATTCGCAAGGAAGGGCCTTGCGGCCGTCCCGCGTTTTACGCCCGATGCGCCAATGCGCGAACAGCGCATGATGAGCGAGGGGGCCGCCTTCATCGTGCGCGATATCCTCGAAACCGGCGGCCCGATCGGGCGGGCGGTCGAAGGGCAGGGCGGATACCGGGGCATTGCCTGGAAAACCGGCACCAGCTTCGGGTTCCGTGATGCCTGGGCGGTCGGCGTCGGCAATCGCTACACCGTCGGTGTCTGGGTCGGCAGGCCGGACGGCACGCCCAACCCGGGATTTTTCGGCGCCAATGTGGCGGCTCCGCTGCTGGCGGATATCTTCACCGCCTTGCCCGGCGGTCGCGCTGTCAGCCCGAACCCGGCGCCTGACGGCGTCGCGCAGGAAAAAATATGCTGGCCGCTCGGCACCCGCGCAGCAGGGCAGGACCCTGCACTATGTCCGGTGAAGCGCACCGCATGGACGCTCGCCGGCGCGGCGCCCCCGACATTCGCCGACCGCCTGCAGGCCGGCGCGCCGACGCTTGCTTATTTCGTCGACCGCGCGAGCGGGTTGCGCGTCATGCCGGATTGCACAGCCGATCCGTTTGAGCAGCGGCAGACCGCGCGCTGGCCGGCCTCGCTCGAACCCTGGCTGGATGCGGGGCTACGCAAGAATGTGCTGCCGCCCCCATGGACGCCGCGTTGCGCGCTGGCTTATCGCCCCGCTGCATCGATCAAGATCGTCGGGTTGAACGATGGTGAAATTCTTCGCCGAGCAGCGAACGGCGAGGTTCCCCGAGCGCGGCTCGACATTCGCGGCTCGCGTGAGGAAATCAACTGGATGGTGAATGGCCGCCTGCTGGCGCATCAGGCGAAGGCGGGGGAGCAGCTTGTGGAATTTCCGGCTCCCGGCCGGTATGACATCAGCGCCTTCGACAATCATGGCAGGTATGACCGCATCAGCGTGCGTGTTGAATGATGGCTTGATGAGGGACGCGGTGAATGGGGCATTTCCCGACCGCAGAGCTTGTCAATGCAAATTCTGGTGCGCCAGAAGAACGGAGGGAATCGAGCTACCCGTGCGATTGCTCAGGCTCACTACCATCACCCCGACCGTCTTTGCCGGAGGGGGAGCCATGGAGAGATTGCTTGTGACGTTGGAGTCTTGCCAGGGCAGTAAAAACGAATGACGCGTTGAACAGTTTGAGCGCTCGCGTTCCACGAAAGAAGCAGCGGTTTCATCCAGTTGCTATTTTCACTTTCCCAGCTGCGTCGAAACAAACCGGCCGCCATGAAACACCAGCGCCGGGCGCGGCGACACATCACAGCGTTCTACCTCGCCGACGAAGATTACATGGTCGCCTTCCGGATAGCGGCTGCGGTTATGGCATTCGAACCACGCCGCGGCGCCCGTCAGGATCGGCAGGCCGGTATGTGACAGTACAAAGTCAACACCTTCGAAACGGTTGTCGATCCGCATCGCAAACCGCTCCGCCAGCGCAGCCTGGTCGCCCGCGAGAATATTGATCACGTAATGGGAATTGCCGGTGAATACCGGCAGGCTGCTTGCACCCTGTGCAAGGCTCCACAACACCAGGGGCGGGTCCAGCGATACGGAATTGAATGAGCTTGCCGTCAAGCCGAGGAAGCTGCCATCCGGAAGGCAGGTAGTAATCACGGTGACGCCGGTAGCGAATTGGGAGAGCGCTTGCCGAAAATGCCGGCTGTCGAATTCCGGCGGCACCGCTTGCAGAATGGGAGTAGACATCTGAATTCCATGAAATTTCGTTCATTATGCCGAAAATCGGCAGTACGAGGAGGCAGCTGTCATTGCCGGAAACGTGCAAAATCAAATTGAGCAGCATCAATAAATCGGGGTGGATCATCGAATGTCATAGGCATGTGCAATGCTTTGCGCTAGAGTCGTACTCATCGAATAACGGGAGTGAATCATGGCAACCGAAATTGCAACCCTGGGCGGAGGATGCTTCTGGTGTCTGGAGGCCGTTTATCAGGAATTGAAAGGCGTCGAACATGTCGAGTCCGGCTACACAGGTGGGCGTGTGCCGAACCCGACCTACGAGCAGGTATGCGAAGGCACGACAGGCCATGCGGAAGTGGTGCGGATCACCTTTGATACCGACGTTGTAACCTATCGCGAAGTGCTCGAGATCTTCTTCACCATCCATGATCCGACCACGCTCAACCGGCAGGGCAACGATGTCGGTACCCAGTACCGGTCGGTCATTTACTACCATTCACCGGAACAGCAGGACACGGCCAAGCATGTCATTGCCGAGATGGCGAACGTATGGGACGCGCCCATCGTCACCGAGCTGAGTCCGGCGGAAACCTATTACAAGGCCGAGGACTATCACCAGAACTATTTCCGCCAGCACCCGCTGCAGGGATACTGCGCATTCGTCGTCGCGCCGAAAGTGGCGAAGTTCAGGAAAACATTCGCCGAACGGATCAACAGCGAAGTGGAATGAACGGCTACGGCTGCAGTCGCTGCCGTTGCCAGCTACCGTCCTGCTGCAAGGTATAGGCGATGCGGTCATGCAG
>JAESFT010000747.1_pt1 | contig 13810 bp, 12 predicted proteins | sample 9269451 | NCBI WGS metagenome assembly JAESFT01 (sample SAMN14502557, study PRJNA617106) | algae metagenome | isolation source: Scytonema hyalinum WJT4-NPBG1 and co-occurring heterotrophs from well... | place: USA: Mojave Desert, Joshua Tree National Park, California | collected 2006-05-25
GCCAAGTCATGCCGCGCATCGCTTGCCTGCTGCCTGCGTGTCACTAACAATTCTGCGTATCCCTTCACAACACGAGGAACGAGTTGCTCGGCATTGATAGGTTTAAGCTGGGCACAGATGTCAACATAGGGACGGCCCGCTCCAATTGGAGGCAGCTGCTTTGGGTCTCCCACCAGGATCAGGCGGTCTACACCTTCTAGTGCATCCAATACCGCAGCCAGTTGGTCCTCAGTCAGCATCGAGCATTCGTCGATGACAACTGTGCGGATGCCGCCACAGCGGGGGGCACTAAGGTTCATGAAGTAACGACCAGCATCGCCGTCATAACGTTGCCAAGCGTTAAGAAACTGGGCAATGGTTTTCCCCTTGCCAGCCATGCCACTTGCTTGCTCGAGGCGCACCCGTGCTTTGCCGGTAGGGGCAAGTAACAGTACACCGCCTTGCTGTACCTTTGGAATGTCACATAGGGCTTTGATTAGCGTACTTTTCCCAGTACCCGCAGCGCCCATCAAAACACTTACGCGTGATTGATAAATCATGCGTAGTGCGACCGCCTTCTCAGCGCGCGCCATGCGCTCTTGCTCATCCCATGTCGACTCGTCCGCCTCCTTTTCGATTGCCTGGTTGACCAGACTTGCCCAATCGAATTCGTCATCAAATCCAATGCCTTCCATACGGTTGCCAATTTCTTGAGCAATGCATTCTTTGGTTTCGGCATACCGACGAAGCTGGTAGTAGCGCTCATCGCCTTCTTTGATCAGCGATACCACGGGTGGAAGGTCTTCGTCGAAAATTGGCAGTAAGTCAGCATCGACTTGACAGGCTGGGCTAAGGGGCATGTCACGGATACGGTCGATTAGCCAAGATTGAGGAAGTATCGTATGTCCCTCTTCAGTGGCCGCATGCTCTAACCGATCCACCATGACGGCACGCACTCGGCGGACGTCATTATTTTCATTAATCCGACTCTCGTCCGGCAACTCGTGTTTGCCCTCAAGTTCCCTTGCAGCAAATAAACCGCGGTCGATAGTCGCAAACTGCAAAGGAAACGGACCACCTGCCTCGAAAAGTAGATACGGATTACGTCGCAACTCTTCGTCCGTTGGCATTCCAAGTTCTTTGCGCGCATCCTGCTGGAACCAGAATGTGGCCTGGTCATTACTGATTTCAAATCGGCTCAGCAGCTGTAAGAGGGCTTTGCGTCCCACATCGAGACTGCGCCATTTTTTGGCTAGCGTCGTGCCGACACTTTTTTGCAAATATTTGGGTAACTGCTTGGCGTCGTTCAGAATTTCTTCAAATTCGTCCCATACACTGTGGTCGTCGCCTTCCTGAATTTGCGCAGCCAAGTGCCATGCAAGTAGGTTACCGTTTTCAACTCCGAAGGCGCATAGCGCAGCGCCAAATCCTGGGTAGGGGCCGCGCAGTTTCCATAAGCGATTTAGCTCCGCATCGACCCATTCTCGGTAAGCTTGCCAAGGGCCATCGATGGTGCCACTTATCTCCTGGAGGGAGCGCTCAACAGACAACAAGGAAGCAATAGCATTGTCTTGAGAAAGGTGTTCTGAGCCGTACGAATACTGATTGAATGCTTCATCTGGAGCAAACGCAACGAAGCGCTCCAAATCGAGTCCCGGATCCTCATCAGCGCGGCGCAACAAGTCATGATAGGGAAGAAGGAATCCATCGATACCGTGCTCAGGATTGGATCGGATGGAGTGCGAGATGGGTCGCTCCCAGAGGAAACCTGAAATTGCATTGGCCGGGCGTTTGCCGTTGGCATACAGATATTCGGCCGCCGTACCAATACCGGTAACCCTTCCCACGCCGACGATCACCCGGCGCGGTGAATCGGATAGGGGAGTCCGCTTTGCATAAAAAAAGACGAGGGAATCCTGCGGCTGAATGGCGCTAAAGAACGTCTCCAGCATGATTTTTTGGTTGTTACCCTCCTGAACCCATGTTTCAGGAATATTCTCCATCTTGGGTTCGCGTGACGGGTCGTACCCCAATTCCAATTCCTTAGCTAGTCCAGGAACATATCGCTTGGACCCTTCCACATACTCTTTCAGCATCCACCGAAAGGGAATTGCTGCAGCGGAATGTGGTTCGAAGCGAAAGGGCGTACTAGCAAAGTGTTCGTGCGTTTTTGCAAACTTATAGGGGTGCTGCTTGAGCTTATGAATCGAGAAATCCGCCATGAATGTGCCATGCTCATCCACGCATGGCGGCAGCGCCGCCTCGTCCATGCCTTGCAATGATTGTCCAGCACATCCGGCTTCAGCCACTTCATCCTTACCAGTGCCAATGCGCGGTAGCACCATGCAAGAGGTGTTGGCACATGGGTTTTGGCAAATCTTTCCATTCCAACCGCTGTCGTGCCATGGCACCCGTATCGTAATGTGCTGTGTAGGAAGCTGACGTACTCCTGCAATCTGGATCATTTTTATTTACCTTGGACGCGCAATCAATATGGTTAGCACCGGTGCCAACCGCAAAGATTATTTTATCGTCAACTTTAGTCAGCTACTATAGATAATCAGCAGTTGTAATTAACTTTTATTGCGTTGATGGGGTCTATTGATGTGCCCCCATCAGTAGTGCCATGGGCGTTCTAGCAAAGTCCAGTTAAAACATCAAATTCTTTCCAGCTCGCCGGCCTTGGGCAGCCGATTTGTCCGGCAGCTGGCAGCAAATTCCGCCGGTGTCTGGTAGTTCAATGCACTATGCGGCCGATGCTCATTGTAATCGCGCCTCCATGCCGCAATTCGAATGCGCGCTTCCGCCAGGCTGGTGAACCAGTGATCGTTCAGGCATTCATCCCTGAAGCGACCATTGAAACTTTCGATATAGGCATTTTGCGTTGGCTTGCCCGGCTCAATCAATTTGAGTTGCACGCCGTTTTGATACGCCCATTGATCCAATGCTTTGCCGGTAAACTCTGGCCCCTGATCCGTTCGGATCGCCGACGGCATTCCCCGGAACTGGACTGCTCGCTCCAGCACACGAACGACGTAGTGACCCGAAATCCCATGTTCAGCGACCAGATCGACCGACTCCTTGGTGAAGTCATCCACGATGGTCAATACCTTGATTCGCCGGCCGTTGGCCAGCGCGTCACTGACGAAATCCATGGACCACACTTCATTGGGCCGGCTCGGCAATGCCAGCGTTTCTCTCTCCACTGCAACACCATGCCGCTTGCGACGGCGCTTTACTGCCAATCCCGCGCCCTGATAAAGGCGAAATATCCGTTTGTGATTTGCCTCGATGCCTTCACGTCGTAAAAGCGCATGAAGGCGTCGATAGCCGAAGCGGCGGCGAACGCCTGCCAGTTCAACCATGCGAGCCTGCAATTGCTCGTTCTCGGGTTGGGCCTTGCTCTGGTAATGCAAGACAGTGCGTGACAGTCCCACAAGCAGGCAGGCGCGGCGCTCGGAGATCTTCGTCTTCTCCTGCATCGCTGCCACCGCCTCACGCTTGGCCTGTGGGCTCAGTGCTTTCGGCCCAAGGCGACCTTCAGCGCTTCAGCATCGAGTATCGACTCCGCCAGCAGCTTCTTGAGCTGGGCATTCTCCGCTTCCAGCTCCCGCAGTCGTTTCGCATCTGGAACCGTCATGCCACCAAATTTGGCGCGCCAGGTGTAAAACGACGCATCGCTAAAACCATGCTGTCGGCACAGCTCTTTGACTGATACACCAGCATCTGCCTGCTTCAGAAACCCAATAATCTGTTCGTCGGTAAATCGCTTCTTCACGTCCGTTCTCCCTTTCGAAAACGAACTTTACTAGATCCCGATTGGCACTCTTTATTGGGGCACATCAATACGACGGATGATAGCTATCACGAAGCGGCCTATCGGGAATGGCTAGCAGAGCAGTCAGATACTAAAAGACTATCTGAGAAAGTTAAGGATTGAGATTAAGAGTAAGCCATATAGACGCCTCCTAAGACGACAATCATTCCAAATAATACATATTCAACGCGCCACAAGGTTGCATGAACTCTGCGTTTCAATTGCCTCCTTTAAGCATCCCCACCTGGCAGAGCGCCCAAGATTGATTACAAAACATCAAAATAACTGCATTAAATTCTTTGGCAAACTAGGAAAATACTGCAATAAATGAGAAAATATCTGTAAATCAATACGACAGTATTTTTTTAGATATTTTTTAACATTCTGCACTTATGCGCGCCGTTACGATTCTTACTAGTTGCACAAACCGTAAACGAAGTGGCAAAGAAGTGTTGCGCTTAACAGGTCTAGAAAAATACCGCTCGGTGGTGTCGCTTTCCAAAGCCTGGACAGAAATAGTAGAAAAAGCCACGCCCGCCGGCAAAGCTAGCTCCATTTATCAAGGCCGCTCTTTCTCTGAAGCGAAAGCAACGGCTAGTTCTATAGAAGCGTCCCTCTATGTTGTGTCAGCTGGCCTGGGAATTGTTTCGGCTGGCGAAATGATTCCTTCCTATAATTTGACAGTGTCTCAAGGACCTCAGTCACTCGCACCTCTTCTCACAAAATGGGAGCTAGAAGGTGCAGACTGGTGGGAGGCGCTTATCACACATCTTGGAAAACAACGCTCCCTTTCCTCACTGCTCGAAAGATCGATAGAAAATAGGTTTTTATTTGCACTGCCTGCGAGCTATATAGATCTTCTATCTAAAGAACTCGCCACTTTAGACGAGAGATTCTTAAGCCATCTTTACATAATTACTTCAGAACGAGGTAAATCATTTGTTCCTAGCAAATTGCTGAACAACGTGATGCCTTATGACGAAAGGCTCGAAGCTCTCTCAAAATACGCAGGAACACGCTCCGATTTCCCACAGCGAGCTTTACGTCACTTTGTTCAAGAGTTGCAAGGGCATTTAAAGACACCATTGGAAGCAAGAGAGGTTGTGTCTAATGCGCTTGCAGTTCTAGAGAAGCCAACAATCCCTTCACGGATCAAAAAGTCTAATGAGGAAATTATTTCTCATCTCCGAGAGAATTGGGATCGTTTTGATGGCACAGCGCATGGCTTACTTCGATATTTACGTGATGAAGCAATGATCGCTTGTGAGCAATCTCGTTTCCGCAATTTATGGAAGCAAGTTAAAGAAGAACTCGCCGCAGGGGCATAGCATGGCAAAAGCAAAAAAAGAAATAGTCATTAGAGCGTTGCACACAAAGCAAGGAGAGGGGCTTGATGTATATGCCTTCTTTATCAAAGGTGCGGATATCGTCAAAGTAGCTGATATTTCTCGTGTAGAGCGCGATGAATCAGACACATTGAAAGGCTTTCAAAGACCAGAGATTCGTAATCACGTTAAAGGAATTGCTGAGTATCTCAATCAAGGAGATATCCTTTTTCCGAACGCGATCATCCTTGCTATGTCTCCTCATGTTCGTTTTGTGGCATCTCGTGGAACGAAGCCTGAAGGAGATGAGGGTATAGCGCAGGCTGGCACCCTAACTATTCCTATTTATGAAGAAGGTCGGCGCGTTGCTTGGATCGTTGACGGGCAACAGCGCTCATTGGCACTTGCACAAAGTAGTAATAAATCTCTTCCTGTACCAGTGGTAGGTTTTGTATCGGATAGCCTTGAGATTCAACGCGAGCAATTCATTCTTGTTAACAAAGCAAAGCCTTTGCCAACACGATTAATTAATGAACTGCTGCCTGAGACTAGAGGGGTCCTATTACCACGTGAACTGAGCGCTCGCAAAGTACCTTCTGAAATTTGCAATCTTCTTAACCGCGACAATGAATCTCCATTTTCAAATTAATTAAACGAACGTCAGAGAAAAGTAGTTCGACTGCAGTGATTACGGACACGGCAGTTATAACAATGATTCGTAATAGTATGAATAATCCGTTGGGTGCACTTTCTCCATATAAATCAAGTGGTCGAGAAGGTGCTGATTTAGAAGCAATGTACAAAATTCTACTCACCTTTTGGAAAGCAGTAAAAGACGTATTTCCTGAGGCCTGGGCACGCGACCCGCGTCAAAGTCGATTAATGCATTCAGCGGGCATCACCGCAATGGGTGTATTAATGGACCGAATCTATGCGCGATTATCTGGCAGTAGCGAAGATTACAGCACGGTGCGCAAAGAGCTAGAAAAAGTCGCGCCTGCTTGCTGTTGGACCTCGGGGACCTGGGACACATTGGGGGTCTCTTGGAACGAGATTCAAAACACCCCTCGAGATATCAAAAAATTACAAGATGCCCTAGTTAGAGCATATACAAGCAGTACTAGACGATGAAGTTTTTATACTCTGATACACAAGACTATGTTGATCCTGAATACGATTTTATTAATGATCGTAACGCCCCAGGAAGACAACGGTATTGGGATGACATGTACGCACATGAAATGATGACGCCGACTCCATACGACGGGTTGCTGGTCGCAATGAGTGCGGTCCGACAAGCGCCGGGAGTAGCTAAGTCAAAAGTGCGGTATTCGACCGCGGAAGAGCAAAGGATATTGCGTGACGGGATAAGAAAATTCCTTCGCTTCGGTGGTCCCAAGCACAAATCTGCAATGTTAATGGGCGATTGCGGCGCGTTTGCTTACGTTGAGCATCCTAAACCAGCCTACTCGCCTGAAGAAGTAGTCGAGTTCTATGCTGACGCGGATTTTACCCATGGGGTATCTCCCGACCATATTATTTTTGACTGCAATACAGGTAATCCGCCTCGAAGCCAAGTGGCCGATGCAGTAATCGAGCGCTATGAAATTACTCTAAGCAACGCGCAAGAATTCATAAAGCTTGCAAAAGATGAAGGTGAGCCTTTTGAACCTGTAGGAGCGGTTCAAGGCTGGTCGCCTAAGAGCATTGCTGAAGCAGCGGTACAGTTAGAAAAAATGGGCTATCGCTATTTAGCGATCGGTGGTTTAGTACCGTTAAAAGTAGAAGTAATTCATCAGGTACTAAAACCTCTGCGTCAAGCAATCAAGCCTGAGACAAACATCCATCTCCTAGGCTTTGCCAAGGCTGATCATATACATGAATTTACTGGCTACGGCATCACAAGTTTTGATTCCACTTCTCCTCTAATTCGTGCTTTTAAAGACGAAAAACAAAATTATTATTTGCCTTCCCCCAAAGGGGGGCTGGAATACTATGCTGCCGTGCGTATTCCACAAGCCATTGAAAATACCCGTTTAATGCAAGGAATTAAACGCGGCATTTTTAGTGCAGAAGATTTGCGGAAAAGGGAGCAAAAAGCCTTAGAAGCAATGCGCAAATACGACATTGGAAAAGAGAAATTCATTACTACGCTTAACGCTGTGATGGACTATCAGCGTTTTCTCACTATTGGAAATGGAGAGAAAGCGGAACAACAAGAAAAAGATCTCCAGAAGATGCATAAGCATGTCAGCCGCACACTGGAAGAAATGCCATGGAAGCGATGCCAATGTGATGTCTGTAAGGCCGTAGGCGTTGAGGTCATCATCTTTCGCTCTAGCAATCGCAATAGGCGACGCGGATTTCATAATTTAGGTGTTTATCACAAACACGTACAACAGATTTTGGAGAAACACTCATGAGTATTTATTGTTTTAAAGCTATTCGCGCTAACCAGGCCGCGGATCATGACGTTTTCTCTTTCGCAGCTGCTCCCGAAGACATCTTGGCGTTCTCAGAAATTGAGCGTGTAGGTCGTGAGGAGGATGGCCAACTGCGTGGGTTTCAGCGTCATCAAGTCGCGTCTCATATTAAAGACATTAAAGATTATCTGACCCGTGAAGATGCTTTGTTACCTAATGCGGTAATTATTGCATTTCTTGGGAATGTTAAAGTGAAAGATATAGGCGACGGCATAGTCGAGATCACAATTGATGCTAGGAAGAGCAAGCCTGGATTTGTCGTAGACGGTCAACAACGGTTAACCGCATTATCTGGTCTAAAAAAACCAGGATTTCAGGTGTTTGTATCGGGCCTGATCTGTAAAGACTATAACGAGCTTCGGCAACAATTCGTTCTTATTAATAATACTCGCCCCTTACCGAAGACATTAATTTATGAGCTTCTTCCCACTGTGGAGGGACTACCAGCACGCTTCACTGCCCGACAATTTGCGGCACGCATAGTCGACCGTCTTAATTTCACACGCGGTGCATCTCTATATGGTCAGATTCGTCAACATACCAATCCGCTAGGCGTCATAAGTGACACTGCTATGCAGAAATTTGTGATGAATTCAGCGTCCAATGGTGCAATTCGTGAGTTTGTGAATTCTGAAGATTATGAAAATAAGGCTTTCGACTTGGTAAATGAATTTTTCACTGCAGTTGAAAACGTTTTTCATGATGAATGGGTAGATATGAATCCAAAGACATCTCGTTTGCGGCATGGCGCTGGCCTAGTAGCAATGAGTTTTGTAATGGAGTCACTTTATTCAAGCCAAGGTGCGACTACTAGTGAGGAATTTGAGCCTGGATTAGAGGCATTGAAAGAGTACACCGCTTGGACAAGTGGGCAATGGCGTTTCTCTGAGGATGATGTACGTCCTTGGAATGGCATTCAAAATACGCCAAGCGATATTGATATTCTGGCGAATTACCTAGTTAGATCACTTAAACGCGCTCTGCGGAAAGCCAAAAGAGCTGCTTGATTTCTTCGTAAGGAAATAATGAAAACACGTGCACTAGTTCTTTTTTCTGGTGGCCAAGATTCCACCACCTGTCTTGCTTGGGCTTTGAAGCGGTATCAGCATGTAGAGACCATCGGTTTCGACTATGGCCAGCGTCATTTGGTAGAAATGGAATGCCGGCAAACCATACTTAAAAGTTTTAAAGAGTCTTTCCCGGAGTGGAAAGAAAAATTGGGAAACGATCATGTGCTGGACCTCTCTATCCTGTCTGAGGTAAGCGATACAGCGCTGACAGCAAGTAGGGAAATTGAATTCCAAGCCAATGGTTTGCCGAACACTTTTGTTCCTGCTCGAAATCTATTGTTCTTTACCTTCGCCGCCACTGTCGCATACCGTCGCGACTTACAGGTGCTTGTTGGAGGCATGTGTGAGACCGATTATTCAGGATATCCGGACTGTCGTGATGACACGCTCAAAGCGCTTCAGGTAGCACTTAACCTCGGCATGGACCAAAGAATGGTTCTTGAAACACCATTAATGTGGTTAAACAAGTCGGAAACTTGGGATCTAGCAGTGCAAATTGGCGGAAAAACGTTATTAGAGATCATCCGTAAAGAAACACATACTTGCTATAAAGGGGAACGTACTACTTTGCATCCCTGGGGATATGGTTGCGGAGATTGTCCTGCCTGCGAGTTGAGACAAAAAGGCTATGAGTCCGCTGAAATCGCAAAGCAATCATGACTTACAGCGTTAAGGAAATTTTCTATACTCTGCAGGGCGAAGGGGCTAATGCCGGTCGTCCAGCAGTATTTTGTCGCTTTTCAGGATGTAATCTCTGGAGCGGCAGAGAAGAAGACCGCGTCAAGGCCATCTGCCAATTCTGCGATACTGATTTCATTGGAACCGATGGAACTGGTGGAGGAAAATTTTCTAGCGCAACCGAACTTGCATATGCAATCGAAGAGCAGTGGCCGATTAAAAGTTCATCTCGTCGTTTTGTTGTGTTGACCGGAGGTGAGCCATTGTTGCAAGTTGATGACGCACTTATCACTGCGCTCCGAAATATGGGCTTTACTATCGCAGTCGAGACGAATGGAACAATAAATCCACCAGATGGAATTGATTGGATATGTGTTAGTCCGAAATCTGGTTCTAATTTAGTCGTTAAAAGTGGACAAGAATTGAAACTTGTTTTCCCACAAAATAATTTTGAGCCAGAGCATTTCACTACCTTAGAATTTGATCACTTCTATTTACAACCCATGGATGGATCTAATCAAGCTATGAACACTAACCTTGCTATCGAATATTGTAAGAAGCATCCTATCTGGAATCTCAGTGTTCAAACCCATAAGGTAATTGGCATAAGATGAATTACGAATTAAGTCAAAAATTCTATTTTGAAGCAGCGCATACTTTGCAGCGTGAAATTGATGGCATTGGAAGTAAGCGTGTTCATGGACATACTTATTATGCTGAGATTTTTATGCACGGAACTCCTGATTCAAATTCTGGAATGTTGATTGATTTAGGGTTTGTAAGGAAAGAGTTAGAAGGGATAAGGGAAATTCTGGATCATAATTTTTTGGACGACATTCCTGAACTTGGCCCTCCAACCCTTGAGAATCTTTGTGTTTATATCTACAAAAAACTTAAAAAGTCGATCCCTATGCTCACTAAGGTTTCAGTTTGGCGTGAGGCAAGTGGTGATAAATGCACACTGTTTTTTGATTAAAATACCCTGTTATTCTATGAATTACGCAGGTTTACAATAAAGATTTTCTATATTCATAAATCCCATTGGATTTTTCAAAAAAACCCTTAGAAATTCATTAGTTTTCAAAATGGGTAGATTTTGAATAGCACTGCGGTAATCTGCAATTACTGCAAATCTTTTTGCAGGATTAAACTCTGACAAGTCACTTGTGCGTACAGAGATATGCGAAAAATGTCTTGAAAGTCCACTTATTGCGTCGCTCTTTCCCGCGTTACAGGACCTACACAGAATCTGCCAGTTAGCTGGATCATCTCCCCCTAGAAGATGAGGAATAATATGATCAAGTTCCGGCTTTCTATATGTAATATCTAATCTAACTTCATCTTCCTTTTTAGAAGAGTTATCTATAACAACTGAATCTTCTTCAGACGCGTATAAATCTAAATCTTCTTCAAAGGGGAAGAGGCAATGAGCGCAACGCCAATTTTGTTCTTTTAATATTTCTATTTGCGTTGAACTTGAAGAGTTGAATGACGTAGTGTTTCTTCCATGTCTATGATAACTGCGCAGTCTTTTGAAAACCAGCGCTAAATCACGAATCAGTTCCTGGTTTCCAGTAGCTATGTTTAGCCTTTCATCGATAGCTCTGCTTGCTAGCTGACGAAAATTGGGTGACATCTGACTAAATAGCTCTATTGGAGCAAGATTCCAAAGCACTCTTACTAATGCCATCAATGCTATATGGGCTCGTATAGGCGATGGCGAGCCATAAGCTAATTTTGTCATCGCCTCAAAGGATACATCGAACAGTTCTTGCGCTTCCTCAGAGAGAAGCGCAATAGCTTGACGCTGTTCCCGCTTACCCCTTGAGATGATGTCTAGAAACCTTAAAAAAGGTTCTGTATATAAGGTGGCGTGCAACTTTCAGACTCAGCTAAAAAGTGGAGAATTTGCTTTAACAGTATTTAATTTTTGCCCTTTCCTAAAGGCTCGAATGGCATTTTTTATATCTGACCACCCTGTACCGCTTTGCAAACCTGTTGCTGTCCACCCTTGAAAAAATGCTCCAGGAACCAACTCAAAAAATTCTTTTACTTGTTCAGAAAAATGTTCTAAAGACGTAAATCTTGCATCACCTTCTGCCTTACTCTCTAAGAATACGTCTTGCAATGCTTGAAGGGTAACTATGTATAGTAGATGGAATCCTGGTGCTTTTACCCATACTTGCTCATCGGTATAGCGCTCTTTAAGAACACGCCAAAATTCAAAGAAATAGGGAACCCATACTTCATGATTTTTCCATTTTTTCCTTGCAAGCGTCAGACTTAAATCACCAAGGGCCGGCACAAACATGTTCATTTCTAAATTTTTCCCAGCCTTATCGATCATGCGCCATCGTTTTGCTACTGTAAGCATGCCTTGCTGACTTAATTTTCCAGACTTTTCAAAGCCTGAGGCCTCACTAGCTTCTGCAACCATGCCTGTGAATGGACTCCTGGGGTCATGATTTATATATTTGTGAATGATCCTATCTGAGTTACGAATCCCAATAGAATCTAATTTTTTATCAATTTCGCTGATCTCTGAATTAGTTAATGATGTATTCAGTAACTCAGTTAGAAAATCTTTGGAAATTGGCCGTGCCATCTTATTGAGCACCACAAACTGGAATACTTGCTCTACCCAATCAGCATCCTTAATTGCACATACAGTGAAAACCACCTGGTCCTTATCGCTCTCATTAGCGCCATTCACCCGATGTTGACCATCTACAATCATTGCTGGTCGAAGCAAAGACTTCAAAGTGCCTTTTAGTTTTTCTTCAGGTGTAAACAAAACATATTCTTTTTCACTCTGACTCAAAATACCCTTTGCTTTAACCAGACTTATTTTTGCATTTTCAGATTGGATCCATTCAGATACTTTTTGGTCATCTGCAATAAACTCATAAAATGACCTTAATTTAGATTGGCCAACGTCTATTTCTTCGTCACTTGAATCATCATCACCATTTTGGGACTCAGCACTAACAGTATCAGTATCTGATTCCTCTGAATCGCTATCTAAATCATTAGCACTCCCTGCCAATGACGTCGAATCAACTCCAACTCTTGAAGCAAGTAATGCAGCAACCTTTTTTCTAAGGTCTTCAAGTGAGACGCCTTCGTCGTCCTCTACTTCAAAACTAATTTGTACTAACTGAGGTTGGTAAGAAAGTTGAGCACTTCCCCATGAGGAGGGGACCGCTAAGTTTTCGCACTTCAGTTCATTCTCACGAAATGCGACGACAACAGCACCAGGGGAAGTTTGGTTTGAGTTAAAGAAATCAATTATTTTTTTATATCGAGGACTTAATGCTCGCTGAAAACCACCGTGGAATCTTTCATTCTTCGCTGGAACACCTCCCCACGCGACAATATCATCAGCAGCCGCACAGAATGAAATGAGTTCGGTACTTGCGTCTCCTTGTGAATATTTCATTCCAAGATATTTATAAGTTTGCATATTTTCACCCCTTAAATGATTTTTAATTGTATATCCAGGTCAGAGTTGTGCAGTATGGTTAACGGAAAAAGAAAAGCCGAAATGCAAAATGCATGTCGGCTACGAGCACATTAACTTTCACTTAAATCTTATCTATATAGGAACCGGATTAACTCTTTGATTTCCTTGGCCTGGAGCCTTTTTTAGTGGTTTCGCCACTGACTGACCCAGCGCTAACGGTTTGTAAGCCTTGGTACCATGTACGCTTATTCCGTATATTACTAGTCATTTGCTTTAAATCTTCAATAAGGAGCTCTTGTCCCGCTCTAGTATCAAGACCGGTTGTGGTCCATTCGACCTCGAAGAAATTGGGCTCTAACCGCTTTAGAATTTGTGATGTTTTCTGTGCAAGGAATTCAGGATCCGAGTAGTCAACATCTTCATCTAAAAATAACTTTTGCTGTAATAAGGAATCGGATATAAAAGCGGTCAGTGCTTGAACACATGCTTTCTCAAGTAAATGTGATTCTTTATTCCACAGTCGATCCCAGTCTTTCCTAATGGTTATCCAGATTTGTAAAAACGTATCTAACTCTAGATCTTGTATTCCCAATAATGTACTGCGATTTTCTATTTCATTTAAACCAGCTTCAAGTGCGTTCGATACAATAAAACCTTTATTGTTTTTCGCCCACTTTATCTGCCCTTTAAATGGGCTATCAGCTCCTCGATCAAGATAGTCTAGTGCTGTTATCTTCTCTTCATCTAAATTTGTACTCCCACTATCTAACATTCTTTTTAATAATTCTTCTTCTTTGTAATCAGTGAAAAGCGCTTTAACATGACTTGGTGATACCTTGGAGCTGTTGTTGTTAATTACTAAAAATTGGAATGCGCCTTCTGTTGAGTCTGCCCCTAATATTCCTACTACGTTTAGGTGAATATCACCGTTTTCATACTGACTTGCACCTATAACTCTATGTTGGCCGTCGACTATAACTGCAGATGGCTTATTG
>JAESFT010000748.1_pt1 | contig 13807 bp, 7 predicted proteins | sample 9269451 | NCBI WGS metagenome assembly JAESFT01 (sample SAMN14502557, study PRJNA617106) | algae metagenome | isolation source: Scytonema hyalinum WJT4-NPBG1 and co-occurring heterotrophs from well... | place: USA: Mojave Desert, Joshua Tree National Park, California | collected 2006-05-25
ATCCTCACCAAGGGCGAGATGATCTCGGAAGACCTGGGCATCAAGCTCGAGTCCGTCACGCTCGGCATGCTCGGCCAGGCCAAGCGCGTCACCATCGACAAGGACAACACCACGATCGTCGATGGCGCCGGCGATGCGGAAGCCATTAAGGGCCGCACCGAGGCGATCCGCCAGCAGATCGAAGTCACCACCAGCGACTATGACCGCGAGAAGCTCCAGGAGCGTCTCGCCAAGCTCGCCGGCGGCGTGGCCGTGATCAAGGTCGGCGGCGCGTCCGAAGTCGAGGTCAAGGAGCGCAAGGACCGCGTCGACGACGCTCTCCACGCCACCCGCGCCGCGGTCGAAGAAGGCATCGTCCCAGGCGGCGGCACCGCGCTGCTCTACGCCACCAAGGCGCTTGAGGGCCTGAAGGGTCAGAACGACGATCAGACCCGCGGTATCGACATCATCCGCAAGGCGATCACCGCCCCGGTCAAGCAGATCGCGCAGAATGCCGGCGTCGATGGCGCCGTCGTCTCGGGCAACCTGCTCCGCGAAGGCGACGAGACCCAGGGCTTCAACGCTCAGACCGAGACCTATGAAAACCTGGTCCAGGCCGGCGTGATCGATCCGACAAAGGTCGTCCGCACCGCGCTCCAGGACGCCGCGTCCGTGGCCGGTCTCCTGATCACCACCGAGGCGACCATCGCCGAGCTGCCGCAGGATGAAAAGGCTCCGGCCGGCATGCCCGGCGGCATGGGCGGCATGGGCGGCATGGACTTCTGAGCCGGATGACGGCCGGAGCTAGCGCAAGCTAGCTCCGGACTCGTCACCGGCCGGCCGGCGGGTCGCCCAAGGGCGATCCCGACCGACGAGGCGGCGGCTTCGCCGTCGCCGGTCCACACCAAAGCCAAAGCAAAGGGCCGGAGCACAACCGCTCCGGCCCTTTCGCTTGCAACCAACCTTGAAGAACTAGCCCCATCACCAAACACCGTTCGGGCTGAGCCTGTCGAAGCCTTCCCTTTCTACTTGCCTTAAGAGAACAGAAGGAAGGGCGTCGACAGGCTCAGCCTAGGCGGAGATACGGGCGGCGCAGGCTGGATGAGCACAGGTGCTCGCTTTGCCGAAGCGAGGCGCTGCAGCCAACTTAGCGCCGATTACCCTAGAGGATCAGCGCTCCCATGCGCTCCGATCAAGCGACCGCATCGCCTCGGTGATCGCCACCGTATCTATGCTGACTCGCACCACTTTCGCGAGCAGCGCGATCATACTCTCTTTATAATCGGCGAACCGATAGGTGTTGAACTTCTCGCGGATGGTCGGGTCGCGCGGCGTCTTCTCCTTGTGCTGATCGAGCACCCAGTCGATTGCCGAGCGGTTGCCGAGCCGATAGTTCCAGGCCTCGCGTGGAATGCCGGTGATCTGCGTGTCCTCGTCGACGCGGACCAGTCCTTGCTCCGGCACGGACTTGAGGATTGGCTTGGGGTGTGTGCCCTCGGCGCGCTTCGGGTTGGGCGTGTCGATCCGCTCGATCGGCCAAGGCTCCACCTCCTCATAGCCGATATGCATCGCCATCAGCGCCTGCCCCCAAGCCACCCAGCGCGCGAAGTCGGGATAGAAGGGGATGCGCGGAAACTCGCGCTTCAGGTTGAGCGCATAGGTCTCGCGATAAATGGGATCGTGAAGGACGGCATAGACATAGTGGAAGATCGCGTCCTTGCTGACGCCCTTCTTGCCATAATGCGCGACGAACTTGTTGAGCGCCCAATCGGTGATGTTGTCGACCCGCTCGCCGGATTTTGTGTAACGGTAGCGGGGGAGCACGTTTGTCCCGGCGCCCGCTCCGACGAGATGCAAATCGGGTACCACGTCACTCGCTAAAGACATCCAAGGCTTCTGAGAGCCCGGCCCAGTCATGGCGAGGTATGGGTTCGGCACCTCTGTACCAAATGGGAAAAACCGATGCTGTTGGTACGGTCGATGGCTTATAATCGGCGCAAAATGTGTCACCACCTTTGTAAATGGGCGATAGAGTGCGCACCGCTTTAGTTTTCGTGAACTATGTAGGCGTTTCGGCTGCTTCAAATAGGCTTCAAGCTCACTGGTCCATTTAATCGAACGATCCACCCAATCTCCTGTCCGATTGGGCATTCCTTCCCTTCGCCATCGCCGATGCTCCCGGTTGAACGCGTTGACAAAGAAGCGAACCTTTTTGGCCAGCGTCAACGTGTTCCTGTCATAAACCCAGTCATCGCGATTGGTAGCAACTCCCAGGGAAAATAGCTTAAAGATTGCTCGATCACGCGAACCATCCTTCAGCTTGTTCTTTTTATCGACGAGCGGAATAAGGGCCGATGTCTCGGCTTCCGGAATATCGATCCAAGCTGCGTCTGGCCTATCACTAAGCACCTGCGACCTGGCAGTAGAAAGATCATGTGTGCTTACCCACGTTAGCTTTTCTTCCGCACTACCACTTGGCGCAGCGAGATAAGCCAAGCGGGCTGGCGCGCGATTCCCTCTCCGTTTGACCCAAAAGCTAACCGCGACGCCCGTGCCAATTCCAAAAACATTCCCCGAGCCGCCGACGCCCTGTTTTTTGTAGTCGCCGCCAAGGTCGACAATCCACGCCTCGGAGAAGTCTTCCGACACGATGCGTCGAAAACCGTCAGCTGTGTGGGCGTCAATGAAGCTCCGGTTGGTGATAAACGCGACGACGCCCTCGTCGCCGATGCGGTCACTCGCCCAACGAAAGAAGCGAACATACATGTCGTAGAGCTTCGTCTTCTGCGCTGTGCTCGCCTTGATGTAGGTGTTCTTTATGCGCGCATCGATGTGCGCATAGGTGCGGTTCTTGTTGTTGTCGTTTTCGTTCTGCTGGTTGGCGTTGTAGGGTGGGTTGCCAATGATGACGCTGATCTTGCGGCGGTTCTGGCGCTTGACGCGCTCCATGTTCTCGTCGGCCAACCCGCCGAGCAGGTCGAACTGATGGCCTGAATGGATCCCCAGCGCATCGACGTTATCCAGCGTGTCGACGAAGCACAGATTCTCGAACTCGGCGAATTGACCGGTGATCGCCTGGTAGGTCGCCTCGATGTTCAGGTTGGCGACGTAATAAGGCAGGATGGCCACTTCGTTGGCGTGCAGCTCTTCCTTGTATTTGTGCCTCAGTTTGTCGTGGTTGCCGCGGAAATGCTCGAGCAGCTCGACGATGAAGGTGCCGGTGCCGGTCGCAGGATCGAGGATCTCGACGCCCCGATCGATTAGGTTTTTGCCGAAATGCTTTTCGCACAGCCAGTCGGCCGATCAGATCATGAAGCGCACGATCTCGCCCGGCGTATAGACTACGCCCAGCCGGTCGGCGGCCTTCCTGTTATACGCCTTGTAGAAATCCTCGTAGAGCGCCTTCAGAAAACCCTGCTTCTCCGAATGGCTCTGGATCAGCGCGGCGGTGGAGGCGATTCCGGAATAATAGGGCGCAAGCGCCCGGAGCAGCTCCGCCTTTTCGCGCCCGGCGAACAATTTGTCCTCCAGCTTGTAGAGCTCGGCCGCGACATTGTTCTTGCGGTGGAAATCCGGGTCGTCGAACACCTTGGCGAAGATGCCTTCGGTCAAAATGTGCTGGATCAGCATCTCCCGCACGTCATCTTCGCTGACCGCCGGGTTGATCGCGTCGCGGGCGTGCTTCAGGAACGCCTGCACGGCGCCTGCGAACTCCGCCGACTGCGCGTTCTTCTCGGCGATGCGGTCGCGGAGCGCCGCCAGGATGTGCGGCAGGTCGGTCGCGAACTGCTTCACCGCCTTGTTGAAGTCGGCAATCTCCTGCCGCTCGTGCCCGAAGAAGCAGGTGAGGAGCTTCAGCAGGCTGTCATCGTCGGCCTGCATGGCGGCGCGCATCACCTCGCCGCCATTCTGGTAGAGCACCGCCGTCACGTCGTCGGTGAAGACGATATTGTCCTTCGGATAGCCTTTGCGGAATTTGGCCTCGATCTCGGCGGCAAGATCGTCATTCTCGTCCTTCGCTTCCCAATAGCCAAAGGGCACGCGCAGGCCGTGGAGCAGCGCGCCATCCACATAGATGCGCGTCATCTGCTTGGTCAGGATGTCGTGCTCGGCGATGAACTGAAGGTCGTGCGCGCGGCCCCAGCGCTTCAGCAGGTCCTTGAACGCCTCCCGCAGAACACTTTCACGGCGACTGCCGGAAACGGCGCGCAGCCGATCCAGTTCGGCTCGATATTCATTGATCAACTGACGGCTCAAGCGATGCCTCCCCTTAGTTACCTAAGCACAGGCCCCCGCTTGGGGGACAGCAAAAACTCACTGTCCTACATCCAACCATATAGGATAACTGATTCGCCTTCATCAGAAGGAGAATGGTTATGCCCGATTTCCCTAGCCCGCAGGGGCCCGCCGAACAGCCCATCCTCGCCCCCGAGCAGCCAGTCGACCCCGATGCCGGCTGGATGGCGGAGTTCGGCGACGACCCGGCGCAGGAAGAGCCTTCCCGCCGCGGCAGCTTCGATCGGGCGCGCAAGAAGCTGTTCCTGAAGGCGCTCGCCCGCGGTGCGACCATGGCGGAGGCGTCGCGGGCGGCGCGGATCGGCAAGCGCACCGTCTATGAACATGTCGAGCGGGACCGCACCTTTGCCGCCGCGTGCAGGGCGGCGACCGAGGTCGTCGCGCCGGTGATCGAGCTGGAGGCGTTCAAGCGCGGCGTCACCGGCATCGAGGAGGATGTGATCAGCTATGGCAAGCATGTCGGCACGCGCGTCAAACGCTCTGACGCTATCCTGCAGACGCTGCTCAAAGGCTCCAACCCGGACAAATATGGTCCGCATGCCGGCTCCGCCCGCGCCAAAGTCGGCAAGCGCAAGTGGCGGGAACGGGAACGGCAGCGCATCCGCGAAGAGCTGATCGCCGAGCAGGACACGAACCAGGAGGATCCGCAGGTCTTTCGAGACCGCATCGCGCGCCGGCTCGACCGGGTCTGCGAGCAGGTCGCCAAGGCACTCGTGGAGCAATTCGGTTGGGTCCGGCACGAGGAAACCGATCGGCTCGTGCCGCCCGGCTGGCGCCTGGTGCGGGATGAAGATTCACTAATTGCACGTGCAGAATGTGCGGATGGTGCGGAATGTGCGGATCGTGCGGAAGGCATCGACTACACGCGGCGCCCCAACTGGTCCGATGACGAGCTGGCGGAACTCAGCCCCATCACCATGGGCCAGCTGATCATGCAGCTGATGTGATGCTTGGCCCCGCCGTTCCCTTTCTCGGCCCCAGGCGTTAGGTGCCCGCCATGCCTCTTCCCACCGTTGCGATCGTCGGCCGGCCCAATGTCGGCAAATCCACTTTGTTCAACCGGCTGGTGGGCAAGAAGCTGGCCTTGGTCGACGACCGGCCCGGCGTCACCCGCGACCGGCGGGAAGGGGAAGCGCATCTGCTCGGCCTCGACTTCCGCGTGATCGACACCGCCGGCTTCGAGGACGAGGATCCCCAGTCGCTTCCCGGCCGGATGCGTGCGCAGACCGAGGCGGCGGTGCGGGAGGCGGATGTCGCCTTGTTTCTGGTCGATGCCCGCGCCGGCGTCGTGCCGCTCGACGAGGAGATCGGCCGCTGGCTGCGGGCGGAGGACACGCCGGTCGTGCTCGCGGTCAACAAGGCCGAGGGGCGGGCAGGAGAGCAGGGCGCTCTCGAGGCGCTGGCAATGGGCTTTGGCGATCCGATCCAGATCTCCGCCGAACATGGCGAGGGCCTCGCCGACCTGTTCGAGATGCTGCTCCCCCATCTGGAGCGCGGCGAGGAGGAAGAGCCGGACTTTGATGAGGACGATCCTTCGGCGCCCTTGAAGCTCGCCATCGTCGGCCGCCCGAATGCCGGCAAGTCCACTCTGGTCAATCGCATCCTTGGTCAGGAGCGGATGATCACCGGGCCGGAAGCCGGCATTACCCGCGACTCAATCGCGATCGACATGGAATGGGAGGGGCGGCCCATCCGTCTCATCGACACCGCCGGCATGCGCAAGCGGGCGAACGTGCAGGACAAGCTTGAAAAGCTGTCGGTGGCGGACGCCAGGCGCGCGGTCGATTTCGCCGAAGTCGTGGTGCTGCTGCTCGACGCGACGCGGGGGCTGGAGGCGCAGGACCTCCGCATCGCCGACGCCGTTCTACAGGAAGGCCGCGCGCTGATGATCGCGCTCAACAAATGGGACGTGGCCGAAAACGCGTCCTCGCTGTTCAATGGCGTCAAGGCGGCGCTGGAAGAGGGGCTAAGCCAGGTGAAGGGCCTGCCGGTCCTCACCGTCTCCGCGGCGACCGGCAAGGGCGTCGACACGCTGCTCAAGGTGGCGTTCGAAACGCGCGAGGCCTGGTCGCGCCGCGTGCCGACGGGCGAGCTCAACCGCTGGTTCGAAAACGCGCTGGAGAAAAACCCGCCGCCCGCGCCCGGCGGCAAGCGGATCAAGCCGCGCTACATCACTCAGGCCAAAACGCGGCCGCCCGGCTTTATCCTGTTCGGCACGCGCGTCGACCTGCTGCCGGAAAGCTATCGCCGCTACCTCGTCAACGGCATCCGCCGCGACTTGGGCTTCGGCGCGGTCCCGGTCCGCCTGACCATGCGCGCACCGAAGAACCCGTTCGATCGCGAGAAGAGCTAAGCATCCCGCCGAGCCGCAAAGCCCGCAAGCAAAAGCGCACACTGGTGGCGAGAGGCAGCGTAGTGACCGCGTATTCCAGGACGCTGAGGCCTTACACCTCTCTGCGAGATGATGAAGAAATGCCTTCTTCGTCGTGTCGTCGAACAGCTTCCGCCCCGGCGGCGCCTGCACCTGCATCCGCCGTCCCTTGTTCGCAATGATTCGCTTGGGCTCCCCCGCCATGCAACCCTCCAAAAGAAAAGGCGGCACGGCAAACGCCGACCGACCACACGACTCTCAGGGTGTAGGCATTTACCGGATCAGCGTGACGATTTCAAGGCGTTTTCACCTAATCGGTTCAATCCAAACGCAGTGACGTTACTCTGCCTTGGACCAGTAGCATGCGTCGAAGTCTGGAAAACTCACCTCACATAGCCCTGCAGGAATTCCATGCACGAAACCGCGGCCGGCCGGATCCGTGTGGCCTGTATGGAGCGATCCGTCTGGCGCCCGAACTTCCCAGGCGACTCCTGGTACGGGGTAGCCGTCCTCGTCACTAAGCGATATCCCGATCCATGTTACCTTGCAGGGTTCGATGGTGGACCCGCTTCTCGGTGTCAGCGAAGAGAGTTGCTTTGAGTGTAACCTAAGCATCTCAGGCCGTATCCGAAGCCGAACGAGTCTTGTGATCCTGACGGTCGTAGAGAACCATTCGGTTCGGGCACCTTTTATCGATCTCGTTATAGGCCCAGCATTGTTGATACGGCTGCGATACGCCAAAGGAGAGATAGCGGCATCGGACTACTTCAGAATTGACGGCTCCCCCATAACGTGCGGCGCAGGGAAGAAGCTTTGGAGTATTATTGCGCGGAAAAAAGGAGGCGTGACTGGCCACCAAGCCGGGGTCCATATCCTTCAAGCCTCGCTCGTTAAAGATTTCTATATGACAATGAGTAGGGTTAGCCCAGTTGCTTGAATTGCTATCGTGAAACCCTTGTCTGCCTACTAGCGCGATAAGGTCTCCGGCTTTCACAGGATTCTTGAACGGAGAGCTATCGCAGCTTATACTTCCTATGTTCGTTTGCGCGTGGAGGTAGATTACTTTAGAAACTTCTACACGCCACGGGCGAAGTTCTCGCTTCTGGAACTCACCACCGAACTTCTTTAGTTCTCCCCCGCACATGGCGAAGACAGGATCGCCCTCGTATCCTGCTACATCAATGCCGCCATGCATTCTTCGCCTAGATCTTTGTCTAATTTGAGCTTCCGTTGCTGTTGTAGGCCAGTTCTTCCTCTCTGGAGGCTCCATATAATACCACTCGGTCCACCTCGCCAACGGGTTCCCGGCCTCATTCTCTTCCCAGTAGATAGATCCCCACGTGAGGCGTGCTTCTCCGCTCCCCGGACAGCCTTGCTTACGGTGTTTGGAAAGGGTCGCCTCCGCGTCAACGACCTCACCTCTGAAAACCTGAAACTGCTGATTACTATGTCGGCGAACGGTGTATCGGGTTCCCTCGGGCGCGGCCGTTGAGAGAGAGGCAGCCTGTGCTCGGCAGAATGCCTGATCACCCACGATCTGAGTGCTCAGCGGCTTCCATAGGATCAACTGATCCGTTCCTAAACGCTGAAAGCGGAGCACGGGCAGGTCGAACGTCCCGCTCCGACCATTTCTTCCAAACTCTCCGTATCTCAAGGCCGAGAGGCCAGATGAAACCCGGGTCGGGACGAGCAATGTCGGACCACCCTGGCTGTTGAGAGCGGCGCCGGGGGCCACTGGGTAATCTCCGTCTGCGAGAAAATACTTCGCTAATGGTTGATATTTATCGGCGCCTTTGGGTTCAAACCACGTTGGTTGACACCAGACTAATGCGAGAATGCGACGAGTAATCCTACGAGACTGTCTAAAAGAGACTACTTCACTCACGGGAACCTGGAAGCCAGAAATGAAGTTGTTTAACGGATAATTCGCTCCACTATTGAATACTACCGACCAAGCGGAGACCGCTTCTCTTGATCCTGGTATATCCCGACTATGAACTAAGCTTCGGTCTAAGACGGGTATGCCTATCGAGTATTCTCGATCCGGGTAAGGGTAAGAAAACTTGAGATGTAGTAGCTCAAAATCCACATCTATGCTCTCCAGATTAAGAAACGTTGTGGAGAAATGAAACACTCCGCTCTCATCGGACTTCAAGCCTCGGCGTTCTGCCTCTCGCATAAGCAGCTTAGTTTCGTCACCCTCTTCCCCGCATGCTGCCGCTCGCAGCTTTTCCAAATCAACTTCAGCTTCATCCAGCGAAGCCTCTGGCGGCAACCTTTTCATGGCAACAAGAAGCGCTCGCGCCCATTCTACCCATTTTGATCGGGCTTTTGCTCTGCTGCGAGCGGCGCCGAACGCCTTCCTCCGTTTGTCCTTTTCTGTAATCTTTTGCCGTGAAAGAAGCCGATCTTTCGCCACCTGAACCTTCTCATCATCTGATAATGGAGCGGCATAGGGGGGCGGCTGCATGGGGTTCGGAGAACCGTCGACAAGGTGTGCGACCACTACCCCATTTATGCGGCATTTGCGCACATAAGCATGGGGAACAGCTCTCCCGGTCACTAAGTCTACTACTCTGATCTCGAGGCGATCTGCGACAGTGATCGTGCAACTAATGGGCACGTCATTTCCGTGAACCAAAGCTGCAGGAGCAGCAGTCGGTGTGCTTAGGACCGAGGCGGACGTATTACCGGGAGTCATTCTTCGCCTGGAACATGCGGTAAAATGTCCTCATCGGGCAATGGTAGGTCGCAAACTCCCGGAATGCGACTGTAATCAGGCTCTGCTCTACTGGGGTCTGGGCGCTCAGGTTCTCCACTCAGTCGGTGCCAGTCGTGCTCGGTCCTCAGAAAGCTGATTAAGTCCGGCCCAACCGCGCCATCGCCGAAAAGCTCAAGCTTCCCACGGTCTAACAGGAAATTGATCAAGGCTGCGCGTGTCTTGGGCCCGAATATTCCATCCGCAAACCCAACCTCATATCCGAGGTTTGCTAGCCTGTTTTGAATTCCCGTCATGGTATTCGCCGGGTCGAGGGATCCAATATTTACATCCACATCCCCCCACGGCAGCTTTAAAACAGCAAGGCGCGCGTCGGGGTGGGCCCAAGTTCTTGCGCGACCATTTGCGTCTGTCCTATCGGGGCTCTTGAACAGCCATCCACCACGAAGGTGTAATCGATATCACGCAGAGGATTGCCAGACGAGTCCTTAAGAACTACTACAATTTTAGCTCTACCTGGAACTTTAAAGGGATGCAGTCTTCCAGTTTGGCATTCTTCGCTTCTTGTAACCTTGTCGGGGATGTATAGTGGGTCGCCAGGCATCAAAATGTTAGGCGTGACCCTCTTCCGCTTTAGGTTGGCATTGAAGCCATGTTCCCAAATCTTCTGCCAGCGCATGTACAGGGAAGCTGCGATTGACGATACACACTCGCCCTGTCTGACTACATGAATTGCCATCACGGGAGCCGAGAGCAAATAGTGGGCAGTTTCCGCGCACAATCGCACGGGTGTCGAACTGACATGTTGCTCCCCCTGAGCGCAACGTCGTTAGCTAACTTCTACCTTGTTCTGCGTTCGCTTCAAGTCAGCATTCCGCGCCGGAAGTCGGCCAATCTTACGTCCGCTGCCTGATGCGGCTTGCTTGCTCCACATGAAGCAGAGCCCGATATAATCATGAGCCCAAATCCTAGCTCTTCTGGGTTTCGCGCCGACTTGCTAGCCGTATCGGGCGGACCTGACTCGCTCGCGCTCCTCCTGCTCGTCCCAGCGGAGAGCTACGTCCGCGCCGCGACCGTCGATCACGGCCTCCGCCCCGAATCCCGTGCCGAGGCGGAGCACGTCGCCGCCATCTGCGCGGCGCGCGGCATTGCGCACGATATCCTCACCCTCTCGCTCCCGCCCGGCACCGGCCAGGCGCAGGCGCGGGAAGCGCGATATGCGGCGCTCGGAGAATGGTGCCGGGCGCACGGGCTGACGCATCTCGCCACCGGGCATCATGCCGACGATCAGGCCGAGACGTTGCTGATGCGGCTGGCGCGCGGGGCGGGGCTGGCGGGGCTGGCCGGCATCCGGGCGGAGCGGGCGCTGGGCGGGGGCGTAACGCTGGTGCGGCCGCTGCTCGGCTATCGCAAGGCGGAGCTGGAGGCGATCGTCGCCGCGGCGGGCCTTACCCCCGTCCGCGATCCCTCCAACACCGATCCACGCTATGACCGCACCGCCGCGCGGGCGCTGCTGGCGGCGACGCCCTGGCTCGATCCGGCGCGGCTGGCGCGCAGCGCGGCGCATCTGGCGGAGGCCGAAGCCGCGCTCGAATGGGCCATTGACCGGCTGGGGGCGGAGCGGATGGGGGCTGAAGCAGGAGAGGAGAGCCTCAGCCTCGACCCCACCGGCCTCCCGCCCGAGTTGCTCCGCCGCCTGATGCGCCGCATCTTCGCCCGCTTCGGCGAGGAGCCGCGCGGCCCCGAACTCGCGCGCCTCACCGCCGCGCTGCACGAGGGCCGCACCGCCACCCTTGGCACCGTCAAAGCCACCCCTGGCCGCCGCTGGACCTTCAACCGCGCGCCGCCCCGCCGTGCTTCCGCGAAGGACTGAGACGGTGAGACGGTGATCACTTGGGCTTCTTGTTCTTGTTTTTATTCTTCGCCTCAGCTTCAGCCTCGACTGCTCCGGCCGCATCGGCCTCGTCTTCGGCCACATCGTTCGCCGGCGGGTGCACTTCGCTCGTGTCCCCCGCGCTGGGTTCGGTGAGCAGCTTGTCGGCCCTGGCAAGCGCCAGGCCCTGCAGCTTGTCGTCCACTTCCTTGATGTCTTCGAGGATCTCGGCGCGGCGCGATTCGTCGCTCTCTGACGTTCCCGTGATCTGCTTGCGTAAGGCCAGCAGATCACGCCTCCGTTCCCGAAGCTCCTCGATGGCACGGTCGCGCGACCGGCTCTCCAGCGCCGAAGTGGCGCCTTTCGCGTCGGTGGCGGCGTCGATCAGGACCTGCAACCCGTGCTCGAAGGAGCATGCGTGATGGTAGCGATTCACTGCCATGATCATCTCGTCCACGCTATGCGCGTCGATGCTTTGTGTGCGGGAGGAGTTGATTCCCTCGAGTAGCCGCGACCGTTCCTGGTCGATTGACCGCCCGATCGCGGTCGTCAGCTGGTTGCGATAGAAGGTCGCGTTCACATTGTCCTGGGTTCCGGCGCTGAGCGTGGCCAAGCCCGACAAGATCGACTTCGCCCGATCACCACCGACGATGGTCGACGCTCCCGAGAAACTCTGGGTCAGAAAGCTCAGCAGGAAATTGCTGCTGGATTGCACCGCCACCAGGCGGCCCTTCTCGATCTTGCAGGCATCGTCGGCATGCTTCAGCAACACGGCCGCGAGCCGGTTGCGGTCGAACCGCGCGCGATCGAGCATGGCCGCTTTCTTGTCAGCGTCGGTTTCCTTTAGCGCGTCGAAGCCGCTGGCCAGATCATAGGCAGGTCGGGTGCGGTCGTCGGGGAAGGCAAAGCAGTCGAGGTCGATGGCTCCTTGCTTGCTGTCGTACACGCCGCCGGTGAGGATGCACGGCGTCCGGAGCACTCTCCTGCCGTCCCTGCCCGCTTCGACTCTTGTAGGAGAAGGGGCTGCATCAATGGAGGCCTTATCCGCGTTCGAGTCCCAGGCGGTGCCGGGATAATAAGCGATGCTGCTGGGGTTGATCCGAGCACGGGCGCCCAGCCATGTGCACGCCGGCAGCGTCATCACCATCCCGGCAATCAGCAAGGTTCGAAGCATCGATCATCCCCCCGTTTCCAGCTCAGAGATCAGCGGTTCGGACATTGGCGGGCAAGCAGGACCTGATCCATTTCGGACGAAGCGGCTTAACGCGCGCACGGCTCGGCCCCCCGCCATTGTCGGTTAACACCTCCGCACCTATGTTGAGCGGGCCCATTCCCGAAAGATTCGAGCGCGATGAACGACAAGAAGGATCCGAACGCCCCCAATCCCTGGATGAAGAGCCTGTTGATCTGGCTCGGGGTGGTGCTCGCATTGGTGCTGTTCGTGTCGATGTTCGATTCGAAGACGCGCACCGTCGGCGGCGAGGGCATTCCCTATTCGGAGTTCCTGCAGCGGGTCGATGAAGGACAGGTCAAGGAAGTCGCGATCGCCGACAATATCGTCAGCGGCAGCTTCACCAACGATTCGACCTTCCGCACCCAGGCGCCGGACGATCCCCGGCTGATCGACCGCCTGATCTCCAAGGGCGTGAAATTTTCCGCTCAGGCCAAGGAAGAGCCGAGCTTCTGGATGATCCTGCTCTACCAGTCGCTGCCCTTCCTGCTGATCCTGGGCGTCGCCTTTTTCGTCATCCGCCAGATGCAGAAGAATGCTGGCTCGGGCGCGATGGGCTTTGGTAAGTCCAAGGCCAAGATGCTGACCGAGAAGCACGGCAAGGTGACGTTCGACGATGTCGCCGGCATCGACGAGGCGCGCGAGGAACTGCAGGAGATCGTCGATTTCCTGAAGGATCCGACCAAGTTCGCGCGGCTCGGCGGTAAGATCCCGAAGGGCGCGCTGCTGGTCGGCTCGCCCGGGACCGGCAAGACCCTGCTCGCTCGTGCCATCGCCGGCGAGGCGGGCGTGCCCTTTTTTACGATCTCCGGTTCCGACTTCGTAGAAATGTTTGTCGGCGTCGGCGCGTCACGCGTCCGCGACATGTTCGAACAGGCGAAGAAAAACGCCCCCTGCATCGTCTTCATCGACGAGATCGATGCGGTTGGGCGGCATCGTGGTGCCGGCCTCGGCAACGGCAATGACGAGCGCGAGCAGACGCTGAACCAGCTGCTCGTCGAAATGGACGGCTTCGAGGCCAACGAAGGCATCATCATCGTCGCCGCGACCAATCGGCCGGACGTGCTCGATCCCGCGCTGCTGCGCCCCGGCCGCTTTGACCGCCAGGTCGTGGTGCCGCGCCCGGACATTGAAGGGCGCGAGAAGATCCTCGCCGTTCACACCAAGAAGCTGCCGCTCGCTCCCGATGTGGATCCGCGCACCATCGCGCGCGGTACCCCCGGCTTTTCGGGTGCCGACCTCGCCAATCTGGCCAACGAAGCGGCGTTGCTCGCCGCTCGCAAGGGCAAGCGCCTCGTCTCGATGAAGGATTTCGAGGAGGCCAAGGACAAGGTCATG
>JAESFT010000749.1_pt1 | contig 13796 bp, 15 predicted proteins | sample 9269451 | NCBI WGS metagenome assembly JAESFT01 (sample SAMN14502557, study PRJNA617106) | algae metagenome | isolation source: Scytonema hyalinum WJT4-NPBG1 and co-occurring heterotrophs from well... | place: USA: Mojave Desert, Joshua Tree National Park, California | collected 2006-05-25
AGATCATCGTGCACGGGGCGCGTGCGGCACCGCTCGTCCGGTGCCCTCCCTCCCTGTTTCTCACGCCGCCGGCTTGCCGGGGCTGCATGCGCCCCGTGCCCCCACCAGGGCACCAGGCACACACAAGACCCATGCCTCGCACCTGAACAGGTGGCGAGGTCAAAAGTGCTGCTTAGTCCACCGCGCGGAGCGCCGGGCTCGCACCCCGCAGCCAATCGGTGCGCGGCGCCTCCGCGTCCTCGAATTCGAGCGCCTCGATCCGCTCGCCCCGGCGCGTGATGCGTTCCGCCGAGGTGCGGATGCCGGCCACGTCGTCCTGAGCCTGACGGAAATGCGTGTCGAGCTTGGCGACGCGTTCGCCCAGACGCGTCACGTCCTCCAGGAGCCGCCCCACCTCCATCTGGATCACCCGGGCTTCCTCGCGGATGCGCGCATCCCTCACGAGGCTCTGCATCACCTGGATCGCCACCGCCAGCAGAGAGGGTGAGACGATCACGACCCGGGCGCGGTAGGCGCGCTGCACCACGTCGTCGAAATGCTCGGCCAGATCCGCATAGACCGATTCCGCCGGCACGAACATGAGGGCGAGATCCTGGGTCTCCCCGGCGATGAGGTACTTCTCGGCAATGTCGCGGACATGCACCGCGATGTCGCTCCGCACCCGCGCCACCGCCTTCGCGCGCGCCTCGTCCCCTTGTGCCGAGCGAAAGAGCGTGAAGGCTTCGAGGGGAAACTTGGCGTCGATGACGAGCCCGCGCAGGTCGCCCGGCAGCCGTACGAGGCAATCGGGGCGCGTGCGGTTCGACAGCGTGGCCTGGAACTCGTAAGCGCCGCCGGGAAGCCCGTCGCGGATGATCGCCTCCATGCGGCCCTGGCCGAAGGCGCCGCGGCTCTGCTTGTTGGCGAGCACGTCCTTCAGGCCCACGATCTCCCCCGTGAGGTCCGCGAGATTCTTCTGCGCCGCGTCGATGACGGCAAGCCGCTCATGGAGCTTCGAGAGGTTCTCGGCCTGGTGCTGCGCGCTGGCCGTCAGCCCCTGACCGACCCGGTGCTGCATGCCCTCGATCCGCTCGGCGATGAGCCGGGCGAGGTCGCTCTGGCGGGTGCCGAACACCTCCGCGACCGTCTGCATGCGCCCGGTCATCTCGGCCTGGAGCCGGGTCAATTCGCCGATGCGATCCTCCATCTCGTCCGCGCGCTCCGCGGCGATCGCGGCCTCCAGGGCGCGCTCCCGGCGCACCTTCACCAGAAGCACGGTCATGAAGAGGAGGAGCGCCAGCGCCGTGCCGGCGCCCCCGAGGGTGAGGTCGCTCCAGGTGAGGGGATGGGAGCCCAGCGTCAGCGCGATCTGGTTCATGGGGCAGCGGTCCGGTTCGGCGCGGATGGTACGAACCAATCATGAACGAATTCGCCGCACCGTCACCGGCGCGGAACTCGAATCCTGTGGGCGGTCTCGAACCAAAAGGGAACGAATTGACCGCCCCGGGGCCAGCCCTTATCTCCGCGCCATGGCGATCCGTCCCCTTGTCATCCTCCCCGATCCGCAGCTGCGCCTCGTCTCCGAGCCGGTGGCGGCGATCACCCCCGAGATCCGGCAGCTCGCGGCCGACATGCTCGACACCATGTACGACGCCCCGGGCGTCGGGCTGGCGGCGATCCAGATCGGCGTGCCGAAGCGCGTCATCACCATGGACGTGTCGAAGAGCGAGACCGAGAAGGCCCCGATGGTGCTGATCAATCCGGAGGTCGTGTGGGCCTCGGAGGAAAAGCGTAGTTATGAGGAGGGGTGTCTCTCGATCCCCGAATACTACGAGGAGGTGGAGCGCCCCGACCGCGTGCGCTTCCGCTACACCAACCTCGACGGCGAGACGATCGAGCAGGACGCGGACGGACTCATGGCTACCTGCGTCCAGCACGAGATCGACCATCTCAACGGCGTGCTGTTCCTGGACCACCTCTCGAAGCTGAAACGCGACCGGGTGATCACGAAGTTCAAGAAGGCCGCCAAGCGCGCGACGGGCGCGTGATCCGATGAGCTTGCCTGTGGTCGCTAGCCGCCGCCTCGACGAGGTTCGTCCCATTCTCCCCCTCATCCTGAGGAGCACCCGGAGGGTGCGTCTCGAAGGAGGCCTCCAGAACCCTCGCATGAACTGGAACCCTCCTTCGAGACGCGGCTTCGCCGCTCCTCAGGATGAGGCTCAGGCTAGGAGCCCCAGCGCGTTCGGTCGCGGGAAGCCCATCCCATGACCCTCCGCGTCGTGTTCATGGGCACGCCCGATTTCGCGGTGCCGACGCTCTCCGAGATCCTGGGCCAGGGCCACGAGGTCGTGGCGGTCTATACCCGCGCGCCGGCGGCGGCCGGGCGGGGCATGGAGCTGAAGCCCTCGCCGGTCCACCGCCTGGCCGAGCAGTTCGGCCTGCCCGTGCTGACGCCGAAGACGCTGCGCACCGAGGAGGCCGCCCAAAGTTTCCGGGCGCACGAGGCCGATGTGGCCGTGGTCGTGGCCTACGGGATGATCCTCCCCAAAGCGATCCTCGATGCGCCGGCGCTCGCCTGCCTCAACCTCCACGCCTCGCTCCTGCCGCGCTGGCGCGGCGCGGCACCGATCCAGCGCGCCATCATGGCGGGGGACCGGGAAACGGGCGTGGCCGTGATGCGGATGGAGGAGGGGCTCGACACAGGCCCTGTCGCGATGGTGGAGCGCGTGGCGATCACGCCCGACATGACAGCAGGCGACCTCCACGACCGGCTCATGGGGCTCGGCGCCGATCTCATGGTGCGCTCGCTGGCGGCGCTCTCCCGCGGGGGCTTGAGCTTCACGCCCCAGCCCACGGAAGGCGTGACTTATGCCCACAAGCTCACCAACGAGGACAGCCGCATCGACTGGGCGAGGGCGGCCTCGGACGTGCACAACCAGGTGCGCGGCCTGTCCCCATTCCCGGGCGCTTATTTCACCGCCGATGTCGGCAAGGGCCCGGAGCGCGTGAAGGTGCTCCGCACGGCGTTGGGGGAGGGCTCGGGCGCGCCCGGCACGCTCCTCGATGCGGCGGGCACCGTGGCCTGCGGCGATGGCGCCTTGCGCCTCGTGCAGGTGCAGCCCGCCGGCAAACCTGCCATGGGGGCCGACGCGTTCCTGCGCGGGCGCCGCCTCGGCCCCGGGGCTCGCCTCGCGTGAGGCCCGGCATCGCGATCCGCCCCGAGGAGCCGGGCGATGCTGAGGGCGTGTTCGCGGTCCACGAAGCCGCCTTCGGGGGCGCCGCGGAAGCGCGCCTCGTGGCGGCGCTCCGGGAGGAGGGAGATCTCGCCTTGGGGCTCACGGCCTTCGGCGATCGCCCCGTCGGCCACATCGCCTTTCCGCGCCTCACGCTCGAGGGCTCGGATCTCAAGGCGGTGGCGCTGGCTCCGCTTGCCATCCTGCCCGCCTTCCAGAACCACGGCATCGGCACGGCGCTCGTCGAGGCGGCGCTGCGGATGCTGCGCGAGCGGGCCGAGGACCTCGTCCTCGTGCGCGGGCACCTCACCTATTATCCGCGCTTCGGCTTCTCGACCGAGTTTGCGAGCCGTTTCCGCACCCCCTACGACGGGCCGGGCATGCATGCGCTCGCGCTGAGCAAGCGGGGGCAGGACGCGAGCGGCAGGGTGCATTATCCGCCCGCCTTCGCGCGGCTTCTCTAGATGCCCCGCTACAAGCTCGTCATCGAGTACGACGGCACGCCCTTCACGGGCTGGCAGCATCAGCAGAACGGGCGCTCGGTGCAGCAGGCCGTGGAGGAGGCGATTCAGCGTTTCGCGGGCGAGGCGGTGCGCATCCAATGCGCGGGCCGCACCGATGCGGGGGTCCATGCCACCCATCAGGTCGCCCATGTGGACCTCGCCCGGGACTGGCGCACCGACACGGTGCGGGACGCCACCAACGCCCATCTGCGGCCGGAGCCCATTGCGGTCGTCTCGGCTGACGTCGTGCCGGAGAGCTTCAACGCCCGCATGAGCGCGGTGAAGCGGCACTACATCTATCGCATCCTCAACCGCCGGGCGCCGGCGGCGCTGGAACTGAACCGGGTCTGGGCCGTGCCGTGGCGGCTCGATGCGGCGCTGATGCACGAAGCCGCGCGGCACCTCGTCGGCCGGCACGATTTTTCCACCTTCCGGGCCGCCGAATGCCAGGCCAATTCGCCGATCCGCACGCTGGACCGGCTCGACGTGACCAGGATCGGCGACGAGGTCCGCATCGCGGCCTCCGCGCGCTCCTTCCTGCACCATCAGGTGCGCTCCATCGTCGGCACGCTGGCGCAAGCGGGCGCTGGGCGCTGGAGCGTGCAGGCCGTGAAGGACGCGCTCGACGCGCGGGACCGGAAACGCTGCGGGCCCATGGCGCCGTCCGCGGGGCTCTATCTCGTGGGTGTCGATTATCCTCCGATCCTAGCCGATCGCGGCCATCATGATCCGGTGGATCGCAATGTCGAGGGCGAGGTCGAGCCCAACCACGGCCAGCGCGACGCGTCCTGACACGCCGAGCGTGAGGCGCGTCGCGAAATACTGCATCCGCAGCAGGATGACGGCGCCGGCGACCGTGAAGAGCGCCGCCAGTCCCGGCGTTGCCCAGCCGAGCAGGAGCAGGATCGTCGGCCCGGACAGCACCGTGACGCCGACCACGCCGATCCAGTTGGTCACGATCACGAAGGGCGTGGTGCGCGCCTCGACGCCGAGGCCGCGGGCGGCGAAGAGCACGGCAAGCGGCAGGCTCAAGAAAGCCGCGACATGGGCGAGCCCCACGGCGACGAGCAGGAACGGATCGCTCCAGGAGTCGATTCCGGCCGCCGAGATGCGGCGCTGCTCCAGCGAAAGAGCGACGACATAGGCCGGGAGCGTAAGGCCGATGGCCGTGAAGGAGCGGCGGAAGCCCCGCGCATCGAAATCGAAGGCCCGCAGGCCCTCGGCCCGCTGGTTGAGCAAGTCAACCGTGCCGCGAAGCGACCGTCCCACCTCGTCCGCCGTGACCAGCATGGCGCGCTGCCCCCAGGGCCCGGATGTTCACGCCGTTCGCGTTCCTCCGCGCCCGAGAGGGGAGCTTATGCGACTTTCGTTGCGTGTCGAGGGGATTGTGGACGATCGGTCCCGAAGAACCGCTCCCACACCCAACGCGGGGCGAGCAGTCCTGAAGAAGCGAAGGATCGCTCCGAAACCGAGCGCGGGGGCGATCAATCCCGAGGAAGCGAAGGATCGGTCCGACACCGAACCCGGGGCGATCAGGCCCGAGGCGCGAAATAGCGCTCCAGCACGCCGCGATAGATCGCTGTCAGGCGGTCGAGATCGGCGACGGAAACCCGCTCGTCCACCTGGTGCATGGTCTGGCCCACGAGGCCGAACTCCACCACGGGGCAGTAGCTCTTGATGAAGCGGGCGTCCGACGTGCCGCCCGTCGTCGACAGCTTCGGGCGGATGCCGGTCTCGGCCTCGATCGCCTCCACCATGAAGCCCACAAAGGCATCGGGCTCGGTCATGAACGCCACCGCGTTGGTGGGCTCGAAGGTGGCGGTGTAGCGCACCGTGTTGCCGGCGGCCTCGTGCAGGCGCCGGCGCAACTCGGCCTCCAGCGTTTCCGGGCTCCAGAGGTCGTTGAAGCGGATGTTGAAGGTGGCCCGGGCTTCCGCCGGGATCACGTTGGAGGCCGGGTTGCCCACATCGACGGTGGTGACTTCGAGGTTCGAGGCGTCGAAGTGGTCCGTGCCCCCGTCGAGCGGCGTCGCGAGCAGGCTGTCGAGGAGCCGCAGCATCCCGCGCACGGGGTTGTCGGCCAGGTGCGGATAGGCCACGTGGCCCTGGCGCCCGTGCACCGCGAGCTTGCCGGTGAGCGAGCCGCGCCGGCCGATCTTGATCATGTCGCCGAGGCGGTCGGGGTTCGTGGGCTCGCCCAAGATGCAATGATCGAAGCGCTCGCCGCGCTCCTGCGCCCATTGCAGCAGTTTCACGGAGCCGTTGACCGCCGGACCTTCCTCGTCGCCGGTGATGAGGAATCCGATCGATCCCGCAAAGTCGGGGCGATCCTGGAGGAAGGCGAGGGCAGCAGCCACCATGCAGGCGATCCCGCCCTTCATGTCCACGGCGCCGCGCCCGAAGAGCTCGCCGTCCTGCACCACCGCGCCGAAGGGATCGTGCGCCCAGCGCCCGGCATCGCCCGGCGGCACCACGTCAGTGTGGCCGGCAAAGAGCAGATAGGGCCGCCCGGTCCCCCAGCGGGCATAGAGGTTCTCGATGTCGGGCGTGTCCGGCGCCGAGAACACCGGCCGGTGCACCTCGAACCCGGCATCGCCCAGCACCTGCGCGAGAAAGCCGAGCGCACCGCCTTCCTCCGGTGTCACGGAGGGGCAGCGGATGAGGCCTTGGGCGAGGGCGAGGGGGGAGGTGGTCATCGAGGCCTTGCCGGTCGGGCGCGGGGGTTACGCCGCGCTCAAGTTATGGAGCTCGGCTCCGGCGGCGAGGTGCTCGGAGGCATCCAGGATTTCCACGGCCACAATACGACCTTCGGCATCGAAGTCGAAGACGATCCCGGGGCGGACCTCCTCACTTTCGACCACTGCCGTATCGGCGAACCGAACATAGAGCAGGTCCGCTTGCGCATCGTAGCTCGTCTTCATGGCTTTCGCCTCCGCCCGCGGTCCAGAAAGCAGGTCACGACATGATATGTACTGCCTGACCGCTCGAACACCACACGCCACACCCGCTCCTCGCGTTCCGGGACCGCGCGAAAGGCCCGCACCCGACCCTCACGCTTCGGGTCGTTTTCGAGCACGTCAGGGTCACGCAGGGTCCGGATGACCCAATCCTCCTCGATCCCGCGCTCGATGAGCATCTCACGGGCGTGATCCGTGAAAGTGATGCTCCCGACGGGATCATCCATGAGAGTGTTTCGACCGGATCAGTCGCGCAGCAGCTCGTTGATGCTCGTCTTGGCGCGGGTCTGCGCATCGACCCGCTTCACGATCACGGCGCAAGAGAGCGAGGGGCCGGGCGAGCCGTCGGGGAGCGGCTTGCCGGGAAGCGAGCCCGGCACCACCACGGAATAGGGCGGCACGCGGCCCCGGAAGGTCTCGCCGGTCTCGCGGTCGACGATCTTGGTGGAGGCGGACAGGAAAACGCCCATGGAGAGCACCGAACCCTCGCCGACGACGACGCCTTCCACGACCTCGGAGCGCGCGCCGATGAAGCAATTGTCCTCGATGATGGTGGGGTTGGCCTGCAAGGGCTCCAGCACGCCGCCGATGCCGACGCCGCCTGAGAGATGCACGTTCTTGCCGATCTGGGCGCAGGAGCCCACGGTCGCCCAGGTGTCCACCATCGTGTTCTCGTCCACATAGGCGCCGAGGTTCACGAAGGAGGGCATCAGCACCACGCCCGGCGCCACATAGGCGCCCCGGCGCACCACGCAATTCGGCACCGCGCGAAAGCCCGCGGCGCGAAAGCGGTTCTCGCCCCACCCCTCGAACTTGGAGGGCACCTTGTCCCACCACACGGCCTCGCCCGGACCGCCCTTGATGATCCCCATGTCGTTGAGGCGAAACGAGAGCAGCACCGCCTTCTTGAGCCACTGATGCACCTGCCAGCCGTCGCCGCTTTTCTCGGCAACCCGGGCCTTTCCGGAATCGAGCTGGTTCAGCGCCTCGTCCACGGCCTCCCGCACGGCGCCTTGCGTCTGCGCGTTCACGTTGGCCCGGTCCTCCCAGGCGGCGTCGATGGTGGAGGCGAGGTCGGTCATGGGAGCGTCCGAGGGTTTATGAATGGGCCCGCGCTTGTCCGTGCTGGGCGGGAGCCTGTCAAGGCGCGCGAGGGCCCACGAAAAAGGGCCCGACCGGTGCGCGGTCGAGCCCTTGTCGGAGGAAGCCGTCGTGGGGCGTCAGTCGCTCAGGCGATAGCCGATGCCGAAGCGGATGTCGTGACGATCCATGTCGAGGCGATTGACGGCGAGGTCCACCAGCGGCTTCACCTGGGCATAGCGGCTGTAGGCATATTCCGCCCGGGCGAACCAGCGATCCGTGACGGCGTAGTCGAGGCCGATGGCGCCCGTGCCGCCGTAGGCCATCTCCACATCCCGCAGGCCGGTGCCGACGCTCAGAACTTCGAGCTGGGCCAAGGTGAAGCCGGCGGCGATGTAGGGCGAGAAGGCCCCGAAGGTGCCGCCCAGGCGTCCCCGGGTGCTGCCGGACCACAGCATGTCGACGGCAATCGGGCCGGCCGGGCCGGTTCCACGCCCGGTCACGTCCGAGAGCGACACCCGGCTGTCATAGCCGATGAACCAGTTGCCGAAGGAGAGGTCGTAGCCCCCGAAAATACCGGCTTCGAACCCGTCGGGCTCGAGGTTGGTCCGGGTTCCTGCGGGCCGCCGGAAGGTCACGTCGGTCAGCGCGTAGTTGCCCTCCAGACCGACATAGGACCCCCCGCGACCTGGGGTGAGGGTGCCGCCCGCAAGCTTGCCGGGGACCTCGCGCACGATGATCGCGGCCTTGATGGCGTGAGTTTCGAGATCCACCCGGTGGTTCACGCCGTCGTGGAAATGGTTGGCGCTGCCGTAATCGCCGTACTCATATTCGAGGCGCGTGGTGAGCCAGCGCGCCCAGGTGATGTCGACGCCCGCCGCTGCCGTGAAGCCGGTGTGGTAACGCAGGTCGCCGTCGGCGAAGAGCACGGCGCTATGCTGGTGGAGCTCCGTCGTCGCCACACCGACGGCGACGTAGGGAAGAACCGATCCGAAGGCATAGCCGAGGCGGCCGCGCACGCCGGCGGTCCAAAGTTGATCGCCGATCGCGCCGGTGGTGGGCCCAGGGGCCAGACGACCCTTGGTTTCATGAAACCCAATCTCGGCCTGCAGGCCCGCCACCACCTGCCCGAACTGCCAGTCATGGCCGATGAGCCGGAAGCCCGTGGTGCCGTCGAGATCGTAAGAGCCGCTGGCGGCCGCCTCTCGGACCGACACCCGGCTCCACATGTAGCCGATGCCGGATCCGCCGTAGAACCCGGCCCAGGGTTGGACCGCGGGGGCGACGAGAACGGGCACCACGGGGGCGGCCCGCTGCGGCAGGTCGGCGGCCAGAGCCGTTCCGCCGAAAAGCGCTGCCGCGATCCCAGCCCATCCTGCCCGCACCATGGTTCTGCCCCTTGAAAGTCTTCTCCGTCGAGTAAGGCTCGGCCGTTTGGAGCGTCAAGCCGGCACACCCCTGCGAGGCTCCAGTTCTGGGCTCCAGAGCCAACAAGGGGCACCCGCTGTAGTGAACGGGCAACAATTGCCGCTGCGTCGGCGCCGAAACGTCAACGGACGGTTAACCCTCCGCCCCCTCGACCGGGCGTGTGGAGGCGCTGACAGCCATGGCGAAATCGTCGGAACGCAGCCCGGCCTGCGTGGTTGGTTCTGGCTTGCAAGGCGCGGCCTGAACGCGGAAGCCGCAGGTGAAACCCCGGAGACAGCCCGTGCCCGAGAAGAACCTGGAAGCGCTCTTTCTCCACAGCCTCAAGGATCTCTACTTCGCCGAACAGCAGATCGCGAAGGCTATGCCGGCGATGATCGGAGCGGCCGAGTCCCAGGAGCTGCGCTCCGCCTTCGAGACCCATGCCCGCGAAACGCAGGAGCAGCTGCGACGCCTCGAAGAGGTGTTCGACATCTTAGGCGAGAAGCCGCAAGGGGTGCCCTGCGAGGGCATTCTCGGCATCCTGAAGGAGGCCGAGGGGATCATGAAAGCCTTCGCGGGGGGCGAGGCCTTCGAGGCGGCGCTGATTGCGGCCGCGCAGTCGATCGAGCATTACGAGATCGCCCGCTACGGCACGTTGAGAGCCTGGGCGAAGCAGCTCGGCCTCCCGGACGTGGCGGAAATCCTGGAGGAATCCCTCGACGAGGAAGCCGACACGGACGAAATCCTTACCGAGATCGCCGAGGAGGCCATCAACCAGGAATCCGTGTGAAAACGGGCGGCCGCCGCGCCGCTTCGCCCTCCGGAACGTCCTTCCTGTCAAGGCGTTCTCCCCGTGAGCCGCAGGTTGCGCCTGTTGTCGGCGCCATGAGCGTTGCGGCCGCAAACCTTAAACGGAGGAGCTGGAACCCATGGGCCTGTTCTCGAAGGACATCAAAACCCTCGACGATCTCTTCGTCCACACCCTGCAGGACATCTATTACGCCGAGCAGCAGATCACGAAGGCGCTGCCGCAGATGATCTCCAAGGCGACAGATCCGCAGCTGAAGCAGGCTTTCGAGACGCATCTCCGCGAGACCGAGCAGCAGATCAAGATGGTCGAGCAGGTGTTCCGCCAGCACGGCCATGAGCCCAAGGGCGTGACCTGCCCGGCGATCGACGGCATCATCGACGAGGCCCAGGAGATCATCGGCGAGGTGGAGGACAAGGACGTTCTCGACGCCGCTATGCTCGCTTCCGCGCAGGCCGTGGAGCACTACGAAATCACCCGCTACGGCACGCTCGTGGCCTGGGCGAAGCAGCTCGGCCGCCCGGACTGCGCCACGATCCTCCACCAGATCTTGGAGCAGGAAAAGGCGACGGACCAGAAGCTGAATATGATCGCCGAAGGCAAGGTGAACACCAAGGCGGCGTAACGCTCCTTCGTTTCATTCGACCTAGAGATGCGAGCGGCGGCCGAAAGGCCGCCGTTCCGTTTTGTGTAGGGTAGGCCTACTCGGCAGCGTCCACGTAGAGCTTCCCGCCGCTCTCCAAAAACTCCTTCGACTTCGCTGCCATTCCCTCCAGCGCCGCGCGCTCGTTCTCGCCCATGGCCTGCACCTCGGCGCGCAGGTCCTGGGTGATCTTCATGGAGCAGAATTTCGGCCCGCACATGGAGCAGAAGTGCGCCACCTTGTGGGCGTCCTTCGGGAGAGTCTCGTCGTGGTAGGCGCGGGCTGTGTCGGGGTCCAGCGACAGGTTGAATTGGTCCTCCCAGCGGAAGTCGAACCGAGCACGGGACAGCGCGTCGTCGCGCACCTGAGCGGCCGGATGGCCCTTGGCGAGGTCGGCGGCATGCGCCGCGATCTTGTAGGTGATGACGCCGGTCTTCACGTCGTCGCGATTGGGTAAGCCGAGGTGCTCCTTCGGGGTCACGTAGCAGAGCATCGCGGTGCCGAACCAGCCGATCATCGCGGCGCCGATGCCGGAGGTGATGTGGTCGTAGCCCGGCGCGATGTCGGTGGTGAGCGGGCCTAACGTGTAGAACGGCGCCTCGCCGCATTCGCGGAGCTGCTTCCCCATATTGACCTTGATCTTGTGCATCGGCACGTGTCCGGGGCCCTCGATCATCACCTGGCAGCCCTTGTCCCAGGCAACCTTCGTGAGCTCGCCCAGCGTTTCCAGCTCCGCGAATTGCGCGCGGTCGTTGGCATCCGCAATCGAGCCTGGGCGCAGGCCGTCGCCGAGCGAGAACGACACGTCGTAGGCGCGCATGATGGCGCAGATCTCGTCGAACCGCTCGTAGAGGAAGCTCTCCTTGTGGTGCGCCAGACACCAGCGCGCCATGATCGAGCCGCCGCGGGACACGATGCCGGTAACGCGGGAGGCCGTGAGCGGCACGTAAGGCAGCCGCACGCCGGCATGGATGGTGAAGTAATCGACGCCCTGTTCGGCGTGCTCAATGAGCGTGTCCTTGAAGACTTCCCAATCGAGCTTCACGGGATCGCCGCCCACCTTTTCGAGCGCCTGATAGATCGGCACCGTACCGATGGGGACGGGCGAGTTGCGCAGGATCCAGGAGCGGATGTTGTGGATGTTCCGCCCCGTGGAGAGGTCCATGACCGTGTCGGCGCCCCAGCGGATCGCCCAGACGAGCTTTTCCACCTCTTCGGCGGCCGTTGAGACCACTGCGGAATTGCCGATATTGGCGTTGATCTTGACCAGGAAATTGCGCCCGATCGCCATCGGCTCGAGCTCGGGATGATTGATGTTGGCCGGGATGATGGCCCGCCCGCGCGCCACCTCGTCGCGCACGAATTCCGGCGTGACGAAGGGCGGGATCGCGGCCCCGAAGCTCTCGCCGTCGGCGATCTTGTCTTGAGCCTCTGCCAGCATCACCTCGCGGCACAGGTTTTCGCGGTGCGCGACGTAGATCATCTCCTCGGTGACGATCCCGGCGCGGGCGAACTCGTATTGCGTGACGAGCTGCCCGGGTGCGGCCTGGCGCACCATGCGCTCGGCGGGGCAGGGGGCGACAAGCTTGTCGGCCGCCACATGCCCGTTGTCCTCAGGCTTTACCGGGCGGGGCTCGACGACGGCGTAGCCCCGCGCGGCCAGCCAGGGCTCGCGCACGAGCGGCAGACCGCGGGAGAGGTCGATCACCGCTTGCGTGTCGGTATAGGGCCCTGACGGATCGTAGACCCGCACCGGCGCCTCCTTGGGGTCGGAGAGCGCGATCTCGCGGAAAGGCACCTGGACGTCGGGGCGGCCTTGCGGCGAGGCGTAAGCCTTGCGCGAGCCCTGGATCGGGCCGGTGGTGACCGCGTGAGGCAGGCCTTTCGGGGGTGTGACGGGGGCGTTCATGGTGGATCTCCCTTGCGTTGCAGGAGATCCGGGTGTGGCTGGGGGGCGGCGTAGAAAAGCGGGCGCCGTGGTTCCTGTCCCTCCGCCGGTATGACCCGGATCAGGTTCAAGAGTCAGGGCGGGAGCGGCCGCTGGCATCCTCCCCATGCGAAGCTGAAGCCCGCTCGCCAGGAGAACACGTCGCAACCCAACACGGAGCTCACCCCACGCGCGTGGAGCAAGCTCTAGCCCAATCTCAGCCCCTTCGCGGGGCCCCCCTCGGAACGGCTGCGATGCTCTGCCCCGGCGCGGCGCTTGTCAACGGCAGCCGTCAGGCCTTCACGGGCTCGACGTGCTTGACGAGGAAATCGGCGAGGTCGTTGGTGATGTAGTCGATGTGGGGGGCCTCCACGGCCTCCTGCTCGAACGCCTCCCGGAAGGGATCGATCGTCTTCGGGATGATGAGTGTCGTTGTCATGCCGATGTCGTGGGGCACCACGAGGTTCTTGGCGATGTCCTCGAACATGGCGGAGCGCGTCGGCTCAACCCCATGCTTTTCGAGGAAGCGCTCATAGGCGCGGCGCTCGGGCTTCGGCACGAAGTCGGACGCGGCGATGTCGAACACGTCCTCGAAATGATCGAGGATGCCGATCTTGCGCGCCACGTTCTCCGCGTGCTTGCGCGAGCCGTTCGTCAAGATGAGCTTGCGGCCCGGCAGCCGTTCGATGGCGGCGCCGAGTGATGCGTTGAGCTCGATATCGGTGTGATCGATGTCGTGGGCGAAGTCGAGGAAGTCGTAAGGGTCGACCCCATACTCGTCGATCAGGGCCCTGAGCGTCGTGCCGTACTTGTAATAGAAGAACTTCTGCAGCGCCTGGGCCGAGAGACCATCGAGCCCGAACAGATCAGCAACGTACAGGGTGATGCGGTCGTCGATCTGAGGCCAGACCCGGGAATCGTGCGGGTAGAGCGTGTTGTCGAGGTCGAAGATCCAGGTGTCCACATGGGCGAAGCCGCGGGCGTCGGCCGAGGCGAGGTGGGGCTGGAGAGAGGGGACGGCGGTCATGGGCCTGACGAAAACGGAGCCCGCGCGGGCGCCTCGAATGCAGAGGGTAAGTCTAACGGCAATCGCGCGAAAGAGTTTCGTTGAGAAAGCTCGGGCGTCAAACAGCTAGGCTCAGGACTCATTGATTGAGGTAGAAGGTGACGGCTGCTGCGATGCAGATGGCTGAGAAGAAGGTGTGGGCGCAGCGGTCGTAGCGGGTAGCGACACGCCGCCAGTCCTTCAGGCGAGCGAA
>JAESFT010000750.1_pt1 | contig 13778 bp, 17 predicted proteins | sample 9269451 | NCBI WGS metagenome assembly JAESFT01 (sample SAMN14502557, study PRJNA617106) | algae metagenome | isolation source: Scytonema hyalinum WJT4-NPBG1 and co-occurring heterotrophs from well... | place: USA: Mojave Desert, Joshua Tree National Park, California | collected 2006-05-25
CCATGTCCGACCTCATATGCCGACGTTGAAGTCGAGCGCGTCGGCCAGTCCTTCCCCCAGAACGCCGGCCGGCTGGCCTGCTGCCACAGCCGCGTCGATGGACTGGAGATTGGTGATCGTCGTCGACGCTACGATCGCAGCCCACAGGCCGCGACCGAGAAAGTAACGCTGCAGGACGCCGAGTCCGAGCAGCGCGACGAGATAGCCGATGGCCACGAGAACGCCGGCTCCCACCGAGATCCAGGACAAGCCCTCTGCGGCCGTGATCGCCTCCTTGAAGACACTGGCGAAGAGGAAGCCCAGCGCTCCGACCACGATGCCGAAGGTGAGCAGGAAGCCGAGCGACGAGAAGATCAGCTTGAAGAACAGGCCATAATAGGTGCCCGCCCGGAAGCTGCTGGCCGTCATGACATCGCCGAAGCGCAAGCCCTCGATATGCCAGCGGGTGAAGATCGCCAGGGCGAGCGGCAGGAGAGCCAGACCGACGAGGATCAACAGGAAGAGAGCAAGTTGCAGCACCACTTCGTGTTGTCCGAGCGACAGTCTGGCAAGAACGATGCCCAGCAGGACGCCGCCGGCCAGACCGGCGAGTCCAGCCACCCAGATCCACCACCCGCGCTTGAAAAGCGACCACCCCGTTCCGGCAAAATCGCCTTGGATGCTGCCGAAGTAGGTGTTGCGCATCCTGTAACGTTCGAGGGAAGCCATCGCCCATGGCAGGGCGAGACCGAGGGTAAGAAGGGTCGCGAGATCCCACAGGACGGCCCGTAAGGCATAGGGCCAACCCGATCCCTTCATCCAGAACCGAATGCCGCGAAACACCGTGCGGCTCGCGCGGTACTTGCGGGCACGATAGCTGCCGAAATGGGCCAGCACATACATGATGCCCACCAGCGGCACGCTGGCGAATGCATATTGCTCCTCGAGAACAACGCCGAGTATCGCGTAGGCGATATAAAGCGGGGCCAAAACCGCCAGAGCGATGAGGAAGCCGATGAGCAGTTCCTTGGCCGTGCCGGTATACTCGAAAGCCGCGCCGTCGATCTGCGTATTGGCCCACAGGTGGCGGCGCACTTTCGTGATCAGCCAGAAGCGATAGAAGCCGAAGGTCGGAATCTGGAAAACGCTTCCGGCGATCAGAAGCCTCAGGAACTCGCCGCCCTGTCCCGAGAAGGCCATCGGTAAGCTCTGCAGTGCGGGAAGCGGTTCATCGGCACGGAGAGAGGCAGTCATGATCGAGCCTTCAGAGGAATACTGTCCCGCTCTTAGCACAGAGCATCAACACTAGAACATATCGTCCTGAAAACTGCCGCTAATCGGTGGATGCCGGGCAATTTCTTGGTAAACGCCCGCCTCCCCTCGTCTCCAGGGGTGACGGGCGGAATCGTTTCAATGTAAACTATTGGCCTGTATCAGGAGTTCGAAACCTTTGACGTCTCTCTCTCCAGCACCTGCCCCGGTCGAAACTGCGGATCCCTTGCGGATCTGGTTCCGCTTCATCCGCCTGAACCGCCGCGCCACCAATGCGGTCGCAGCGGAGCTGAAGGAACTGGGCCTGTCGATTCCCCAGTTCGACCTGCTCTCCACGCTGACGGAGCGCGAAGGCATGAGCCAGCAGGAACTGGCGGAGCGGCTCTACGTGACCAAGGGCAACGTGTCGGGTCTGCTTGACCGGATGGTCGAGGCCGGTCTCGTCGAGCGGCGTTCGATCCCCGGCGACCGGCGCTCCAATGCCCTGTACCTGACGGCGAAGGGGCGCGACCTCGCCAATCGCGGGATTGCCGCGCAACGCGCCTATGTCATGCGCACGCTGGGAACGCTCCCGGCCCAGGATCTCGCCGATCTCGAACGCATCGTTCTGGCCTGGCGCGAACGGGCGCGGGCCGAGGAGGACGCGCCGTCCGTCAAACCCCGATAGGATCGTCGATGTTCGATGCGGTGGCATTCGCGGGCGGCGGCAACCGCTGCTACTGGCAGGGCGGCTTCTGGGAAGCGACGGCTCCCCTGCTCGGCCTGAAGCCCGAGATGGTGGTCGGCGTGAGCGCGGGCGCCTGGTCGGCCTGCTACAGCCTGCTCGGTCTCGGACGGCGGGTGAACGAGATGGTGGCGGAGGGCTGCAGCCTGGGGCGCCGCAATTTCGAATGGCGGGCCTGGCGCAGCGAGGGCTCGCCCTGGCCGGTCTCCCTCATGTATCGCAGCCTGATCGAAGCCATCATCGACGAGGCCGCCCTGGAGCGCCTGAAGGGGGGCCCGAGCATCCTGATCGGGCTCGCCCGCAAGCCGCGCCGCCTACCCCTCTCGCTTGCCGTTCCCCTGGGCATCGCCACCTACCAGATCGAGAAGAAGTGGCGCTCTCCCGTGCATCCGCGCGGCGGACGCGCTCTCGGCTTCCGTCCCGAATTCATCCGGGTGCAGGATCTCGCCTCGCCGGTGGAACTGTCCGCCGCCCTGATGGCGAGCGCCAGCGTGCCGCCCTTCATGCCGGTGGGTCTCGTGGGCGGCATGGCGGCGCTCGACGGAGGCCTCGTGGACAACGTGCCGACGGAGCCTTTGCTGCCGGTCGAGGCACAGGGAGGCAGAACCCTCGTCATTCTCTCCCGCCTGTACCGCGCTTTCCCGAAGGTGAAGGGCCGCACCTACATCCAGCCCTCCGAACCCGTTCCCATCGGCCAGTTCGACATCACCAATCCGGCCGGTATCCGCAAGGCCTACGAGATGGGGCTGAAGGACGGCGAGGCCTTCGCCAAAGGTGCGGGTGCGCACAGCTTGGCTTAGAGCTTGACCTTAGAAGCTTCCCACCTGTCCTAACGTCAAAGGGGAAGCCATCATGACGCCACGCTGGATCGACGCCTTGCTCTCGAGCCGGGGAACGGAAATCGCCGCCCGGGTCCTCCTCACCTTTCCGTTCTGGGCCAGCGGTCTCACCAAGCTGCTGGATTTCTCGGGCGGCGTGGCGGAGATGCGGCACTTCGGCCTGGAGCCGGCCTGGCTGTTCAACAGCCTCACGATCGTCGTTCAGCTGACCGGATCGGCCCTCATCATCGCCAATCGCTGGACCTGGCTCGGCGCCGGGGCGCTCGGCGTCTTCACCTTCCTGACCATCCTGATCGTGCACGCCTTCTGGCGGCTCGAGGGCGAGCGGGCCGTCACGGCGCTCCATACGGCCGGCGAGCACGTGGGCATGATCGGCGCGCTCGTCCTGGTCTCGATCCTGGCCCTGCGGCCGAGATCCGCGCCGGAATCCCACGTGGTACGCGAGCCGGCCAGGCCGACTGCAGGAATGTTGCAGCGTTAAGGCTTCATTCACCTTGAGTCGTGCATCTGCAGCCAAGCCAGCACATGATCACAGGTCTGCCCCAAAGCAGTCACAGGCGGCCGGATCATAAAGGCAGGTTGTCGAACCAACCTGCATTTTTCCAGAGAGGATTCATGACCCAGCACGCTTCCGACCGCGATCTCCGCCCGGCCGAAAAGAACGCAGCCCGCTCCATCCCGGCCTTCAAGGCCGTCGCCCTGCCGGCCCTCGCGGCCGCGGTTCAGGCCGCCAAGGGGCAGCAGAACCGCCCGAAGACTCCCGAGCTTCCCGCGATCCTGCGCAAGGAAGCCGTGCTGGGCTGACCGACCCCGATCCTGAAACGAGAAGAGCGCCCCTGAGGCGCTCTTTTCATGTTCCGCGCGTCTCGTTCGCGTCAGCGAACGATGACCTTGGTGTTGAGGGCGACGCGGTTGTAGAGATCGATCACGTCGATGTTGCGCATGCGGATGCAGCCCGAGGACACCGCATGGCCGATCTTCTCCGGCTCGTTGGTGCCGTGGATGCGGTAGAGCGTGTCCTTGTTGCCCTCGTAGAGATAGAGCGCCCGCGCGCCGAGCGGATTGTCCGGGCCGCCTTTCGTGTATTGCACGTGCGGCCAGCGGGCCCGCATCTCGGCCGGCGGATGCCAATCGGGCCATTCGGCCTTTCGGGCGATGGTGGCCGTGCCGGTCCAGCCATAGGCCTCGTCGCCGACCGCGACGCCGTACCGGATCGCCTTCCTGTTCGGCTGGACGAGGTAGAGCTGGCGCTCCTTGGTGTCGACCACGATCGTGCCCGGCGCCTCGCCGGTCGGGTCGTCGATCAGGTAACGCCCGAACCGAGGATCCTCCTCGGCCTTCGGAACCTGCGCCATCCATTCGGTATCCCGGGCCGAGACCTGGGGATCAGGGACGCCTTTGAAGTTGCATCCGGCCAGAGCCGTGATCATTGCCAAAAGGAGGGGCAGACGGAAAAGGCGCATCGTGTATAGCTCTGCAGACTCAAGGCTCGGGGCGAGACAAAATTTCGTTTCGGGCCGGGTTATAGGCCGTGACGTCGTTAAGTCGAATCGAAACACACCATGGCACGGCTCCGCTCCAAGAAGTGTTGCATCGCAACAACATAGACAGCCGCTCGTGACGCTGCGACACTCGCGGCGCTACATCGCCCATCCGGCCAGCCTCGACCACCAGACACCGCTCGGGCATCCCGAGCGGCCCGACCGCATCCGCGCCATCGAGCGTGCTTTGGAGAAGGAGCGGTTCACCTCCCTCGTTCGCGAGCAGGCGCCCATGGCCGAAATGGAAAGCCTCACCCTCGCGCATCCGCAAGAATACGTCGTCCGGCTGCGCGACATCAGCCCCCGAGAAGGGTTAGTCAGGATTGACGAGGACACGGTGATGTCGCCGGGCACCTACGAGTCGGCCCTGCGCGGCGCCGGCGGCGCGGTGATGGCGGTGGACGAGGTCATGTCGGGCCGCGCGACCAACGCCTTCGTGGCCATGCGGCCGCCGGGGCACCATGCCGAGCGCATCCGGGCCATGGGCTTCTGCTTCTTCAACAACGCGGCCATCGCGGCCCGGCACGCTCAGACACGCCACGGCGCCGAGCGGGTCGCGATCTTCGACTGGGACGTCCACCACGGCAACGGCACGCAGGACATCTTCTGGTCGGATGCCAGCGTGCTCTATTGCTCGACCCACGAGGCTCCCCTGTATCCCGGCACCGGCGCCCTCTCGGAGACGGGCGAGCACGGCACCATCGTCAACGCGCCCCTGAATGCGGGGGGCGGCAGCGAGGCGTTCCGCGACGCGGTCACGACCGCGATCCTGCCCCGGATCCACGATTTCCGCCCGGACCTGATCATCATCTCGGCAGGCTTCGACGCCCATTGGCGCGATCCGCTCGCCAGCCTGAACCTCATGGAATCGGACTTCGCCTGGGCGACGCAGAAGCTGATGGATCTCGCCGACCTCCATTGCGGCCAGCGGATCGTGTCCGTTCTCGAAGGCGGCTACGATCTCGAAGGCCTGGCGAAATCGGCGGCCTTCCATCTCGACGCCCTCATGGGACGCGAGACGGGGGCATAGGCAGAGACGCGCCGATCACGTCACGCCCTTCCGTCATGGTCGGCCTTGTGCCGAACATCCCGATTTGAAGAACGCCGCGCCTTCCGGATCGGGATCACCGGGACAAGCCCGGTGATGACGTAGGGATATTTCAGGCAGCCTGGATAGACGGCTCGCCTCAACACTCGATCGGCTCTTCGCCGAGCATCTCGATTCCGAAGCCGCTCAAACCCACATAGGACCGGCTCGAGGTCGCGAGGTTGCGGATCGACGCGACGCCGAGATCGCGCAGGATCTGCGCACCGAGGCCGATCTCGCGCCACTGGCTCGAGCGCATGGCCTCCGAACCCGCCTCCTCGTGTTCCGAGAAGGAGGTGGTCGGCACCCCGGCGGTGCCGTCGCGCAGATAGACGAGGACGCCCCTGCCCTCCTTCACGAAACGCTGCAGGGCGGCGTTCACCGTCTTGCCGCCCTCGAACACGTCGGTGAGGGCATTGGCCCGGTGCAGGCGCACGGGGATGTTGGCGCCGTCGCCGATGCGGCCGTGCACGAGCGCGATGTGCTGCACGCTGTCGAAGGGCGTCGAATAGGCATAGCCCGTGAACGAGCCCCATTGCGTCTCCACCGGGAAGGTGGCGATGCGCTCCACGAGCTTCTCCCGCGCCTGGCGGTAGGCGATGAGATCCGCCACCGAGATGCGCTTGAGATTGTGCGTCTCGGCGAAGGCGTCGATCTGCTGGCCCTTCATCACCGTGCCGTCGTCGTTGGCGAGCTCGCAGATCACGCCCACCGGCGGCAGGTTCGCGAGCCGGCACAGGTCGACGGCTGCCTCCGTGTGGCCCGAGCGCATGAGCACGCCACCGTCCTTGGCGATGAGCGGGAAGACATGGCCGGGCCGCACGAAATCGGCCGCTCCCATGTTGTTGTTGGCGAGCGCCCGCACGGTGTTCGAGCGTTGCTCGGCGGAGATGCCCGTGGTCAGCCCGTGCTTCACGTCGACCGAGACGGTGAAGGCCGTGCCCAGCGGCGCATCGTTGGAGGCCACCATCGGGTCGAGCCGCAGGCGGCGGGCCTCCGCCACGGTGAGCGGCGCACAGACGATCCCGCAGGTGTTGCGGATGATGAAAGCCATCTTTTCGGGCGTGCACAGGGAGGCCGCGACGATGAGATCGCCTTCGTTCTCGCGGTCGTCGTCGTCGGTGACGATGACGATTTCGCCGCGGGCGAAAGCCTCGATGGCTTCGGTGACGGAATGGGGCATCAAGGCCTCCTTGGCGGATTGGGGCAGAAAATCGTTGGGCGTGACCGCTCCCCGGGTTTCACGGGCAATCAATTCGGCCGTGTCCCGGGAGAGCCAGGCCTGGTCCGAGTTGCACAGCTGGGTCACGGCGCCAGGGGTGACGCCGATCCGCCGCGCGAAGGCGACGCGGGACACACCGTTGCGGGACAACCACTCGGCCAGTTTCATGCCGATGGCTTAACCGATCATGGGATTTTAGTAAAACTAAAATCTGCAATTTGGGATTTGCAGAATTGCTTGAGCCCAGGTGCAGAAGCCACCGCTCACGGCATCACCGGCCTTGTGCCGGTGATCCCGATGGCGTGAAGCGCCGCGCGTCTCCGGAGCGAGATGACCGGGACAAGCCCGGTCATGACGTTCAGTTTAGGTGCCTCAAGGTCAGGGCCTCACCCCTCGAACGGCCAGGAGGCTCCCTGCCCCACCTGGCCCCGGTGGCGCAGGAGGTGGTCGGCCAGCACGCAGGCCACCATGGCCTCGCCCACGGGCACGGCCCGGATGCCCACGCAGGGATCGTGCCGGCCCTTGGTCCGCACCTCGGCCTCGGCGCCGGCGCGGGTGACGCTCGCGCGGGGGGTGAGGATCGACGAGGTCGGCTTCACGGCGAAACGGCACACCACCGGCTGGCCCGTGGAGATGCCGCCGAGCACGCCGCCGGCATGGTTCGACAGAAAGGTGGGCGCGCCCTGGTTGCCGGGGCGCATCTCGTCGGCGTTCTCCTCGCCGCGCAGGCTTGCGGCCGCAAAGCCGTCGCCGATCTCCACGCCCTTGACCGCGTTGATCGACATCAGGGCCGCCGCGAGATCGGAATCGAGCTTGCCGTAGATCGGCGCGCCGAGGCCGGCGGGCACGCCTTCGGCGACGATCTCCAGGACCGCCCCGATGGAAGAGCCGTCCTTGCGCAGGCCGTCGAGGTATTCCTCGTAGAACCGGGCCGCCTTGGCGTCCGGGCAGAAGAAGGGGTTGCGCGCCACCTCCTCCCAGTCCCAGTTGCCCCGGTCGATGGCGTGCGGCCCCATCTGGACGAGGGCGCCGCGGATCGTGATTCCGGGCAGCACCTTGCGGGCGATGGCGCCCGCGGCCACGCGCGCCGCCGTTTCGCGGGCCGAGGAGCGGCCGCCGCCGCGATAGTCGCGGATGCCGTACTTCACGTCGTAGGTGAAATCCGCGTGTCCCGGCCGGTAGGATTCCTTGATCTCCGAGTAGTCCTTGGAACGCTGGTCCACGTTCTCGATCAGGAGCGCGATCGGCGTTCCGGTGGTCACCTGCTGCCCGGTCCGCTCGTCGGTGAACACCCCGGACAGGATCTTCACCTGGTCCGGCTCCTGGCGTTGGGTGGTGAAGCGCGACTGGCCCGGCCGGCGGCGGTCGAGCTCCGCCTGGATCTCGGCGGCTTCGAGCGGGATCATGGGCGGACAGCCGTCGACCACGCAGCCGAGAGCGGGTCCGTGGCTTTCGCCGAACGTGGTGACGCGGAACAGGTGGCCGAAGGTGTTGTGGGACATGGCGCTTCTTCGATGTTCAGGGCGTCTTAAAACCAAAGCGACCGGGTGTCACGTCCTGGCCGGCTGGCGACCGGTTCGCCAGAGAACCGCCGATCACGACGACGTATGCCGCGAGGATGCCGACATGGTCCGCCGTCGCCGCGGTGTTGCGGTTCACCCGAGCGAAGATAACCTCACACCGGACGGCCATGACAGAGTCTCGGAGGCAACGTCCGTACGGCAGCCCACCGGGTGTTCCGGCGGCAGACGGCCACGTTCAACCGCCCTGTCGCTCACCGGTACGGAAAACACCGGTCGCGGTCGAGGGTGAGGCCGAAATGCTGGCCGAGAGCGCGGATGGCCTCCCCATGCTCCGGATAGGGATCGCGGTTCTCCGGGCCGACGATGATGGTCCTGAAATGCGCATCCGCCACCCCGTCGGGAGGCAGCATCGCGGTGACGAGCGCCGCCCCCTCCGCATCCCGCAAGGTCAGGAACAGGGGCATGGCGCGCTGCACATGGGCCTTCAGGCCGATGTTCTGCTCGACGAAGGGGCTGGACGCCGCCCGATAGCTGTTGGCCGCGGCCTCCCAGGCATGGCGGAAATGCTTCTCGACCGCATGGCCCATGGCGTCCGATTCGAGCGCGGCCTCGCCCTCGGTCTCGATCCGGAACCAGGTTTTCGCCCCCGGAGCATCGCAGATGTATTGCATGTCCTGACAACGCAGGAGCGCGGCGAAGGTTGTCGTAAAGACCGCCTCTCACACCCAGCGGTGGTGGCGCCCCTCGAACACGAGCACCCTGCCCTGCCAGATGTCCATGCTGGCCGCCTGTCGGGAATTCACGCCGCAGCAGAGCGACAGGAAGGCCCGCGCCACGCCGCCATGGGCGACGACCACCGTGTCGCGGGTGAGATCGTCCAGGACAGGACGGATGCGCTCGACCAGCATGGCGTAGCTCTCGCCGCCGCCGGGCGGCGCGTAATGCCACTTGTCCTGCTCGCGCAGGGCCGCCAGGGCCGGCTCGGCCTTGCGCACTTCCTTCCAGGTCATGCCCTCCCAGACCCCGAAGGTGAGTTCGACCAGGCGCTCGTCGAGCCTGTAGCTCTCGGGATGCAGGCCCAGCGTCCGGCGCAGGATCTCCATGGTCTCGCGGGTGCGGGTCATGGGGCTCGCCACATAGGCGAGATCCTCGACATGCGGCACGAGGGCCTCGAGCTTGCGCGCCGCCTCCTCGGCCTGAACGCGGCCGACATCGTTGAGCGGGATGTCCTTCTGGCCCTGGAGCCGTCCTTCCAGATTCCAGTCCGTCTCGCCATGGCGAATGAAGTAGATCGTGGGGCGGGACGGAGTCACTGCTTTTTCCAGGTCCGATACGCTGAAGTTACTCTTTGTCGAGGGAGAGATCCGGCGCTTCCGGGTTCTTCATGCCGACCACGTGGTAGCCGGCATCCACATGGAGGATCTCGCCGGTCATGCCGCGGGCCATGTCGGACACGAGATAGGCGGCGGTCTCGCCGACCTCCTCGATAGTGACCGTGCGCCGGAGCGGCGAGTTGTACTCGTTCCACTTGAGAATGTAGCGGAAGTCGCCGATGCCCGACGCCGCGAGCGTCTTGATCGGGCCCGCCGAGATGGCGTTGACGCGGATGTTCTTGGGGCCGAGATCGGCCGCCAGGTAGCGCACCGAAGCCTCGAGCGCGGCTTTCGCCACGCCCATGACGTTGTAGTGCGGCATCCACTTCTCGGCGCCGTAATAGGTGAGCGTGACGAGGGAGCCGCCCTCGTTCATCAGCTTCTCGGCCCGCTGGGCGATGGCCGTGAAGGAATAGCAGGAGATCAGGAGCGACTTGGTGAAGTTGCCCTCGGAGGTCTCCACATAGCGGCCCGTCAGCTCGTCCTTGTCCGAGAAGGCGATGCAGTGGACCACGAAGTCGATGGAGCCCCAGAGGCGCTTCACCTCCTCGAACACCGCGTCGATGGTGGCGCCGTCCGTCACGTCGCAATGGCCGACGACATGGGCATCGAGCTCCTTCGCCAGGGGCTCGACGCGCTTCTTCAGGGCGTCGCCCTGATAGGTAAAGGCGAGTTCCGCTCCGTGCTGGCGGGCAGCCTGCGCAATGCCCCAGGCGATCGAACGGTTGTTCGCCACGCCCATCACCAAGCCACGCTTACCGGCCAGGATGCCGGTGGCCTTCGTCTCCGCCATGATTCACCTAGATCGTCGCTGGACAGGTCAAGAAAGAACGGCCTCTTTAGCCGACGCGGCGTCAGGGGGGAAGACCTCTTGATACCGCTTTGGACAATCCGGGTTTCCTAGGACTCGATTTCTATCCGCACTTTCCTACTTGGCCTTCGCCGAACGGCGCTTGCGGGCGTAGTCCATCAGTTCCTCGTCCACGACCTCGGGCAGCCTGATCTCGGTCGTCACGAGGAGATCGCCGTGCCCGGTCCTGGTGGGCAGGCCCTTGCCGCGCAGGCGGAAGGTGCGGCCGGAATTGGTCATGGGCGGGATCTTCATCTCCACCGAGCCGGTCAGGGTCGGCACGCGCACGGAGCCGCCGAGGATCGCCTCCTCGATCTCGACCGGCAGGCGCAGGCGCAGATCGGAGCCTTCCGGCGTGAAACGCTCGTGGGGGGCAAAGGCGATGGTCAGCAGCGCATCGCCGGGATCGATCCCGGGAGCCCCCTGGCCCAGGCCGCGCAGGCGGATCACCTGGCCGTCGCTGACGCCCTTGGGGATCACCACGTCCACGTCGCGTCCGGTGGAGAGCCGGATGCGCTTCTTGGCCTCCTGGGCCACCTCCTCCAGGGTCACGGTCAAGGTGGCGGACACGTCCTCGCCCTTCTGGGAGCGGGAGCGATTCTGCTGGCGCGGGCTCTCGCTGCCCTGGCGGAAGGCGTCGGCGAAGAACTGGGAAAAGATGTCCTCGCCGAGATCCGCCCCGAAGGTGCTGCGGCTCGACCGGCGGGAGCCGCCGCCGAAGCCGGAGAAGCCGCTGAAGCCGGAAAAGTCCTCCGACCGCGCGCCGCCGCGCCCGCCCCCGAAGCCCTCGAACCCCTGGAAGCGCGGCTTGCCCTCGGCGTCGATCTCGCCCCGGTCGAACTGGGCTCGCTTCTGGGCGTCGCCGAGGATCTCGTAGGCGGCGTTCGCCTCGGCGAATTTGTCCTTCGCCTTGGGATCGTCCTTGTTGCTGTCGGGATGGTAGATCTTGGCGAGCTTGCGGAACGCCTTCTTGATCTCCGCTTCGCTCGCGGAGCGGGATACGCCTAAAACGTCGTAAGGGTTTCGCATCGTGGAATCCATGAACCGTCGGAGTGGGAGCCTAGAGCATCGGACCCAAAAGTGGGCTTGCACTTTCGGGATCCATTCCGATGCTCATCCTCTGAGCTCGCGCATCGTTCGGGGCGGAAGACCGGACCCTCTTTTCCGCACGATGCGCTAAAGCTCAACGGGTTTGACGGTCATATGGGCGAAGTGTTGCCCGTTTGCAACGCCCTCCCGTGTCAGAGCCGGACCTTGCGAAGTCAAACCTTGGCTTGGCTCTTGAGGGGTTTGACGTCCTTGATGGCCCATTCGCCGCCCGAGGGCCGGCAGGCCGTGCCCTGCAGGGAGGCCGGGGACGGGCCGCTCAAGCTCGCCGAGAAGGCGCGACAGATTTCGTCGTTCTTCACGAAGGGAGCGCCCATCGGCGTGAAGGTGCCCCTCATCTTCGTGGCCGGGTTGTCCCAGGACACCTGGGTGCCGGCTCCCTGCGGGTCCAGGGCCACCGCGAGGGCTGCCTTGGCCCGGCGCCAATCCTCGTCGTCGAGATCGGCGGACAGGGAGGTGACCGCCTTTGCGGCGATGGCGCCGGTGGCCTTGGGCTCCTCGTCGTCCAGGGCGGAGAGACCGAGGGAGAAGCTGCAGGCGCTGGTGGACAGGGCAATCAGGCCGGCAGCCAGCAGCTTCATGGCTTCGCTCCGGCCAGCTTCTGATCTATAACGGCGCGCATTGATCCACGTCACGCGTCGGATCCCCCAGAACCAAAAGTCACAGAACGAGATAAAGCATTGAACCCGTTAACAACCGGTGACTTCACTGAGTCGGAGGAGCCCTTCACGCTCTTCAGGGCCTGGATGGCGGAGGCCGAGGCCTCGGAATCCAACGACCCCAACGCCATGGCGCTGGCGACGGTGGATGCGGACGGGCTGCCGAACGTTCGCATGGTGCTGCTCAAGGGCTTCGACGAGAACGGCTTCGTGTTCTACACCAACACGGAATCCAACAAGGGCCAAGAGCTTCTGGGCCAGAGGAAGGCGGCGATCGTCCTGCACTGGAAGAGCCTGCGCCGCCAGGTGCGGGCCCGCGGCCCGGTGACTCTGGTATCCGACGAAGAGGCCGATGCTTATTTCCAGAGCCGCCCGCGCGACAGCCGCATCGGCGCCTGGGCGAGCCAGCAGTCGCGCCCCCTGGAGAGCCGCTTCGCGCTGGAAAAGGCCGTGGCGCTCCACACGGCCAAATACGCCATCGGCGAGGTGCCGCGCCCGCCCCATTGGACGGGCTTCCGCATCGCGCCGGTCTCCATCGAGTTCTGGCAGGACAAGCCGTTCCGCCTCCACGACCGGGTCGTCTTCACCCGCGAGGGCGACGGCTGGCGCAAGGTGCGGCTTTATCCCTGACATACAAGAGCGGCATGGACCCCGATCCTGAACCGGGATAAGGGTCTGACCCCTCTCACACGAGAACCCCAGATGTCCTCCCCCACCAATTCCCGCCGCATCATGCTGCTCACCGGCGCGAGCCGCGGCATCGGGCATGCCACGGTCAAGCGCTTCTCCGCGGCCGGCTGGCGGGTCATCACCTGCTCGCGGCACGGATTTCCTGAAAACTGCCCGTGGGAGATGGGGCCGGAGGATCACCTCCAGGTCGACCTGGCCGACGCGGAAGACACCCGCCGGGCGATCGCCGAGGTCAAGGATCGGCTTGCCGCCGAGGGCGGCTGCCTCCATGCCCTCGTGAACAACGCGGGCATTTCTCCCAAGGGTGAAGGCGGCTCCCGGCTCGGCACCCTCGACACCCGCTACGAGGACTGGCTGCGGGTCTTCCAGGTCAATTTCTTCGCCTCGATTATGCTGGCCCGCGGGCTTCAGGACGAGCTCACGAAGGCCAAGGGCTCGGTGGTCAACGTGACCTCCATCGCGGGCTCCCGCGTCCATCCCTTCGCGGGCGCGGCCTATGCCACGTCCAAGGCCGCGCTCGCGGCGCTGACCCGCGAGATGGCGGCCGATTTCGGCCCGCTGGGAGTCCGCGTGAACGCCATCTCTCCCGGCGAGATCGACACCGCGATCCTCTCGCCCGGCACGGAGAAGATCGTCGAGCAACTGCCGATGCGGCGCCTGGGAACCCCGGACGAGGTGGCCAAGGCCATCTACTTCCTCTGCACCGAGGCGAGCTCCTACGTGAACGGCGCGGAGCTCCACATCAATGGCGGCCAGCACGTCTAGGCAGGTGAATCATGCTCCTGCGGCACCCGGCACGACGTCTGATACACACATTGATCGCCGTGCTGGCCTTCGGCCCCATGCAGGACGCACGGGGTCAGGATGCGCCCGGGAAGAATCCCTTCGCCGACCCTGACATGAAACCCGAGT
>JAESFT010000751.1_pt1 | contig 13745 bp, 15 predicted proteins | sample 9269451 | NCBI WGS metagenome assembly JAESFT01 (sample SAMN14502557, study PRJNA617106) | algae metagenome | isolation source: Scytonema hyalinum WJT4-NPBG1 and co-occurring heterotrophs from well... | place: USA: Mojave Desert, Joshua Tree National Park, California | collected 2006-05-25
TTTCTGACATTTGATGATTCTAGCAGTAAGGTTCGACCTGCGGGTGAGCCGATGCGATAGTAGGGGAAAAGCCACTCAGTTGAGCTTGCTTCCCATACGCTTCCCAATCCGGTTTTCTGGGAAGCAAGACCAAACCACAACAGCAGCTAAGTTGCTGATAAGGCTTGGTGAGCGCGCTGGGACTCGAACCCAGGACCCTCTGATTAAAAGTCAGAGGCTCTCCCTTCGGATTTAGGATCGATATCGCTTTCATCAAAGCAGTGACCCCACAAGAACTCATGAGTGGTCCGTTCGTCTGAAGCACCTGCTGGTCCCAGACTGCGGAAGATCGGGATTAGCTCCTGCCCGCAATCAGCGTAAGATCGCAAGCCTCGTTCGGGTCAGCTCAATCGAGGATCTGCCGACATGAAGCCGATGACAGAAGTGCACCTCGCCATCCTGCGCCGCCACATGGTGGAGGTGATCGCTATTCAGGCTGACCTCATGAGCGAGGAGATCGGCAAGGCTACCCTTGGGGAGCGGGTTCTTGATGCCATGCGGCGGGTGCGGCGCCACCTCTTCGTGCCGCCAGAGCTTGCGGCGGTTGCCTACCACGATACCCCTCTGCCGATCGGCTTCGATAAAACTGTGTCCCAGCCCTTCATCTGCGCGCTAATGGCAGACCTGCTCGATCCGCAGCCTCATGAAGCCGTACTCGAGATCGGCACTGGCTTGGGCTATCAGGCTGCCGTTCTTGCCGAACTCGCCCGCCAGGTCTGGACCATCGAGATGGTTGAGGAGTTCGCTAGCCATGCTGAGGCTCGTCTGTCGGAACTTAGTTACGGGAATGTTGCCATTCGGGTGGGCGACGGCACTCGTGGCTGGCTTGAGCATGCCCCCTTTGACAAGATTTTGGTCACAGCCGCGGCCGAAGTGCCGCCGACAGCCTTGCTGAAGCAACTCGCCCCGGGAGGTCGGATGGTCCTGCCCCTCGGCCCAGAGGAGATCCAACACCTCACCGTCATCGACAAAGCAGACGACGGGCGGGTCAGAATGCGAACAGTGATGCCGGTGCGGTTCGGCACTCTGGAAACAGTGATTTGAGAAGGCATCATCGGTAAGCCGGGCCCCTGATCCATAGGTGGCCGGCCGATCCCAGAATGTGGATCGCAGGCGATCGCAGCAAAACAGGTGCGCAGCAATGGGACTAGCCGAGGAGTACATTACCCATGATGCCACAGCACTGGCCGCTCTCGTGCGGCACCGGCAGATCAGTCCCGCCGAACTTGTGGATGCCGCTATCGCGCGACTGGAGCAGGTTGAGTTGAAGCTGGCGGGAATGGCAGAATGGACGCTGGACCAAGCGCGTCAGGCTGCCTGTGAGCCTCTGGTAGACGCCCCCTTTGCAGGCGTGCCGTTCCTCCTCAAGGACAACATGCATGTTGCAGCCGGCATCCCGTATCACAACGGCAGTCGCATCTGGCGCGGCTGGGTGCCGCCGCAGGACAGCGAGCTGGTCCGCCGCTTCAAGACTGCCGGTCTGATTGTTCTCGGTAGCACCAAGGTGCCCGAGCTCTCCCTGACACCAGTAACTGAACCCAGACACCTCGGCCGCGCCAACAACCCTTGGGCGCTGGAGCGCACCACGGGCGGCTCATCGGGCGGATCGGCGGCCCACGTTACCGCCCGCTCGGTGCCGATGGCCCATGCCACCGACGGGGGCGGGTCAATCCGCATTCCGGCGTCCTGCTGTGGCCTCTTTGGGCTCAAGCCAACCCGTGGACGCACTCCGAATGGTCCCTATATTGGTGAAGGCTGGCATGGCGCCGCCATCGGCCATGCTGTGACCCGCAGCGTCCGCGATTCTGCCCGATTGCTGGACGCGATTGCCGGACCTGATCTCGGCGCCCCCTATTGCCTTGCTCCGCCAGCACGGTCCTTTGCCGAAGCCGCGGCAAGTCCGCCGGGACGGCTGCGGATTGCCTTCAGCTCCATTGCTCCCAACGGCGCTCCCGTGGACCGGGAGTGCCGGACGGCTGTCGAGAACGCTGCGAAGCTCTGTGGCGAGTTAGGCCACGATGTGGAGGAGGCTGCACCTGTCGTGCCGGAGGATTACTTCAGCTGGTTTCTGATCACCTTTCTGGCGGCAGTTTCGCAGGAGTTTGCCTTTGCGGAGGAGATGACCGGCACCAGACCCTGGCGCAGTGATGTTGAGGAGAGCACGTGGTTGTGCCGCCAGTTGGGGCGGGGCTTCTCGGCGGCGGAGCTTTCGGTCACACTGGAGCGGCTGCACCGGACCACGCGTCAGATTGCCATGTTCTTCGAGACCTATGACCTGCTGTTAACACCGACCCTGGCCCGCCCTCCGGTCCGGCATGGGGAACTCCATCCGAGAGGCCTTGAGGCGATCCTGCAACTGCTGGCAGCTCGCCTCGGTGTTGGCCGGTACCTGCGCTATGGGCCGCTCCTGCGGCAGGCGGCGGATCGCGCGTTCCGGTTCATGCCGTTCTCACCGATCTGGAACATGACGGGGCAACCAGCGGCCAGCCTGCCATTGCATTGGACAGCTGACGGATTACCTGTCGGCGTGCAGGTTGTCGCGCGCTTTGGACAGGAGGAATCCCTCTTCTCTTTCGCGGCGCAGATCGAGCAGGCTCGTCCCTGGACCCATCGGCTGCCGCCCACAACTCCCGGCATTGGCTGACCTCAGCATGCGATCAAGGAGTGCCTGAGTTGACGCGACACCGTCGAGCTAAATGGACGGATGAAAAAGCCCCGTCAGGATTGGGCCGCACGGGGCTGAAGTCTACGGAGACCAGTGCAAGGAGAGCACAGGAGCTGTGGAATACCGCCGCTAGGGGATAACTTCTAAGGCCCAGGAATGTTGCGCCACAATGCGGTGCGCGAAGCTTCAAAGCTGCAACAGAACTCGCCGGATGAGCATTGAGTTGTTGCCTGGCGGGTCACTCTCATAAGGTGCAAGGATTCCCATCGCTTTCTCTATTTCACTTTTGCGATAACCTCCATCTTCACGGGCTGCCTACAAATACTAAAGTAGGCCTTCTCCTGCTCAAGGCCATCGGGATGCCAGTAGGTTCACTTGGGCAGTTCTCAGATCGTCGAGGTCGAATTCGTCAGAGCCATTCTCTGTTCAGGTTGTGGTGCGGGATCGAGCAAACGTGCCACCCTCTCCTTGGGTAGAGCCTTGGAGTAACGATATCCACCGCTTATCGTCAGCAATGGGGCTCTTTTGCCGTTTGGCGCCCCTGGTCGATTCTGCGCCCCAGACGTCGCCGTTTCGATAGGCCATCGGGCCCTGTCGATGCTGGACTATAGGCTCACCGCGAAGCCCCTCCCCTCCCACTGATGCGTCAGCCCATGCCGTGATCTGGCTCTCGCAGGACTAAAACCAGCCGGAAGAACAGACTGACGCGCGATCATTTCTTGCTCCTGAGGCACTGGAATCGTCATCAAACGATGCTATATTTGCTGCCATGGAGACAAACCCGCATGAGAACCACGGTTGCTCTTGATGATGATCTCGTCGCCAAAGCGCAGGCCTTCACGGGCCTACAGGAAAAGTCAGCCCTGTTGCGTGAGGCGCTGACAGCATTGATTCAACGCGAAAGTGCGCGCAGGCTGGCTCGGCTCGGCGGTACTGAGCCGGATCTGAAGCCTGTTCGGCGCCGGCAGACGGACAGCCAGTGATCCTGGTCGATACCTCTGTCTGGATCGATCATCTCAAGATCGGAGATCCCGGACTGGCTGAGCTGCTGGAGAACGGACGCGTTCTGGCGCATCCGTTCGTCACCGGTGAAATCGCCCTCGGCAGCCTCCGTCAGCGCAATGTTGTACTCGATGCCTTACGGGACCTTCCGCAAGCCGTTGTGGCCAGCGATAATGAAGTGATGACGTTCATCGAGAGCCGGGTGCTCTATGCCATCGGCATCGGCTATGTGGATGCTCACCTGCTGACAGCGGCCCAACTCACACCCGGCGTTACGATCTGGACCAGGGACCGGCGCTTGCGTGAGGCCTCGACCCGGTTCCAGCTCTCCGCCGATCTCGCTTAACAGGCCAAAGCGGCGGCCCCGCCCGGAAGCGTCCCGATCGGCAGGGTCCGTGTCGCGACTGCGGACCCAGCAACCAAGCCCAAAGCAGCGCGCTCAGGGCAGCTCGTGATTCGCTCCCCGGTTGTCCTCCTCCCATGGTAGGTCCGCTCATGTTTGATCATTCCCTCAACATGTGGTGCTTGACGCCTGTGGATCGCCTATCGTCACCCACACCAGCCAGCTGCTGCCAGTCCTGAGCAAGAATCAGCCGGCGATGCTAAAGGTTACCGAGGCCCCGACGAAAAGGCATCGCCACCTCCTCATGCGGCGGTGGGCCGGTGACGGAGCCGCCCAAGTACGGGCTCCAGCGCGTGAGCGGCTTCGAGCACATCCACTTTGCGATGCGGGCCGACAGCGACTTGGCGCAGCTCGCTGCCATTCGAGCCGGGTTTGGCATCGGGTATGCCAAGTTGTACTAGCTGCGCGATATCCTGAGCTTGCTCGAGTTCTGGCGGAGGAGTTCCGGCTAGATCTCCGAACCTGATCGTGATGCACGAGGACCTCCGGTCCAGCCCCTGCTGCCGAGTGACCTTCGATGCCTTGGTTGATGGCCTAACCACCAATACACGAGCCGCTCAGTCTCTCCCTTGAGCGCGCTGTTACACCAACTTATTCCGGGCAAAGAAACTCGCAGACCCTTCCGGACTGCAGACCATGGCCTGTCCCGGTCTGTCATTCCGGAGTTGGCTTGTCCAATGAACCCATGAGTCAAGAAGGTTTGGAAAGGCACCAGGCGGACCTTATATGGATTTCCGCTTTACTAGCTGGTCGAATGCCGCTCGCAGAATCTTGATGGCAGCCGTGATCCGCTGCGCATCTCCATCGGGTACGGTAAAGCTGCGGAGGGAGGCACCGTGGCGCCCAGCCGAGAGCCAGTAGTGCAGCTCCTTCATGATCGCAGATCTCAGAGCCGGTGCCGCCTCAGGACGCTCAAGCAGCCGCACGAGACGCATGGCACGGTCGAGCGTCGTGGCATCGGTATCATCGACGAAGAGCGGCAAGACTGGTCCTTGCAACTGCGTCTGGCTGAAGACTGAACTCCATCACAATCTCGTTGATGGTTGCAGCTTCCAACTCCAATTGCGAGGGCGAGATGGAGGTTGTCGCGGCTGGCTGGTGACAGCGCCTATGGCTCAGCCGAGAACCTGCACTGGCTCGTGGACGAGTAGAAGATTGAGCCGCATGTTCCCGTCACCTGAGCTCACTTTACTGTTTTGATTTCTGATAAGGCCGCCCAATAAGCGGCGGCCTGTTACTTTTTAGGCGGTGCGGACCTGCGGGATCCGCAAAAGGTCAGCGTTGTGCTGCGAGAGAACCCTCATGCTGCATCCTCTGATGCGCTCACGTCATCGTTGCCCTGCAGGTCCGCAATCAGGATACCGGCATTCTGGCGAATTTTGCCTTCGATCTCGGCTGCAATCTCGGGATTGTCTTTCAGGAAGGTCTTGGCATTCTCGCGACCCTGACCAAGGCGCTGACTGTCATAGGAGAACCAGGCGCCGGACTTCTCCACCACGTTGGCCTTGACTCCAAGATCAATCAGTTCACCCATCTTCGAGATGCCCTCGCCGAACATGATGTCAAACTCAACCTGCTTGAAGGGTGGAGCAACTTTGTTCTTAACGACTTTCACGCGCACTTGATTGCCGATCGGCTCATCACGGTCCTTAAGAGTCGAGGTCCGCCGGATATCGAGGCGCACCGATGCATAGAACTTTAGCGCGTTGCCACCGGTCGTGACCTCAGGGCTGCCATAGGTGACGCCGATTTTCATGCGGATCTGGTTTATGAAGATCACCATGGTGTTAGCGCGACTGATCGAGCCGGTGAGTTTGCGCAGCGCCTGGCTCATCAGGCGGGCCTGGAGCCCGGGACGGCTCTCGCCCATCTCGCCCTCGATCTCTGCCTTGGGGGTTAGAGCGGCCACCGAGTCGATGACGAGAATGTCTACAGATCCTGAGCGGACGAGCGTGTCGGCAATCTCGAGGGCCTGTTCGCCATTGTCCGGCTGAGACACTAAAAGATTGTCCAGATTGACACCGAGCTTGCGGGCGTAGACGGGGTCCAGAGCGTGTTCGGCGTCAATGAAGCCGCAGACGCCGCCCTTCTTCTGAGCCTCAGCGATGGTCTGAAGCGCGAGTGTCGTCTTGCCGGACGATTCCGGTCCGTAAATTTCGATGATCCGTCCGCGGGGTAGCCCGCCGACACCGAGCGCGATGTCGAGGCCAAGTGACCCGGTGGAGACGGTCTCGACCTCGATGACCTGATCACCGCCGAGGCGCATGATCGCGCCCTTGCCAAAGGCGCGTTCAATCTGGCTGACGGCGGTTTCAATCGCCTTGGCCTTATCTGTGGTCATCGAAAATCCTGTGCTCGAGGAGAAGATGTCAAACCTTAAGGATTCTCGCCGCGAAAATACAGAACAAAATGTGAACATATTGTCGCGTCGCTGTTCTACGGCCATAAGCTGAGCCATTGCGAACAAAACAGGAATAAGGGTCTATAGTGGACCAAAGAGGAATGATTCGACCGTGTTTGTGAACGCTGCCTATCTTGACCAACTCAATCCCCAGCAGCGTCAGGCAGTGGAGCACGGTGTCCTGGCCGATGGCTCACATTCGGCTGCGCCGCTGCTGGTCATTGCAGGGGCAGGATCAGGCAAGACCAACACTCTGGCCCATCGCGTGGTCCATCTAATCGTCAATGGAGTCGACCCGCGCCGCATCCTCCTGTTAACCTTCTCACGCCGGGCCGCGGCCGAGATGGCGCGCAGGGTCGCGTGGATCGCGGGCAAAGTTCTGGGCCAAAGCCCAGGCGGGATGACCGATGCTCTCGTCTGGGCCGGGACGTTCCACGGCATCGGTGCCAAGCTCCTACGCGACTACGCGCCGGAGATTGGCCTCGATCCCACCTTCTCGATCCATGATCGCGAGGACTCGGCCGACCTGATGAACCTCGTCCGGCACGAACTCGGGTTCTCCACCACCCAGAGCCGCTTTCCAGCGAAGGCAACCTGTCTGGCAATCTATTCCCGCTGCGTGAATGCCGAGATGGCGCTCGAGGAGGTGCTACGCACTTCATACCCATGGTGCGCTGGCTGGGCCGCCGAGTTGCGGCAGTTGTTCGCCGCCTATGTCGAGGCCAAGCAGCGCCAGAACGTGCTCGATTACGACGACCTCCTGCTCTATTGGGCCCAGACGGTGGCCGAGCCTTCGATCGCAGCCGAACTTGGCGGGCGTTTCGACCATGTGCTCGTCGATGAATACCAAGACACCAATCGGCTTCAGTCCTCGATCCTGCTGGCCCTCAAGCCTAGCGGCCAAGGCCTTACAGTAGTCGGAGACGATGCCCAGTCGATCTATTCCTTCCGGTCGGCAACGGTCCGCAACATCCTGGATTTTCCTAAGCAGTTCCATCCGCCGGCGGTGATCGTCACCCTCGACCGAAACTACCGCTCATCCCAGCCGATTCTCGCGGCAGCGAATGCAGTGATCGAGCTCGCCTCCGAGCGCTTCACCAAAAATCTCTGGACCGACAGAACCTCTGTTGAGCTGCCGCAATTGGTGGCCGTACGCAACGAGGCCGATCAGGCCCATTATGTGGTCGAGCAGGTGTTGGCAAACCGAGAGAACGGTATGAGCCTCAAGCAGCAGGCGGTGCTGTTTCGGACCTCCCATCACAGTGGACCGTTGGAGGTGCAGTTGACCCGCCACAACATCCCCTTCGTGAAGTTCGGGGGCCTCAAGTTCCTCGATACCGCTCATGTCAAGGATTTGCTAGCTTTGCTACGGTTCGTCCAGAACCCGCGCGATAGGGTAGCCGGCTTCCGGCTGATGCAGATATTACCTGGCGTCGGCCCTACCTTGGCCCAGCGCGTGCTCGACCGCATGCATGACGCTGCCGATGCGATTGGGGCTTTGATCGAAGCCCCTGCGCCGCCTCGAGCGGGAGAAGACTGGCGCTTCTTCGTCGAAACGATCAAACAGCTCGGCGCCGGCACGGCAGGGTGGCCGGCGGAGCTCGAGCATGCGCGCAACTGGTATGAGCCCCACCTCGAGCGCATGCACGAGGATGCCGCGACCCGCAAATCCGATCTCATCCAGTTGGAGCAGATCGCAGCGGGTTACTCATCCCGCGAGCGCTTCCTGACCGAACTGACGCTCGATCCGCCGGATGCCACGAGCGATCAAGCCGGCGTGCCTTTGCGCGATGAGGACTACCTGATCCTGTCCACCATCCATTCCGCCAAGGGGCAGGAGTGGAAGTCCGTGTTCGTGCTGAACGTGGTCGATGGCTGTATTCCGTCGGATCTTGGCACCGGCACCACGGCCGAGGTTGAGGAGGAGCGCCGGCTGCTGTACGTGGCCATGACCCGGGCTAAGGACCACCTGTACCTCATAGTGCCGCAGCGGTTCTTCACCCATCAACAATCCGCCACGGGTGATCGTCATGTTTATGCCGCCCGCACCCGCTTCGTCCCGAGTAGTCTCCTAAAGCTGTTCGAGCGCGTGTCATGGCCCGTAGCTGTGGCGGATCCGGCAATGGCACCTGCCGCGACAAAAGGCATCCGCGTTGATGTCGGCGCGAAGATGCGCGGCATGTGGCGGTAGCCAGGGCTGCTGAGGCATCGGTGCTGGTGCAAATCGGGAATAGGGACAGCAAAGGAGCTGGCGGATTGCAAAACTCTAATGAACAATCCCGGCGTCGAATTGCTCAGCAACGATGTTCGACAGCATTTCGTGGACGGTAAAATCGAGTGCCACCGTTGGGCAAGACTGATGAATGTCGCTGAGAATTGGTGTGATTAGATGCGTGATCGCAACGCGCCGGAGAGTGGGCCGCAACAGATCTACAGCCTCCCCGCCGGATGGGGCCAAGTCCGCTATCGTTTGCTCGAAGCCCTCGCAGGGCGGAATGATCCTGTCGAGGACGGCAACGCCGCGGTCAGTTAATGGACACTCCGAGTCGCTCCTCAAGCTGGCGCACTGTCTGGCTGAGAGTGGAGGGCGACACTAAGAGCTGCCGGGTCGCAGTCGAAAAGTCATCAAGCTACGCAACGGCCACAAATTCCTTCAGATCCGCATATTCGCTGTCCCGCATTATATATCCTGAACTTAAAAGCTATGCGAGAAATTCGGATATTCTCTTAGCGGAAGAATCGGGAGTAGGTGAATAACGTAGCCAACGCCTGCCCCGGTCTGGCGCGACAGTTGCTGCACGACACCCGGGACAGACAAACCGAGAGATAGACAATGCGCATCCTAGTGATCGGAGCCAGTGGGACGATTGGCCGACCCCTATGTGCTGAACTTAAACAGCGACACGACGTGGTGGCTGCCGGCCGCTCCGGCGGAGATGCTGTAGTCGACATTCGGTCGACCGACAGCATCGAGAATATGTATCGGGCTGCTGGTCCGATCGATGCTTGTGTCTGCGTCGCCGAATCCGGAGCGCTCGATAATTTCAATACCCTTACAGAGGCAACCCTGCTTGAGAACATGCGCGGTAAGTTCTTCGGGCAGATTAACCTCGTGCTGATTGGAAAGCAGTACTTGTCGCAGGGCGGCTCTTTCACGCTGACAACGGGCATTTTCGCTGATGAGGCGTGGCCTGGTGTCACTGGCGGTGCCGTCATCAGTGGTGGATTGCATAGCTTTGTGCTGTCGGCCGCGATCGAGCTGGAGCGAAGCCTGCGAATTAACGCCGTAAGCCCAACGATGGTAGCCGAATCTGTAAAAGATTATGGTCACCTCTTCCCTGGGATGGAGCCGGTGTCGATGCGCCGACTTATTGCCGCCTATGTCCGGTGCGTGGAGGGGCGCAGAACTGGGGAGATCCTCAGGGTTTACGGCTGAACGGCTGATCGCCGCTCAGTTTACTTTAGTTGACAAGGTTGGTCGAGCAATCCCTCGTAAATGCGAGTAGCCACCCCAAAGCGTTTGCCGGATCCGCTTGGACCGGCCTCTCGGTCCGAGCGAATCCGGGACTCTAGGGCATATTACTGACTTCAGGAGCTGGAAATGGACCCGTTCTCCGTTGCTGTCTTTGCGGCCTCCCTTCCTCTGACTATGGGATCCCTAGGGCCGAGCGCTATACTGGCCTTGTGCGTGATCACGAATGTCCCATGAAGGAACTATCCTCCACCTAGACAAACCTGCCGGTCCAAGATCGAATGGATTGCAAGCATTTTTTGAACGCGGGAGACAAAGCGAATGTCACCTGTCATTTTTCCTGATCCACGCCTGTCGTCGTATGTGACGAGTTACCTGTTCGTACGGGACCTGACCGGTGAGCAGATGGGCAAACCCATACATACATGCCCTCAGCCAAGTGTGGTTCTCTCGGTCAACTTTGGGCGGCCTAACGCGATGATTGGTGGCCCAATTGTGCCTCAAGTCTGGTTGCTGGGCGTTCAGACCGTAAGCCGGGCTTGGCGCTCATGGGAGAATACCTATTTTGTGATGGCGATGCTCACGGTTGAGGGACTTGTCAGACTATTCCCAGCGACCGGAGAATCGATCGATCAGCTGATTGATCTCGGCTCCCTGGTTGGAGACGCCACATCCGATAGCCTGCGTTGCCGCCTGGATGCCGCTTGGACGCCGTCTCGTATCGCAGCAGGCCTCGACGAGTGGCTCCTGTCCCGTCTTGAAATGATAGCGACTCCCCAGGAATTCAGGCGAATGAGCGCAGCGCACCGGCTTCTCCGAGCTGGCCTTTCGGTCGGGGCCACCGCTAATGCGGTCGAGGTCTCGCGCCGCCAGTTGAGCCGTTGGTACAATACGCATCTGGGCGCCGGGCCCAAGCAAATAATGGACCTAGAGCGGCTTCGGCGCAGTATCCAGTCAACCCAGAGCGGCCGTGGCGATCCCCTAATGGGGTTCACCGACCAGGCTCACCTGATCCGCAACTGGCGACAGCGACTTGGCACCACACCGGGAGCTTACGCCCGGACTGGTCCATCTCACCTTGCCCATCTGTTCAACGATCCGGGAACTAGAGAGCCCGTCTTCTATCTCTGACCCTTGCATGTCCCATTCTTACAATACAGCGGATGTAAACTGCCGCAGGATCGCCAAACCCGGGAGGTCATCATGGCAGCAATTGGCTCGCCTGCAAAAGGCGAGGAATTTGAGTACAGTGACGGGAGCAAAGTATTTGCCGCCTATGTATCCGGCGCTGGATCCGAACCGGGACCAACGGTACTCTTGTGTCACGAGTGGAGCGGCCTGAACCAGGGCATGCGACGCATCGCAGATCGGATCGCAGCACTAGGCTATGTCTGCTTCGCGTTGGATGTATATGGGAAGGGGATTCGAGGTGAGGAGACCGGAGACAATGCGCACCTCATGGGACCTCTGATGGCCAATCGGCAAGTACTGCGTGATCGACTTCTGACAGGCCTGGTAGCTGCACAAACGTACCCTGGAGTCGATCCGCAGCGGCTTGCTGCGATGGGCTACTGCTTCGGCGGCCTGTGCTCGTTGGACTTGGCACGGGCCGCGCCTCCCGCACTTCGGGCAGCCATCAGCATTCATGGCGTCCTGACGCCACCACACATCCGTCCGCAACTGCCGATCACGGCCAGCGTCCTGATCGAGCATGGGTGGGAGGATCCTATGGCTCCTCAGTCAGATGTACTGGCGCTCGCGCGGGAGCTGACAGACGCTGGCGCGGACTGGCAGATTCACGCCCACGGCCATGCGTTTCATGCCTTTACGTTCGAAGGAGCCAACATGCCAGAGCGAGGTATCGTTTATAACGCAACAGCAGACAGACGATCCTGGAACTCGGTAGAGAGCTTTCTTAACGAGACTTTGAGGCGCTGAATTAGATGTTGTTGAGTTTGGTCGCTCCTGCCGGCGCAGCTCTAATCGGATGTGAGCGCAAGCAGACTGACCTCGACTGTGGAACAATCGAATGCATGGCCGCGATGAATCTCATTGGCGAGTGAGGTCGGATCATATCTTGGTTCCGCGCCTCTCATGAGGCGCGTGTTGAGCTTCCAAGGGTTGAAGCAATGCGGTCTGCTCTGCTCGGAGTACGGAGATATAGTTCAAAGCAATGTCTCGGAGGACATGAATGACGATTGATCTCCAAGGAAGTTATCTCGAAAGAGCGGCTCTCGTGATTATGCACTATCAAGTCGACGTGTTCGACATCCTCTTCAGGGGGCAGCCATCTCAGTTGCTGGATCGATGTAATGCGCTGATCCGGCGCTGGCGCGCCACAGGCCGGCCAGTGCTGTTCCCCAACTTTTCACTGGGCGGAAATTATGAACATGCTCCTCCTGCGAGTAATCGCCAAATCTCACCGTACATCCCGTCCGGACGATTTCGTACCGGTCTACCCGTCGAAGGGCTTGCGTTTCAACCGGGCGACCTCTTCTATGCCTGCCCGCGCGCCAGCGTCTTTTATGGCACGTCACTTGACGCGGATCTCCGGACACGCGGCGTGGGCACGCTTGTGATGGCTGGTATAAGTACGACTGGCGTTGTTCTTTCAAGCGTCACCTGGGCCAGCGATGCGGACTACGACGTGCGCATAATCGAGAACTGCTGCTATGACCCGGATCAGCAGGCGCACGAAGCTCTCTTTCGCTCTGGGTTCGGCGGACGCGTACAGGTTGTATGACGCGGAATGTCTGCCTTCGGGCTTTGCACTATCTCGGCTATTTGCCAAATGGCGTTACGCGCCGTTTGAGGAACGCCTTCGTTCTGATCCACGCCGCGACGTCAGTTTCTGCCAAGGGGCGCAGCATGTTGCGGCGCATGGACATGACGATTGATGTATCGGGCGCAGCCGGTGAGTCAGGACCACAGCGGCCACAGAGGTTCTGTCGCGAGGTCCAATAATATACATAGCGATGAGGGAGTGGACGGTAGGTGCCTATGCGACGAGCCACTCAAATTGCTCTAAATGCGAGACGTTCGCATTACAAACATATTTCACCCTTCCTTTGCGTATCAAGTGCACCATTTCGACACCGCTAGAAGCGCGCGAGTATTGCTGTTTGACTTGAATCCAAGCGTCGTCGGACCTCGCCTCTTGATCTATTGATGGACTTGTTAGATGCGACGACTCAGGGATTAAAACGCTTTTAATCTGGATTTGAATCCGTTGGGCTGGTCTGTGCGTTGACGGGGATATGGTCCGGGAGGCAAGCGCTGCCCCAGCCCATTCTCCTGATCTGCGCGAGCGTGTTCCGAGTGCCTGTTCGCGTGGCGACCTTCCTCAGGTCGAGATTGCTCGCCGTCTCCAGGTCTACCCCGACACCGCGTCGAACTGGAGCCGCCAAGAACGCGAGATGGGCCGACGCAAGCCTGAACCCTACAGCGGCGGCGTTCTCTCGCGCCTGGACGCGATGTCTCTTGCGGCGCTGCATCAGCTCATGATCGAGGACAATGACTCGCTGCTGCGCGAGTACCGCGAGCGCTTGGCCGAGAGAACGGGCGTGACGGTGTGTCTGGCAGTGATCTGCGTGGCGGTCAGGCGTTTCACGCTGCGTCGGAGTGAACCGCGCCGAGTTTCCCGGAGGCTGATTGGTTTGGATTCTACGCGGCCATCGGTGTGACCTCAAGCTTCGCATAGTAGGCGGCTTCCGCCTCGGCGGGCGGAATGCTGCCGATGGGTTCGAGCAGGCGCCGGTTGTTG
>JAESFT010000752.1_pt1 | contig 13706 bp, 11 predicted proteins | sample 9269451 | NCBI WGS metagenome assembly JAESFT01 (sample SAMN14502557, study PRJNA617106) | algae metagenome | isolation source: Scytonema hyalinum WJT4-NPBG1 and co-occurring heterotrophs from well... | place: USA: Mojave Desert, Joshua Tree National Park, California | collected 2006-05-25
CTCGATATTGACCACCACGCCCTTCTTCAGGCCTTTTGATTCATGCTGACCGAGACCGATGACCTCATGCCGCCCGTTCGGCATGACTTCCGCCACCACCGCCACCACTTTCGATGTGCCGATGTCGAGGCCGACAATTAAATTCTTTGCGTCTTTTGTCATGTTTATCTGCTTACTTTTTTTTATGATCGAGTCCGAACGCCAGTCCCTGAGCCTTTAATGCAAAGCCATTCGGATAACGCATGTCCACACTTTCAATCCGGTCCTGCAGCCGTGCCACCAATTGCGGATAAATTCCGACGAGGCGATCCACCCGGTCCTTCAATGTCGTTTCGCTCTGTTCCCGCCCGAGTTCCACCGTGATGCCGTTGTCGAGCCGGATGCTCCATGCATAGCGGCCCGACAATTGCACCGACTGCGGCGCGAGCTTGACCGGCGCAAACCATTGCTGCAGGTCGCGATACCGCGCCACGACTTCCTTTTCGCTGCCTTCCGGTCCGGCGAATTCCAGCAATTCGCCGTCCTCCTCCGCTTCGGCGAGATTGGCGGTGAACACATCGCCTTTGACGGACAGCAACCGGCCGTCGTCACCCCAGGTTCCCAAGGGCTGATGTTCTTCGATCGTCACGATCAGCTCGTTCGGCCATTCCCGCCGAATCGCTGCCTTGCGCACCCATGGCACTGCCTCGAACGCCTGCCGCACCTGGTTCAGATTGACCGTAAAAAAGTTGCCCTTGATCCGTGGTACCGCGGTCGTTCGTACTGTCGACGGATTCACGTAACGCAAACCATCTTCCTGCGCGCTTTCGATGCGGATGGACTTCAGCGTGAACATCGGCCGCTGCGCAACCCACCAGATGCCGCTCGACAGCAGGCTGAGCGCCAGCAGGCCGAGCAAGGCATTGGTTGTTGCGTTGAGCATTCGAATGTCGTGCCACATGGTCAGTCAATCATCTTTCGTCAAACCGGCTTCCAATTTTCCGACTGCGCCAGGTCCAGATCGGCGGAGCGCAGAATCTCGACACACAGGTCTTCATAACTCACACCGGCAGCCTTCGCCGACATCGGCACAAGAGAATGTCCGGTCATGCCAGGCGAGGTATTGATTTCCAACAGGAATGGTTCATTGTCGGTTGCACGCAGCATGAAATCCACGCGCGCCCAGCCGGAACTGCCCAATGCGTTGTACGCACGCACCGCGAGCGACTGGATGCGCTTGGTCAGCCCTTCATCGAGCGGCGCGGGGCAAAGGTATTGCGTGTCGTCGCTGAAGTACTTGTTCTGGTAGTCGTAGTTGCCTTGCGGCGCGCGGATCTCGACGATCGGCAACGCGCGCGCGGTGCGGCCGGCGCCGAGCACCGGCACAGTCAACTCGCGGCCGGTGATGAATTCTTCGGCGAGCACGACGTCGTCGTACTTCGCGCAATGAACGAATCCTTCCTTCATCTCCGAGTAGCCGGTAACCTTGCTGATACCGATGGTGGAGCCCTCGTGCGGCGCCTTGAGCATCAGCGGCAGGCCGAGTTCGTCCGGCACGGCGCGCAGTTCCTCCGGCGTCGCCGCCTTGGAATCCAGGACCGCGAAGCGCGGCGTCGGCAGGCTGTGGCTGAGCCAGATGCGCTTGGTCATCACCTTATCCATGCCGATCGACGACGCCATGACGCCCGAACCGGTGTACGGGATGCCGAGCTGTTCCAGCACGCCTTGCAGGGTGCCGTCTTCACCATAGCGGCCATGCAATGCGATGAACACGCGGTCGAATTTTTCCGCGGCGAGTTCGGCGAGGCTGCGTTCCGCAGGATCGAACGGATGCGCATCAATGCCCTTGCTTTTCAGCGCCTTCAGAACGCCGCTGCCGGACATCAGCGATACTTCGCGCTCCGCTGAACGGCCGCCGAAGAGTACGCCTACTTTTCCGAAATTTTGTGTCATATCCGTTTCTCATCAATTACTACTTACCGGTTCCTTTCCCCTGCAAAGGGAGAAGGAACCTTTCCTTTATCTGTTCAACGCCGCCAGTTTGCCCGGCACCCCGCTGATCGATCCCGCACCCATCGTGATCACCACATCGCCGTCGCGTGCCATGTTCAAGATACTGTCGGGCATATCCGCAATGTCCTCCACGAAGATCGGTTCTACCTTGCCGACCACCCGCAGCGCATGCGCCATCGCGCGGCCGTCCGCGGCGACGATCGGCTGCTCGCCGGCGGCATAGACTTCCGCCAGCACCAGCGCATCGGCCGTCGACAGCACCTTGACGAAGTCCTCGAACAGGTCGCGTGTCCGGGTATAGCGATGCGGCTGGAACGCCAGCACGAGCCTGCGTCCGGGATACGCGCCACGTGCGGCGGCCAGCGTGGCGGCGGTCTCCACCGGATGATGTCCATAGTCGTCCACCAGGGTGAACGCACCGCCCCCTGGCAATTTGATATCGCCGTAGCGGGTGAACCGGCGGCCCACGCCATTGAATTCCATCAGCGCCTTCTGCGTCGCCCGGTCATCCACGCCGACTTCGCGCGCGATCGCGATCGCGGCGCAGGCGTTCTGTACGTTGTGCATGCCCGGCTGGTTCAAGCGCACTTCCATTGGCGGATAGTCATCCTGGAGCACGGTAAATACCATGTGACCGTCCACAGCCCTTGCATCCACCGCCCGCACCTGGGCTTCTTCGTGGAAGCCATAGGTAGTGATCGGCTTGGAAATGAAGGGCATGATTTCGCGCACGTTGGCGTCGTCGATGCACAGCATGGCCACCCCGTAGAACGGCAGGCGCTGCGTGAATTCAACGAAAGCCTGCTTCAGCTTGGCGAAGCTGTGATCATAGGTTTCCATATGATCAGCATCGATATTGGTGATCACTTCGATGCAGGGCGACAGGTTCAGAAACGAAGCATCCGACTCGTCCGCCTCTGCGACGATGAAGTCGCCGGCGCCGAGCTTCGCATTGGCGCCGGCACTGTTCAGGCGCCCGCCTATGACGAAGGTCGGATCGAGTCCGCCTTCCGCCAGTACGCTCGCCACCAGGCTGGTGGTCGTGGTCTTGCCGTGCGTGCCGGCAATGGCAATGCCCTGCTTCAGGCGCATCAATTCCGCCAGCATGATGGCGCGCGGCACGATCGGGATGCGACGCGCACGTGCGGCGATCACTTCCGGGTTGTCCGGCTTCACGGCGGTCGAGGTGACGATCGCATCGGCACCGTCGATGTGCTGGGCCGAATGGCCCAGGCTGACTTTCGCGCCCAGTTCCGCCAGACGCATCGTCGCGGCATTGCTGCCGAGATCGGAGCCGGAGACGGTATAGCCGAGGTTCAGCAGCACCTCCGCGATGCCGCTCATGCCGGAGCCGCCGATACCGACGAAATGGATGTTTTTAACTTTGTGTTTCATTAATGTCCGGCCAATTCTTCCAATATGTTTGCAATTGTTTCGTTCGCGTGTCGCCGCCCGAGTGCATGGGCGGCTTCCGCCATCGTCAGGCAGGCTTGCCGGTCCAGGGAACGCAGCATGGCTGCCAGGCGCTCGGCCGACAGTTCGCCTTGCGGCAGATGCACAGCCGCTTTTTGAGTGGCCATCCACTGCGCGTTGTCGCGCTGGTGGGATGTCGTGCTGGCGACGAACGGTACCAGCACGCTTGCAACGCCGGCGGCGGTGAGCTCCGACACGGTGATTGCACCGGCCCGGCAGATCACCAGGTCTGCCTCCGCGTAGCGGCGCGCCATGTCGTCGATGAAGTCCACGACTTCCGCATCCACCTGCGCATTGGCGTAGGCACTGCGCAGCGCGTCGATATGCTGCCGTCCCGATTGGTGCGTCACCACCGGCCGCTGCGCCGCCGGAAGTTGCGCCAATGCCGCAGGCACCGATTCGTTCAGCACCTTGGCGCCCAGGCTGCCGCCGACCACCAGGATGCGCAATGGGCCGCTGCGTCCGGCAAATCGCTGCGCGGGTGCGGGCAGGTTGCTGATCTCGGTGCGCACCGGGTTGCCGCTGACCATCGCTTTCGATGCCGCGCTGCCAAAGTCGCCCGGAAAGCCGAACAGCACCCTGCGAGCGAAAGGTGCCAGCGTCTTGTTGGACAAGAGCAATGCCGCATCCGCATTCACCAGCACCAGCGGCACGCCGCGCGCCTTCGCCATCATCCCGCCCGGCACGGTCACATAACCGCCCATGCCAAGCACGACGTCCGGCTTGCGGCGGCCGATGATGTTGAAGCAGGCGCCAATGCCGGCGGCGAGCTTCAGCGCGCCGCGTGCGGTATGGGCAAGTCCCTTGCCGCGCACGCCGGCGAAGTCGATCGAATCCATGTCGATCTTGTGCTTCGGCACGATGTCGCGTTCCATGCCGTGCTGCGTACCGAGCCAGGACACCTGCCAGCCGCGGGCCTGCATGGTTTGAGCGATAGCCAGTCCCGGGAAGATGTGCCCGCCGGTGCCCGCCGCCATGATCATCAATCGCTTGGTATTTGGCTTCATACCCGGCCTCCGCGCATCAGGATGCGATTCTCGTAGTCGATGCGCAGAAGAATCGCCAGGCCGACGCAATTGATCACGACGCCCGAGCCGCCATAGCTCATCAATGGCAAGGTCAAACCTTTGGTCGGTAACAGGCCGAGATTCACGCCCATGTTGATGAATGCCTGCACGCCGATCCAGATGCCGATGCCTTTCGCGGCGAGACCGGCGAAGGTGAGATCGAGTGCGATGGATTGACGGCCGATTTCAAACGCCCGCTTGATGATCCAGTAAAAGGCTGCCACCACCACCAGCACGCCGGCAAAACCGAGTTCCTCGCCGATCACCGCTAGCAGGAAGTCGGTGTGCGCCTCCGGCAGGTAATGCAATTTCTCGACACTGCCGCCGAGGCCGACACCGAACAGCTCGCCGCGTCCGAATGCGATCAGGGAATGCGAAAGCTGGTAGGCCTTTCCGAGCGCGTTCTCTTCTTCCCATGGATTCAGGTAGGCAAAGATACGCTCGCGCCGCCATGGCGACAGCAAAATCACCATGCTGAAGATGCCGACCAGCGTCGCGCCGATCCCGCCGAACCAGATGCCGTTGATGCCGCCAAGGAACAGGATGCCCATCGCGATGCAGACAATCACGCCGAAGGCGCCGAGGTCCGGTTCCAGCAGAAGCAGCAGGCCGACCACGCCGATCGCCACCGTCATCGGCAGGAAGCCCTTGGTGAGCTTGTGCATCACCTGCTGCTTGCGCACCGTATAGTCGGCGGCATACAGCACGACGAACAGCTTCATCATCTCCGAGGGCTGCAAATTGAAGACCTTGAACGACAGCCAGCGCTTCGCGCCGTTGACGCCCTTGCCGAGCCCGGGCACCAGCACCAGTACCAGCAGGACCATCGTGATGACGAACAGGTGAGGCGCGTAGCGCTGCCATGTTTCGATCTTGATCCTGAACGCCAGCAGGCCGGCACCGATGGCTACGGTGACGAACAATGCCTGACGAACCAGAAAATGCGAATTTTTGTAGTTCGCATATTTCGGCGAATCCGGCAGGGAGATCGATGCCGAGTACACCATCACCATGCCGAACAGCATCAGCAGCAACACGACCCAGGCCAGCGGCTGATCGTATTCCATCATCTTGGAACGTTGCCCCGTGCCGCGGGCGAGCGGCGGTGTCGAAGCTGAAAAGAGAGGCAGGGTGAACTTCATGCGATTACCTCGCCACGGGACAACGCGAGCTCACGCACCGCTTCCACGAATACCTGCGCACGATGTTCATAGTTGCGGAACATGTCCAAGCTCGCGCAGGCGGGCGATAGCAGTACCGCATCGCCTGGCTGCGCCAGCTCGGCTGCCTTGGCCACCGCTTGTTCGAGTGTCGCGCAATCCACCAGATCCACGCCGGACGACGCCACTGACGCGCGTATCGCCGGCGCATCCTTGCCGATCAGCAGCACGGCGCGCACGAATTTCGCGACCGGCTCCAGCAGGGGCGAGAAATCCTGTCCTTTGCCTTCGCCGCCGGCGATGAGCACGAGGCGTCCGCCGCCGCTCTGACCGAGTCCGTTCAGGGCGGCGACGGTTGCGCCGACGTTGGTGCCTTTGCTGTCGTCGTAATAATCCACGCCACCGACATTGGCAATCATTTCCACCCTGTGCGGCTCGCCGCGATAGTCACGCAGGCCGTGCAGGAGGCGCGCCATCGGCAAGCCGATCGCCCGGCACAGTGCGAGCGCGGCCAGCGCGTTGACCGCATTGTGACGGCCGCGGATCTGCAGTGCATCCGCCGGCATCAGGCGGTTTACGTTGACCGGCACTTCGACTATTTCCTTCTTGCGGCGCCTCGGCTGTTCGCCTTCTTCCGACACGACGGCGACAGACAGCCATTGCATGCCGTTTTCATCGACCAGCCCGAGGCAGTCCGGCTGTGAAGGCTCGTCCGATCCGAATGTCACCAAGGGCAGCAGCGGTGATGCCATCTGCATCACGCGGGCGTCGTCGCGATTCAGGACGCGCACGGTCTGCGCACCGAAGATGCGAGCCTTGTCGGCGGCATATGCGTCCATGTCGCCGTGCCAGTCGAGGTGATCCTGGGTGACGTTCAACACCGTTGCCGCGTCGCTTTGCAGGCTGAAGGTGGTGTGCAGCTGGAAGCTGGACAGCTCCAGCACCCATGCCTGCGGCAAGTCGTCGCTGTCCAGCGCCGTGCGCAGTACGTCGAGCGCCGCCGGGCTGATATTGCCGGCCACCTGCACCGTCAAACCCGCGCGCCTGCACAACAGCCCGGTCAGGCTGGTCACCGTGGTCTTGCCGTTGGTACCGGTAATCGCGATGACTTTCGGTGTATAGCCGCGCTCCTCGCGCAATGCGGACAGCGCCTGCGCGAACAATTCGATTTCTCCCCATACCGGGATATTCTTTTCCTGCGCCGCCGGCAGCAATGCCGCGAGGTCGCGTCCGGGCGCAAGCCCGGGGCTCACGGCGACGAAATCAATGCCGTCGAGCAGAGGCGGACCGAATGCGCCGCCGACGAATTCCAGCTCCGGCGTCGTCGCCTGCAGCGCGTTACGCAACTCCCCCAGTCGGGCAGGCTCGGCACGCGTATCGGCCACGCGCAGGGCCGCGCCGCAGCGCGCCAGCCATAGCGCCATGGCCATGCCGGATTCGCCGAGCCCCAGAACGAGAACGTGTTTGCCTTGGTAGTTCATCAGCGCAGCTTCAGAGTCGAGAGACCAAACAGCACCAGCATCATGGTGATGATCCAGAACCGGACCACGACCTTCGTTTCCTTCCATCCCTTCTGTTCAAAATGATGATGCAGCGGCGCCATCAGCAGGATGCGGCGTCCGACGCCATAGCGTTTCTTCGTGTACTTGAAGTAGCCGACCTGCAGCATCACCGACAGAGTCTCGACCACGAAGATGCCGCCCATGATGAACAGCACGACTTCCTGGCGCACGATCACCGCGATCGTGCCGAGCGCGCCGCCCAGCGCCAGCGCGCCGACGTCGCCCATGAAGACCTGGGCGGGATGCGCATTGAACCAGAGGAAGGCGAGTCCCGCACCGGCCATCGCGCCGCAGAAGATGAGCAGTTCGGCAGCGCCGGGAATATATGGGATCAGCAGATACTTCGAGAAGACTGCGCTGCCTGTCAGGTAGGCGAACAGGCCAAGTGCAGTTCCCACCATGACCGTCGGCATGATCGCCAGTCCGTCAAGGCCGTCGGTGAGGTTGACCGCGTTGGATGTGCCGACGATCACCAGGTAGGTCAGCAGGATGAAGCCCCAAACGCCGAGCGGATAACTGATGGTTTTGAAGAACGGCACGATGAAGTCCGCCTTCGGGGGCAGGTCGATGTTGAAGCCCGACTGTACCCATTCGATGAAAAGGCCGAGCACCTCCGTGTTGGTCGGCGCGGAAACCGAGAACGCGAGGTAGATCGCGGCGGCGATGCCGATCAGCGACTGCCAGAAATACTTCTCCTTGGATGACATGCCGTCCGGGTTCTTGTAGACCACCTTGCGGTAATCGTCGACCCAGCCGATGGCGCCATAGCCGAGCGTCACGACGAGCACCACCCAGATGAAGCGGTTGCTCCAGTCGGACCACAGCAGTGTGGCGATGCCGATGGATAGAAGAATCAGCGCGCCGCCCATGGTCGGCGTGCCGGTCTTGATCAAATGGGTCTGCGGTCCGTTGGTGCGAACTGCCTGACCGACCTTCAGCCTGGTCAGCATGCGGATCACCGCCGGGCCGGCGATGAGGCCGATCCCGAGCGCAGTCAATGTCGCAAACACCGCGCGGAAGGTGATGAAGTTGAAGACCCGGAGAGGCCCCACTTCCTGTTGAAAATATTGTGCCAACCAAAGCAGCATGTTAATGGGTTTCCTGTACTTGTCCGGATGAATCGGGAGTCACGAGATGCTGGACCACCCGCTCCATTTTCATGAAGCGCGAGCCTTTCACCAGCACCGTCGTGTTCGGTTGAGTGCCTGCTTCCACTGCCTGATTCAGTAACCCGATGTCATCGAAATGCTTCGCGCCTCCGCCGAATGCACCGGACGCATGACGCGCCAGCTGGCCGAGGGTGAAAAGCTGTTCGATGCCGCGCTGCCGTGCATAGTCGCCGATCTCTTCATGGAATTGCGGGCCTTCGTCGCCCACCTCTCCCATGTCGCCCAGCACCAGCATGCGGGGCGCCGCCGTATTCGATAACACATCGATCGCCGCCCGAACCGAGTCGGGATTGGCGTTGTAGGTATCATCGATGACAAGCGCGCCATTCTTTGCGGTCTTGCGCTGCAGCCGGCCGTTGACCGGCGCGAATGCCTGCAGACCTCGGATTACTGCCTCCTGCGGAATACCGATCGCCAGCGTGCATGCTGTTGCCGCGAGTGCATTGCGCACATTGTGCTCACCCGCCGCGGACAGCTTCACCTGGAAATGTTTCCCGCAGGCAGTAATGGACAGATCACTGCCGAAATCGTTCACTCGAAAAGTACAGGTCACATCCGCGTCCGCAGATAGACCAAATGTCATGCTCCGGCGCTGCCCGGCATAGGCGCGCCATAGTGTTGTGTAAGGGTCATCCGACGGATACACCGCGATGCCGTCCGCCGCCAGACCTTGTATGACCGCACCGTTTTCCTTCGCGACCGCCTCCACGCTTTCCATGAATTCCTGGTGTTCGCGCTGTGCATTATTGACCAGGCCGACAACAGGCTGCGCGATGCCCGCGAGCGTGGCGATCTCGCCCGGATGATTCATGCCGAGCTCGATCACCGCCGCCTTCAGGTTGGCTTCGAGACGGAATACGGTCAGCGGCACGCCGATGTCGTTATTCAGATTGCCGCGTGTGGCAAGAATGTTCTCTTCGCCAAAGGCCGCCTTGAGGATGGAGGCAATCATTTCCTTGACGGTGGTCTTGCCGTTGCTGCCGGTGACACCGATAACGGGCAAATCAAACCGCTGCCGCCATCCGCGTGCCAGCTCTCCCAATGCAACGCGGGTATCCGGCACCACCAGTGCCGACACCGTCAATCCTTGCGGAACACGCTCCACCATCACGGCGGCTACTCCATTCGCCGCCACTTCCTGCAGAAAGTCATGCGCGTCGAACCGCTCGCCGCGCAGTGCGACGAACAGGCTGGACGGCGCGACGCTGCGACTGTCGGTGGACACGCCGTCGAATGCCGCGTTTGCCGCATCCCCCTTCGCCGCATCCCCTTGTATCGCGGCATTGACAATCCATGGCTGGATATCAGCCAAAGACAACTTCATTAACTATTCCCCTTCATTGTTGCTCTTGCGGCCAAGGCGAGTGCTGCATGGTCCGCGTCCAGAAACGGCAATTTTTTGCCTTTTATCTCTTGGTAAGGTTCGTGGCCTTTGCCGGCCAGAAGAACCACATCCGGTTTTGCCGCGTGACGTACCGCCCACAGGATGGCGGCGGCACGGTCTTCAATCACCAGCGGTGCAGCTGTCGCCATGCGTTTGGCATCGATACCGTTCACGATCTGGGCCAGTATTTCCGCCGGCTCCTCGTTGCGCGGATTATCGCTGGTCACGATGATATGGTCCGCCGCCTCCGATGCGGCGCCCATCTGTGGCCGCTTGCCCGGATCGCGATCGCCGCCGCATCCAAATACGCACCACAACTGCCCTCCCCGCTGTTGCGCAACCAGCCGCAGCGTCGCGAGCGTCTTTTCCAGAGCATCCGGCGTATGTGCATAATCGATCACCACCAGTGGCGCATCCTGCCCCCCAACCTGCTCCATGCGTCCCGGCACCGCGGTGAGCGCTTCCACCGCATCGACCGCCGCCTTCAACGCAATTCCTTTAGCCAGCAGCACACCGAGTATGCCGAGCACATTGCTGACGTTGAACTGACCGACCATGCGTGTCTTGACCAACGCCTCGCCGAAGGGCGACGCGAGATGGAAAGCCGTGCCGGCATGGTTGCTGCGGATATCGCTGGCATGCAGGCATGGGACGCTCCCTTCTGTGCGGCCTTCAAGGCTATAGCCGGTCAGGCCGAGTTGCGGGCATGATTGAATCAACCGCTGCATTTGCCGCCGCCCCATCGCATCGTCGAGATTGATCACCGCATGCTTGAGGCCGGGCCAGTCGAACAGGATCGCCTTGGCAGCTTCGTAGGCGGCCATGTCGCCGTGATAGTCGAGATGATCACGGGTGAAATTGGTGAAAAGCGCCACATCGATATGCAAACCATTCAGGCGCCCCTGCTCCAGCCCGATCGAAGAAGCCTCGATTGCCAGTGCTTTTGCTCCCTCGGTTCGCAACGATGCCAGCCTGCGCTGCAGCAGCACGGCATCGGGCGTGGTGTAACCGGTGCTGCTGAAGCCGTCATGGCCGCCGCGCCGGAACATTGCGACGCCCAGCGTCCCCACCACGGCGGTCGGCTCGCCAAGCTGCGACAACAGCGCGCCCAGCCAGTGGCTGCAGGATGTTTTGCCATTGGTGCCGGTGACGGCAACGGAAAACATATCGGTGTCGGGCTGATCGTAATAGGCATTTGCGACAAAGCCGGCAATCGTTTTCAGATCCGGCACCGCGAGATGCGGCACCGTCCACCCGGCGTCCCAGTTGAAGCCGGCGGCCTCGTAGATCACCGCCTTTGCGCCTCGCGCGATCGCCTGCGAAATATAGTCGCGGCCGTCGGCGGTTTCGCCCGGATAGGCAATGAATACATCGCCTCCGCCGATGCTGCGGGAGTCCGAGGAAAGCTGCGCCGAAGGCACCGCCGCATGCAGCCATGCGAGGATGTCGGCGATACCCGCGCCGCCGCTTCCGGCATTTGATGTGTGCGCACGCATCACAGGCTCTCCTTCAGTTCAACCGGAGGAATGATGATGTCGGTCACTGACGAATCGGGAGCGACATTCATCGCACGCAAGGCGTTGGCGACGACCGCCGAAAAGATCGGCGCCGCCACCTGGCCGCCGTAATGCATGCCGTTGGATGGCTCGTCAACCATGACGGCGACAATGATCCGCGGATCGGATACCGGCGCGAAGCCGACAAAGGAAGATACATATTTATTCGCATACTGGCCGCCCACGAGCTTGTGCGCGGTACCGGTCTTGCCTGCCACCCGGTAACCGGGAACTTGCGCCTTGGGTGCCGTTCCTTCCGGGCCGGCAGCCATTTCCAGCATGGCGCGCACGCTGCGCGCGGTCTTTTCGGATATTACCCGCTGCCCCGCCGGCGGTGCATCCACCTTCATCAGCGACGTCGGAATCATGTCGCCGTCGCGGGCAAAAATGAGATAGGAGCGCGCCATCTGAATCAGCGATGTCGAGATGCCGTGGCCGTAGCTCATCGTCGCCTGTTCGATGGGCTTCCAAGATTTGTGCGGGCGCACCCGGCCGGCCACTGCGCCCGGGAAGTCCAGCTTCGGCGCCTGGCCGAAACCGACCGTGGTGAACAGTTCCCACATCTGCTCCGGCTTCATCTGCAGCGCGAGCTTGGCGGTACCGACGTTGGATGATTTTTCCAGTACCTGCGACACCGTCAGCATGCCATGCGGATGCGCATCGCCGATGGTTGCCCGACCGATTGTGATGCGGCCCGGCGCGGTCTGGATATTCGTCTGCGGCGTCACCAGCTTGTTTTCCAATGCCAGTGCGATGGCGAACGGCTTCATGGTCGAGCCCGGCTCGAAGGTATCGGTCAACACGCGGTTGCGCAACTGCGCGCCGGTCAGCCGGCCGCGATCATTGGGGTTGTAAGTCGGCAGATTGCTCAGCGCCAGCACCTCGCCGGTCTTCGCGTCCAGCACGACAATGCCGGCCGCCTTTGCCTTGTGCTTTTCGACCGCTTCTTTCAGATGCGAATAGGCGATGTACTGAATCTTGCGGTCGATCGACAGCCTCAGGTCCTTGCCGTCATGCGGATGGCGCACCGATTCGATGTCCTCGACGATGCGTCCGAGCCGGTCCTTGATCACGCGGCGGCTGCCGTTGGTACCAGCCAGGCTGCTCTGGAACGCGAGCTCCATGCCTTCCTGGCCCTTATCCTCGACGTTGGTGAAACCGACGATGTGCGCCATCACCTCGCCCTCGGGGTAGTAGCGCTTGTATTCCTTCTTGGTAGAAATACCCGGGATGCCGAGCTTCATTATTTTGTCCGCCACATCCGGCTCGACCTGCCGCTTCAGATAGACGAAGGTCTTGTCCGAGTCCAGCTTCTTGCGCAGGTCGCGCTCGCTCATCTCGAGCAGCCTGGCCATTTGCCGCAGCTTGTCATCCGACGTGCCGGTCACGTCTTCGGGAATCGCCCAGATCGCCTTTACGGGCAACGACGACGCCAGCATCTGGCCGTTGCGGTCGGTGATCCGCCCGCGCGTGGCAGGCAGCTCCAGCGTGCGCGCATAGCGCGACTCGCCTTGCTTCTGGAGGAATTCGGTGGAGATGCCCTGCAGCCAGAGCGCCCGTCCGGCGAGCGCGGCGAATGCGGCGAACATCGTGAACAGCACGACGCGCGAGCGCCATACCGGAAGCTTTACGGCCAGCACCGGGCTGGCGCTGAACTGCACTCCCCTGGCGGCGGCGGTACGTGATGCGGCGCGCATTACTTCACTCCCGGTGTAAGGTACTGCGTACGGTCAGGTGTGACAGTCAACATATTAAGATCACGTCGCGCATTCGATTCGATGCGCGCATGTTTGCCGAAGGTGGATTGGTCGAGCTGCAGCTGCGCCCACTCGAGGTCGAGCTGCTTGGCTGCGGATTGCGCCCGTTCGAGTTCGATGAAAAGCCGGCGTGCCTGGTATTGCGCATTCACCAGCGATAGCGCGCACAGGACCAGCATCGCGGTCAGCACGACGTTCATGCGACCGATCATTGCACGGCTCCGGAAGCGATACGTTCAGCCACCCGCATGATGGCCGAACGCGCCCGCGGATTGACGGCGATTTCCGCATCCGACGGCTTCATCTTGGACAGCAGCTTCAACTCGGGTTGCGGCAGGTCGACCGCACGAATCGGCAGTCGACGGTCTGGCTGCGGCGCGTTGGCCTTGGATGCCATGTAGCGCTTGACGATGCGGTCTTCCAGTGAATGAAAGCTGATCACAGCCAGTCTCCCGTGAGGGGCCAAATGTCGAAACGCCGCGTCGAGTCCTACTTCGAGTTCTTCAAGCTCCTGATTGATGAAAATCCGGATAGCCTGAAAGGTGCGAGTGGCCGGGTCCTTGCCCTTCTCGCGGGTTTTGACGGC
>JAESFT010000753.1_pt1 | contig 13704 bp, 7 predicted proteins | sample 9269451 | NCBI WGS metagenome assembly JAESFT01 (sample SAMN14502557, study PRJNA617106) | algae metagenome | isolation source: Scytonema hyalinum WJT4-NPBG1 and co-occurring heterotrophs from well... | place: USA: Mojave Desert, Joshua Tree National Park, California | collected 2006-05-25
TGATTCACCCCCGCCGCCACGTACAACGCATCCCCGAGCAAATCCACCCCGTTCAGACGCCGGTCGATACCCATCGCCCTGCACAGCAGTCCCGGCCCTTTCGTATTGCCGTCGATGCCGGCTACCGGCTCCACCGCCCGCAACAGCACCGCCGCGCCGTGGCCTTCCTTTTCGGTCACGACATTCATGCAGTGATGCATGCCGTAGATGATGTACACATACGCATGGCCGGGCGGGCCGTACATGATGCGGGTGCGTGGCGTGATGCCTTTGGATGAATGTGAGGCGAGGTCGTGCGCACCGAGGTAGGCTTCGGTCTCCACTATCCTGCCGATGCGCGTCGTCCCGGATTGCACGTGCACGAGATATTTGCCGAGCAGTTCCCGTGCGACGCGTTCCGTATCCCGGTCATAAAAATCGCGCGGCAGACTGACGAGGTCCGGCATCACCATGTATCGACGAATGGCCGCTTCTTGCCGTTGCGCGGGACAGGCGGCGGCGCCGAACGCAGGCCACGCATGACCCAGCGGCGCGAGTCCATCGGGTCGATGACATCGTCGATCTCGAGGAACGAGGCCATGTTGATCGCCTTGCCCTTTTCATAGGACTCTGCGACCATTTTCTCGAACGCAGCCTTGCGCTCCGCCGGGTCGGCGATCGCTTCGAGTTCCTTGCGGTAGCCGAGGCGTACCGCGCCCTCCAGTCCCATCGCGCCGAATTCGCCGCTCGGCCAGGCGATGGTAAAGAAGGGGGCATGGAAGCTGCCGCCCGCCATGGCCTGGGCGCCGAGGCCGTAGCCCTTGCGCAGCACGATGGTGAAGAAGGGCACGCTGAGGCTGCCGGCGGTGACGAACATGCGCGAAACGTGCCGCACCATCGCCGTCTTTTCGGCATCGGGGCCAACCATGAAACCGGGCGTATCGCATAGCGACAGCATCGGCAAGTCGAAGGCGTCGCACAACTGCATGAAGCGCGCCGCCTTGTCGGCGGCGTCGGCATCGATCGCGCCGCCGAGGTGCATCGGGTTGTTGGCGATCAGCCCGAACGGCCGGCCTTCGATGCGGACCAGCGCGGTGATGATGCCAATGCCGAACTGGCGGCGCAACTCCAGCACCGAACCCTTGTCCGCCAGGGTCTCGATCACGCCACGGATGTCGTAGGAACGCAGGCGGTTTTCCGGAATCAGGTGGCGCAGTTCGCGCTGGTCCGCGCATTCCCAATGGCTTATCGGACCCTGGAAATAGGACAGGTACTGCTTTGTCACCCGCACGGCTTCCGCCTCGTCCGGCACCACCACGTCGATGACGCCGTTGGGCGCCTGCATGCTGACCGGTCCGACCTGTTCGGGAAGGAAGACACCAAGCCCGCCGCCTTCGATCATCGCCGGACCGCCCATGCCGATGGTGGCGTTCTCGGTGGCGATGATAACGTCGCAACAACCAAGGAAGGCCGCATTGCCGGCGAAGCAGCGGCCCGATACCACCCCCACACGGGGCACCAGCCCGCTGAGCCTGGCGAAGTTGATGAAGGACATGACGTCCAGCCCGGCCACCAGCATCGCATCGGTATCGCCGGGGCGTCCGCCGCCGCCCTCGGCGAAGATCACCACCGGCAATTGCTGCTGCTCGGCGATCTGGAACATGCGGTCGGTCTTCTTGTGATTCATCATGCCCTGCGTACCGGCGAACACGGTGTAGTCGTAGGACATCACCATGCAGCGCGCCTTCGCATCCTCGAACAGCGCGCCATTGACCGCGCCCACGCCGGCCACCAGGCCATCGGCGGGACTGATGCGGATGAGTTCGTCGAGCGGGCGGCGGAGGCGCTGGGCGGCAATCGCCAGCGCACCGTATTCGATGAAGCTGTCGTCGTCGCAGAGATCGTCGATATTCTCCCGCGCGGTGCGCTGGCCGGTCTTGCGCCTGCGCGCGACCGCATCCGGGCGATTCTCGTCCAGTCCGATGGCGTGGCGCTCGCGCACTTCGGCGAGGTCGGCGCGGATATGGTCGAGGTCGACGGACGCTTCGGCGACGGCATGCTGACCGGTCGCATCGGACGCTTCGAGGTAAAGCAGCGGCGCGCCATGAAACAGCACGTCGCCCCTGTTCACGGCGACCTGCCGTACCACGCCGCTGGTCTGCGCCTTGACGATATGCTCCATCTTCATTGCCTCGATCACGGCGACCTGCTGGCCTGTGTGGACCATGTCGCCCTCGCGCACATCGATGCTGACCACCGAGCCTTGCATCGGAGCGGGAACAGCGATCGTGTCGTCCGGCGCATCCGGCTTGTTGTCCGCCTCCGCCTCGCGCGCGCCGTCCGGCGGATCGATGTACAGCTTCCGGTGCGGTTCGGCGGCCGCCAGCAGATCGGCGATCCGTTCCTCGACGAAGCGTGTATGTACCCGGTTCAGGATCACATCCGGATGCCGCAGGATGTTCTGCAGGAAGCCGATGTTGGTCGGCACGCCGTCAATGCGGAATTCGCAAAGAGCACGATAGGCCTTTGCCGCCGCGTCGGCATAGGATGCCGACGTGGAATGCACGATCAGCTTCGCCAGCAGTGAATCGAAACTGGGACTGGTGGTATAGCCGGCGTAGCCGAAGGTGTCCGCCCGTATGCCTGCGCCGGAGGGCGGCTCGAATGCGGCGAGGGTGCCGCCCGACGGCTGTGCGTCGCCGTCGGCGCGCATGGTCTCCATATTGATGCGCAGCTGAATCGCATGGCCGCGCGGCGCGGGTATGTCGCCCTGATCCAGGCCGAGCTGCCCCAGTGTCGCACCGCCGGCAAGCTGCAACTGGGCCTTCACCAGATCGACGCCGGTGACTTCCTCGGTGACGGTATGTTCGACCTGCAGGCGCGGATTGGCTTCGATGAACATGAATTGCTCGCCATGTTCGTCGACCAGGAATTCGAAGGTGCCGAGACTGCTGTAGTTGACCGCTTCCGCCATGCGCTTGGCGGCGTCGGTGATGCGGCCGCGCAGGGCGGGCGACAGGGAAGGGCTGGGCGCGATCTCGACCAGTTTCTGGTTGCGCCGCTGGAGCGTGCATTCACGCTCGCCGAAATGGCTGACGCGGCCGCTGCCGTCGCCGATTACCTGTACTTCGATATGCCGCGCACGCAGCACCAGCTGCTCCGCGTAGAGCTCGCCGCTGCCGAACGAAGCGACCGCTTCCGAACGGCAGCGGGTATAGGCCTCGTCCACGTCCTGCATGCGGCTGACCGCCCGCATGCCGCGCCCGCCGCCACCGGCCAGCGCCTTGATCATCATCGCGCCGCCGTTGCCGAGCGACGCCAGGAAGGCTTTCGCCTGCTCGACCGAAATCGCGCCCTCGGTGCCGTGCACCACCGGCACCCGATAGTGCTGCGCCAGCTTGCGGGCCTGCGCCTTGTCGCCGAACAGTTCCAGCGTCTCCGGCAACGGGCCGACGAACAGCAGGTCCTGCGCGGCGCAGCGGCGGGCGAACTCGGCGTTCTCGCTGAGGAAGCCGTAGCCGGGATGGACCGCGTCGCAGCCGGCGTCGCGTGCCGCCGCAAGGATCTGGTCCATGTCGAGGTAGGCCGCGGCGCCCTTGCCGTGCAATGGCCTTGCCGAATCGGCCTTGCGCAGATGCAGCGAGGCGGCGTCGTCCTCGGAATAAATGGCGACGGTGCGAATGCCGAGTTCGGCGGCGGCACGGGCGATGCGGATGGCGATTTCGCCGCGGTTGGCGATGAGCAGGGTTGTGATGGTCATGCGGAATGTTGTTGGGAGTTATTTGGTGTGTACGAAATACTATTTCCAGAAATGGGCTTAGGCACAAACGAGAAATGAAAACGAACGGGAAAATTGTGGCTAACCTTCGTCCGGCGCTCCGGAAGGTTCCCTCCCCCCTTTCAGGGGGAAGGAGTCGGCTTTCCTGCAACCTTTCCACGCCGCTGCCTGCAAGAGGAAGGGCCTTGCAGTGGAATCATTGAAGTCATCAAAGAAACAACGCCGACGCCAACGATCATTGCTCGATTCACGCCATCACGCCCCCGGCGGCCTCTTCATCCTGCACTCCGTCGGCAGCGCCAGATCCTTGCCTTCCACCACGGTCTCGGTGCGGAAGCCGTAATTCGTTCCCTCCGCCCCGAACTTCACCGTCTTGCCGTCGACCGGCGCCATGGTGGATACCGTCTGCGGCAGCAGCAACTGATGGTCCTCCTTGCGCACCGTGACGTCGCCGACGATCGATGGATACGTCATGCCCTCCAGCGCGAGGACGATCTTCAGCGGATCGGTCGACTTTGCCTTGTTGATGGCGGCGGCGATGATGCGCGGTGACATCTCGATACGCGGCGCCAGGAACGATTTGTTGTAGCGCTGCTTGTAGCCGTTCGCGACCGGCGTGACTTTCGCGTTCTCCACATTCGGGTGCCACTCGCCGACCCAGGTGAGCTGGCCGGCTTTTGCCTGTGACATCGCCATCACCGTTCCCGGGACGCCGCCGGCGCTGTGGTTGATGAAGCGCAGGTTGGTGCCTGCGTCCGCCGCGGCTTTCACCAGCAGGTTCAGATCGTTACCCCAGTTGCCGGTGATGACGGTATCCGCGCCGGTCGCCTTGATTTTCGCCACGTAGGGCGAGAAATCCTTCACCTGTCCGATGGGATGCAGGTCCTCGCCGACGAATTTCACGTCCTGCCTGACCGAGGACAGCATTTCCTTGCCGAGCTTTGCCCACATCTGGCCGTGCGCATAGTTCTGGTTCAGCAGGTAGACATTCTTGATGTCCTGCTTTTCCTTCATGAAGCTGGTCAGCGCCTTCATCTTCATCGCCGTGTTGGCCTCGGTCATGAAGTGCCAGAAGCTGCAGCGCTTGCCCGTCAGCTCGGGGTCGATCGATGAATGATTGACGATCAGGATCGCCTTGTCGGGATTGCGTTCGTTGTTCCTGTTGGCCGCCTCCACCATTGCGCCGACGGCGGTGGAACCGGAACCGCCGGTGAACACGACGCGAGCGCCGGCATCGATTGCACTCTGCAGCGCGATCAGGCTCTCCTGCGGCGACAGCTTGTTGTCGATCGACATCAACTCCATCTTCATGCCGTTCAGCACGCCGCCCTTGGCGTTGATGTCCTCGATCGCATACTTGATATGGGTATGCATCAGCTCGCCGATCTCGGCGAACGGTCCGCTCAGCGGATCGATGAAGGCGACCTTGAACGTCTCCTGTCCGGAAGACTGGGCGGATGCATGTGCCGAGAATGCGGCAAGCGACAGGCAAAGCAGTGTTTTCTTCATGTTGTCCTCGTCTCTCTCCAAGTAATGAATGGCAGGCACGGCCACGCTTTCTGCGGCGGACTCGCACCTCGTCATTGATGCTTCAAATCTTCCTGCGGGCTGTTTTTCTTTTCAAAAGCGGCCTGGCGCCAGCGATCTTCAGCAGAATGTTCTGCAGCTCGCCTACCATGTCTTCGGGTTTGATGCGGCCGTCCGGCCGGTACCAGGTGTACATGAATCCGGCAATGCTGCCGATTGCCAGCGCGGTCAGCTTGGTATTGTCGAAGTCCAGTTCGCCATCCTGCCGGCCCTGTTCCAGCAGCGCGCACAGTTCGTCATAAAAACGGCGCGCCAGCGTGCGCAGTTTTCTTTGCAGCGGCGGACGCACCACGCCGCTTTCACGATAGAAAAAGGTGCCGGCCTTGAAATGAACGATATTGGCGGCGGCGAAGCGATGAAGCCCCTCGCGCAGCTTTTCCACTGCCGGACGGGAATCGGCGTCATCGAAGTGCATCGCCGTCAGGCAGGCGTGGGATGCCTGCCAGCAAAGTGTCTCGAACAGATCATTCTTGCTCGGGAAATAGTAGTACACGAAGGGCTTGGTAACGCCGAGCTGTTCGACGATATCGGACATCGTCGTACCGGCGAAGCCATGCCTGAAGAACAGTTCGCGCGCCACCTCGAGGATGCGCTCCCGCTTCTGATCGTGCACGCCATCTGCAATGGCTTGCCGGGAATGCTGCGCCCTTTGTGCAATGCTTTTTTTCATGCGGTGTCGGAAAATACCGGGAAAATGTTCCCGCGTCCGCAACAATATACCAGCTGGTATAAAGATGCTACCGTCTGGTATGTTATGGTCTGAAAGCTTGCCGGATTTGCGCTGGATCAATGCGATCTTCAATACGCAACTTCATGCTGGCATGCACAAGATCGAGACAAAGGAGACTGCCTGATGGATTCAATCGACTACGCGCAGGGCGAAAAGCCGTTGCATGAATATCTGCGCCAGCATGCGCGCACGCAACCCGACAAGGCCGCCTACATCTGGTACGGCGCCAGCCTTTCCTACGGCGAGCTCGACCGGCTCAGCGACCGGTTCGCCGCGCGGCTGTACGCTCTTGGAGTGAAAAAGGGCGACCGGGTGGTGCTGTTCCTGAACAATTGCCCGCAATATGCAATCGCGCATTTCGGCATCCAGAAACTGGGCGCGATCGTCAGTCCGTGCAGTCCGTTGTTCAAGAAGCATGAACTCGAATACCAGGTCGGCGATCTCGCCGCCGAGGTCATCGTGGCAGCCGACAGCCTGTATCCGGTGGTGCAATCGGTACTGGACACGACAGCGTTGCGCCATGTGTTCCTGACGAATTATGCCGACTTGCTGCCGACGCGGCCGGAGATCGCCGTGCCACCCGAGATGCGCACACCGAAAATGCGGCCGGAAGGCACGACCGACTTCCTGGAATCGCTCGACGCCGCCGCGGACGTTCTACCGGCAACGCCGCTGTCGATGGACGACGTGGTGCTGATGACCTACACATCGGGAACGACCGGCATGCCGAAAGGGGCGATGCTCACGTACCGGAATGCGCTGTTCAAGACCGCCGGCGCCAATTACGCGGGCAGCGTCGACAATGGCAGCATCCTGCTGGCGGTGGCGCCGATGTACCACATCGCTGGCATGCTGATGGGCCTCAATGTCACCATCTACAGCGGCGCGACGGCGGTACTGCTGCACCGCTTCGACCCGCTCGCCGTGCTTCAGGCGATCGACCGCTACAAGGTCACCAACTGGTACAGCATTGCGCCGATGAATGTCGCGATCATGCAGGTGCCGGAGGCGAAGAACTACGATCTGCGTTCACTGCGCATCAACCCCTGCACGAGCTTTGGCATTACGCTCACCCAGGAACTTGCGCGCCAATGGCAGCAGTTCGCCGGCGGCTGCCAGACCTTCGAGGCTGCCTACGGCCTGTCCGAAACGCATACCTGCGATACCTATACGCCACGCGACGCGATCAAATGGGGCACGCAGGGCGTGCCCATGCCCGGCGTGGAATGCCGCATCGTCGATCAGCAGACCGGGCAGGATTTGCCGCCCGGCGCGATGGGCGAAATCGTGATGCGCAGTGCCGGCAATTTTGCGGGTTACTGGAACAAGCCGGACGCTACCGCCGCGACATTGCGCGACGGCTGGGTGCATACCGGCGACATGGGCACGCTCGATGCCGACGGCTATCTGACCTTCTCCGGCCGTTTCAAGGAAATGATCAAGGTTTCCGGCTACAGCGTGTTTCCGGAAGAAGTGGAAGTCATCCTCGTCAAGCATCCGGCGGTGAAGCAGGCGGCGGTGATCGGCGTGCCCGATCCGCAGAAGGGTGAGGTGGTGAAGGCAGTTCTGGTGCTGAAGCCGGACGCCAGCGTATCGGCGGAGGAAATCATCGCCTGGAGCCGCGATCAGATGTCGGCGTACAAGGTGCCGAAGGAAGTGGCGTTCAGGAGTGAATTACCGACGACGGGGGCAGGGAAGGTGTTGAGGAGGTTGCTGAAGGACGGGTAAGAAACCCGCATAAGATCGACCCTGGCAGGTCCCCTTTCCGGAAAGGGGACCTGCCAGTGAATGTTGGTGCGAGTGTACCTTCCTCTTACCGCAGGAATCGTCCTTCCCGGGAAATCGCGGTCAGCTCCACGTAGCGTGATCCGTTGTGGTTGTCCTTGCTGAAATTGATCAGATACCCGTCCATGTCCCATCGTCCGATCGATTCCAGCCCGGCAATGAATCGTTCGCGGGTCGGGTTCTTGCCGGCGCGCCGCAGTCCTTCGACTACCACCTTGGCGGTGATGAATCCTTCCATCGACGCGAACGACCAGTTCTTCACGCCCATCTGCTTCATCACCTTCTGATACTCGCGCACGATGCCGCTGGTGGCCGAGAAAGGGAAGGGGGCCACCTGCGATACCACGACGCCGATGCCGTCCTTGCCGAGCGCATTGACGCCGGCCTGGGTGCCCATGACCGACAATGCGAAGAACTGCATGCCGGGCGAGATCTTGTTAAAGGCCTTGATGAACTCGACCGACGACTTGCCGGTGGTGATCATGATGACCGCCTGCGGCTGCGACTCGGCCAGCACCGCCGCCGCCTTTTCGGCATCCGCACCGCTGGCTTCCATCGGCGCTGAAGCGTGCACTTTCATCTTCTGCGCTTCGGTGGCGTTTTCAACGAAGCCGAGGCCTTCCTTGCCGAACGCGTTGTTCTGATACACCACCGCGATTTTCTTGATGCCGCGGATTTCCAGGTGCTTGACGATGGTTGCCGCTTCGTCGCTGTAGCCGGCGCGGATATTGAAGATGAGCCGGTTGTGCGGGGTGCGCACGATGTCCGATCCGGTGTAGGGACCGATGCTGGGAATATTGTGTTCGGCGATGATGGGCAGCAGCGCCTTGTTGGTCGGCGTGCCGGCCATGTTGAGCAGAGCGAACGCCTTCTCCTTTTCGATCAGCTGCCTGGCATTGGCGACGCCTTTCTCGGTGCTGTAGCTGTCGTCAAGCGTGAGCAGGCGCAATTTCCTGCCATGGATGCCGCCCTGCTGGTTGATGTATTCGAAGTAGGCGTTGGTGGCGGTCGTGGCGTCAACGCCGATTTCGGCGAGGGGGCCGGAGAGGGAACTGGTTTTGCCGAACAGGATTTCGTCTTCGGCTGCCGCCTGGGCATGCACCGGTGCGCTGGTGAGCGAAAGGGCGATGAAGGCGGTGGTGGTGGTCTTAAGGCAGATCTGCAGCAACTGTTGGATGCTTGTTTTCATTTTGTATCCTCCTGAAGTGGTTGGTGCTTGTGCGGGGTTGGCCCGTCTGGTTTTTGGTTTAAGTAATGTTGTCGAGCTCCTTTTCAGTGGGGGCGTCATTCCTGCGTAACGGTACGCGCTTGCAAACCCGTACTTCTTCTCCCCGGAAAAGAGTGCCAAAGCCGGAAGCGAAATAAGCTCGCCTGCGGCTCAGGCAGATTTCGCTTCCTTATCCGCTTTGACACCCTCTTTTCCGGCAGCCGTCCAAGCGGAATTCAACGGCCACAGCCTCTTTGCACGTCGTCGATGTCTCGTTTGCTATCTGCGACTTTGGGTCCTATCACCCCAACTGCGCTGCATACGCTTCCAGATGCTGATCGGTACTCCCGAACTGCATCTCGATCGCCATCAGGCGCTTGAAGTAATGGCTGACATCCAGTTCGTCCGTGACGCCCATGCCGCCGTGCAGTTGTACCGCCTGCTGGCCGACGAAACGGCAGGCCTGGCCGATGACGACCTTGGCGGCGTCGAGTGCCTTGCGGCGCGCGACAGGATCGGGATCGGTGCAGCGTACCGCGGCAAGGTAGCTCATCGAGCGCGCCTGTTCGATGTGCAGGACCATGTCGGCCATGCGGTGCTGCAGCGCCTGGAATTTGCCGATGGGGACGCCGAACTGCTTGCGGTTGCGGGCGTATTCCACCGTGGCGGCCAGCAACTTGTCGAGCGCGCCGACGGCTTCGGCGCATACCGCGGCGATGCCGGCGTCGCGGACTTGCTCCAGCGCGGCTTCAATATTGTCGCTGCCGTTCAGCAGGGCGGATGCCGTGACGCTGACGTTTTCAAGCCGGATTTCGCTCGCGCGCACGCCGTCTACCGTGTTGTAGGACACCTGGCGTACACCGGCGGTGTCGCGCGGAACCGCGAAGACGGCCAGGGTGCCCTTGTCGGTGCGGGCGGTGACCAGCAGGATGTCGGCGGAGGCGCCGTGCGAGACAACGTTCTTGTGGCCGCTCAGCGTGTAGCCGTCGCCGCTCTGGGCTGCTTTGGTGGTGACGGCTTTCCAGTCGAAGCGGGTCGCAGGTTCGTCATGGGCGAGCACCGCGATCTTTTCGCCGGCCGCCAAGGCCGGCAGCCACTCTGCACGCTGGTCGGCGTTGCCGAGCAGGCTGATCGTCTTGGTCGCCAGCACGGCGCTCGCAAGGTAGGGCTCCAGCAGCAGGCCTTCGCCCACCGCGTTCATCACCAGCATGGTGTCGATCGGGCTGCCGCCGAGGCCGCCGTCTTCTTCCGGCACATTGAGCGACAGCAGGCCGATGTCGGCCAGTGACTGCCACACTTCGCGGCTGAAGCCTTCGGGCGATTTTTCCTTGATGTGGCGGCGCGCCTCGAAGCCGTAATCCTTGCTGATGAAGCGGCGGGTGGTGTCCAGCAGCATCTGCTGTTCTTCGGTAAAGGTGAAGTCCATGGCGTCCTCTTGCGTCCTTTTACAAGCCCAGAATCATCTGGGAGATGATGTTCTTTTGAATTTCGTTGGAGCCGCCGTAGATCGACAGCTTGCGCATGTTGAGGTACTGGGCAGACAGGGCGACCGCGTACTCCGGGCCGACGGCCTCGCCCTGGTAGCCGAGTTCCATCGCGTCGCGGCGCAGCGGCAATGCATAGGGACCGACCACCTGCGTCAGCATCTCGGTGATCGCCTGCTGGATTTCCGTACCCTTGATCTTCAGGATCGACGCCTCAGGTCCCGGCGCGCGGCGCTCCGCTTCGGCGGACAGCACGCGCAGGTTGGTGATCTCGAGCGCGGTCAGGTCGATCTCGATCTGCGCGATACGCGCCGAGAACATCGGGTCCTTGATCAGCGGCTGGCCGTTCTTCATTTCCTTCGCCGCAATGCGCTTCAGGCGGGCGAGTTCACGCTTGGCGATGCCGATGCCGGCGATGTTGGTGCGTTCGTGGCCGAGCAGGAACTTCGCATAGGTCCAGCCCATGTTCTCTTCGCCGACGAGGTTCTCGACCGGCACCTTGACGTTCTCCAGCCAGACTTCATTGACCTCATGCGCGCCGTCCATGGTGATGATCGGCCGCACCGTGATGCCGGGCGTTTTCATGTCGATCAGCAGGAAGGAGATGCCGCGCTGCGGCTTGACTTCGAGGTCGGTGCGCACGAGGCAGAAGATCCAGTCGGCGTACTGCCCCTGCGTGGTCCATGTCTTCTGGCCGTTGACGATGTAGTGGTCGCCTTCGCGGACGGCGCGGGTCTTCACCGAGGCGAGGTCGGAGCCGGCGCCCGGTTCGGAATACCCCTGGCACCACCATTCGTCGGCGGACAGGATCTTCGGCAGGTAGCGCTGCTGCTGCGCAGGCGAGCCGAATTGCATGATGACCGGAGCGACCATCTTCAGGCCGAAGGGGATGGCGCGCGGCGCACCTGCGGCCGAGCACTCTTCCTCGAAGATGTATTGCCGGGTCGGATCCCAGCCGGTGCCGCCGAATTCCTTTTTCCAGGAGGGGCCACCCCAGCCTTTGGCATGGAGGATTTTCTGCCAGCGGATGTAGTCGTCGCTTTTGAGGATCAAGCCGTTGAGGACTTTTTGCTTGATGTCGGCGGGGAGATTTTCCGCGACGAAGCTGCGGACTTCTTCGCGGAAGGCGAGTTCTTCGGGGGTGAAGTTCAGGTTCATGATGTTCTCTTTTGGTTTTTGCAATGCTGGAATTCGGGTTAGTGGGTGTCTCCGGTGATGCAATGCTTTCTTTTCTTCGATCACACAGGCCGGGACTGGCCCCGGCGGGCCACCTACTTTTTTGCTTCGCCAAAAAAGTAGGCAAAAAAGGCGACCCCCAGTCGACGCCCTCCTTCGGAAGGTTCCCAAAAGCAGGCGTGCCAAAACGGGAAGCGAAATAAACTCGCCTGCGGCTCAGACAGATTTCGCTTCTTTTTCCGTTTCACCACGCCTGCTTTTGGCGTCGCCAGAAGGGGGAACTTCGAAACCCATCCCCACCCTGACCCTCCCCCTCGCCGGGCGCCCTTGAAGGGGAGGGAATACTTCATTCTTTACTTTCTTACCGCTCTTGGTTCGCTCCCTGTGCCTTCATACGTTTGCAAGATAAAGGACATCCTAGTTCCCATCCCTGCAAGGGGAGGGTCAGGGTGGGGATCGGTTGGCCGTTCACCCCTTTTAGCGACGCCAAAAGTGACGCGGTCAAAACGGAAATAGAAGTGAAACCTGTCTGAGCCGCAGGCGAGTTTGTTTCACTTCCCGTTTTGACCGTGGCACTTTTGGGCACCCCGCAGGGGCGGCGATAACGGGGTCGCCTTTCTTTGCTTCCTTTCTTTGGCGAAGCAAAGAAAGGAAGTGGCCCGCCGGGGCCAGTCCCGGCAAGGCTCTTCGAAGAAATGAAGGCGCTGCACTACCGGAGACACTCAGTCGCCCTGGATTCCCGTCTTCACGGGAATGACAGGTTGCTGCATCACCGGAAGAAGTCGTCCCGCACCAACTAGAACGCCGCAATCCCCGTCTGCTCCCGCCCCAGGATCAACGCATGAATGTCATGCGTGCCCTCATACGTATTGACCACCTCCAGGTTCACCATGTGCCGGATCACCCCAAACTCATCCGATATCCCGTTGCCACCCAGCATGTCACGCGCCATCCGCGCCACATCCAGCGCCTTGCCGCACGAGTTGCGCTTCATCATCGACGTGATCGCCACCGCCGCCGTGCCTTCATCCTTCATCCGCCCCAGCCGCAGGCACCCCTGCAGACCCATCGTGATCTCGGTCTGCATGTCCGCCAGCTTCTTCTGGATGAGCTGGTTGGCCGCCAATGGCTTGCCGAACTGCTTGCGGTCCAGCACATACTGGCGGGCGGTGTGCCAGCATGCTTCGGCCGCACCCAAGGCACCCCAGGCAATGCCGTAGCGCGCCGAGTTCAGGCAGGTGAACGGGCCCTTCAGGCCGCGCACTTCGGGAAAGGCATTTTCTTCCGGACAGAACACCTCATCCATGACGATCTCGCCGGTGATCGACGCCCGCAGGCCGAACTTGCCGTGGATGGCCGGCGCAGTCAGCCCCTTCCAGCTCTTTTCCAGCACGAAGCCGCGGATCGCCCCTTCATCGTCCTTGGCCCAGACCACGAACACGTCGGCAATCGGCGAGTTGGAGATCCACATCTTGCTGCCGGTAAGACTGTAGCCGCCGTCGACCTTCTTGGCGCGGGTGATCATCGAGCCGGGGTCGGAGCCGTGGTTCGGTTCGGTCAGGCCGAAGCAGCCGATCCATTCGCCGGTGGCCAGCCTGGGCAGGTATTTCTCTTTTGTCTGCTCATTGCCGAACTCGTAGATCGGCACCATCACCAGCGAGCTTTGCACGCTCATCATCGAGCGGTAGCCGGAATCGACGCGTTCGACTTCGCGGGCAATCAGGCCATAGCTGACGTAGCTCAGGCCGGGGCCGCCGTACTGCTCGGGGATGGTGGGGCCGAGCAGGCCGAGCTCGCCCATTTCGCGGAAGATGGCCGGGTCGGTGGTTTCATGGCGGAACGCTTCCAGGACGCGCGGCTGCAGCTTGTCCTGGCAGTAGGCGTGGGCGGCGTCGCGCACGGCGCGCTCTTCGGATGTCAGCTGCTGGTCCAGCAGCAGCGGGTCGTCCCAGTGGAATTGCACTTTCGATGATGCCAT
>JAESFT010000754.1_pt1 | contig 13696 bp, 9 predicted proteins | sample 9269451 | NCBI WGS metagenome assembly JAESFT01 (sample SAMN14502557, study PRJNA617106) | algae metagenome | isolation source: Scytonema hyalinum WJT4-NPBG1 and co-occurring heterotrophs from well... | place: USA: Mojave Desert, Joshua Tree National Park, California | collected 2006-05-25
CCACGCGGATGCGAAGGTCGCCCTTCTCCACTTCGATCTCGCTGAGATCCGTGTCGGCGATCAGGTTCGCCAGTTCACGGACGAGATCGGGATCGAAAGGGTTTTCCTTGGCCATGGGGCTTACCTCTGCTTCCTGAGGAACTAATGCTGGGAGGACTTCGCCTGACGGGCCCGCTCGGCCATCACCTGGTGAACCGCTTCCAGGCCGAGCACGTAGCTCAAGGGCCCGAAACCGCAGATCACGCCGACGGAGACGGGCGCAATGAGCGAGCGATGGCGAAAGCCCTCGCGAGCATGAACATTCGAAATGTGGATCTCGACCGTCGGAGCGCCGCTGCCGGAGATGGCATCGCGCAGCGCGATCGAGGTGTGGGTATAGGCGCCGGCATTGATGACGATGCCGGCTCCCTGGGCGCCCGCTTCCTGGATCCAGTCGACCAGATGTCCCTCGTGGTTCGACTGGCGGAACGTGACCGCCGTCCCCAGGGCCTCGGCCTTCTCGCGCACGAGCTTCTCGATGTCCTGCAGCGTCGTGCTGCCATAGACTTGGGGCTCTCTGCGGCCGAGCAGATTGAGGTTGGGTCCGTTGAGGACGAAGACGGTGGTCATCGCGAAAGGAGCGTTCCTGGTGCTCCGCGAGGCGGAGCTGAAACGCCCTCTTAGCCAAAAGGCGGGCAGGGGGGAAGGGGAAAACCAAGGCTTTCCCAAGCTAGGCGCTCATTCCGCAGCGTAGCCGCCTTGCTTTCCAATCACGGCCGGGCTTTCCGGGCCATCCCGATACGGGATGGCTGAGCGTTTCAGTCAGTCGGGATCACCGGCGCGAGGCCGGTGATGACGTCGAGGCCAAGCCTACCCGCAACTCGCCTTGCCGCATTGGCGGACATTGTCCACGAGCTGCTTCAGGGGGGCCAGGCCGACGGCGCCGGGGATCACGGTCTCGCCGACGATGAAGGCGGGGGTCCCGGTGAGGCTGAGCTTGTCGCCCAGCGCCATGTTCTCCTGGAGCGCGTTGCGGATCTCGGGGCTCTCCACGTCCTTCTGCAGGCGGGCCATGTCGACCCCCATGTCCTTGGCCACCGCCATGGCGCGCTCGCCGTTCACGCGGCCGCGGGTGTCCATGACCTTCACGTGGTAGTCGAAGAGCTTGGGGCCCTGGAGCTGGTTCTTGACCGCCAGCGCCACGCGGCTGGCCTCAACGGAATCCGGCCCGAGAACCGGAAAATCCTTCAGGACGACGCGCAGCTTCGGGTCGCTCTTCATGAGCGTCTGGACGTCGGCCAACGCCTTCTTGCAGTAGCCGCAATTGTAGTCGAAGAACTCCACCAGGGTGATGTCGCCGGAGGGGTTGCCGACCACGTAGGAATGGGAGGCGTTCAGGAGGGACTGCTTCGTCTCCTTCACGGCGCCGGCCTGGGCGACCTGCTGCGCTTCCGCTTGGCGCTTCTCAAGTTCGGCGATGACCTCGGTGAGCACCTCCGGGTTCTTCAGGAGGTAGTCCTTCACGATCTCGCCGATGGCCTGCTTCTGCTGCTCGTTGAAGACCGTGCCCTGCGCCATGGCGGCGGGGGCGATCGCCAGAGCGCCGAGCAGGGCTGCGGTCCGGCCGAGGGTGAGAAGCGAAAAGCGCATATGCGGTCCTTTGCGGAGGTCTTGATCGCGCCACCTCTAGCGACGGTTCGAGGCGGAGTTGAGACTCGTTGTTCTATCGCGAGTTAGCGGCTTGGGCAGTGCGGCGTCAAATCACGGCTTCGTATCGGGAACTCTGCGCGTCATCCTGGGCTCCGCACCGCAACCCCGGAGTGACCGCTTGGCTTCACGAACGGTCTTGAGACCGTCCGCCCAACCGGATACGAGCCATTCCATGACCAAATCATCCGCCGATCTCCGTTTGCCCGTCATCGCCCGTCGCATGGACCGCGTCGCGTCCTTCCTGGCCATGGACGTGCTGAGCGCGGCCGCCGCCAAGGAGCGGCGGGGCGACAGCGTCATCCACATGGAGGTCGGCCAGCCCTCCGCGCCCGCACCCCGGGCGGCCCGGGAGGCCGCCAAGGCGGCCCTCGATCTCGGCCGCATCGGATACACCGAGGCGCTCGGCATTGCGGCCCTGCGGGAGCGGATCGCCCGGCATTACCGCGAGGCCTACGGCGTGAGCATCGCGCCGGAGCGGGTTGTGGTGACCACGGGCTCCTCGGCCGGTTTCGTGCTGGCTTTCTTAAGCCTCTTCGATCCGGGCCAGCGGGTGGCGATCACAGCCCCCGGCTATCCGGCCTACCGCAACATCCTGGAGGCGCTCGGCATCGAGCCGGTGACGATCCCGCTCGCCAAGGCGGATGGCTGGATCATGACCGCCCAGGCCATCGAAAAGGCCCATGCGGAGAAGCCCTTGCACGGCATTCTTGCCATGAGCCCGGCCAATCCCTCCGGCACCATGATCGGCCGCAAGGCGCTGGCCGATTTGGGCGAGACCTGCCGCCGCCTGGGTCTGTGGTTCGTCTCCGACGAGATCTATCACGGACTTACCTATGGCGAGGCCGCTTCCACGGCGCTCGCCTCGGACGACGATGCGATCGTGATCAACTCCTTCTCGAAATATTACTGCATGACCGGCTGGCGCATCGGCTGGATCATCGTGCCGGACCGCTTGGTCCGGCCCATCGAGCGGCTGGCCCAGAACCTCTACATCTCGCCGCCCTATCTCTCGCAGGTGGCGGCGCTCGCCGCCTTCGATGCGGCGGAGGAGCTCGAGGCCGTGAAGGCCGGCTATGCCCGCAACCGCGCGTACCTGCTCGAAGAGCTGCCCAAGATCGGCATCACCGAGATGCATCCGGTGGACGGCGCCTTCTACATCTACGCCGACATGGCCCGCTTCACGAACGACTCCATCGGCTTTTCCAAGCGCATGCTGGAGGAGGCGGGCGTCGCCGCGACTCCGGGCCTCGATTTCGACCCCATCGAAGGTGCGCACTACCTGCGCTTCTCCTTTGCCGGGTCGGAGACCGATTGCCGCGAGACGGTGGCGCGGCTCAAGGGGTGGCTGCGGTAGTCCCATCGCACCGTCATTTCGGGCTCGCTCGTCCGAGCCACTCCGGAATAACAGTATGCGCCGAAACGAAAATGCCCGGCTCAAGGCCGGGCATTTCTTTGTGAATCTTACGATCCGCTCAGGACCGACTTGGCCTTGGACCACCAGCCGGCTCGCTTCGGGCGCTCCGGGTCGGGCGGGGTCAGGACGACGGCGACCGGCTCCGGCTCGGGAACCACAGGGGCAGGCGGCGGAACGGGGGTCTCTGCCACGGGGCGGGGCGGGGTGACGATCGGCTCGCTCTCGGCGGCCGCGGGCTGCGGCTCCTGCGTCTCGGCGCGGGCCTCTGCTCCGGCCTCGGCGGGAGCGGCTTCCTCGGCAGCCGGTGCGGCCCGCACTTCATCGGAGGCGACGAAGCCCTCCTCCACGGCGAACTCGACCGTTTCGTCCCGGCCGCGTCCGCGTCCGCCGCGGCGGCCGCGACGACGGCGGCGCCCGCCACGGGAATCGTCGTCCGACTCGCCTGCTTCGACCGGGGCCGCTTCGCCTCCGGAGGCTTCGACCTCGGCCTCTTCCTCTTCGGATTCGCCCTCGGCCTCACCGGCCTCGGCACCTTCCTCGGCCTGAGCGTCGCCCGCGAAGGCCTCACGGTCGCGACCGCGCCGACGGCGGCGGCGGCGGCGACGGCGTCCGCCACCTTCACCCTCTTCGCCGCGCTCATCGCTTCCTTGAGCTTCCTCGACGGTCTCCTCCTCGGCCTCGACCTCAATCTCCTCGTCGGGCTCGTCGATGGCGATGGCATCGATCTGGATGCCGGTCGCGGCCGACTTGTGCTCGAGCTTCAGCGCGGGCTCGCCGCGCTCGATGGCATAGGTGGTGGTGCCGTGGAGGCTGTCGTCGGCCACGATGGAGATCGCGACGCCGAAGCGGGTCTCCAGGTCGCGCAGGTGGATGCGCTTCTGGTTCAGGATGTAGAACGCCGCCTCCATCCGGGTGCGGACGACGAGGTTGTAGCTGGCGTTCTTGATGAGGGTTTCCTCGATGGAGCGCAGCACCTGCAGGGCGACCGACGGCGTCGAGCGCACGAAGCCGGTGCCGGCGCAGTGCGGGCAGGGGATCGAGGAGGATTCCAACACGCCAGTGCGGATGCGCTGGCGCGACATCTCCAGGAGGCCGAAGGGCGAGATGCGGCCCACCTGGATGCGGGCGCGGTCGTTCTTCAGGCACTCGTTGAGCTTCTTCTCGACGGCGCGGTTGTTCCGCTTCTCCTCCATGTCGATGAAGTCGATGACCACGAGGCCGGCGAGATCGCGCAGGCGGAGCTGCCGGGCGATCTCCTCGGCGGCTTCGAGGTTCGTGCGAAGCGCCGTGTCCTCGATGTTGTGCTCGCGGGTCGACCGGCCGGAGTTCACGTCGATGGAAACGAGGGCTTCCGTCGGGTTGATGACGAGATAGCCGCCCGATTTCAGGGTCACCACGTTCGAGAACATGGCGTCGAGCTGGGCCTCGACGCCGAATTTGGCGAAGAGGGGCTGCGGCTCGCGGTAGGGCTGGACCAGCTTCGAATGGCTCGGCATGAGCATCCGCATGAAGTCCTTGGCCTCGCGATAGCCTTCCTCGCCGGCGACGAGGACGTCGTCGATGTCCTTGTTGTAGAGGTCGCGGATGGCGCGCTTGATGAGCGAGCCTTCCTCGTAGACCAGGGCAGGGGCCGCCGACTTGAGGGTCAGCTCGCGCACGCTCTCCCAGAGGCGCATGAGGTATTCGTAGTCCCGCTTGATCTCGGGCTTGGTGCGCGAGGCGCCGGCCGTGCGCAGGATGATGCCCATTCCCTCGGGCACCTCCAGCTCCTGGGCGATTTCCTTCAGGCGCTTGCGGTCGGCCGCGTTGGTGATCTTGCGCGAGATGCCGCCGCCCCGGCCCGTGTTGGGCATGAGCACCGAATAGCGGCCGGCGAGCGACAGGTAGGTGGTCAGCGCCGCGCCCTTGTTGCCGCGCTCTTCCTTGACGACCTGGACCAGAAGAATCTGGCGGCGCTTGATGACTTCCTGGATCTTGTACTGCTTGCGCGGCGCACGGCGGCGCTGAGGAAGGTCCTCGATCGCGTCGTCGCCGCCGAGCTGCTCGACGATTTCGTGCTCTTCCAGCTCCTGATCGTCGTCCTCGTCTTCGGACTCGTCCCCATCGTCGGATTCCGTGTCGTCTTCCGGGGAGCGGGCCTCGTCCTCCGACACGGTCTCTTCGCCCTGCGGAGCCTCGATATGGGCCGATCCCTCGATGGCCTCGAGAGCCTCTTCTCCGGCGCCTTCAGTGGGAGTTACGCTGGCGGTCTCAGCCGAGGCTTCCGGGCTTTCCGGTGCTGCGGCCTCAGCGCCTTCGGCTGCGTCGGACGGTGCTTCGCTCCCGGCAGCGGCCTCTACGCTTTCCTCGGAGCCGGCCTCCACTTCGGTCGAGACCACGGTCTCGTCGTTCTGGGCCCGCCGTTGCGAGGAACGGCGGCGACGGCCGCGGCTGCTGCGGCGCTCCTCCTCGCGCTCCTCTTCCGCCTGAGCTTCCGCTTCGGCCTCGAGCAGAGCCTGACGGTCGGCCACGGGGATCTGATAATAATCGGGATGGATTTCGCTGAAAGCGAGGAACCCGTGGCGGTTTCCGCCGTATTCCACGAAGGCCGCCTGGAGCGACGGTTCGACCCGGGTGACCTTGGCGAGATAGATATTCCCGCGCAGTTGCTTCCGGTTAGCGGATTCGAAGTCGAATTCTTCGACCTTCTGACCACGTACCACCACGACCCGGGTTTCTTCCGGGTGTGAGGCATCGATGAGCATCTTGTTTGCCATGTTGAACTCTCGACATGGCGATCGAGGGCAGGACCTGAGGCAGGGGCCGCATTGTGGGCGGGTGGGCACGCCGCAAGGAAAGGCGGCGGGCTGATGTTGCGTTCGGAGTGCTGTCGATCGCCATCGTGCGCCGCATGCGGGCGCATTCTGGGTTGAATTGGGCCGGCTCCTGGCCGGAAAGGGTGGAGTTTGGGCGTGCGCGGGATGAAACGCGCGATTCGAACGGTGCAGAAACGAAGGTCAGTACTGACTTCGCATGCGCAACCATTCAACACGGCCCTTTCGTAGATATCGATGGGCCGGATGCCGGCCATCGGCGAGCGGCGACAAGCGTCGCCATTGGTCCTGTCCGTGAGCCTGTCGAGGGTGACGGGTCTCCTGGAGGATCGGTCAACACAACCGTCTCCTCTGGATCCGCCGTCAGATTCGGCCATGCCGGACGGGATCAAGATCATTACAGAGCGACAGGGGCGTTTGGCAAGATCCCGCGTGACTGTGCCATGAATGCAACAGTATCTCAGTAAACGGCCGTGCGGCGTGAGGTTCCGTTAACCAAAGGCCGTCTATCAGTATAGGAAGGACGCTAGAGCCCTCAGCGATCGCCGATGCCCCATTTTCCTTTCATCCGTCTCATCAGCGCGTGCCTCATGACAGCCCTTGCGGCTGCGTGGGCCGGTCACGCCCAGGCGGCCGGGGAGGGCGCGAAGGCCGGTTCGCCCGTCATCGCGGCCGCCGCTGCGGTCGAATCGGACGGGGCGAAGACCCGCTTCAAGGTGACCCTGTCTAAGGCCGTGACGGCCCAGGTGTCCCTGATGGAGCGCCCGGACCGGGTCATCATCGACCTGCCGGAGGTCGCTTTCCACCTGCCCCAGGAGGCCGGGCGCAGCAAGGAAGGCCTGATTGCCTCATACCGCTACGGTCTCTTTGCTCCGGGGCGCTCCCGGGTGGTGATGGAACTGACGCAGCCGGCGGTGGTCTCCGGGATGACCACCGCCCCCGACGCCACCGGCGCTGCGACGATCCTGACCATCGAGCTCTCCCGGGCCGAGCGCGAGGAGTTCCGCAAGGCGGCTCTCGACAGCTCGGCCGCCGCGAAGGAAGCCTCGGGGCAACCGGTCGTGCAGGAAACCAAGGACGCCCGGCCGGTCATCGTCATCGATCCCGGCCACGGCGGCATCGACCCGGGGGCGAACGCGTCCTCGGGCAATGTCGTCGAGAAGGATCTGGTGCTTTCCTTCGCTCAGAGGCTGAAGAGAAAGCTCGAGGAAGGCGGTCGCTACAAGATCGTCATGACCCGCGACCAGGATGTGTTCGTCTCTCTCGGCGACCGGGTGCGCGCCGCGCGGGCGGCCCAGGCCGATCTCTTCATCTCCGTCCATGCGGACTCGATCTCGGGCGGCCAGGAGGTGAGGGGTCTGACTGTCTATACCGGATCGGAGCGGGCATCGGACGCGGATTCCGCCCGGCTCGCCGACCGCGAAAACAAGGCGGACGCGGTGGCCGGCGTCGAATCGGGCGACATGCCGGACGATGTCTCGGACATCCTGATGGAGCTCACCCTGAGGGAGACGCGGGGCTTCTCCCACAATTTCGCCAGCCGTCTCGTGGGCGAGTTCGACTCGGTGGCCCGCCTCAACAAGAACCCCCATCGTCAGGCCCGTTTCCAGGTGCTGCGGGCGCACGACGTGCCCTCCGTTCTGGTCGAGCTTGGGTATCTCTCGAGCCAGAAGGATCTCGACCTGTTGATGTCCGAGGAATGGCGCGCCAAGATGGTCTCGGCCATGGCCGTTGCGGTCGACCGCTTTTTCGCCGCGCGGTTCGCCCGCAGGGGCGCTGCCGCAGTTTTACCATAGATAGAGTGTGGATACCCGTAGCGGGGGCGCGATTCATCGGGTAACGAGGGTGCGCGTTTCAAGATCTGCATAAACAGGCGCCATGGGCGCCGTCATGGATACCTTCGGATGCGCTTCGTCCTACGATTTTTCGGCTTCCTCTTCAGCGTTGGAGCGATCTTCTTCCTGATCGGCGCTGTGGGGCTCGCCTATGGATTCTGGTTCTATTCGAAGGATCTGCCGGATCACGCCCAGCTCGCCAATTACGAGCCGCCGGTCATGACCCGTATCCACGCGTCCGACGGCAGCCTGATCGCCGAATATGCCCGCGAGCGCCGGCTCTACGTGCCGATCCAGGCCGTGCCCAAGCTGGTGATCGGGGCTTTCCTCTCCGCCGAGGACAAAAACTTCTACAGGCATGTGGGCATCGACCCCGAGGGGCTCGTGCGCGCCGTGGTGGTCAATCTCCGCTCCGGCGGGGCGAGGGAGCAGGGTGCTTCCACCATCACCCAGCAGGTGGCCAAGAACTTCCTGGTCGGCAACGAGCGCAGCTACGAGCGCAAGATCCGCGAGGCGCTGATCGCGCTTCGCATGGAATCGACCTTCTCCAAGGACAAGATCCTGGAGCTCTATCTCAACGAGATCTTCCTCGGGACCCTGACGCCGGGCCGCAACCTGCACGGCATCGCGGCCGCGGCGCTCGACTATTTCGGCAAGTCCATCCATGAGCTGACCATTGCCGAGGCCGCCTATATCGCCGCGCTCCCCAAGGGCCCGAACAACTACCATCCGTTCCGCCAGCGCAAGGCCGCTATCGAGCGCCGGAACTGGGTGATCGAGCGCATGGCCACCAACGGCTACATCTCGAAGGAGGCTGCTGCGGAGGCCCAGAAGGAGCCGCTCAACGTCAAGCCGCGCGTGGTCTCCCCCAACAGCATCGCCTCGGGCTATTTCGCCGAGGGCGTGCGCCGGGACATCGCCGAACGCTACGGGGAGGAGACCCTCTACGAGGGCGGCCTGCTCATCCGTTCGACCCTCGATCCCAAGATGCAGGCCATGGCCCGCAAGTCCCTGGTCGACGGCCTCGTGCGCTTCGACGAGGCGCGCGGATGGCGCGGGGCCCATCAGAAGATCGACCTCGCCGGCCGGGAATGGGGGCTGGCCCTGGCGGAGGTTCCGGCGATGGGCGACGTGCAGCCCTGGCGCCTCGGGGTTGTGCTGGAGGTCGCCCGCGGGCAGGCCAAGGTCGGCCTGCAGCCCAAGAGGGAGGCTTCAGGCCAGGTCGTCAAGGACCGCGAGACAGGCATTGTGACGGCGGACGGCGTGAAATGGACCCGCCGGCCCGTCGAGCGCGCCCTTTCGGTGGGTGACGTGGTCTATGTGGAGCCGCTGGCCGACAAGCCCGGCCAGTTCCGCCTGCGCCAGATCCCCGAGATCTCCGGCGCCATCGTGGCCATGGATCCCAATACGGGCCGCGTTCTCGCCATGGTCGGCGGCTTCTCCTACGACCAGAGCGAGTTCAACCGGGCGATCCAGGCCATGCGCCAGCCGGGCTCCTCGTTCAAGCCCATCGTCTATGCGACGGCTCTCGACAACGGCTACACACCCTCGAACCAGATCATGGACTCTCCCTTCGTGCTCGACATGGGACCCGGCCAGGCGGCCTGGGCACCGTCGAACTACGACGGCAAGTCCGGCGGTCTGCGGACGCTGCGCTACGGCATCGAGCATTCCAAGAACCTCATGACGGTACGCCTCGCCAACGAAGTCGGCATGCCGGCCATCTCGGAATATGCCCGCCGCTTCGGGGTCTACGACGACATGCTGCCGCTCCTTTCCATGTCGCTCGGCGCCGGCGAGACCACGGTCATGCGCATGACTGCGGCCTATTCGATGTTCGTCAACGGCGGTCGCCGCATCAAGCCGACCCTGATCGACCAGATCCAGGACCGCAACGGCCGCACGATCTACCGCCACGACGACCGAAAGTGCACGGCCTGCGATGCGGACAAGTGGGACGGCGGCGCCGCGCCCAAGCTGACCGACACCCGGGAGCAGGTGCTCGACCCGCTGACCGCCTATCAGATGACGTCGATCCTCGAAGGCGTGGTCCAGCGCGGCACGGCACAGACGGTCAAGGCCGTCGGCAAGCCGCTTGCCGGCAAGACAGGCACCACCAACGACGCCAAGGATGTGTGGTTCGTCGGCTTCTCGCCGGATCTCGCGGTGGGCGTGTTCCTCGGCTACGACCAGCCGAAGTCGCTCGGCAACGCGGCGACGGCGGGCCAGTACGCGGCGCCCGTCTTCCGTGACTTCATGCAGCTGGCCCTCAAGGACAAGCCGGCCACGCCGTTCCGCGTGCCCGCCGGCATCAAGCTGATCCGTGTCAACGCCGCCACCGGAACCCGCGCGGGCGGCGAGGGCGGAGGCACGATCCTCGAGGCCTTCAAGCCCGGCCAAGCCCCGCCGGAATACGTGCCGCCGGAGCCTGAGGAGGTCCCCCAGGCCGAGTACGCGCCGGCTCCTCCTCCGGGAACGCCTCAGCGGGCCGTCGGCGTGGGACCCAGCGGATTGTACTGATCGGCTCCGCCCCCATATAGAAACCACCCTCCCGCATGGAAAACGGATCGTTCTTCGGCTGCTGCTTCGGCCGCGGACGATCCGTTATGTGGAGGCCCGGTTCCTTTGACACCCGGCGGCGCTCCCCTTAAGACGCCGCTATCACCAGAGACGGACAGCAAAGAAACGATGCGCGCCGAAATTCAACATCTCGTAGAAGAGACCAAGCAGTCAGTCGGGCTGCTGAGGAGGCATCTTTGACTGGGATACTGCCCAGAGACGCCTCGCGGAACTGAACGCCCAGGCTGAGGATCCCAACCTCTGGAACGACGCCGAGGCCGCGCAGAAGATCATGCGCGAGCGCACCTCGCTTGAGGATCAGATCTCGGCCGTGAAGCGCCTCGAGCAGGAACTCGAGGACGCCATCACGTTGATCGAACTCGGCGAGGCCGAGGGCGACGAGGCGACGATCCGGGAAGGCGAGGAGACCATCCGCGATCTCCAGGCGGAGGCCGCGCGGCGCCAGGTCGAGACCCTGCTCTCGGGCGAGGCGGATGCCAACGACACCTATCTGGAAGTGCATTCGGGTGCCGGCGGCACGGAAAGCCAGGACTGGGCCAACATGCTCCAGCGCATGTATGCCCGCTGGGCCGAGCGTCGGAAGTACAAGGTCGAGCTTCTGGAAATCACTGACGGCGAAGAGGCCGGCATCAAGAGCGCCACGCTCCTGATCAAGGGCCACAACGCCTATGGCTGGCTCAAGACGGAGTCCGGCGTGCACCGACTGGTGCGCATCTCGCCCTACGACTCGAATGCCCGCCGCCATACGAGCTTCGCGTCCGTGTGGGTCTATCCGGTGGTGGATGACCGCATCAACATCGAGATCAAGGAATCGGACTGCCGCATCGATACGTTCCGATCCTCGGGCGCGGGCGGCCAGCATGTGAACACCACCGACTCGGCGGTGCGCATCACCCATATCCCGAGCGGCATCGTGGTGGCCTGCCAGCAGGAACGCTCCCAGCACAAGAACCGGGCCACCGCCTGGAACATGCTGCGCGCGCGTCTCTACGAGGCCGAACTGAAGAAACGCGAGGAGAAGGCCAACGCCGAAGCCGCCGCCAAGACGGATATCGGCTGGGGCCACCAGATCCGCTCCTACGTGCTCCAGCCCTACCAGATGGTGAAGGACCTGCGCACTGGCGCCCAGTCGACGAGCCCGCAGGACGTGCTCGACGGCGATCTCGACCCCTTCATGGAAGCCTCGCTCGCCCAGCGGGTCTATGGGGGCGCCGCAGAGGTCGAGGATATCGACTAAGACATCCTTTCCGGCGAGCGCTCGTTTCTGCGGGTCGTGGCGGAACGAGCGCTCGCCGGATTTCTCTGGCTCGTCAACGAGAAGTGAACCGACCTTTCGCCCAGTGGGTTCGCGGATGCAGAGGGCATCGCAATCAAGGTGAATTCCACGGTGAGGCTGGCCCCAGGGAGGCGCCGTTGCCGAAGTGGAAAATTCAGTTTTCGATCAGATGACGTAGAATTCTGACGCGGTCAGGAGTTCCTGCTTATCGAACCAACTCCTCGTGATCTTCGCGAAAAGGATCTTCCCTGCAGCACCGGACCCATCGGGGTCGTAAAAGAGCATGTTGTTACCATCGTCGAAGACGACGTAATCGTCCGCATCATAAGCGGAGCCATCGTCGGTAAAATGGTTCCAGCTGAGCTGGCCTATGGGTAGTTTCGTGAAAATGGCCGAGGACAGATAAATCGAATCGTCTTCCTCAAGTTCAACGACCTTGTCGACGTTCGCTACGGGATCGAGAGCCGTATCGAAGATGAAGATGTCCTCGCCGTAACCGCCGTGCAGGGTGTCGTTGCCCACGCCTCCGCTGAGGGTGTCGTTGCCGTCGAAGCCGAAGAGGCGGTCGTTTCCGCCTCGCCCCTGAATCACGTCCTGAACCCCTGTTCCGTGGATTCTGTCCGCGTCCTCCTTGCCGATCTGGGTCAGAGTTTCGGTCCGCTTGTTCCACGACCATGCGGCGACATGTTTCCCATCGGACTTGGACGAACCGTAAAGCTCCTTGATGGCGAGCTTGTCTAATGGCCCCAGCTTGGTCGGATAGACTTTGCTGTCGCCATTGTCGTAGCTCATAACGGTGTTCTTGGAGTGATCGTCCGCCTTGCTCAGCTTCTTCTTGTTGTATGGCGACGTATGGAACGGGTGCTTGAGCCCGAGAGCATGGCCGATCTCGTGCAGCATGACGTACGTTTTGTATGAGGCGTTCTTGAAGTCGTCCTTGTACTGAGTGTTGAAATGCACCCTGCCGGCCCCGTAATCGCGGTCCACGGCTTCGCCCGGCTCAAGATCATCGACCGTGTAGAGTTCCGGAAATTCCGCATAGGCAACGGTGGTGCTGTTGTAATATCCGGTGAACCAACCGAACTTGATTTCCGCATCATCGCTCTTCGTCTCGAGGAAACGGATTCCGCAGGCGTCGCCCCACTGCTTGAGCGCATAGCGAGCCACCTTCTGGTCCGCCGTATTGAACCGCTTTTCACCAAGGGCCGGCGAGAACGAATAGGTAAGGAAGATTGGCGTCCTCTGAGGCGTCAGGGTCGGCTCGGCGTTCCAATTGTAGCCGGTCAAAATGGCTTTGTGGGATGGCATGAGGCGGCTCACGATAGGACGATACACTTATCTGCAGTAATTGTTATGTTGATGGTTTGCAACGGGAGGCCTCACAAGGTTCTGGCCGCTTCCAGCACCTCCTCGGCATGCCCCTTCACCTTCACCTTCGACCAGACCCGAGCGACGTTGCCATCGCGGTCGATCAGCACTGTAGTCCGCTCCACGCCCATGTATTTGTGGCCGAACATGCTCTTCTGGGCCCATACGCCGTAGGCTTCCAGCATGGTCTTGGCCTCGTCCGACGCGAGGGCGAAGTCGAGGCCGTACTTGGAGCGGAACTTCTCGTGGCTCTTCAGCGAGTCCGGCGACACGCCGATGATCTCCGTGTCGGCGGCCGCGAAGTTGCCCCTGAGGGCCTGGAAGGCTTGCGCCTCCAGCGTGCAGCCGCTGGTATGGTCCTTGGGGTAGAAATACAGCACGACCTTGCGGCCTCTGAAGCTCTCGAGGCTGATTTCCCGACCATCTGTCGCAGGCAGGGAGAAGGCCGGAGCCCGGGTTCCGATGGTAAGAGACATGAGTCGCCTTCCTTTTGGCGGATTGTACTGTTTGGAAACCTCTGGTGTGCACGACTGGCGGGGACGGTCGCGGGAGGCACCTGAGACGGTTAAGGTCTCTTCTCTGATTCCCTGATGCGCGCGCGAGCGCAAGAACCGGATTGCCTAACGTCACAAGAATGAAATTGCCATTTCGTACCACGCTGTCCCGGCAAGACCCGGTCAAACGGAGCCTTTTCAAGCGCGTTCTTCGTGGCACTCTCTAT